>Ga0310810_10002854_pt1 | contig 18697 bp, 20 predicted proteins | sample NCmetagenome_FD_207641 | JGI IMG/M metagenome (GOLD analysis project Ga0310810, IMG submission 207641) | Soil microbial communities from experimental microcosm in Duke University, North Carolina, United States - NC | ecosystem: Engineered > Artificial ecosystem > Soil microcosm > Unclassified ...
CGGCTAGAGCGAACGAGGGTAGCGAGGGAGCCACGTGAACGGCGCGAGCCGGCGAAGCGGCGAGCGAGTGAGCGTGTAGGGGGGCGGGTCTGAAGGCCCCGGCTAGAGCGAACGAGCGTAGCGAGGGAGCCACGTGAACGGCGCGAGCCGGCGAAGCGGCGAGCGAGTGAGCGTGTAGGGGAGTCCGAGGGGCGAAGCCTCTCGGTTAAGAATGGACATACAGCTTCTGAATCAGGTGGAGAAGCAGAGCATCGGCGAGCGGCAGCCGCTGCCGGAGCGGTATCTCCGTCTGTCAGACGACGAGATGGACGCGCGGATCGCCGACGCGAAGCGTGCGCTTGGCGACCGGCTCGTCATTCTCGGCCATCACTATCAGCGCGACGAAGTAATCAAGTTCGCCGATTACATCGGCGATTCGCTCAAGCTCTCGCGCGCCGCCGCCGCGCACGGCTCGGGCCTTCGACCCGGCTCGAAGCCGGCCGAGTTCATCGTCTTCTGCGGCGTTCACTTCATGGCCGAGAGCGCCGACATCCTGCGCGCGCCTCATCAGAAGGTGATTCTCCCGGACCTGGCGGCCGGCTGCTCGATGGCCGACATGGCGGACGGCGATCAACTCGAGATCGCCTGGCGCGAGCTCGGCGAAATGGGAGTCGACGTCGATCGTCTCATTCCCGTCACCTACATCAATTCGTCAGCCGCCATCAAAGCGACCGTCGGCCGACACGATGGCGTCGTCTGCACCTCGTCCAACGCAGCGAAGGTCATGACCTGGGCGCTCTCTCGTGAATCTGGTGAAGTCCGCGGAGATCAGTTGCTCATGCTGCCGGATCAGCACCTCGGCCGGAATACCGGCTACAAGCTCGGCATACCGCTCGACAGGATGGCGCTGTGGGATCCGAACGAGCACTGGGGCGCGCTGACGCCGGATCAGGCAAAGTCGGCGAAGCTCCTGCTCTGGAAGGGGCATTGCTCGGTCCACACGCGATTCAACGTCGCCCAGATCGACGCGTTCCGGAAGAAGCATCCCGACGGCAAGGTCATCGCGCATCCGGAATGCACCTTCGAGGTCGTTCAGGCGGCAGACCTGAGCGGATCGACCGAATTCATCATCGAGACTGTGAAGAACAGTCCGAAAGGTTCAACCTGGGCAGTCGCCACGGAAATCCATCTGGTCAACCGTCTCGCCCATCAGGTCGCTCCGGATCGGACCGTCGTGACGCTGGATCCGTTCGGCTGCCTGTGCTCGACCATGTTCCGTGTCTCGCCCAACCACCTGCTGTGGATCCTCGAAGGTCTTCTCGAGGGTCATGTCTACAACCAGATCGTCGTTCCCGACGAGACGAAGCAGTGGGCCAAGCTGGCGCTCGACCGCATGCTCGAGATTCATTAAGGAGAGATAGATGGCGCACTCAGTTCCACCCCTTCCGTACGACTACAACGCGCTGGAGCCGCACATCGACGAACAGACGATGCGGATCCATCACGACAAGCACCACGCGGCGTACGTGAACAATCTGAACGCGGCGCTCGAAAAGCATCCCGAGCTGCAGAACAAGAGCGCCGACGATCTCGTCAAGGGGATCAATACCGTGCCGGAGGACATCCGGGCGGCGGTCCGGAACAACGGCGGCGGCCACGTGAATCACACGATGTTCTGGGAGATCATGGGCCCCGGGAAGGGGGGCGCGCCGAGCGGCCCGATCGCCGACGCGATCAAGTCCACGTTCGGCGATTTCGAGAAATTCAAGGCGCAGCTGAACGACGCGGGCGTGAAGCGCTTCGGCAGCGGCTGGGCGTGGCTGATCGACGCGGGCGGGAAGCTCGTGATCGAGAGCACCGCGAACCAGGACAGTCCGCTCATGGAAGGCAAGAAGCCGATCCTCGGCGTCGACGTCTGGGAGCACGCCTACTACCTGAAGTACCAGAACCGGCGTCCGGATTACCTCGCCGCGTGGTGGAACGTCGTCAACTGGGACGCGGTGAACAAGAGATTCAAATAGATCTGGTAATTTGGAAATCGGGTAATTCGGTAATCTGTCTTCGATTACCCGATTACCCGATCCTTCCGAGTATTTCGTCGCGCGTCGGAAACTCCGTCTGATTCGAGCCAATCCATGACGCCCTGATCGATCGATCCGGATCGATCAGAAATGCCGCCGGCCGCGCGCGGTTCCACGTCACGATCCCGATCCGGTGCCAGACGCCGTACGCGCGGATCACGTCGCGCCGTTCGTCGATGAGCACGTCGAACGGCAATCCCGTCTCCTCGATGTAGTGGCGCACGCGTTCGCGCGGCTGGGCGACAACGCCGGCCACTTGAATGCCGCGGGCCTTGTAGGAGGGAAAGTCGCGGGCCAGCTCACCGAACCGGTGGCGGCAATTCGGTCAACTCGTGCCGCGATGAAACGCGAGCAGGAGCGGCCCGTCCGCGAGAAAGCCCGCGAGCGTTCGCACGCGGCCCTTCTGATCCGGCAGCGCGAATCCCGGCGCCCGCGCGAGCGGTGACGCCCGCATTAGAACAGCTTCACGTCCACGAGCTCGCCGGCTTCGACGATGTCCACGTGCGCGGGGATCTCGATATAGCCGTCGGCGTGCGCCATGCTCGTGATGTCGCCGGAGGCCTTGAACGCGGGTGCGGCGCGTCCGTCCACGAGGCGCACGGTGTAGAACTGGTGCCGCCCCGTGGTCGACACGATGCGCCGCGCGAGCGCAGCCCGCACGATCCGGGGCTCGTGCGCGGGCAGCCGAGCCATTCGGCGCAGCATCGGGACCAGCAGCATGTAGCCATTGGACAGACACGACGTCGGATAGCCGGGCATGCCGAGCACCGGCTTGCCGCCGACCAGCCCGAAGACGGTCGGCTTGCCGGGCTTCACGGCGACGCCGTGGAAGACCACCTCGCCGCGCTCGAGGAGGACGTCCAGGATCAGGTCCCGCTCGCCGACCGAGCTGCCGCCCGAAAAGACGAGCACGTCTTCGGAGAGCGCTCCGTCGATCGCCGCGGAGAGCGATTCCATCGTGTCCTGCGCCGTCGGCAGGATCACCGGCATCCCGCCGTGCGAGGAGATGATGGACGCGAGCGTGAACTGATTGATGTCGTAGATCTGTCCGGGTCCGAGCGGCGCGCCCGGCTCGACGACTTCGTTTCCCGTGGACAGGATCGCGATGCGCGGGCGCGAGTAGACGTCGATCTCGAGCGCGCCGATGGCGGCGAGCGCGCCGATGCGGCTCGGCGTCAACAGATCGCCGCGCTGGAGCACGACCTGGCCGGTCGCAATGTCCGCGGCGCGCCGCCCGACGTGCTGACGCGGATAGACCGGCGTGAAGATCTTGATCTCGGCGGCTCCTGCGGCTCGCTCCGTCTCTTCCACCATGACGACGGCATCGGCGCCCTGGGGCATCGGTGCGCCGGTCGCGATTTCCGTGCATTCGCCGGAACCGACCGTGCGGGAGGGGACCTGGCCGGTATAGACCTTCTCGACGCACCGCAGAATCTTCGGATCGTACCGGCCGGCGCCGAACGTGTCCTCGGCACGAACGGCGTAGCCGTCCATCGCCGCCCGATCGAACGGCGGCACATCCATCGCGGCGTGCGCCGGCACGGCGATGACCCGGCCCGTGGCCTCTTTCAGCGCCACCCGCTCGATCCGCTCGATCGGCGGCGCCGCCTCGAGGATCACCGCGATCGCCTCGTCGAGCGGAATCGTCTCCCGAATCGGCCGCATGGTTTTGTTCATCTTCGCAGCTCGCGGACGACGTGCCCGAGCTCCGGGACTATCAGCTTCGTCATGGCGAGCCGCACGGCATGCTCGGATCCCGGCAGGATGAAGATCGCGGTCCCGCGCGCGACGCCAGCGGTGGCGCGCGTCATCATCGCCGCGCTCCCGATGTCCTGATAGCTCAGCGATCGAAACAGCTCGCCGAATCCGGGCAGGCGTTTGTCGAGCAGCGTCTCGATCGCTTCGTACGTGCTGTCGCGCGACGTGATCCCGGTGCCTCCGGTGGTGACGATGGCGTCGACGCCGCCGAGATTGGAGAGGACCGCCTCGTGGACGTCCTTCGGCTCGTCGCGAAGGATCTGCCGCCGGGCCACGACGTGTCCGGCGCTCTCGAGCAGCTCGACGATCGTTCGGCCGCTCACGTCGGTCTCGGGCGCGCGCGTGTCGCTGATGGTGAGCACCGCGCAGCGCACGCCCGTCACCGCTGTCTTCCGATGGTCGGCCACGCTCACAGCTTGATTATATGGGCCGATGCCGGATGCCGGATGGTCGGTCCTGTGGCTTCCGCCTTCAGGCGGAAGATCCGATACGATTCCAGCCTATGGGATCTCGTCTGAAAGCGGCCTTCTTCGGTTGGGCGCTGGGCCTGTCGTTGCTGCTGGGCGGGCAGCCGGCGGCCGGCCGCGCCACACTGGATCCTGACGCGGAGCGTTGGGTCGCGTCGACGCTGAAGAAAATGACGCTCGACGACAAGGTCGGGCAGCTTCTCGTCTCGTCGTTCGGCTCCGACTATCTCAGCACCGATTCTCGCGAATTCGACGTCCTCGTCAAGGCGATCCACGAGTACCGGATTGGCGGCTTCCATGTGTTCGGCGGCGCGGAGCGGACCCCGGACGTCCTGCTCGACGCGAATTACGGCAGCGTGACGCTCGGACAGCCGCTCGCCGCGGCGTCGCTGATGAACCGGCTGCAGGCCATCGCGCCGTATCCGCTCCTCAATTCCGCCGACTTCGAGACGGGCGCCGGCTTCCGTCTGGAAGGGGCGACCGCGTTTCCGCGCAACATGGCCTTCGGCGCGGCGGGTGACGAGAAGCTCGCGTACGAGGCGGGCCGCATCACCGCGGTCGAGTCGCGCGCGATCGGCGTGCAGGTGAACTTCGCGCCGGTCGTCGACGTCAACAACAATCCGCGCAACCCGGTGATCAACACGCGGTCCTACGGTGAAGATCCCGCTCTGGTCGCCCGGCTCGGCAGCGCGTACGTCCGCGGCCTTCAGGCCGGAGGCATGATCGCGACGCTCAAGCACTTCCCCGGCCACGGCGACACCGACGTCGATTCGCACCTCGGGCTGCCGATCATCAGGGATCCGCGCGAGACGCTCGACCGGATCGAGTTTCCGCCGTTCAGGGCCGGCATCGCCGCCGGCGCCGGCGCCGTGATGACCGCGCACATCGAAATGCCCGCGCTCGATCCGGCGCCGAATACGCCGACGACGCTGAGCGCGCCGATCGTGTCCGGCGTGCTGCGCAGGGAGATGGGGTTCGACGGGATCATCTACACCGACTCGATGGGCATGGCTGGCGTCGCCGCGCTCTACAAGCCCGGCGAGGCCGCCGTCCGCGCGATCAAGGCCGGCAACGACGTCGTCCTCCATTCGCCCGACGACGGAGCGGCGTTTGCGGGAATAAAGGCCGCCGTCCAGTCGGGAGAGATCTCCCAGGCGCAGATCGACAAATCCGTCGAGCGCGTGCTCCGCGCGAAGGCGCTGACGGGGCTTCATCGCGTCCGCGCCGTCAATCTCGACGCGCTGGCCAACATCGTCGGCGGCCGCGCGCACCAGGCCGTGGCGGACGAGGTCAGCGAGAAGTCGATCACGCTGGTGAAGGATCAGCGCAGCCAGGTGCCGCTGAAGCTCGGACGCGATGCGCAGATCCTGTATCTCTCGGTGCTGGATTCGCCCGGGGGCTGGCGGATCGCGGCGCCGAGCCGGACCTTCATCCCGGAATTGAAGCGCCGGTGGCGCGGGGTGACGTCGGTCGAGGTGTCCGAGCGATCGACGGCGAACGAGCTCGAGCTGGTCCGCGCGATGGCGCCGCGGTTCGACGCCGTCGTCGCGTCAGTGTTCGTGCGCGCGGCGTCGGGCAGCGGGCGGATGGATCTGCCGCCGAACATGCAGGGGCTGCTGCGCGCGATCGCGCGGCAGACGGAGCAGAGCCGCCAGCCGTTCGTGGCCGTCCTGTTCGGAAATCCGTACACTGCGACGTTTCTCTCCGACGCCCCCGCCATCATGCTGACCTACGACTTCTACGATCGCGCGGAGCGCTCCGCGGTGAGGGCGCTCGCGGGCGATGCGCCGATTACCGGGAAGCTGCCGATCGGCATTCCCGGCGTCGCCGATCGCGGCGCGGGCCTGGAGCGACGGATGCCGTGAGGGCGGAGGAGAGTCGAGCTGCGAAGTCCGTGCGCCCCGCGAGTGAGCGTGTTGGGGAGTTCGAGGGGCGAAGCCCCTCGATATATAATGTAGGTTTCGCCGCGCCCTTAGCTCAGTTGGATAGAGCGTCTGGCTACGAACCAGGAGGTCGCAGGTTCGAGTCCTGCAGGGCGCGCCAGTTCTTTTTTATCCGGGGGGCTTCGCCCCGCCGGACCTCCCTACACGCTCTCTCGCGCGCCGCTTCGCCGGCGCGCTCCGTTTGCGTGGCTCACTTCGCTGCGCTCGTTCGCTGTCTCATGCTCTCTCCCGCGCCGCGCCGATTCGCGCGGCTCATCACGTGTATCGGCCACGTTACGATCCCACGACGTCGTGGAGAATCCCATGGCTGTGCCTCCCGTTCACGACGCATTCTTCACGAGGTCTGCTCCAGGGCAAAGTTGGATTGCGGTAGGAGCGGGTAGGATTTATTTGACTAGCTGGCTGCACTTCCGGCAGCTCAGGTCCCCCATGGTCATTTCCCCTTTGGTTTTCTCGGCCGATGTGGCGACAATGAGCCGCAGAAGGAGACCATCTCGACATAATGCCGCTCACTTCGGGCACGCGGCTTGGCGTTTACGAGATCGTCGCAGTGCTCGGCGCGGGCGGGATGGGCGAGGTCTACCGCGCCCGCGATGCGCGGCTTGGCCGCGAGGTCGCGATCAAGGTCATCCTCGAGGCCTTCGCCAGCGACGCCGATCGCGTGGCGCGCTTCCAGCGTGAAGCCAAGCTCCTCGCCTCGCTCAATCATCCGCAGATCGCGGCGCTCTACGGGCTCGAAGAGGCGGCCGGCCAGCACTTCCTGGTCATGGAGTTGGTCGACGGGCAGACGCTTGCCGATCGGCTGGCGCGCGGACCGCTGCCGGTCGACGACGCGCTGGCGATCGCGGTCCAGATCGCCGACGCGCTCGAGGCGGCGCACGCCCGCGGCGTCGTGCACCGTGATCTGAAGCCGGCCAACGTCAAGGTCACGCCCGACGACCGGGTCAAGGTGCTCGACTTCGGCCTCGCCAAAGCCGTCGAAACCGAGGCGACATCCGCGAATGCCGCGAATTCGCCGACGCTCAGCATGATGGCATCGCAGGCGGGCATCATTCTCGGCACTGCCGCTTATATGTCGCCGGAGCAGGCGAAAGGCCTGCCCGTCGATCACCGCAGCGACATCTTTTCGTTCGGCTCCGTCCTCTTCGAGATGCTGACGGGACGCCAGCCGTTCCCGGGCGACACCGCCCCGGAGGTTCTCGCCTCGGTGCTGGTGCGGGAAGCGGACTTCGGCCGGCTGCCCCCTGGTTTGAATCCGCGTCTCGTCGAGCTCGTTCGCCGCTGCCTCGAAAAAAGTCCGAAGCGCCGCTGGCAGGCGGTCGGCGACGTGCGGGCAGAGCTCGAGACGATCGCCGCGGCGCCGAGAGTGGTGTTCGCCCCCTCCTCGGCAACGAAGCCGCCGCCGTTGTGGCGTCGCGCCGCGCCCCTGGCGGCCAGCGCGATCGCCTCCGGCGCGCTGGCCGCCGCCGCGGTCTGGATGCTCAAGCCGGTGCCGCAGTCGCCGATCGTCCGTTTCTCGATCACGATTCCGACGGAGCGGATCGCCGCGGTCGGCCGCCGCACGGTGGCGATCTCGCCGGATGGATCGGTTGTGGCCTATGCCGCGCGACAGCGGATCTACATCCGGCGGATCGGCGACCTCCAGCCGACGCCGCTGCAGGGAACCGACGACGAGGGCGGCGTCATCAGTCCGACGTTTGCTCCCGACGGCCGATCGCTCGTGTACTACTCCCCCGGCGAGGGCACGTTGAAGCGCGTCCCACTCTCAGGCGGGTCTCCGGTGACGCTCTGTTCCGCCTCGAACCCCGACGGCATGTCATGGGATGGCGAGGGCATTGTCTTCGCCGAGGCGAGCCCTGAGAAGGTCATCCGCCGCGTGCCCGCGGCCGGCGGACCAGCCCAGGCGATCGTGACGTTGCATCCCGACGAGTTGCCCGACGGCCCGCAGATGCTGCCGGACGGGGAGACCGTCCTGCTGACAGTGGGCACGAACAAGCGTCTGGGTGCCGATCGCTGGGACAAGGCGCGGGTGATCGTGCAGTCGCTGAAGTCCGGCGCGCGAAAAGTGCTGATCGACGGCGGCAGCGCCGCGCGCTACCTGGCGACGGGCCATCTGGCGTATGCGATCGGCGGCACGCTGTACGCCGTGCCATTCGATCTCCGCACGCTGACGGTCACCGGCGCCGCGTTTCCGATTCTGGAAGGCGTTCGTCGCGCCGGCGCCGGCGCCAGCGGCATGGCGGACTTCAGCGTCTCGAGCAGCGGCGCGCTCGCGTACGTGTCCGGTCCCGTCGACGCATCCGGCCCCGTCGCGCTGGCAATAGCGGATCTCGAGGGCCGCCTGACGCCGCTCGGCCTGACGCCCGGCGCCTATGTCGCGCCGCGCGCGGCGCCGGATGGCACGCACATCGCGGTGCAGGCGAGCGATACCAAGTCATCGTTCATCGGCGTGTTCGACCGCAAGGGCAGCGGCACGCTCGGCCGCATCACCTATGACGCGAACAGCAATTCGCCCGTGTGGTCCCCCGACGGCGCACGCGTCGCGTTCCAGTCGACGCGCGACGGAGACGCCGCGATCTTCGTGGCGGCCGCCGATGGCAGCGGCGCCCCTGATCGCCTGACGCGGCCACGCGCTGGCGAAACGCACATTCCCCATTCCTGGTACGGCGACGCACTGCTCTTCGACATCGTCACACCCGCGGGCGTCACGCTGTGGCAGATCTCGGTCAAGACGCGCGTCGCGGCGCCGTTTGGCGGCGTCCGCTCCGCGGTTGAAACCGACGCCGCGTTCTCGCCTGACGGCCGATGGGTGGCGTACTCGACCACCGAAGAAGGCGCGGTGAGTCTCTTCGTGCAGCCGTTTCCCGCGACTGGCGCGCGGTTCATGCTGGTGAAAGCGCGAGGGAGCTCGCCCCATCATCCGATCTGGTCTCCGGATGGCAAGGCGCTGATTTATCTGCCTGCGCCCGGCGCCTTCGAACGCGTCGCGGTGGAGATCCGGCCCACGTTCAGTTTCGGCAGTCCGAAGCCCGTTCCGCGCGCATTTCAGGGCGCGCCGCCCGCCGCGCGTCGCCAGTACGACATCATGCCCGACGGCGGTTTTCTGGGTCTGGTCACGCCGGCGCAGGCCGCCGGAACCGCGACGGTTCCGGAAGTCTGCGTCGTGTTGAACTGGTTCGACGAAGTGAAGTCGCGCGCCGGCCGCTGACGCCGCTCGCCCGTCAGACGGCGCCTTCAGGATTCGCGATCCCGCGAGGCCGATGCATTATTCCTCCTGCAGCCTCGCACTCACACGAATCGTGTGGCCGTCCGGGTGTCGGATATGGCACTCGCGCACGTTCCAGGGCATTTCGGTGGGCGGCCAGGGAGCCACGACGCCCAGCTTCAGCGCGAGCGCGTAGAGTTCGTCGACTTCGGCCGGCGAATCCAGCCACCACGTCATCCACGTGCTGCCAGCCTGATTGTCCCAGGGCTCGCGCGGCATCGGTCCGCCGCGAGCGCCCTGGCCGCCCTGGCAGAGAAAGATCTCCGACGTCCCCGCGATCACCGCGCCGAAGTTCGGTGGATTCCCGTGGTCCCAATGCTTTTTCCATCCGAGCCGCTCGAACCAGGCAAAGCTCTCGTCAAGGCTCGAGATGTTCAAAATCGGCGTCACATCCTGGACGTTCATCGTGACCGCATTATCCGCCTGGTGGCACTCGGCGGTTAACATGAAGCCGTGCGCGAACGGATCGTCCGGGCCGGCGGCCTCGTCGTTGTCGTCGCGTATGCCGCGACGATCGCGTGGGTGTACGCGCGGCAGCCGCAGACGATGGCGCAGGTCAGCGGCGGGCTTGCGGCCGGGCTTGGGGCGTACCACATCGACGAGGCGTCGTTCGTCGACGGGCTTCGCTTCTTCCGGCGCGATCAGTTCATGGAAGCGCGCGCGGCATTCGATCGCGCGGATCCGGCTCAGCGCGACGCCGCCACGCAGTTCTACATCTCTTACACGTACTATCGCGAAGGATGGGGACATCTCTACGACGACCGGCGCCTGTTCGCGCGCGGCCTAGAGGCCGTGGACCGCGCGATTGCGCTTGCGCCGAAGGGCCGGCTCGTGGTCGACGATCCCGATCTGCAGATGCACAGCGCGGACGAGCTGAAGGCGGAGCTGCAGCGCGGCGTGCAACGCGACCTCAGCCCGCTGCGTGTGTTCAGGAGCCGGAAATGAGCGCGGCGCGCGAGGCGGTCGCGCTGCCCGTCCTGTTCCTGACGGTCGCGCTCCTCGGCGGCGTGTCGCCCGGTCCGCCAGTCGCGTTCGTGCCGCCCCCGCTTTTTGCGCTCGTGCTGGCCGTGCTCCTCATGGCGGTGTTGTTCCGCAGCGGCGTGCTGATCCCCGCGCGCCTGGTCGACGGATCCCGAAGCGCGCTGGCCAACGCCAACGGCGTCGTCGTGATCGTGACGTTGTATGCGGCGACGGCGCAGGCGTTCCATCTCCTGACGCCCTCGTCCGGACTGCCCCTGCTCCTGTTCGACGGGTTCCTGCTGGTGCTGCTGATCAATACGTTCGTGACGTCGCCGGATCGCGTGGAACTGCTGCGGAGCCTGATGGTGATCTTCGGCTCCGGCTTCGTGCTGAAGTTCATCATCCTGGCGTCGCTGTCGGATCCGGCCGGTGGACGTCTGAAACGGGCGCTGCTGCTGCTCGTGGAAGGGGCGACGCTGGGCACGCTGACGCAGGAACCGATGCCGCCGTCCGTCGGCTACATCGCATTCTTCACGCTCCTGCTGTTTCTGGTTGGCGTCTGGGCGCTGCCGGCGGCGCCGCCGCGACACCATTCGCGGGCGATGACGCGATCGTAGTCCTCGAGTGCAGTGGCTGTGTTTGTCGTCCGCGGTGATCGGTGGCATCATGCTCCCCCGACGAGCCTCGTCGAAGGGCGCCGAAAGGAGCATCCCATCTCGATCGAATCGCCGGTAATCCTGGTGCACGGTGCCTGGCAGACCGCCGCAACGTGGGATCGTGTCGTACCTCAGCTGCGAACAGCCGGGTGTCGTGTCTTTGCGGTCGAGCTCACCGGCCTCGAAGGCGAACTGAGTCCACTCACTCCAGACATCACGCTCGATACGCATATCGAAGATGTGGTGCGCGTGATGGAGTCTGAGGATCTTCGGGACGCCACTCTGGTGGGCCACAGCTATGCCGGGATGATCATTACGGGCGTGGCCGAACGAGCGCACGAACGTATCGCTCGGCTCACGTATGTGGATGCCTTCGTTCCGGCGCACACCCAGTCCGCGATGCAACTCTTGCCCGACACGATTCAGGCGATGTTCCGCGAGCTGGCGCGGGCGGAGGGAGATGGCTGGCGGCTCAATGGAAGCGAGCGGCAACTGGATTTATGGGGCGTCAACGACCCCGCGGCCCGGGAATTCGTCAGATCGAGGCTGTGTGACTTTTCCATCAGGTGCTTTGAGCAGCCCGTCTCATGCCCTTCCGATCGCGCGGCCAGTATCGACCGGAGCTACATAGCTTGCGTAGCCCAGGATTACCCTTCTCGACGCGTCTTCGAGCGCTTTGCAGAGAAGGCGAAACACGAACATTGGCGGTATCACGAACTGCCGACCGGTCACGCCTGCCACGTCGAGATGCCGGACGCCTTCAGCAAATTGCTTATGACGCCTATCTCACCTTCCATTGAGCGGCGCTCACCGACGAATGTCCCGCGCCGTCGGTGAACTCGATGTAGATCGACACCGTACGTTCCGCGTCTCCCGCGCGAGTCCGGTAGCTGTACCGGACCGGATATGACGCCACTTCGCCGGATCGGACGTGATGCGGGCCGGCCAGCTCGCGCCCGGCGAAGCGGACATTGGGCCCCGAGAACTTGTTATCTTCGAGCACTTCCTCTCTTGTCGGCATCCTGAGAGGCCGCGATCTGCCACGCGGTTCCTCCTGCGACCCCAACGCAATCGCGTCGACGGTTGCGCCGAGGCCTGATGTCTCCTGCAGCCGTACGTTTCCTTGAACGGTCCACTGGAACGGCGGGTCCGACTCTGGACATCCGCCGCGATCGCAGCTCACCGCAATCCCAGGGTCAGGCTCCAGCGTCACCGAGAGGCGCGCCGGCACCGCGCGGGACCGTGCGTAGTCGAACATGAACCCACCGTAGGCCAGCGTCGCCAGCGCCACCACTCCGAGCATCCGCGTGCTGTTCCACGTCGGGGACGCGAGCCGCGCCGTGGCGCCCGAGAGGAATCCGAGGACGAGTCCGAGAGGAAAAAAAAAGAAGTCGGATGGGATTTGCTCGTATCGCTGCGGGTACAGCCGGCCGCCAATCAGGTGGGCGAAAAAGCCGCCGGCGGCGACCGCAGCCGCGCACAGCACCCCCCATGAAGCAGCCTCCACGGAGCTCGCGCCGATCGAACGGTTCGGCGGCACGGTGGCTGCGGCGCGAGGCGGCGTCGGTTCGGAGGAGGGCCGACCGTCGCCTGGGCGTCTGGAGGCGCTCCGGGATCCGTAGAGGAATAGGAGCAGCTCGGCGCCGGCGGCCGAGATCACGAATCCGAGCGGCTGTCCAAACACGAACCATCCGAATGCCTGACCGACGAAACCACCCGCCACCGCGCCGGCCAGGCAAAGGATGGTAACGATGGTGCCGTCGCCGCCGCGATCTCCCCGCCTGGACTTTTCGACGGCGGCGACGACGATGCCGACAAAGACCCAGCCGGCGATGCCAATCAGGCCGAGCATGCCCGATGTATCGGCCGGACGAAGGCAGCCCCTTACGAGCCCGGCCGCGCGGACCGGTCGCTTCACCGTTAACCTTAACCCGTGCTAAAATCAGTGGTTCCGGCTGGCGCGCGCGAGATGACCGACGAAGATTACATGCGTGCGGCGCTCGACCGCGCACGCCGGGCGCGTGAGCGCGGCGAGGTCCCCGTCGGGTCGGTCGTTGTGATCGACGACGCGATCGTGGGCGACGGCTTCAACCAGCCTATCGCGGCGCACGATCCCACGGCGCATGCCGAGATCGAGGCGATGCGGCAGGCCGCGCGGCGGATTGGGAACTACCGGCTCGGCGGCGCGACGCTGTATGTCACGATCGAGCCGTGCCAGATGTGCGTGGGCGCGATGGTGCACGCGCGGATCGCGCGGCTGGTCTACGGCGCGCCCGAGCCGAAGGCCGGCGCGATCGAGTCCGCGATGCGGGCGCACGAACATCCGTCGCTCAATCACCGAATTGCGGTGACGGGCGGCGTGCTGGCAGACGAGTGCCGCGAGCTGATGCAGCTGTTTTTCGAAAAGCGAAGAGGATGAGTGGCGATTGCCGAGTGGCGATTGCCGATTGGGATTGCCGAGTGGCGATTGCCGATTGGGATTGACGAGTGCCGATTGGCGCCGGCGATTGATGAGTGCCGATTGGCGCCGGCGATTGATGAGTGCCGATTGGCGCCGGCGATTGATGAGTGCCGATTGGCGCCGACGATTGGTGAGTGCCGATTGGCGCCGACGATTGGTGAGACGAGCGAGCGGAACGGAGCGAGCGGGCGAAGCGCGAGCGAGTGAAGCGAGCTTAAGCGAGCGGCCGGAGGGAACCGGCGCGGAGCGCCGGCCGCGAGCGCCAATATACGGAGAGGTACCGAAGTGGTCGTAACGGGGGCGCCTCGAAAGCGTCTTGCCGGGTAACCGGCACGGGGGTTCGAATCCCTCCCTCTCCGCCATTCTCCTGTTGTGAAATCCGAGCACTAGGGATCAGTGCTAGTTCGTCAGCTCCCGCACGCGATAGCCGACTCCGCTCACCGTCTCAATGACAGCGGCGCGGTCGCCGAGCTTTTTGCGGAGCGAACGGATGACGACGTCCACGACGTTGCTGCCGCCGGTGTAGCTGTATCCCCAGACGTCTTCAAGGAGTGACGCCCGCGAAACCGCTCTGTTCGCGTGGCTCTGCAGATAATCGAAAACCGCGAGCTCCAGCCTGGTAAGCGGCACTCGACGCCCGTCAATCACAGCTTCGTGTGCTTCGCGGTCGAGGATGGCCGACGCGTCGATGCCAATTTCAGCGGCGACCAGGCGCGCCAGCCAGCCGTCCACGGACTGCGGTCCGAAGTCGTTCACCGCAAGGTTGTAGTCCTCACCGAGGTCAAGCCGCGCGACGGGCTTGAACCCCAACGTGGTCATCACGGGAGCGAAGGCCGCCGCCGCGTCGTCCCTCAACGCCGCGTAAATGCGCCGCAACCGCGGCCTCAGCGCCATGTACGTACGTTTGATCTCCAGCCAGGATGCGGCCTGCACGGTCGATGGCATTTCGCCGAACTCCGCGGACAGAAGGCTGCGCAGAAACAAGACGGTCTCATTGTTGCCGACCGGCTGAGACTGGAGATGACCTAGCCAACCACTCGTCATCCTGTCTGCGGCAAGGAGCTCAGGCGAGACTTTCTGAGGCTCGAAGATGGAGTGAAAGCCCATGACTTCCCCGCGCTGGTCCCGGACCACGAAGAAGGTCTCGGGGTGAACTCGCAACCACTGCAGTGTCCCCAGGCGCGATTCCTCGGTGTCGTGTCTCTCGAGGATCGAGACGACGGCGTCCAGGTCACCCGGACGAAAGTCTTGTACGGAGAAGCGCGGTCCGCCGGACGGAAAGAACGCCTCCCGGACCACCGGATTGTCGAGCAGGTACAGGATGTCCGCGGTGTAGCGCCAGAGTTCGTCAATGCCGGCACTGCGCGACTCGACATGCAGCTGGCGCCAGGCTCGCCGCTTGAAGTCCCGGTAAGTGTTCGGGTCCATCGCTCGGATTTGGCCCGAAATTGCCTCGCGCACGGCGTCGTGAATAATCAAACCGTCGCGTCCACTTGTTGCGAAGGGCAGCATCCGCAGGCGCTCGAATGCGTCGTCCGGCGCGGTCTCCGGCAGCATTGCACGCAAGACCGAGTGCGTCACTCGACGCACCACCGAACATGCCTGGAGGACCCGTCGAGTCACGGGATCTGTGACGTCGGCGAGGTAGAGTCTGGCGAGCGAGTCGATGACCTCAGGGAGCGCCTGGATTTCCAGATCACGACTGGGATCTGCCGCGACAGTGGCTGCTGCGAGCTTTAGAGCGAGCGGGTTGCCATGAGCAAGACGGTTGATGCGACGCGCGGCCGGGGTGTCAACGCCCATGTTTTCGAGGAGGTCGAATGCCTCGTCGTCGGTTATGCCTTGCAGTTGCAAGCTGCCGAGGCTTGTCCGGTCCCACCTCCCCGACACCAGCCAATCGGCCACAGGCGGCTCCCTCCCGCACAGGACCACTCGCACATTCGGCGGCAAGGACGGAAGGAACACTTCCCTCAGCCAGACGTCGAGGAACCGGAAGACCTCGTAGGTGTCGAGCGTCAGCACGACCCTTTCGCCGAGATTGCCGAGACGAACCGCCACGGAGCTGGGAGAGCGGGCCTTGCTGCCAATAGCCCGTGACAGGCTGTGAAGAAAACCTCGCTCCGTCGGCTCGATGCTCCGACAGTCCAGTCCGACGACCGTCACACCGCCGGTTCTTGCCGCCGTTGCAAACGAGCTGAGGAGGGTGGTCTTGCCGATGCCGGGTATTCCGTGGACGTACATGAGCCGCGGCCCGTCGTCTCGGATCAGGCCGAGCATTTTCGACAGTTCCGAGGACCGTATCAGGGTACCTGTGTCCTTCGCGGGTGCTCGCGCTTCCTGAGGCATCACCCCACCACCCCGGACCCGTGTATTCCGACGCGGCGGTATTCTAGCAGCGATCGAGAAAATCAAATCTGCGTTAGGCCCCCATCGACGACCAATTCCGATCCGGTCATGAAGGAGGAATCGTCGCTCGCGAGGAACAGGGCTGCCTTTGCGATTTCGCCGGCCTCGCCGAAACGATGAAGCGGGACCCGATTCCCGATTGCCGAGGCCGCTTCGTTGAGTTGCTTCTCGGAAAGTCCGAGCTTGCCGTGAAACGGCGTGCTGATCAGGCCGGGACTCACGGCGTTCACGCGAATGCCCCGCGGCGCAAGTTCCGCGCCCAACGACCGCACAAGCGAACGAACGGCGGCTTTCGTGGCCGATAGGATAGAAAGGCCAGGCACGCCCATTTCGTTCAGGAACGAAGTTGTCACAATGATGCTGCCGCCTTTGGCCAGCAACGGGGCAGCCTTCTGAATGGCGAAGAAGACGCCCTTGAAGTTCACATCGAATTGCCTGTCGATTTGATCTTCGGTGACGGCTTCCAAAGGCGAGGCAAGACCCATCCCGGCATTCGCGAACAGTACGTCGATACGGCCGAACTTTTCACTGATCCGCTTGATGATGCTTTCAATCGCGGCGGGCTGGCTCACGTCGCCGCCCAGCACGGTAACGCCGTCCCCGAGTTGACCTGCGACAGATTGCAACCGGTCAGGATTCTGCCCGACGATTATGACCGTCGCGCCTTCCTCCCAGAACAACTTCGCCGCTTCAAGTCCGATGCCGGAAGTTCCGCCGGTCACGAGGACGGTTTTGTTCGACAGTTTCATAATCTCCTCCTTTCAAGGATGAGGCGAGCGTATGACGCTTGGGCACCTGAAAGATGAGACAGTGATGAGGAAAAAATGAGAAGTTCACTGCGGCCGGATCGTCAGCCCCGTGAAATAACCTTCCGTCCCTGGCCCGATCCAGAGAGCCACGCCGCCCGACGAATCGCCGAGTTTCAGATCGTTCACGATCAGGCACGGCTGGCTGGCGCCGTTGACGTACAGGCGGGCCTTCGTGCCTTCGACCGTGATGCGGTAGCGAGTCCAGGCGCCGGGCTCGAGATCCACGTAACTCTCATACCGTTCCGGCGCCTGCTGGCGGGCGACCGCGAAGCTGAAATCCGGGTACGCGCTGTACTGCGTGGAATGATTGCGGCGGACCTGGTCGTCGGCGCGGCCGTTGGTCGGCCGCAGGTAGATGTACTCGAACCGGCCGTTCTGAAGACGGAAGGCGATGCCGATGAAACCGCGTGCGGCGGCGGCAGCGCCTGCGGTGGGACGCCCGGCCAGTTCCACGTCGATTGCGCCATCGTGGAGCGCCGCGTCCTTCACGACGGCGTACGCTTCGCCGTTGGCCACTTCTCCATCTTCGGTAACCTTGATCGCCCGCTTGCCGAGGTAGTCGACGGACTCCAGCTTCACGTTGTGCGGCGTCAACTGACCGATGGTCTGGCCGGACGCAAATGGCGCGCAAACGCAGAGCACCCAGATCGTCGCGCCGCAGACTGACACGATCGATCGCATTTTCATGATTTCTCTCCGTCCCTCAATGCGGTCCCGCGCTGAACGCTGTGACGAATGTTGTGACCGACCCCGACGCCTCGACGCCATACCGCTCGAACGTGTAAGACCGATCGCAACGCCGCTTGGTTGGCCGGGGAACCGCGCGCGTCAGCCGATCGGGCCCTGAGGTGGTGGTGCGTCAAACGGCGTCACGAACCCGCTCGCGCGAAGCGCCGCCGGCGTGATCCCGTGGACGAGCTGGAAGTCGCGCGAGAAGGCATCCGGATCGGCGTAGTCGACCAGCGCCATGACGTCCTCGACGGTCAGGGACGTGCGCTCGATGAGCGCCCGCGCGCGGCGCAGCCGATCCACGGCGTCCTGTCGCACGGGCCTCCGCTGTTTCAAATCTTCGGCCAGGCATGCTTGCCCGTGCAGGCATGATGCTTGCTCGTGCAAGCTACGGAACGCGCGCCGTGATCGCGGGCCAAATACAGGTTCCCCGGGACGCCCAATGTCAGCCCCCGGGCGGCGCCCGTCGGAAAGTGATGCGTGTGGGAAAATTTTGCCCCATGACGAACGCCAGGCGGCCCAGACGCGAACGGATCGTCCTGGACGTCCGCCGGCGCTGCCTCGTCTGTGACTGGGAAGAACAGATCGCCGAAGCGGAGGACACCGACGTGATCGGCCCCGCCTGTGGGCGCTGCCGCGCCCCGACCGAGCGGGTCGACGTCCTCGCGCGGCGCGCCGAGCCGGTCGCGCGGAATCCGCACGCGGCCGCCCTGGCGCAGCTTGGCGCCCGCCGCGGGGGCCTCGCGCGCGCGGCCGCCCTCAGCCCGAAGCGGCGCCGCGAGATCGCGTCCGCCGCGGCCCGCGCCCGGTGGAAAACGTGACCGCTTGACATGCGACATCTGTCGCGTCTAATATGCGACACATGTCGCACATGGCCGCCCTGACCCGCCGCGAGCGGGAAATCATGAACGCACTCTTCGCGCTCGGAAACCGCGCCTCGGCCGAGGCCATCCGCGCGCGCCTGAGCAGTCCTCCCGGCGATTCGTCCGTTCGCGTCATGCTCGCGAGACTCGAGAAGAAGGGCTACCTGAAGCACCAGCAGGACGGCCTCCGGTACCTCTACTCGGCGACGATTTCCCCGGCGGTCGCCAAGCGGACGGCGCTGCAGCAGTACGTGCAGACGTTTTTCGGCGGCTCGCTGAGGCAGATGATGACGGCGCTCGTCGCGGACGGTTCGTGGAGC
>Ga0310810_10002856_pt1 | contig 18690 bp, 28 predicted proteins | sample NCmetagenome_FD_207641 | JGI IMG/M metagenome (GOLD analysis project Ga0310810, IMG submission 207641) | Soil microbial communities from experimental microcosm in Duke University, North Carolina, United States - NC | ecosystem: Engineered > Artificial ecosystem > Soil microcosm > Unclassified ...
GACCAACACACCGTGCGTGCCCGGGAGTCGAACCCGGCCTGATACTTGCCTTACCTCCCGGGCGGATGCAATCCGTATCCGTTGTGGTACTAACGTTCTCTCACCCTCGTGCTACACGCGCCCGGAACCACCCGGGTTTTACCAGTTCTGGGGCTCATGACTTCCCGTGAACATGTTCCGTTGGCTGGTCAAGCCTTATGATGGCGGTACGAAACAACCCCGCAGCATACCCACTAGGATTCGAACCTAGAACCTCCGGTTTTGGAGACCGTTGCCCTACCAGTTGGGCCATGGGTACATGTGCCGAGCCTGAGCCCGGACTTCGATCGTACCAAGCGCCGGAGCGCTCGTCGTGCTACTTCGGGTTCGGCAGCGTCTGCCCGTTGTCCCAGTCGAGATCATCCCAGTCGTTGTCAGTCTGCATGTTCATCCTCTCGTCGGTCCGGCGTGTTCTGCCTTGATGTATTAAACAATAGCACGGGTTCCCCGGGCACGCAACCCGGGGGTACCCCTTGCCGTTTCCGCAGCTCAGAGCGCGAACCACCGGTACCCGTGGTCTTTGACGTACCGCGTCTCGGCGCGCTTCTCTTTCGTGAGCTGCCGCAGGCTCGAATACACCTGCTGCTCTTTCTCGTCGAGCGCGATCGCCAGTGCCTCTTTCGAGACGCCTTCGACCGCGTCGGCTGCCTGTAGCAGCCGATACACGGCGTTGTCACGGTCGATCGTCTCTTGCGGCCGGGGCCGACCGCGACCCCGCTTAGGCTCGCTCTCAGCGGGCGCTGCGGTTGATTCCGTCTCTGCGGACGGAGTCTCGGACCTCGTGACCTGAGCGTCGATCTCAGCAGGATCGGGAGCTGCCCACGCGTCGGCGTCTACGGCCGGGATTGCGTGGTTCAGCACCGCGTCGACCTTCGCGCGCGTCTCAGCGCTGATCGTCGGAAGGTCGACCATTGCGGCCGTATCGTGCTTTTCGTCTTCGCTCGGCTCGACGAGCAGCGGCTTCGGCTGCTCGACGACGCCGCCCGTGGCGAACGTCGAGACGTCCGGCGCATCGACGATGTCGGCGCTCTCGGCGTTCCGCGTGTCGTAGGGAACGGCCGTGGGCTCGGCCGGTGGCGTGTCGGCCTGCTGCGCTTCGCGCACCTCGCGCCGACGCTTCGCGAACGGATTTTGTCGGTTTCGTGCAGTGAACACTATTTGTCCTCTCTTCGTGATCCTGTGATCTTACCATTTATGAAAAAGAGGGTGCCCGCGAAAGCGGGCACCCTCTTGAGCCGGGACTAGAAACCGGCGTCGTCGTCGGTGGCGACGCTCGCGCCGGAGTCCGAACCGTAGCCTAGCGATTCGCCCTCAGTGAGGGTGGGGAACTCCGTCACTTCGACTGCGCCGGAAGCCGGAGGCTTGATCGCCCATTGCACTTCCATGTAGTCGCCCCACTGAGCATCTTCTTTCTTCTTGATCTTGGCGCGGAAGGGCTTGCCTTCCATGACCTTCGCGATCTGCTGCATCGTCGGCTTGTGCTTCACGAGCGTGTCGAAGGTGATGCCGACCGCGCCTAGGCTCTGCATGAACTTCTTGGCCATGCTGCCCTCAGTCGAGCGGATCACGTAGAAGCGCTTGATCTCCTTGCCGGAGTGCGGGCCGCTCGTGATCTTCGAATCGACTTGCACCATGAGGTTGCCCGAACTCGACACCTTGCCTTCGGCCTTCGTGACGACGAAATCATATTCGCCGTCCGGGGGAAGGGTGAGCTTGTCTTCGACCTCGGAAATCCAGTCGTCCCACGTTTCGTCTGCCATTGTCCTTTATCCTTTCGTTTCGGCCGCAGCCGGGAAGATGAGACGCATGATCTGCGTCAAGTTCGGGTTGTCGTACGCCGACCGATCGAATCGGTCTTCGAAGTTCGAGCCGGTCACGTACAGCGGGTGTGTCTTGACGAGCGCTCGGAAGACCGAAGGCGCATCATCGGCGATCATGCCTTGATCGTTCTTCATGAGCGCTTTCTTCATGAACACGATAGCGTCGAACGAGAACGGCAGCCGCCCCTGGATACCGCCTTGCATGGCAGGCCGGTGCTTACCATCCTTGAACGTGCTGTGTGCCGTTGCCGCGAACACGCGGAGCGGGTTCGCAGGGTCCGACACCCGCGTCATGATACGAGAGGTATCCGAGAGGACGCGACGCCGGATAGCGCCCCAGTCCTGAATCCGGAAGTCCTCGTCGACCTTGCGGATCGCTTCGATCCCCTGCTCTTGCCCGACCGTGAGCGAGTCGAGCCCGATCGACACGAATGGGTGATCAGTGCGGTCGAGCCATGGCAGCGTCTGCGCGAGGACTGCGGCGCTCGTGACCTTCACGATCGCAATGTCCCACGTTCCATCCGGCTTCGGCGGCGCTTGGGCGGGATTCCACAGTTTGAGCCGGAACGGCTGCCCGTCGCGGTTGGGATTCGATCGTCCCTGGAAGAACTGCCACTTGCCTTCGATGTCCAAGATCACGCATGGCGTCGGCATGGTGGCGAGCAGCGATGACTTGCCATGCTTCGTCTCGCCGTATACCAAGAACGACGCCGTTTCCAGCTCATTGAACACTTCAGTCACTCATCATCTCCTCTCTGTCGTGTTTATCTATTACATAAGTCTATCACAGGTGCAGCGTACCGCGCGTGCGGGTCCCGTTCTTCGAAGAGGTCGCGGATGGCGTCTTCAACACGCGAGCCGTCGTCGAACATGCCACAGATGTCGAAGAAGGAGCAATCCCATGAGCAGTCACGCGTGACGGTGGGCTGCGCGAACATCTTCACGCCGATCTCGCCGAGCTGCGCAATGCGCTCTTCGAACTCGATCACATTCGTGATGAGGCCGATGAGCCGGAGCCGATACGACTCAATCTCTTCGGCGTTGTGAATGATCGTCTCGCGCATGTAGAAAGGCGGCTTCGCCGTCTTCCCGCGCTTGACTTTCCGCAGCATGTTGTACAGCGCGCCGTCGACATGCTGATCGGGATACACGATCGAGAGCAGCAGGTGATAGTGCAGCATCTGCGGATCGCTCTGCAATGTGGGCAGCATCTGCGTGAAGTTCTGCACCGTCTTGTGGTCGACGAACTGCGTAAAGCCGGTGACCTCGTCGAGCACGCGAGCGTCAAGCTTGCCGACGATCTCGACAGACTGCCCGAAGTCAGCGCCAAGCTGATCGGCTGTGATGCTGATCTGCTCTTCGGCCCCGATCACTTGCAAGTGCGCGTCGGCTCCGGTGTCGGTAAGCCACTCGAAGTAGCCTTCGACCATGGCCCGTTCAAGGTCGGTATCTTTGCGGAACTTTTCGAGCACGTTTAGATCGGGCTCGACGCCGAGTTTCTGACACTGATCGGCATACCCGACGAGCGCCGCGCCGATGGCGTGTTCGAGCGCCTGCCGGGGATCGGTGGGGTTGTCTGGCGTGTAGAACGCTTCGAGCGCGGTGTGTACCCGCGTGCCGGACTGCAACGGCCCCACGGGGCCGTGCAGTCTCGGCGCGAGGCGGCGCACGTGCCGCAGCCAGTACCGGCGCTTGCAGCGCTGGAAATCCTTCAGGTCTGACTGCGAGATGCGCCTTACGTCGTTCATGGTCCTCCGTCGATGTCGTCATTCATGGCGTCTTCGTACTTCGTGATCTCGGCGTCGATATCGATGTCGAGCAGATCGAGCGCTTCGATTCGAGCGGCTTCGGCGTCAAGGTGCGCCGTCGACTTCCCGGCCGCCTTGAGTTGTTCGCGGTCGCGCACGATCTCTTCGAGCCGCTGCATCTTGGCGTACAGCTTTTCGACCTGCGTCTCTTCGATCGTGTCGGCCGTGATGATGTCGATGATCGTGATCGCCTCGTGCTGCTCCGACCCGATGCGGTGCACCCGGTCTTCGCCTTGCATGTTGTCGATCAGCGACCACGACCGTTGCAGCCGCACAAGCGTGTCAGCCGCCGTCATGTTCAGGCCGACGCCACCGGCCTTGTACGTGAAGAGAATGTACTTGAGCTTGCCGGACTGGAAAGCTTCGACCGTCTCGTCACGCTGCGCTCCGGTCACGCCGCCCGTGATCACGCCGTACTCGATACCGGCAGCGGTGAGACGCTGAGTAGCAAGGTCGATGAGCTGCCGGTGCTCGGCCGCGATGGCAAGCGGCTTGCCGGGGTTGTCTTCGATGATCGACATGAGTTCGTCGATCTTCGACGACGGGTCGGTGAGCGTGACCTTCCACGATCCGACGTCTTCGGGCGTCTCGCCCTTATCGACGTCGCACATGGCAGAGGCGAGTTGCAGCAGACGCGTCGCGGCCGGGAGGTTCCCGTTCATGACGAGCTTGTCGCCCGACTCCGTGGTCAGTACGTACTCGTCGGCAACCTCCTTATACGCCTTCGCCTGCTTCGGGCTCATCTCGACGTGTCGCACGACGCGCGTCTTCGCCGGGAGCTGATCGAGCACGAGCGCTTTCAGCATCCGGCGCATACGAACATCGAGCAGCGACAAGAACTCGTCGCGCGTGGCCGGTTTCAGGCCGACGATCGACATGCCGCCGAAGGCGTTGAACTCGACTTCGGCGTACCGGTCGATGAACGCCGACTTGCGCGGGAACCCTTCGGGGTCGATCGTGTGCAGGATCGACCAGATGTCGCCAGGGTGGTTCGCCACCGGCGTACCGGTGAGCGCCCAGCGGTATTCGACGGTTGGCCCGTGGAACACACGCCAGATCGCGCGGGACTGCAAGGCGCGCGGGTCCTTCACGCGGTGCGCCTCGTCGAGCACGCAGACCTTGAACGGGATCGCGTTCAGTTCCTTGTCGTGCGTCTCGCACTTCGCCGGAGTCAACGCCTCGTCGCCGGAGACCGGGTCGCACTCACGGCACTTCTTCAGGCGCACCGATCCGTACGGCGCGAGGCGCGAGTGCAGTCGGATGCTTTCGATGTTCATGATCACGACGGCGTTTCGAATAGCCGGTCGTCCGTCTACGTACACCGCTTCGAGCTGCTTCCGGCGCTTCGCGGCGCTCCCATCGATCACGACCGGGGTCGCTTCGGGCAGCCACTTAGTGATTTCGCGCGCCCAATTTCGCTTAGTCGAGTTCGGGCAGACGACGAGCGCGGGATATGCACCCTGCTCGACGTATCCCATACCCGACTCATCGCCGGTTCCCCATACGTCGCGGCTGTCCTGCTTGTTCACGGCGCGCAGTGCTGCAAGCGTCTGAAGCGTCTTGCCTGAACCCATCTCGTCGCCGAGCAGCGCGCACTTCGCCGTGACCATGAAGTCGCGGCCGGGCAGCTGGAAGGGGTACAGCTTGTCTGCGTGATCGTTGTCGGCGTCGTAGGCGTACGTATTCACCGGCTTGCGCGCATCGCGCAGTTCGAGCACAGCGTCACGGCGCATCTTCTCAAGACGCGACCACCCTCCGAGCAGCTTGCCGACCTTGAGACGGTCGCCGAAGATCGCGCGCGCCTGAATGCACGCCGCCCATGACTTCGGCAGCGTCCACTGCTTGAGATTGGCGTTCCATTCCTTGCCGGGAATCTGCGTCACGAGCGGCTTGTCTGCCCACAACGTGTCGTGCAGAACGATCCGGCTGCCCGTCTCGTCGAGTTCTGCGATGATCGGATTCATCTTTGTCCCTTCGTCTCGTCGTCGATTTTCATCATAGCACCGTTCGACACGGCGAGCCATCCCGGGTAGTCGATATCGTTGAGCAGCGCGTACGCCTGCCGGGCGGCGTCGGTGGCATGGCCCATCTTCGCCGAGTACCACCCCGCTCGACGCAGCGCGACGTCGTTCGCAAACTTGAGATTCGCCTTCATGTACTGCCGGATCGGGTTGCTCGTGTACAGCTTCGCGAAGGCGCGCACCATGCCGGTAATCTCAAGCGCGTCGCCCTGCTGCGAGGACTTCGCAGTGCGCGCGTTGATGATGAAGCGTTCGACGGCGATGTACACGCCGCCGAACCCGACATAGTCGCCTGCACGCACGACGAGGTTCCGCATCATCACCGGCATGTGCTCGGCGGCCACTTCGTGCCGCATGATCTGCTCGTCGAGAAATCCGCGTCGTGGGTGGTTCGAGTACACGAAGATTCCCGTCGTCTTGCCGGGATCGACTCCGAAGAGTACGTATTCGTGATCAGACATCACGCTTTTCCGCCCATCGTTTCCCGGTCGCCCCGCCCGAAGTGAGTGGCAGCGACAGCAGCTTGTCGTCGTTCATGATCGTGTTCATCGTGGCAATGGCGTCTTCGACATCATCGTCCGGCACTTCCGAAATCGCTTCGTCGTGCACGGCGAGCACGAGATAATCGCCGAGCCCGGCCGCGTCGAGTTCGAGTAGTTTCGTCTTCATGATCTCCGCTGCCATGCCCTGAATCATGTAGTTGACCAGGGGATACAGCTTGCCCGGATCATCAGCGATGAAGTGTCGCCCGGTGATCGGCGACATGACGTAGGCCGAGCCTTCGGCCTTGTACCGCTGCGCTGCGTCGCGCTGCACACGACGCTGGAATTCCGGCACTTTCGCGAACGTGCGCTTGTAGTCGGCTGCGAACCGCTCGATCTCGGCAAGAGGCAGGTGCGTGGTGCGTGCCAGCCGCTCATTCCCTGCGCCGTAGTTGGACGCGTACACGTACGACTTCGTCAGCGACCGACGCGGGTCCTTTTTCACGATGGATGGGTCCGAATAGATCGTCTGCGTCATGAACGTGAAAAAGTCGCCCGGCTGCTCGAATGCGGCGAACAACCCCGGGTCTTGCGAGAGATGCGCGAGCAAGCGCAGCTCTACCTGATCGAAGTCGAACATCACGAGCGTCGTGCCCGGCGATGACACAATGCAGTTGCGCACCACGATCGACAGCGGATCATCCTCGTCGACACGCGGCAGCTGCTGCAAGTTCGGCTTCGACATCGACATGCGTCCGGTCACGACACCGAAGCCGGTTGTGTCCTCTTCTTTGAATCCGAGCGTGTTGATGCTTGGATGAATCCGACCGTCCCGCTCGGAATACTCAAGGAACCGGCGCAGGTACGTCGATTGCAGCTTTTCCACGCGCTTGTGCTCTTGCAGCAGTTGCGCGAGCGGGTGCCGGATGCCTTCGAGCGCGAACTTGTCCAGCGACCATGCGCCTTGCTTGGTGCGCTTCCACAGCGGCACGTTATCGCGCAACAGCACTTCAACGATCTGTTGCGACGAACCGAGCGAGACGCCGAACTCGTCGTGTCCGCGCTTCGCCAGCGCCGCGTGCAAGTCCAGGAACTCACGGGACTTGTCGGCCGTGTACTCACGGTCGACGAGCACGCCCTTGCGTTCCATCCGGTCGGCGATCCACCCCACCGACAACTCAATGTCGTACGCGTGCGGCGCGATGCGCTCAACCTGCGGCCAGAGCAAGTCCCACAGTCGCACCGCGAGCACCGGGTCAAGCGCGGCGTACACCCAGTACACGGCGTACTGCCCGGTGGCGGCGATCGGGATCGTTGCCCATGTGTGGCCGGTCGCGTCCATCACGTCGTGCAGTTGTTTCTGAGCGGCTGCGGCTGCCTGATCGATATGGCGCGCGCACAGCTGCTTCAACGCAACCGACTTCGTCGGGTCGACGATGTGCGCCAACATCATCGTGTCGTCGACCAGGTGCACCGGAACGTGCACACCGTGGTTGCGCAGCATCGCGACGTCATAGCGCGCATTGTGCGCCACGAACCGGCCGTGACGCTGCCAGCGGTGCACGATCTCTTCGATCAACCCTTGCCAACGCTCGATCGGAATGGCCCACCCCTGATGCGCATCCCCGAACTGCACGAGACGCACGCGATCGATCTCGGGGGAGATGCCGGTGCCTTCAGTGTCGAAGCCGATACGGTCGCATGTCAGACCTTCCAGCCATGTCATGCACGCGTGCACGTCTTCCAGTGTCTCAACAAGGCTGAGCTTGACGCCCTTGAGTCCCATCAAATGTCCTTTCATCCTGGTCAGAGCACGAAACCCCGCCTGAGCGGGGCTCGTACGTATATCTTACTCCGGTCGGTGGCTGCGCATGAGCCGGATGCCGGAGAAATCGTCGTCAACGTCGTCGGTTGCAGGCGTCAGACGCATCAGTGTACGGATGCATACCGTCAGTGAAATGCTCGCGAGGGCGACAGTGCCCATGACGATTAGTAGTAGTAGTACATACAGCGTTACAGAGAGTGAACTCAAGTCCATAGCGGGACCCTTGGGTGGTAATGGGTGAATTACGGCAAGCATACGAGAGACCGGCCCCGTGATCGGGACCGGCCTCCGTGTTCGTCGTCGCTATTCGGGCTTGTCGGTGTCGTCGACCGGAGCCGGGTACTCGACTTCAGCCCACGTGTCCCACATCGGCACCGGGTCGCCGCCGAGTTCGTCGGCGTCGTGGTTGCGCGTCACGCGGCACCGGAAGGATTCGACCGTCTTCAGGTCGATCCCTTCGTTCGCGAACATCGCACGAGCGACGTTCACGAGATTCTGCGTCGCGGCGAAGGCATCGTTACCCATGCCGCCGCGCACGGTCATGAAGTCGGCTCGCATCATTTCAGGCTCAGAACTCACTGCCATCAACCTCGCACAGACGCCGCGCGACGGCATGTCCCTCGTCGGGGTCGGCTTCGCCGGTCACGACAAGGAACTTCGCGAGCACGTCGAGCATTCCGCGCCACCGGTCGTCGAGTTCAGGGCGTGGCTCGCCTGCTGCCTGAATCCGCAGCTTCTTCGCATGGGCGCGCTTGACGAAACTGATCATCTCGGCGCGTGCCGCTTCGTCCGCTTCCGCACGCTCCCGAAATCGCTCTTCGCGCGCGTCGATAATCGAACGCAGCTCGTCGACTCCGGCAGAGACCGGGATCGTCTCGACTCCGGCTTCATACATCCGCTCGCGGATGCCCATGTAATCGGCGTATGCCTCTTCAAGCACCGAACGAGCGACATGTGCGTAGGCCGAACGTGTGGGCTCGTCGCCGCGCTTGATCGTCTCGACCTTGCCGTCATAGAACACCCGGCCGTCCTGTGTGTCGATCACGCCCATCACGAACGTGTGCATGAAATTGCGGCTCATCGTGTTGAACCCGGCTGCGAGCATGTGCGCGCAGTTGATCGCGTCAGTGTCGCTCGATGTGAACGATGTCGAGTGGTACGGCGAGTCGTCACCGTCGAAGACGCGCGTGAGCGTGTACGTCGTGGTCGGTGGCATTACAAGCTCCCGAGGAATGAGCCGAACTGCACGAGCACGTACAGCAGGACAATGATCGTTGCGAGCGCGGCAGCGCCGAGCACGATCGCCACGGCGAGCGCGCAGCCGCTGAGCTTTCGCTTGTCCTCTTTATTCAGATTCGTCATGTTTCCTTCTTCCGTTGATTCCTATTAGTCGAACATGTCGCCATCGATGATGACCACGGAGCAGCCCATGCAGAGCAGGAACACGACCACGCCGATGATGATCGAAACCGGCTGATCGAGATCGAAGCCGAATCGAGCGACATAGAACCCGACAACGCCGAGCCCGACCGAGATCAAGAGCTGAACGAGTGTCGCCACGGCTAGTCCTGCTCAGTCTCGAAGTACGCGCCGTTCGCCGTCTTGTGCGGTCCGCCATGGCCTTGGTTCCGCGTGCATTGGCTCTTCGCCGGATCGACGAGCGGGTTCGCGAACCGCTGCGCGAAGCAGCGCTGCCCTTCGACGCGCTGCCCGTTCACGAAGTAGAAGAAGTTCGACTTCGGCTCGGGTTCGGCCTTCGGAGCCGCAGCGGCAAGACGCACGTACAGCTCAGCACGTTGCATGTCGCGCTCACGCTGCGTGCTAGTACTCCAGGGCCCTTGCATAGCCTGCTCGGCCTTGTCGGCGTAGTACGCAAAGTCTTTCGGCTTGTTACTCATCTTCGGCCTGCGCCTTCCGCTCAATCCACATCACGCGGTACGTGATCTCGCCATGAGGCATGATCAGCGTCGACCGGTGGTGCGTGTCGCCGATCGTGTCGACCGTCGCCGTGTACGTGAAGTCGAGTCTCATTTCAGTGGCAACCTGTGCCATGTCTTCGGTGTGCGCGTTGAACCGCGCCTCACGCTCGTCGTGGTCGCCTTCGATCACGCAGTGCATGATCTGGAGTGGTCCGAACTCATCTACGGGAATGGGGGCGTTCAGCCGGATCACGTCGCCGAGCTTGCGCAGGTCGTCGGCGATCTTGGTACGTCGTTCGTCAGTGTCCATTCTCTATCCTTCATCGTTTCGTCGTAGTGCCCGGTCCAACGGCAATCGGACCGGGCGGCTTCCCCCGCAAAGAGAAGAACTATTACTCTCGTCAAGCCTAACATATATGTCAGAGTCCCGCGAGCGGGTCGACGTCGGCCCCGTTGCGGCTGCCTTGGGGGATCACCGGCTCATACCGGGCGAGCAGGTCGGCGATGCGTTCATCAACGCACGCAGCGTCACGGAACGCGGCGGCGTTGTGCGGCGGGATCGCCATGTCACCCGTGTCGCGCCGGAAGTCCTTCTTTGTAGGCACGAATAGCTTGCGGAGCACGTCTTCGGCATCCTCAGTCCAGATGATCGTGTCGCGCTGCCACTCGCCTTCGATCGCCGACTTCCCGAGCGAGACGAAGACGTATTGCCAGCGCGCGATGGGCTTGAACCGGCCATCGCCCTCATCTTCGACCGGCTGCGCCCACAGGATCGCCGTATCAGTCCAGCGGCAGCGCGAGCAGCTTTTGCCCGGCGCGGGCTTCGTGCCGGGCGCGTGGTTCAAGTGCGTCTTGCGGTATGACGAGCCGAAGCCCAGTACGCGCGCGTAGAACACTTCGCCGGTGTCGTCGGCCGTGAAGAACTGCAACGGCAGGTCGGCGATGCTGTCGACCTCGGAAGCGTAAGGGTAGTCCGCCATGAAGTCGGCGAACGCCTCGGTTCGTACATCAATCGGCGCGGTTGTAGTCGACATATGTCGTCCTTTCATCATCGTGTCGTCGTCTTGATCGGTCCGGCAGCGGACCGGCACGACGAAAGCCTAGCACGAGCGGTATTATGGTTGGTAGACGACAGATGAAGGGATAACAGATGTGGCTAGTGTGACTTATTCCCGGTTCGCTTCGGCGCGCCCTGGAGCTGTGGCGTACGCCTGCACGAAGCTCGGGTTCCGCGTGTTCCCGCTGCGTGTCGACACCGGGACGCCGGTCTTCGCCGAGTGGCCAGAGCGTGCGACGAGGGACTTCGAACAGATTCAAAGTTGGTGGACGGGCAACTACGCGCCGTGCGGCGTCGGGATCGCCACCGGACCGGAGTCGGGTATCTGGGTGCTCGACATCGACATGAAGCACGGGATCGACGGCTTCGCCAGCCTGCGCGACCTCACGCACCGGCACGGCGGCACGGTCGACGAATTCACGCGCACCATGTGCGTGCGGACGCCCAGCGGCGGGGCGCACCTGTACTTCCGATGGAACGAGGCGGCCGACGCCGAAGGCGGCGTGCGCAATGAGTCGTCGGGAAAGATCGGCGCGGGGATCGACGTGCGCGGCATCCGTGGGTACGTCCGGGCTCCCGAGGTCGGCGCGTACCGAATCGTCGAGCGAGCGGGGAAGCGATTGCTGCACGTTGCCGACGCGCCCGATTGGCTCGTGCCGCTGTGCAAGAAGCGCCGGGCGACCACCGTCGAGCCCATGACGAACGCGGACATCCGCGCACGCATGTCCGATCGCGGGCAGGCGTGGGCGAAGTTCGAAGCGGCCGAGAGCGTGCGGAAGTTGGCACGTTCGGCGGCCGGTACGAGGAACGACATGCTCAACCGGACGGCGTACCGTCTCGGTACGCTTGCAGCTCTATACGGCGAACCGTCTGAGGCGGATGCCCGCGCGTGGTGCTTCAAAGCAATGCGCCACGCCGGAGCGAACGACACGGCCGAGCAGCAGATGCGGACCTTCACATCCGGTTGGGAATCCGGTCGGGCAGCGCAGACGACGAAAGTCGCCGATCACGCTCCCGTCCGTGAAACGTAGAAAGGGACGAAAAGCGATGATCGACGACCAGACAGATAACCCTGAAACCGACCCTAGCACGCCCGAAACGGACGACTTCGCCGCGAGTATCGTCGGCGGCATCACCGGAGCACGGGAACGCGTTGACGAGACCATGCCGGACGCCACGGCCGTCGTCGACCTTGATCAGGCATACCGGTTCCTGCCCGAGAGCGTTGCGCTTGACGAGCCGGTGCCCGGACCGAAAGAGCCGGACAAGGTCGCGCGGTTCCTCTTGTACCTCTTCGCGGACGCCGGGATTCACCTGAAGCACTGGCGAGACGAGTGGTATCTGTACCGCGAAGGCGAGACGGGCGGCGCGTATCTGCGCATGGGCGGGGCGGACAACCGCTATGCCGTCGCCGACGCCGTGCGAACGCTGCTCGCCGACGCCTCGTACATGCAGGCGACGAAAGACGGCATGGAGCCGCGCCCGTGGAGCCCGAACACGTCAAGTGTGCGAGAAGTTACGGAAGCGATGGCGTCGCAGATGCGCATGAGGGAATCGATGGAAGTTCCCGCGTGGCTGCGCCGGTCGGAGCAATCCGAGACGATGCCCGGTGACGAGATCACCTGTGTGCGAAACGGCTTGCTGTGGTGCCCGCGCGAAGGCGGGACGGCGGCACGCACGCTCGTCGACCACACCCCGGCGTTCTTCACGGATACGGCCGTGGCCGTGGCGTACGAGCCCGACGCGCGGTGCGACCGGTGGCTGAAGTTCCTCGATGAGCTGTGGCCGGGCGACGAGGACTCGCACGCGCTCTTGCAAGAGTGGTTCGGGTACGTGCTCGCGGGATCGACGGGACTGCACAAGATCATGACGCTCGTCGGGCCGAAGCGCTCGGGTAAGAGCACGATCGCGTGGGTGCTCGAACAACTGCTCGGCGGGACGGGGCAGGTCGACCACCCGACGATGGCAAGGCTCGCCGAGCCCTTCGGGCTCGCACCGATGCTCGGGAAGCGGCTCGCCGTCGTCGGCGACGCGCGGATCGGGAAGTCGGACGCCGCGATCGTCGAGAAACTGCTCATGATCTCGGGTGAGGACCCGGTGACCGTGAACCGGAAGAACCGAGACGAGCTGAACGTCAAGCTCGATGCTCGGATCATGATCGTGTCGAACGCGATGCCGGACCTGCGCGACACATCGGGCGCGCTGGCGTCGCGATTCCTGCCGCTTGAGATCAACATCCCCGGATTTCTCGGCCGCGAGGACTTCACGTTGAAGCGGACGCTTGCCGATGAGCTTCCGGGCATCCTCACGTGGGCGCTGGACGGCGCGGACCGGCTGTGGGACCGGGAAGGCCGGTTCACGATCGGCGAGTCGGTGCGGACGGCGATGAACAACGTCGAACGCTCGTCGAGCCCGATCAAGGCGTTCGCGAGCGACTGCCTCGTATTCGATCTTTCACGGGATGCCGTGGCGTCGAAAGACGCGGTGTACGAGGCGTACACCATGTGGTGCGCGGTCGAAGGATTCAACGCTCAGGGCAAGAGCGTGTTCTTCCGCAACCTGTTCTCGGCGTATCGGGGCGAGCTGGATTCCGCACGCCACCGGGTCGACGGCCGCCAAGTACAGATGCTCATCGGCGCTCGTCTCGGCTCCGAAATCTGATTACGGAGAGTAACGAAAATCGCTGTGCAGGGGTCGGGGCGATCCCTGCACAGCAACCCTGCACAGCGTTGCTGAGAGTGAAAGTCTAGTAACTTGGTTGTATATCGGGTATAGGGTGTGCAGGGATGTGTGCAGGGATCGTGTGCAGGGATGCGTGCAGGGTTCAACGGCCCTCTGAGCTGCGGTGTGCAGGGATTGCAGGGATTATCCTGATCTCTTATGTGAGAATCAATAAATTAGAACATATGTAGTACAACATAGAATGTAGAACTGAAAATGCAACCGATCCCTGCACACCTTGCACGGCGACCCCTGCACGGCCCCGAAAATCGGTTACGGAACGTGACATTCGAGAGGTGACGAGATGGACGACGAGAGCGACCCGACATACGAGCTTGCGCGGCGACCGTGGGCGGGCGAGCTGAACATCAGCCCATGGGAAGCGATTCTGAGCGAGGTGCGGCGCAGCGCGTACCGGGCAGCGTGGATCGATGAGCGCGTGCAGCTCGAAGCGCACCGGGAACGGACGCTCATCGACTCGGACGGCGTCGACTTCGAGAAGGCGAGCGATTACGAGATTGCCGTGCGGCTGCGCGGGCAGGAGCTGCGCGAGTGGATTCGCGAAAGCCGCGACGAGCGCAAGCACATGACGAAGGTTGCCGCCGACGCGGTGCGCGCTGGCTTGTCTGAGCGATACATCGATTCCCTGCGCGCTGAGGCGCAGATGATCGCTCGTGCGCTCACGAAGGCGCTCGACGCCGCCGATCTCGACGCTACGCAGCGCGCTCGCGCGAGCGAGGCGCTGCGCGAAGCGCTCGCCGAGATGGGTCCGATTCTCGCGCAGCGACAAGACAGCATGGCTGGTACGGTAGCCGTGCGGCCAGAGATCGGCCGTTAAGGGGTCTAGCGTCCACGCTCCCGGCCTCGCACCCCGTTTCCTATACCCGAGTACCCCCGGATCGCCAGCGCGAGCCGTAGGGCCGTTCATGGAAACCTGAATGTGGGTGGTCGGTATTCAGGGAAACGGTGACTTTCCTGAACTTGAGTCGACCGCACTCAAGTTCAATCTTGACAGCGGTAGGTTGTGGGAACAGCGATTCTACAAAGTTATGCGATCTAGTAGGAATTGCAGGTCGGCCAGCGCGTGGGAAACTTGATTCTTGGTTCCCGGACATGGGCACGCAAAAGGGGCGATCCTCTCGGATCGCCCCTCGCTTAGCTCCCTATGCCGCCCATGGGGCAGCCGGGCTTGTGTGGCCGCTGCCCGCAAGCGGGGCAGTTGGGTAGTGGCATGGTTACCTCCCTAACGGTCGAACATCCCCGTATCGATCACGCCGTCTTGGAATCCCTGCGTGTGCTTCCCCTTGCGCTTGCGCATGGCGTCTTTCACGAGCTTCTGCTTCTTCGCGTCGAGCTGATCGAGACGCTTCTTCTCGGGGTTCTTTCCCGTACGAACGGCGCGCATGACCTCGCGAAACACGGGGTCGGCATCCTTCGGTATGTCCTGGTTAGGCATGGTTACCTACCTCCGATGATCTTGTCGGCCTGCTCGATGATGCCGTTCAGTTCCTTCATGCGCTTCTTCTGCGCAGTGGTGAACGTCTTGCCTGCGCTGCGCATGATGCGCTGCTTCTCTGCACGAGCATCGTCTTTGATCTTCTGTGCATTGATCTTCGTGATCTTCATGTGATCCTTTCGTCTGTGTCCCAACAACTCTAACATATTCCGGGACGCAGGGATGGGATGGGGTACCCCCTTCGGGGGTTTCGGTCGAATGTCCGATTTGTCGGCGCGGGGGCCCCTCCCCGCCCCGCCCCCGAAATCACACCGTGTTTGGAAAGCGCTTACCAATCGAACCGAACATGTTAGGCTCACCGGATGACGAACACGACGAAGACACCAACCGAAACCCTGCTCTCGTACTTCACGTACGAGCACCTGCCAGCCGACCTGCGTGCGGTCTCCGAACCGTTCGCCGGACTGGCATACGAACTCGCTGCCACGCTGCCAGCATCCGCAGAGACGACCGTGGCACTGCGCAAGCTGCTCGAATCGAAGGACTGTGCCGTTCGCGCGGCGCTGGCCCTGCGCGAGGCGGACTAGCCGTGTGGAGCTATGAGGAACCCGAACCGCTGACGCCGCTGCATCTGGCGAACGTCGAGTTGCACGAGTACACGGAGAGCTTCCCTCGCGAGATTGCCGCCGGACACGGCCGCTGCGGAGCGCTCCCGGCCCGCGCGTTCCGGCGCAAGTACCCGCTCGGGTGCTACCGCGAGTGCAGCCACGAAGGCGCACACTCGGCCCTCGCACGCACCGCGCAATCGATGGATCGCAAGGCGCGTATGAAGGGGTGGCATCCGTAGGCAGCGAAGAGCCCCGCCTTTCGGCGGGGCTCATGTCCTAGGCGAAGCAGTAGTTGATCTTGTCGCCGCGTCGCTCGTACTCGTCGAGCGAGGCGAAGATGATCGATTCGGAGTGCCATGTTGCGTAGTACTTGGCCTCGTCGGCGGTCTCGAACACCTTGCCCGGCTCCGTGATCTGTCCCCGGACCGTAATCCGCAGGTTTACCCGACCGTCTTTGCGGCCTGAGATCTCGTACCCGTGCGTGGTGATCCCGATCAGATCATCGGTGCCGCTCACGGAGCGGAGCCCGTCGATCAGCCACGACTTCGACCACATGATGTGTCCCTTGATCTCGTACCCGGTGGGGATCGCGAACCCGATGCGGTTGACGTTGCCCTGAGCGTTCATCGTGTCGTCCTATCGTCGTACCCTGTGGTGTTGTACCTGCAACTCTAATCGAATTCCCGGCAGGCGTCCACCCCTGCGCCCAACTTTCTCAAATATTTTTCGGGCAGCAAAAAGCCCCGGCCTCGTGAGCCGGGGCTTTCGGGAGACTGGCAGCGTATGCCGTGTTGAGCTTAGCGCATCCGCAGTTGGGTGGCCGTCATGCCGTGCCGGTCCGGGCGTACCGGACCCTCGTACGTGATCTGCACTTCGCCGCGCCCCCGGTACGTGTACGAGCCGCATCCGGCAGGGCAGTCGGCGAAGCCCTTCGTACCGTCGATGTACTCGCCGTACCCGGTACCGCCGCACACCCCGCACGGTACGACTTCGCGCCGTCGCTGCGGAATCGGCTGGTATTGCAGCCCTTCATACTCCGCAAGCTCGACGTAGTGCACACGCTTCCAGCCGCCGAACGCCTTCACGATCGTTTCCACCAGCTTCCAGCGTGCGCAGTGCCGTGTTTTCCGCGTGCCCATGTAGTTGGGGTGGTCGTTCGACACGTCCCAGTGCTTGCGTGGATCGTCGTCATGCCTGCGGCACACGATGCAGCCGTCGAGCACGGCACGGTAACCGCGCGGCTTGAGGTTCCCCTCAGCGTCGAGCGCATCGAAGTAGTACCGCCCGGCGAACGCTTCGGACCCTTCCCGGTTCCAGGGGTGTTCCCCGTCCGGGAACGGCTCGAAGAGCACTTGCAAGGCCGGTGGTTTTGGTGTCCTCATCCCTGCATCCTTTCCCACGCGCCGACGACGGCCGCCGAAGCGACGGCGAGCCCGACGAAAAGCATGGCAAGCGACAGTGCCGCCATGAGGTCATTCGTGGGGTCGGCGTTGAAGCCGACTGCCCCCGCGCCGGTCATGAGGCCGAGCCCGGTAACGTACAGCGCCGTAATGGTCACTTTCTTCATTACCGCTCTCCGTTCTCGTACCGCGCCCGCAGGTCGCGGTCGTCGCAGGCGATGCACAGCTGCATGTCCTGCCCGATCAGGGTGACCCTGAACGTGACTCGGGTATGCGGCCTGCACAGCGGCTTACCGTTACCGTTCGAGCGGTGCACGACCTTGCCGCGCTTGTCAGTGATGGGTTGGCTCATCGTTTCGTCCTTTCGTCTGTGTCCTGCAACTCTAACATAAAAGCCCCGGCCTGCATAGACCGGGGCTTGCCGTACTTGCTATTCCTCGTTACAGCGGCACTCGCCCGCCTCTTCGCCGCAGGTGCGGCACCAGTCGTCGGCCATGCTCATCCCTCCCTTCACACAAGATCACTGTGCTTTCCGTCTTCGGAGATCTCTGCGACTTCGTTCACGAACAGTCCCGTCGACCGGATCACGAGATACGTGAAGTACGGACCGACATCGGAATGCTGCTTGCCGTAAGGCCAGTTCGCCGAACCGTACTGCGAGTGCGAGAGGTCGCGAGCGATGATCTTGAATGTGCCGTGGATGCCCTGCGTGTCGTCGATGAGCAGGATCGTGTCGCCGACGACGGGTGGATACAGCGTGTACAGCTTCCCGTCGTTCCGTGAGCCGTTCAGCCGGAGCGGCGTGTACTTGTACATCATGCCGAGCCGGTGCATTCCGGCGTCCTCGCGCAGGTAGAAGGCACACACTGCGTAGTCTTTCTGTTCCATCGTGTCGTCCTTTCGTCAGTTACTTCACGCGAACCCATGTCACCGGAGCGCCGCAGCGGTTGCACAGATACAAGTCCGCGAGCCGCCTCGGCGGCATCCGGTGCCTGGTGTGGTGCGTCGTGCAATTCACCGTGCAGAAACCTCTGACGCCGCCTTCGGGCATCGCGACATCTGATTGGCAGCGCTCGGGTCTTGCGCCGAGTCGGAGTGCCCATATCTGCCACTGCGGTCCGTGCGAGGCCATCGGACCGGCGAGCACGTGCGCGATCTCGTGCAGGATCACGTCGCGCACGTCCGCTTCACTGTTCAGTGTCACGAAGTGCCGTGACATCGTGATCATGCGCTTCCCGTGATGGCACGCGCCGCAGCGACGCTTGGCGTTATCGAACCTGAATGACCAGGTGTTGCCGACCCCGTTGTCTTCCATGAGTGTGAGCGCGAGGTTTTCGGCGTCTTCGAGCTTCATCGTTTCGTCCTATCGTCTTGAGTGCCCCACCCTTCCGGGCGGGGCGACATGTTCCTACTCGCTGTATCCCCGGGCGACGCTGCGGAGCGCTGCCCACTCGTTCAGCATCTCTGCCACGACTTCCCGCGCCCGCGTCTGCGCCGCCTCACGCTGCACCGGCGTTAGCGACGCCTTCACGGT
>Ga0310810_10002858_pt1 | contig 18688 bp, 15 predicted proteins | sample NCmetagenome_FD_207641 | JGI IMG/M metagenome (GOLD analysis project Ga0310810, IMG submission 207641) | Soil microbial communities from experimental microcosm in Duke University, North Carolina, United States - NC | ecosystem: Engineered > Artificial ecosystem > Soil microcosm > Unclassified ...
TACCTCATCGTGGAGCTGTACGGCGCCCACGTCGAAGGCTCGGTCTGCCCGGGAATTGAGCTCGTTCCCCGGGAGAGCGCTTGGTATGCGTTTTACGACCGACAGATCGCGGAGTTATGGAAAGTCGGCCAGCCACTTGCGCCTGCGGAGACAAAAGCCGCCTGATGCATAGGCCGAACGGGTACGTTCGGATCTGTGCCGGGGAAAATGATGTCATGGCTGTGAAATAAGTATCGTCCGGCGGGTTCGCATATTCTATTCCCGTGCCTGTGAATCGCATCGAGACGAATGGCGGCGCCCTGGGGTCCGGGCGGCTCCTCTCACCGTCGCTGGTCTCGAAGCTCAAGGCCGCGATCGCTTTGTCGTCTTACCTACAGGCGATTTGCCGGCACGAGACGTGGACGCACGGTGCTTGATCGGCCGGTTCGCTCTCACGCCGCGCCGCGGCGGGCGCGGCATCTCCCCGCTCTTCTTGAGGCGTTCGGTCCAGTATTCCCAGGCTCGCGCCATCGGCCGTGGCTGCAGCTGATGCGGGCCGGTGCGCTCCGCTTCGCCGCGGCTCAACGGGCCGATCTTTCCGAGCAGCATCGAGCGCAGCTGGATTTCGGCGTTGGCATGCGAGTAGATCGTTCGGAACACGAGTTCGCGCAACGTGGTGCCCACGAGAGTTGCGCCGTGACGCCGCATCAGGACCATCCAGTGGGCGCCCAGCGCCTTCGCCAGCGATTGTCCTTCCTCGGGCTTGACCACCAGCATGTTGGTGTCGCCGAATTCATCGCGGCTGTCCCAAAACGGCGCTGCCGTGCCGAGCACCGCGCCCATGTGGAATACCGGCACGAGCTCGATGCCGGTGATGCAGAACGGCAGGACCGAAGGCGAGTGGTGGTGGCAGACAGCGTTGACGTCGGGCCGGGCCTGATAGATGCATCCATGGATGACGCGCTCGCCGTAGAGCGTCACGCCTTTTGCCGCGACGGGCTCGGAGTCGAGCGTGAACTCGAAGATGTCCCCGGGTTCGATCAGCTCGGGGCTGCGCGAACGGGCGAGCAGATAGCGGCCGGGATCGGTGGGATGGCGCACGCTGACGTGGCCGAATCCGTCGAGCACGCCTTCATGCGCGATGATGCGATTGGCGAGCGCCAGCTCATAGCAGGCCTCGGCGAGAGGGTTGGGCATGCGTGGTCCTTTCCTGGGCTCGCGCAACGACATTTATTGTAATGGTCGCTCACGCGCAAATTGTCGACGACGCTCAACGCGCCCAATCGAACAGAAAGCGCATGCGAAGCCAATGGTTTCATGTAGACTTAATCCAGGTGATCTCACCAAGGTCGACGGAATGACCGCAAGCAGGCTGTTCTCTCCCATCACGCTGCGAGGATTGACGCTGGACAACCGCATCGTGCTTTCGCCGATGTGCCAATATGCCTCGCAGGACGGCAATCCGAGCGCGTGGCACACGGTTCATCTCGGGACCTATGCCCTGGCCAATCTGGGGCTGGCGATCACCGAGGCCACCGCGGTCGAGCCGGCGGGTCGGATCTCCCCGATGTGCCTCGGACTCTATTCGGACGCGCACCAGGAAGCGCTCGCTCGCATCGTTCGCTTCTATCGCGAATTCGGCAGCACGAAATTCGGCGTCCAGCTCGCGCATGCCGGCCGCAAGGCTTCCGTTCTGCCGTCGTTCATGATTCGCCGTGCGGTGACGCCGGAGGAGGGCGGGTGGACCCCGCTCTCGCCGTCGGATTACCGCGATGACGTGCATCCTCCGCCGGCGGTCTTGGATCTTGAGGGCATCGAGCGCGTGAAGACGGCTTGGCGGGACTCAACGCGGCGCGCCGCGGAAATCGACGTCGACCTGATCGAGCTGCATTTTGCCCACGGTTATCTCGTCAATCAATTTCTGTCGCCATTGATCAACAGCCGCACCGACGGCTATGGCGGCAGCCGCGAGAATCGGATGCGGTTGGGTCTCGAGATTTTCGATGCGTGCCGGCAGGTATTTCCAGCAGAACGGCCGATCGGGGTGAGGATTTCAGCCACCGACTGGGTCCAAGGTGGCTGGGATGTCGAGGATTCCATCGTCTTCAGCATGGAGCTCAAGCGGCGCGGCTGCGACTACATTTGCACCACCAGCGGCGGCGTGTCGCTCAAGCAGGAGATCAACGCCCAACCCGGCTACCAGGTACCGCTCGCGCAGGCGGTGCGACAGGGCGCCGGCATCGCGACCATGGCGGTGGGGCAGATCACCGAGCCGCGCCAGGCCGAGTCTATCCTCGCCGAGCAGAAGGCCGACATGATCGCGATCGCGCGGCGTCTGATGTTCAACCCGCACTGGGCCTGGAGCGCCGCCGCTGAGCTCGGCGTATTCCTGAAATATCCGGCGCGCTATCGCAACGCCAATCCGCGCATCGGCCAAGCGATGGATTTTCCGGAATCGGCGGAGAAACGGCGCCGACTTCTCGAGGTCATGCGCGAGGAGGAGCGAGTCTCGCAGGCGCGCGGTTAGTGAAACTTCGGGAAGCCGCAGAGCGGCCGGCATGCCTGGGGACGGTGATGGACCTGAGTTGTGGACCTCGCGGGAGGCGCGGAGCGCGGCACCGATTGGGCCAGGAATATCCTGGTCAGTAGCGCCGGATCAACTCGCCGAGTTGAGCATCAGTCAGCGGTGCGGGCATGAACCGGAATGTCACCGCCTGCGCCATGAGTTCGGGCAATCCCGAAATATTGGACGGGTCAATGTCCGCCTTCGGCAGGAATTCGTCGCGCAGACGCCGGGCGATACGTTCGGTCGTGCCGGCCCACGCGGCATAGGCCGTAAGCGCGGACGGATCAGAATAAAGCCAGTCGAGGCCGTCGCGATAAGCGCGCATGTAGCGGACAAACACATCTCTGCGGCGGTCGAGCGCGGCCAAATTGGCGGCGAGAACGCGTGAGGTCTGCGTGCGGTAAGCCGCGACGTCGCTCGCGCGTGCGATAACCCGGATCTTGCCTTGCTCGATCGCTTCCACGCCGAACGGCGCAGCGGCCCAGCCGACGTCGATCTGGCCGCTCATGACCTGCGTCAGGGTCGCGGTGGCGCTGCCGGCGGCAACTGACTTGAACTTGACGCCTGCCTGCTGCTCGAGCCCAAGCACCACCATGTGCGTGGACGACCCGACCGTGGAAAACGCAACGGTCCTGCCGTCCGCGTCTTTGAGGCTTTTGATCGACGAATCGGCAGGGACGTACAGATAGGTATCGTTGGCTCCGGTCATGGTCGCCCCGATGATGCGGATCGGCGCGCCCTTGGCGTAGGCGCCCATGACTCCCAACGTCCCGAGCCCGATGCCGAGGTCGGCGCTGCCGGAGATCACCGCCTGCAGGGTCTCGCCCGCGCCCTGGGTATAGAAGATGTCGAGCACGATGCCGTGCTTTCTGAAGATGCCAGCATCCTGCGCGAGCTCCGAGATCGATTGATCCCAGATTCCCTTGGCCCCGACCGCGAGCTTGAGCGCATCCTGCGCCAGGAGGCGTGCGTTTCCCGCGAACAGAAGGCCGCTTGCAACCACGCCTAAGATCATCACGCGCAGCATTTTCTTGTCTCCCGGCCTGACAACATGGTCCATATTCAATCCTATAAGGGACGAAACGTAACGGGAAAAAGCGATATGGACTTCGAGCTTCCGGAAGAGCTGAAGCTGCTCAAGAATACGGTGAGGACTTTCGTGGATCGGGAGCTCATTCCGGTCGAGATGAATGCCATGGACGGTCCCGGGATGCGTCCGGAGGTTCGCGCCGACCTCGAACGCAAGGCCAAGGATCTGGGTCTGTGGCTGCTCGACGTGCCGACGGAATACGGCGGTCAGGGTCTCGGTCTCTTGGGCATGGTCGTGGTGTGGGAGGAGATCGCGCGCACCGTCGCCCTGCCGCCGCGCGGGCCCGGCGTGTTCGGCCCGGACCTGCGGCCGGTGTTGTTCACGCTCAATCCGGCGCAGAAGGAGAAATACCTCTTTCCCGTACTGCGCGGCGAAAAGACCACCGCCTTCGCGCAATCGGAGCCCGATGCCGGCTCCGATCCCGGCGCGATGCGGACCACCGCCGTGCGTAAGGGCGACCACTACGTCATCAACGGTTACAAGCGCTGGATCACCAAGGCGCAGGATGCCGATTTCCTGCAACTGGTGGCGGCCACAGACCGCTCGAAGGGCAGTCGCGGCGGGCTGAGCATGTTCCTCGTCGACACTGCGACTCCCGGCGTCAAAATCGTACGCCGCACGCCGACGATGATGAGCGACATGCCGTGCGAGATCGCCTTGGACGACGTGATGGTGCCGGCCGAGAACCTGATCGGCAAGGAAGGTGACGGCATGCGGCAGGCGCAATCATGGATCACGGCGGGCCGGCTCTATCAGGCCTGTCGCGGCCTCGGCGTGGCCAAGCGCTGCCTCGACCTCGCGGTCAGCTACGCCAAGCAACGCGTGACGTTCGGCGCGCCGCTCGCCGATCGCCAGGCCGTGCAGTTCATGATCGCCGACAGCTTCACCGAACATGCCATGACCCAGCTGTTCGTATATCAGCTTGCCGCGCGAACCGATGCCGGCGTTGCCGCCCGGCACGAAAGCTATATGGCAAAGATCGTCGGCACCGAGCTGGGCTTCCGTGTGGCCGACCGCTGCATGCAGATTCACGGCGGGATGGGGCTCGCGGCTGAAATGCCGATCTCGCAGATGTGGCGCGACGCGCGCAGCTTCATGATCACCGAGGGGCCGGTGGAGGTGATGCGCATGGTGCTCGCGCGCGAAATCTTCCGCGGACAGGTGTAACGCGGCCTGAGCGACCACCGGCCGGGCGGCGGAGTGAGCGCGCCTCCGGCCGCGGTGCGGATGCGCAGGGACGAAGCCTTGGCGTCCCTGACCACCTTCTCGACGTCATAAGCGACGAGCTTGCCCTGGCGCTTTACGATGCGGCCGTCGACCAGAACGGTGTCGACGTTGGCCGGCGTCGCCGACTGCACAACGGTCGTCTCTATGTTGGCGAGCGGAGCCACGTTGACGTCGTTCGTCCGGATGAGGATGACGTCGGCACGCTTTCCGACGGCGAGCGAACCCGTGATATTGCCGAGCCCGAGCGCCTTGGCGCCGTTGAGCGTCGCCATCTCGATCACCTCACGGAAACCGACCGCGGGCAGGCCCTCGGTCGGCGTCCCCTTCCAGGGGATGCCCATGTTCCAGGTGAACCGCATGGTCTCGAACATATTGGGCGGAGCGATCGAGCTCGCGTCGAACGACAGCGACACCACGACCCCGGCCTTGCGCATGCGCAGCAGCGCGGCGCGCGGATCGCCCGCCAGCCCGAGGCGGAACTCCGAATGAGTCGCGAAGCTCAGGGGCGTGTTGGTCCGCGCCATGATCTCGGCGTCGACCTCGCGCGCCGGGATGTAATGGCAGATGAGCAGCTTGGGGCCGAGCCATCCGCGCTTTTCGTAGTCCGCGGCGTCGACGACATTCGGCGGTGCCTGGCTCGCATGAATCGCCACCGGCAGGCCGCGCTCCAATGCCGCGGCCATGTCTTGATGGTAGGTGCGCTCCTCGCTTTGCGACAGCCCGCGCAGATTGACCCCGAAGCTGACGAGCCCCTCGAAGGCAGCGCCCGCAGCGAAATAATCCCGCTTGACCCGGTCGATGTCGGTGAAGTCGAGAGCCTGGTCGCGCGGCATCTGGTCGATATGCCCGTAGGCGTAGCGGGCGCGCAGCAGCGAATCCCGGTGTGCGCGTAACTCGGCGTCGGCATGCGCGGGGGTGCGCGTGTTGTGCGACCAGTTGTGCACGGTGGTGATGCCGGCATTGGCGAGCTCCACCAGTCCCAGCATCACGCTGTTGTAGAAGTCATCCGCACTGTAGAGCTTCGAGGTCGCATTCTTGGCCGGGAAATAGCCGAAGCCATTGTCGGCGGTGAAATTGCGGCCGAGCGCGCTCCACATGTGATAGTGCGTGTCGACGAAGCCCGGCATCACGATCATGTCGGCGGCATCGATCACCTCAGCATCGCCCGCGGCCAGATCTGGCCCGATCCCCGCGATGCTGCCGTCACGGACGAGCACATCCGCGCGCGGCAGGGTGCCGAGCGCGGCGTCGACGGTGACCACTGCACCGTTCTTGATCAGATACGCTCCGCGCCGCGATGGCCCGGCGGCGCCTTGCGCGAAGGCCTGAGTGGCGGGGCCGAACGGCAAGCCGCCGCTCAACGCGGCAGCTACCACCAATTTCGCCAGCGCTCTGCGAGTCAGCATGGTGGCCTCCGATTGCGTTGCTGCGACCAAATCTAGCGGCGGCGGCGTCGAAGGAGCAAGGCGCATGGCGAGGATGTTGCCGCTGCCGCCGCGTGGCCGCTCAGGACACCTGCCGCTCCTGGTCTTGCCAATAGCGGGCGCGCAACTGCTTCTTGTCGATCTTCCCGTTGAACAGGCGCGGCAGCGCATCGAGGAAATCGACGCTGCGCGGTTTCTTGTAGCTCGCGATCAGATCGCGGCAGTGCTGGATAAGCTCGTCCTCGCCGGCCGCGCAGGCCGGCCGCAGCACGATGCAGGCCTTGACCGACTCCCCCCAGCGGCGGTCAGGCACGCCGATGACGGCCGCCTGCAGCACCGCCGGATGCGCCAGCAGCGCCTCCTCGACTTCGCGCGAATAGATGTTTTCGCCGCCCGAGACGATCATGTCCTTCTTGCGGTCGACGATGAAGAGAAATGCCTCGGAATCGAAGAACCCGACGTCGCCGGTATGCATCCAGCCATCGCGCAGCGCCTCCACCGTCGCCGCGCTGTTGTTCCAATAACCGGTCATCAGACTGGGACCCCGAATGAGGATGTCACCGATCTCGTCGGGCGCGCAGTCGCAGCCGTCGGGGCGAACCACGCGAATAGCGTGGTCGAAGAACGGCTGTCCGGCCGAAGCCAGCCGCCGCGCCTGCGCGGCATCGCCATCCGGCCGATGCTCGTGCGCATGCAGGATGGTGCCGACGACGCATTCCGTCATGCCGTAGACCTGGGTGAAGATCGGTCCGAATGCGGCCATCGCCTCCTGCAGCAGGGCGACGGACATCGGCGCGGAGGCATATTGGATGCTGCGCAGCGAATCCTTGCACCAGCGCCCGAGCCCGGGATCGTCGAGCAGGCCGCGCACCATGATCGGCGCCAGGTGTGCGCAGGTGATTTGCTCCTCCTCTATGCAGCGCAGCACGGCGGCCGGGTCGAAGGCGCGGTGCAGGATGATGGTGGTGCCCAACACCATGTTGGCGAGCTGATTGATCTTCGCACCGATGTGAAAGAGCGGCATCACGATCAGCATCCGATCGGATGGGCGCACGCCCTGCTCCCATGAAATGCCAATGGCCGCGGACAGGATCGCGCGGTGACTGAGCAGAACGCCTTTGGGCTTGCCGGTGGTTCCGCTGGTGTAGATGAGATACACGCCGTCGTCCGGTTGCGGCCGCAGCGGCGGCGGGGCATCGGGTGCGGCGGCGAGCGCGTCTTCGTAGCTTTCGGCCCACTCGGTGGCGGGGCCGATGATGATGAAGCGCTCGATGCCGCTGCCGTGCCGGCGCAGGCTTTCCACCTGGGCGGTAAATTGCGCTTCGAAGATCAATACCGTCGGCGTGCAGTCGTCGAGGATCTGGCCGAGCTCTTGCGGCGACAACCGCCAGTTCAGGGTTACCGCGATGAAGCCCGCCCGTTCCGCGGCGCCGACCGCTTCGAAATATTCCAGGCAGTTTTGCGCCAACACCGCGAACCTTGCCTGGCGTTGCAGGCCGCAGGCCGCCAGGACATTGGCGACCCTGCGCACGCGCGCGGCAAACGCGGAGAAAGTAACCCGTCGGCCCTCGAAGACGACGGCAGTCTTTCCCGGAAAATAACGGGCGTTGCGCTCGATAACATCACCGAGCACCACGGGTGTGTCGTGCATTGCATCCTCGTCCAGCGGATGTAGGGATCGCGGGGGGGACCGCGCTCATTCGACTTTGATATTGGCCTCGCGCACGACCTTACTCCAGGTCTCGATGTCCGCCTTGATCTGCGTCGCGTAGGCCTCCGCGGTGCTTGCGACTGGCGCGAAGCCGAGTGCGTCGAGCCGCTCTTTCACGTCCGGCAATGCGACGATGCGGGCGATCTGGCGCTGCAACAGATCGACGATGGGCTTCGGCGTCGCGGCCGGCACCAATACGCCGATGATCAGCTCGGACTGCTGGTCGCGAACCCCGGACTCGTCCATGGTCGGAACATTAGGAAACACGGGCGAGCGCTTGGCGCTGGTGACGGCAAGCGCGCGTAGCGTGCCTTCCTTGATATGCGGAGCGGCTGGCGGCAGGCCGAGGAACGCAATGGGCGTGTGGCCTGCGAGGGTCGACGTGATGATCGGCGCCGCCCCAGGGAATGGCACCCGCACGACGTCGAGGCCAAGACCCAGCCGGAACAGCCGTTCGCTCGACAACTGCCCGAAGCCGATGCCGAGCGCGGCGTAGTTGTATTTGCCCGGACTGGCTTTCGCGACCGCAATCAGTTCCTGCATGTTCTTTGCGGGAAACGACGGATGCACCACGACCACTTGCGGCGAGGCGGCGGCGATGCTCACGGGGGCGAAGCTCTTGAGCGCATCGTACGGGACTTTGCTCGATACGGTGGGCGCGACGGCGAAGTCGTTGGTCACGAACAGAATGGTGTGCCCGTCGCCGGGCGAATTGGCGGCGGTGCCGGTGCCGACGACGCCGCTCGCGCCGGTGAGATTCTCGACAAAGAAATTCTGGCCAAGACTTTCGCTAAGGTGTTGCGCGACGAGACGCGCCATCACGTCGGTGGGGCCGCCGGCCGGGTAGGGCACGATAACGCGGACTTGCCGCGTCGGATAGCTTGGCGCCGTCCCGCCCGGCGCATTCTGGGCATGGCTTGCGGCCGCGAGCATCAGCGCCGCGCAGCCGGCGGTCACACTAACGATGGTTTTCATGTCGTGGTCTCCCTAGGCGGACCAGCATAATTGCGATACTGCGACAAATCGAGACAATCCGCCCGTCGACGGCGCGGCGAGGCGGCGCCTCGACGAGAACTCTCGGTTGCAATGAAAGCCCAGGCGGCATTTGGGGACGCGACGACAATGCAAATGACCTACGCGCCGCTTCGAACGTTGCAGGATGTCGAACAGCTCGAGCGCGTGCCGCTCGATACGAGGGTTTTCTCCTGGAATCTGAACGACTGGATTGCCCGCGGATGCGCGCTCGACCCCGAGAAGATCGCCATCCGCTATATCGCCGGCGGTGACCCCGAAAGCGAGCCGATTGCCATCAGCTACCGTCAATTGCACGCACGCGCCATCCAGGCGGCCAATCTCTTCCACTCGCTCGGCGTGTCGGCAGACGACGTGGTGATGTACGTTCTGCCGACGCTGCCGCAGCTTTACGTCGCGATGCTGGGCGCGGTAAGTGCGGGCATCGCCTGCGGCGTCAATTGGATGCTCAAGCCGGAACTGTTGGCCGAGCTGGTGCGCGCGACCCACCCGAAAGCGGTGATCACCCTCGGACCGACCCCCGGTTACGACATCTGGGAGAACGTGCAGGCGATCCGCGCCGAGATCTCGCCGGCGGTGCGCATTCTCACAGTGCCGGGTCCCGGCGGGGCGGCCATCCCGGAAACAGACTTCGACACGCTCGCCGGGCGCCAGCCGGCCGACCGTCTGCTGTTCGAGCGCGAGATCGAGCCCGGGGATATCGCCGCCTACGTACATTCCGGCGGGACCACGGGCTCGCCCAAACTGGTGAAGCTCACGCATCGGGGCTTCGCCTACAAATGCTGGGCCAACGCGGTCGTCATGGCCCATACCGCTGACGATGTGATCTTCGCCGATTACCCGATGTTCCACATCGCCGGCATCTTCGGGCGTGGCTATTTTCCAATTGCGCACGGCATGTCGATCGTCATTCCTTCGCCGCTCGGTGCCCGCGACAAGCGTTTCATCGACAATTACTGGAGGTTCGTGGAAAAATTCGGGATCACGCTGTTCTCCGGCGTGCCGACCACGCTCGCGCAGCTCGCCAAGAATGGTCCGCATGGCGAGAAGCTCGCGACCTTGCGCGACTACGCCTGCACCGGATCGACCGCCTTTCCCGCCGAGGTGGCACGGCAGATCGAGAAATTGATCGGCGTCCGCGTGCTGCTGACCTATGGCGCGACCGAATATACCCAGAATGTCACCCAGGCGCCGCGCGACGGCGATCCGAAATACGGTTCGCCCGGCATCCGCCTGCCCTACACCCAGGTGAAGACGGTGGAACTCGACGGCGACACGATCAAGCGCGAATGCGGGATCGATGAAATCGGCGTGGTCGTGGTCAAGGGCCCGAGCGTCACCCCCGGCTACCTGGAAGCGAAATACAATGAAGGCGTGTTCACGCGCGAGGGGTGGTTCAACTCCGGCGACCTAGGGCGCTTCGATGCCGACGGCTACCTTTGGCTCACCGGCCGCGTCAAGGACGTGATTATCCGCGGCGGACACAATATCGATCCGTCGGTGATCGAGGAGACGTTGCTCAAACACCCGGATGTGCTGCTTGCCGCAGCCGTCAGCAAACCGGACGCCTATGCCGGCGAATTGCCGATCGCCTACATTCAGCTCGTATCCGGGGCGCGGACCAGCGCCGCCGATATCGGCGATTTCGTCTATCGCCACATCCCGGAACGCGCGGCTGCGCCGAAGGAAATCATCATCCTCCAGACGATGCCGCTGACCGACGTGCAGAAGCCCGCGAAGGCCGAGTTGCGCCGCGACGCAGCGCGCCGCGCGTTCCGCCAAGTGCTGGCTGACGTGGCGGCCGAAGGCGACCTCTCCGTCGACATCGTGGCCGATCCCGTCAAAGGCAACGTGGCGGTGATCAGCATCGCCGGCCCGGCCGCTGGACGAAAAGATGTCGAGGAACGAATCCGCGAACAGATGAAGGCATTCGCGTTCCCCTATGTGGTGCAATGGACGGCCTGACATTGTTCCTCCCATCGCCTATGCGCGCCCTGACCCGTGGGCTTGACCCAGCGACGCCATAGCCAGCAAACTAACAAAAATACGAAGCATGCAATGCGGGAGGAGGAGTCGATGCTGGTTCGAAAGCTCGTTGGCCTTGCGGCGCTCGCGGGCGCGCTAAGTGTCCTTGGCAACGCGGCCTTCACCCAAGCCAGCTATCCATCGGCTCCTATCCGCGTCATCATTCCACTGGCGCCGGGTGGCGCGATCGACGTGATGGTGCGCGCGCTCGGCCGGGCGTTCGAACAACGCAATCCTTATGGCTTCGTGGTCGAGAGCCGCGCCGGTGCCAACACCATCATCGCCGCCAATGCCTGCAAGGCAGCGCCGCCTGACGGCTCGACGATCTGTCTCCTCTCGCGCAGCTCGGTGTCGATCAACCCGGCGCTCTACAAGAACCTGTCCTACGACCCGATCAAGGATTTCGAGTCGATCACGAATCTCGCTTTCGCGCATCAGGTCCTTATCCTCAACAAGAACGTTCCGGTGACGGATTTCAAGGAACTGGTTGCTTATTCGAAACAAAACCCCGCGAAACTCAACTTCGGCTCGTTCGGCGTTGGCGGGGACACCCATCTGGTGGTCGAGTGGCTCAAGCACGAGACGGGCGCGAAGATGACGCATATTCCTTACAAAGGCGCGTCCGATGCGATGCTGGCGTTCAAATCGGGTGACATCCAGCTCATCTACCTCATCATCGGCAATCCCGATATCGCGCGGCAGATCAACGAAGGCGAGGTCAAGGGGCTGCTGGTCCCGGGAGCGAGCCGCAATCCTCTCGTTCCCCACGTGCCGTCGTTCGCCGAGAGCGGATTGTCGCCCGACCAATCCGCGTTCGAGACCTGGTTCGGCATGTTTGCGCCCAAAGGGACACCGCCCGAAATCGTCAGGAAGCTCAACGCGGAGCTCTCCGCCATCGTAAAGAACCCGGACTTTGCCGACCAGTATCTGATTTCCAAAGGATTCGAGCCGGTGGGCGACAGCAGCGAGGCATTCGCGAAGTTCATTGTGGAGGATCAGAAGAAGGGCAAGCTGCTCGTCGACATCTCCGGCGCGAAGCTGGAGCAATGAGCGCCGATCAGCGCTTCAACAGGGATTAAAATGCCGCTGAACTACGAACGGATCATGGCCTACCGGCCGGCTGACATTCCCGTGAGCTACGGCGAGCGCGAGTGCATCATCTATGCGCTCGGCATCGGGCTGGGCATGAATGCGGTCGACCCGGGTGAGCTTAAATTCGTGTACGAGCGTGCCGGCCTCGAAGCCTTTCCCACCATGGCGGTGGTGCTGGGCTGGCCCGGCCGCATGACCGATCCTGCCTTCGGGGTCGACGATCGTCTCGTGGTCGCGGGCGACATCAAGGTGGTGCTGCATCGTCCATTGGCGGCGGAGGGCAAGCTCCTGAGCCGTCCGCGCATCAAGGAGGTCATCGACAAGGGCCCTGGCAATGCCGCCATCATCCAGAACACGCGCGACCTGATCGCCGCTGATGGAACGCTGGTCGCGACCGTGGACAGCAGCACGTTCGCGCGCAAGCATGGCGGCTTCGGCGGCAAGGTCACCGACACACCAGTGCCGCCGGCAGTGCCGCAGACTGCGGCAGAGGCGATCTGCGATCTGCCGACGCCGCCAAATCTCGCGCTCCTCTACCGGCTCAACGGCGATGAGAATCCGCTGCACGCCGATCCCGCCCGCGCCAAGGTCGCCGGCTTCGAGCGGCCTATTCTGCACGGTGCGGCAAGCTTCGGCGTGGCGGCACACGCGATCTTGCGGACCTGTGCCGACTATCGGCCGGAGCGGCTCAAAAGCATCGAGGCGCGGTTTTCGCGTCCGGTCTTCCCCGGCGAGACCATCCGCACCGAAATCTGGCGCGAGGGCGAGCGCGTGTCGTTCCAATGTCGCGTGGTCGGGCGGGACGAGATCGTGCTCAGCAATGGACTCGCGACCTTGAGGACCTGACCGCATGCCGTCGCCGACCTGGGACAACACCACGTTGTTCGTGGATGACAATCCGGCCGACCGCGCCTTCCGCCACGAAGTGCGGGAATGGGTCGGCGAGAATCTACCGGTCGCTCTGTGCAACCGGTCCACCCGCATCGATCCGCCGGAACTCAAGCCGTGGCACCGCAAGCTCTACGAGCGTGGCTGGATTGCACCGCATTGGCCGAAGGAATATGGCGGAATGGGCGCGACCCTCACGCAGCAGATCATCCTGTTCGAGGAAATCAGCCGCGTCGGCGCGCCTACGCCCTATCCGCACGGGCTCAATTTTATCGGTCCGTTGATCATTGATGTCGGCACGCCGGAGCAGAAGGCGAAACACCTGCCGCCGATCCTTACCGGCGACACCACCTGGTGTCAGGGCTATTCAGAAGCGGGCGCCGGTTCCGACCTCGTGCGCCTGGAAACGCGCGCCGAGCCCGATGGTGATCATTTCGTCGTCAATGGCCACAAGATGTGGACGACCAATGGCCACTTCGCCGACTGGATGTTCGCGCTGGTCCGTACCGACCGGAACGCCACGCCGCGCCATGCCGGCATCAGCATGCTGCTGATCGATCTGAAATCGCCCGGCATCACAGTGCGGCCGATCCAGACCATCAAGGGAGACGCGGAATTCGCCGAGGAATTCCTGGTCGATGTGCGTGTGCCGCGCGAGAACCTGCTCGGCGCGCTCAACGACGGCTGGAAGGTTGCCAACCGGCTACTGGGATCCGAACGTTTCACCACCGGCCATCCGCGTAACGCGGCCGTGCTTCTCAACAAGGCGCGACAGGTGGCCGAGCTCACCGGTGCCACGCGCGAAGCCGGATTCCTGCACAGGCTGGCGGCGCTTGAGATCGATCTCATCGCCTTTTCCGCCTATTACCGCCACGCGGCCGCGCTGCACGGCGAGAGGCGGGCGCCGTTTTCGATGGCGCCGGTGATCAAGATCGTTGGCGGCGAACTCGGCCAGCGCGCCTCCGAGTTGCTGGTGGAGGCGGCCGGAGGATACGGCGCCTTGGCGGACGACGTGAGGGTTGGCAATCACGTCATCAATCCCGCGGCGGAAATGTTCGAGATGCGCCGCGTGACGGTGGGCAGCGGGGCGGTCGAGATTCAGCGCAACATCATCGCCAAGCGGGTGTTGGGGCTACCGAGCTGATGCTGTTCACTCGTGAACGAATTCTTGCGACGCGCTTGGTGCGCGGCGCGCCCACACGAGAGATAGGGGAGTTCACCAAGGTCGTGACACTGTCGGTGAGAAGGAATCCGTCTTGGACCTGTTGCTGACCGAGCAGCAGAAGCTGTTCGCCGAAACCGCGACGCGGCTATGTCTCGATCACGGTGGACCCCGGAGATTGCGGGCGCTGCGCGCTGCCGCGGCGGAGATCGACGCCGACGCATGGCGTAAGATCATCGAGTCGGAATGGCTCGCGACGGTCGTGGCGGAAGGTCGTGGCGGGCAGGGGCTGGGAGCCCTCGACGTCGCGCTGGCGCTCGAGCAGGCCGGCCACCAGCTGCTCATGGTCCCGCTGCTCGAAGCCGCCGCGACGGCATGGACGATGTCACGGGCCGAGGACGTTGCGCGCGCAGGTGCCGGGCTTGCCGATCTGTTGCGCGGCTCGCGTCTGATCGTGCCGGCCACCGCGGCGGCATCCTGGCGCTATGGGGGCGGTGCCTCCGGTGTCACCTACGATCATAAGGCTGGCTTGCTCAAAGGCAGCATCCCCTTCGTAGCCTATGGCGGCTCGGCGGAAGCATTTCTGGTTGCCATCGATGCCGGAGCGCAGCCGGTGGTGACCATCGTCCCGCGCAGCGAGGCATCGGTCACGGTCGCGCGCAATGTCGACGGTTCGACAGCGAGCCGGCTCACCTTCGCCGACGTCCACGTTCCCGCGGAGCAGGTGATCGCGACTGGTGCCGAAGCGAAGAAACTGGCCCTGCAATTGCAGGACTTCCTGGTGCTGGGCGCGGCGGCCGAACTCATCGGCCTTGCCGCCGCGGCGCTCGACGTTACGCTTGATTACATCAAGCTACGGCAGCAGTTCGGACGCCCCATCGGCAGCTTCCAGGTGTTGCAGCACCGTGCGGTCAACGCGTTCATCGATGTGGAGCTCAACCGCTCGCTGGTCTACCGCGTGCTCGCAGCGTACGATGCGGGCGAGCACCACCCGGCGATGGTCTCCGCGGCGAAGGCGCGCGCTTCGCGCTCGGCGCTGGAGATCGTTCGCTGCGCGCTACAGATGCACGGCGCCATCGGTTACGCCGAGGAGCACGACATCGGCCTCTACTACAAACGCGCCATGGCGCTTTCTGCGCAATACGGCGGCGAGCTCAGCCACTCCACGCGGTTTTCAGAGCTGACGCTTGAGGCGGGAGCATTATCATGACCGACGCCTCCCCGCACGCTGCCGCGGTGCTGCACTCGGTGGACCGACGCGGCGTGGCGACGCTGACCCTTAACCGACCGGAGAAGGGCAACCGCTACAGTCAAGCGATGCTCGATACGCTGCTTGCAGACGTGACGCGTCTCGGGGCCGAACCGGCAGTGCGCGTCATCGTGCTGCGGGCGGGCGGCAAGCACTTCTGCGTCGGAGCGGAGATCGGGGAGGAGCAGCCGGCGGTGAAAGAAAAGTCGCGCGCCACCCTTCCTGGTCTTTGCCTGGCGTTCGACGAGGTCCCAAAGCCGACTGTCGCGCTCGTGCACGGCGGCTGCATCGGCGGCGGCATTGCGCTCGTGTCCTGCTGCGACATCGTCCTCGCTGCGCGCGACGCGTTCTTTTCATTGCCGGAGGTGCGGCTGGGCTTTGCGCCGGGGCCGCTGATTCCATTCTTTCTGCGTGCGGTTGAGGCACGCAGCCTGCGCCGCTATCTGCTGTCGGGCGAGCGCTTTGCGGCCGAAACGGCCTTGCGGATCGGCCTGGTGCATGAACTTTACGATGCCGATGGCGGCGACGCCGCGTTGGCGTCGCTGCTCGACGAGCTATTGCTCGCGGGTCCGAATGCAGTGGCTACCACGAAGGGGCTGCTGCGCCGGCTGACGCAAACCCCGGTCTCGAAGGAGCTGTTGGCGGAATTGCAAGGCCAGTTCGACGCCCGCCGTCATTCGCCGGAAGCGACCGAAGGAATCGCCAGCTTTCGCGAGAAGCGCAAGCCGCGGTGGGCGTTGCCGGGACACGAATAGGGAATATCGTCATGCATGCCGTCCGCCTTTTGGCCCTGGGTCTGTTGGCGAGCTTGGGTGGGGGCGGGTCGGCGGACGCGCAGAGCTGGCCGTCGGCAAAGCCCATCACGATGGTGGTGCCGTTCCCGCCGGGACCGGCGCTCGATCTGGTCGCACGCCTCGTCGGCAGCAAAGTGAGCGACGCGCTCGGCCAGACTATCGTGGTCGAGAACCGCAGCGGCGCGAACGGCACGATTGGATCGAGCCTGGTCGCGCGCGCGGTGCCCGATGGCTACACCCTGCTGGCGGCCACGGCAGGTACGCATGTCACCGCCGTGCATCTGATGAAGAGCCTGGCTTACGACCCGATCAAGGACTTTACCCCGATCATCGCCGCCGTGGAGCCGGCGACGTGCCTCGCCGTGCACAGCGCCATCCCGGCCGACACGGTGGAGGATTTGATCGCCTATGCCAGGAGCCGGCCCGACGAGCTGTCCTACGGCTCGTCCGGCGTCGGTTCGGTGTTCCACATGATGGGCGAACTGTTCAACCAGACCGCCGGCGTGCGGATCAAGCATGTACCCTATCGTGGCGTGGCGCCGGCCATGCAGGACGTCATCAGTGGTCACATCCCGATGGTGTTCATCTCGGTATCCAATGCGATCCCCGCCATGCAGACCGGCCGCGTCAAGATCCTCGCGGTGCTCGAGCCGACGCGCTACGCCGGACTACCGCAGGTCCGCTCGATGTCGGAGATCGTGCCGGCGTTCCAGAAGCCATCGTCCTGGTTCGGCTTTCTCGGACCCGCAGCATTGCCGCGCGAGATCGTGACGCGGCTGAACGCCGAGATGGCCGCGGCACTCAATGCTCCCGATGTGCGCAGCAAGCTCGAGGACAACGGGATGACGGTGATTGGTGGCAGCCCGGAGCAATTCGGCGCGCTCATGCAGGACGGCATCGCGCGTTACGGCGCGATCATCAAGGCGACAGGGATCCAGTCGGAATGAGCTTAGGGACGAAACGAGCGCACAGGCCAATGGCCGATGCCATCGCTCTGCAGTTTCTGTCGGTGTCGCTCAGCAAGGGCCAACTCGCGCAGTTCTGTTCGTATCAACTTACACCGATGCCCTGACCGCGCGTGTCGGTGATCTCGGTGCCCCTCTGTCCGGTTGGGAGAGCCCGCAGGGCGGACGAACGTCGCGTAGTCCGCCGTTCACCGCCGGTGGCGCATTGGGCTTACAACCAGCGTGTACTGCACGTTGCCTACTTCGCCAGCCGCCGCGTGGTCTTCATGCGCTGGACGCTGTCGCCGGCGAGGTGGCTCCAGATGATGGCGTCGCGCACCAGCTTGTCGGCGCGCGGCTCCATGACGCCCGCGTCGGCATGGAGCTCCAGGTTGAGCTCGCTCACCTCCTGGATGACGTCGGTCGAGAAATTCATGCATAGGCCCGGGTTTGCCGAATGCAGCTTGTGGTCGTGCTCCCAGGCGACGCGCATCACGAAGGAGCGCAGCGCCTCGGTGAGCAGGTGCATGCGGTTGAGCTTGAGCTGGACCACCTGCTGCTCGAACAGGAGCCGACCGCCCTGCTTTTTCGTGCGCGCCAGCCTGAGCGCCATGCCGCAGGCGTCATCACAGACCCCGAGCGCATTGGCCGCGAGTTCGAGATCGCCGAACAGGTCGCCTCCCGTGCGGTCGCCGGCCTGCTGCGTCTTCATGTCGGAGCCGTTGACCGGCCCGACGACATTGGCGTGCGGCACGCGCGCGTTCTCGAAGATCATCTCGCCGTTCTGGTAGAAGCGCCAGCCGCTCTTGTTGAACACCTTGCCGATGCGGAAGCCGGGCGTGTCGCGCGGCACCAGGAACATGGTGGTGCCCTGCTTGAGCGGCGCGTTCGGATCGGTACGGGCGTCGATGAAGAATAACTTGCCGACGCTGGCATTGGCGATGAAGCACTTTTCTCCGTTGAGTATCCATTCGTCGCCGTGTCGCTCCGCGCGCAGCTTGAGCCCGGCCTTGGGATCATCCGCCGGCGGCAGCCGGTTGTCCGAGCCCGCACTTGGCTCGCTGATGCCTTTTCCCAGGAGATAGGTGTCGTCCTCCAGGAACGGTTGCAAGAAGCGCCGCTTTTGCTCGTCGGTGCAGGTCGCTGCGATCAAGTGGCTCCACTTCCAGCATTGGCTGAAAGTTTTCGAAATCGCGCTGTCGGCTTTGGCCAGCTCTGTCATGACTAGCGCCTGGGTCACGAAGTCGGTGCCATGGCCGCCCCATTCCTTCGGAACGGCCATGGTACGAAAGCCGAGCCTCGATCCTTTCTTGATGATCTCCCAGTCGAAGGTCTCGCGCGGGTCGGAAATTTCGTCGCGCTCGACCGAGATCGGACGTATTTCCTCTTCCGCGAACTTGCGCGCCGTCATCTGCCAGGAGCGCTGCTCGTTGCTCAACGTGAAGTCCATGGGATGCGCCTCGTAGGTTCATTCGGCCGCGAGCGCGGCCGGGCGGGCCGGCCGG
>Ga0310810_10002859_pt1 | contig 18686 bp, 18 predicted proteins | sample NCmetagenome_FD_207641 | JGI IMG/M metagenome (GOLD analysis project Ga0310810, IMG submission 207641) | Soil microbial communities from experimental microcosm in Duke University, North Carolina, United States - NC | ecosystem: Engineered > Artificial ecosystem > Soil microcosm > Unclassified ...
ACGTGTCGGGGCGCTCCCCCGCAGGCTCTTTTGGTCCACTTTGGTCCACTAAAATCCACACGGATAGTAGAACCGCTCTGATTCCGCTGTCAACGGCCAAATCATTCACAGATCTGCATTTGACCCCCGATTTCGTCTTTATTTCGCTTTGGGATTTGCCCGCCGTTCCTTCGAGTCGGAGTACGCCTGCGGGTCGTGCGCGAGTCAGAGTCGCGATGCGCCTCGTGCGCGAGTCGGAGTACCGCTGCGAGTTGTGCCGTACTCCGACTCGGGTGACGGAGCGACTCAACTTTCGCGATAGGCTGGTGAATTCATGCTTCGTGCGGCGTTGATCGGCCTTCCTTCGAGCGGCAAGACCACCCTTTTCCAGCTGATGACGAGCATTCACGACACGCCACGCGGCAAGGGCGACGTGAACATCGGAATCTCAAAGGTCCCAGACGGACGACTCGACACGCTGACGGCGATGTACAACCCGCGGAAGCGCGTCCCCGCGACGGTGGAGTTCACCGATATCGTCGCGACACGCGGGGGCGCCCAAGCACTGGTCGACGTGGCCGGCTACAAGAATGCCGATGCCCTCGTGCACGTGGTCCGCGCCTTCCGCGATCCTGCCGTCGCGCACCCGGCCGGCTCGATCGATCCGGCACGCGACGCGCAGACGATGGAAGACGAATTGATTCTCGCGGACCTCGGGGTTGCCGAACGGAGACTCGAACGCATCGAGAAGGATCTGAAAAAGGGAAAGTCAGCGGAGCTCGATAAGGAGCGTGATCTCGTGCAGCGCTGCAAAGAGGCGCTCGAGCACGGCACGCCGTTGCGCGCGTTGCAGCTTGCCGGCGAGGATCTCAAGCGGCTGCGGGGCTTTCAGTTTCTCTCGGCCAAACCGCTCGTATTGGTCATCAATCTGGATGAACGCGAGGTGGCCGACGTCGGCGCCGACGTCGGACGAGCCGCACAGAAAACGGGGCTGGCGCCGTTTCTCGCGCACGCCGCGACGCGCGCCATCGCGCTGTGCACGAAAATCGAGCTCGAGATCGCCCAGCTCGGTGCCGAGGACGCGAAGGCGTTTCTCGCGGATCTCGGTTTGAGCGAGTCGGGACTGGATCGGGTGATTCGAACCAGCTATGACCTGCTCGGGTACATCTCGTTCTTTACCGTCGGCGAGGACGAGTGCCGCGCCTGGTCGATCGCGCGCGGCACACCGGCGCAGCTCGCCGCAGGCGAAATCCACAGCGACATTCAGCGCGGCTTCATACGCGCGGAAGTGGTGGCCTACGACGCACTCATCGGTCGGGGCTCGATGGCAGCATGCCGCGAGCACGGCGAGGTCCGCCTTGAAGGGAAGGAGTACGTCGTGCAGGACGGCGATATCATCAACTTCCGGTTCGCAACCTGAGTGACACCGCTCCACATTCTGATCCTCGAAGCGCAGGTGCCCTTCGTCCATGGCGGTGCCGAGATCCTGGTGCGCGAGCTTGCCTCGGCCCTGGAGACGCGCGGCCATCACGCACAGGTCGTGTCCGTTCCGTTCATCGACGCTCCGAAAGACGAGATTTTTGCCGGAGCAGAGGCGTGGCGCCTGCTGGATGTCACGTGTGCAGGCAGCCGAGCCATCGACGTCGTCATCGCCACCAAATTCCCGACCTATTTCGCGCGACATCCGCGAAAGGTCCTATGGCTGGTCCATCAGCACCGCGCCGCGTACGAACTGGCCGGCACACGATTCAGCGACTTCTCCCACACGCCGCGTGATGTCGCGCTTCGGCGTCGACTGATCGCCACCGATACAGGTGTACTGCGCGAATGCGTCGGCCATTTCACCATTGCCCGAACCGTGTCCGACCGCATGCTGAAGTACAACGGCATCGCGTCGGAGGCGTTGTACAACCCGCCGAAGCTGGCGGGACGGCTGCATGGTGGTGCATACGGTGACTACGTGCTGACAGTCACGCGACTCGAGCACGTCAAGCGCGTCGATCTCGCCATCGATGCGTTCCAGAAAACCACATCGGCGTTGCGGCTGCTCATTGCTGGCGACGGCTCGATTCGCCATGACCTGGCCGAATACATCGAGCGCCGCGGCTTGAGCGACCGCGTCATGCTGCTCGGGCGCGTGGATGACGATCGTCTCGTCGAGCTCTACGCCGGCTGCCGTGCGGTGCTTTTTGCGCCATATGAAGAAGACTACGGATACGTGACGCTCGAAGCCTTTCTCTCGCGCAAGCCCGTGATCACGGCGCGCGATTCAGGCGGCACGCTCGAGTTCGTCAGCGACGGCGTCAACGGATACGTCTGCGACCCAACGCCCCCTGCCCTGGCTGCGGCCGTGGATCGATTGGGCGCGGACGCGGCACTCGCGGCCTCACTTGGAGAGCGGGGTCACGGTGTCGCGGCAGACATCACGTGGGACAACGTCGTCGAGCGGCTGACTGAGGCAGCATCAGCGACCCACAGCGGCCGCGCCGCGTTATGAAGAGAGGGAGAGGTCCGCGGCGATGAGAATAGTCGTGGCCGAAGCGCGAGTGCCGTTTGTGCGCGATGGCGCAGAGCTTCACGTGCAGTCGTTGGTGACGGAGCTCCGCCGCCGCGGCCACGATGCGGAAACGGTGACGCTCCCGTTCAACGGACGGAAGGACGAACTGCTGGATCAGGCATGTGCCTGGCGGATGCTGAACCTGTCGACGAGCAACGCGCGGCCGATCGACGCGGTCATTGCAACGCGCTTTCCGACGTGGTTCGCGCGGCACCCTCGGAAGATCGTGTGGCTCATACATCAACACCGCGCCGCGTACGAACTGTTCGGGACGCCATATAGTGATTTCACCGATAGCGAACCGGACACGCACCTCCGCCGACAGATTGCCGCCCTCGATTCGCGCATGTTCGGCGAATGTGAGCGCATCGTCACCAATTCACGAAACACCGCGAAGCGCATTGAACAATTCAATGGCGTCTCGGCAAGACCGTTGTATCATCCGCCGCCGCTTGCCGGCCGTCTCCGTGAAGGCGCGTACGGTGACTACATACTGATCGTGGCGCGACTCGAGCCGCTCAAGCGCATCGACCTCGTGATCCGGGCGATGGCGCACGTTTCGTCTCCAGTTCGCCTTGTCGTCGTCGGAGACGGATCGCAGCGGATGGAGCTTGAACGCGAGGCGGCGGCACTCGACCTTGTCCACCGCGTCACCTTTACCGGCTCGTTATGGGGCGAACCCGTGGCAGATTTGTACGCTGGCGCACTCGGCGTGGTCTACGCGCCATTCGACGAAGATTACGGATACGTGACGCTTGAATCATTTCTCGCGGGCAAACCAATGATCACCACGACCGATGCCGGCGGTCCTCTCGAGTTCGTACGGGATGGCGTCAACGGGTTCGTCTGCGAACCAGCGTCTGCGTCGCTCGCCGCAGCGATAGACAGGCTCGATACCGACCGGAAGCTCGCCGAGCGGCTCGGTGGCGCCGGCCGCGAGCTCGCGCAGACGATCACGTGGAACGGCGTGATCGAGCAACTGCTTGGCTGATCCGTCCAGCGTGTCGATCGTCATTCCCGCGATGAACGAAGCGGACGCGATTGGAGCGGTCGTCTCTTCCCTCCGTTCAACGGCGCCGTGGCGCGAGGTCCTTGTCGTCGACGACGGCTCGACCGATGAGACGTCGGCGAAAGCGCGTGCCGCCGGGGCGTGCGTCGTCCGACATCCGTACAACAAGGGAAACGGCGCGGCGGTGAAAACCGGAATCCGCCGCGCGAACGGCGATTTTGTCCTCATCATCGATGCGGACGGTCAACATCCGCCCGAGGATGCGCAACGGATCGCCGCCAGACTCGGCGAATTCGACCTCGTGATTGGCGCGCGCTCCGGATCGACGCAGGCGACGACGGCCCGCCGCCTCGGCAACACCCTGCTGAATAGCCTGGCAAGTTATCTCACCAGCCGCCCGATTGACGATCTGACCTCCGGTTTCCGCGGCGCCCGTACCGAGTGCCTCCGCGAGTTTCTCCATCTTCTTCCGAACGGCTTCTCGACCCCGACAACGACCACGCTCGCATTCATCAAAGCCGGTTATAACGTGGCGTTCGAACCCGTTGACGCACGGCAGCGGAGTGGCAGCTCGAAAATCCGCTTCGCCAGAGACGGCACGCGTTTTCTGCTGATACTGCTGAAGATCGTCACGCTCTTCAGTCCATTGCGCATCTTCCTGCCGATCAGCATTGTGTCGATCGCCGCGGGAACGATCTACGGCATCTGGAACATGATCGCGACAGGCAAGATCCCGAACGGCGCTGTCATCCTTATCCTGTTTGCGGTCATCGTCTTTCTCGTCGGTTTGATCTCGGAACAGATCGCCTCGCTGCGATTCGAGGGCCCGAGAACATAGACTGCATGCGACCGCTGGTCATCGTCCCGACGTATAACGAACGCGCGAACCTGCCGGCTCTCGTCGAGCAGTTGCTGACGATTTCCGAACTCCGCCTTCTGATTGTCGACGATGCGTCGCCCGATGGAACGGGACAGATCGCCGACGAGTACGCGGCCGCGAATCGCGCGCGCGTGCAGGTGCTGCACCGCACGGGGCGGCGCGGTCTCGGCCTTTCCTACATCGATGGGATGTATGTCGCGTTGCGGACCGACTCGACCCACATCCTTCAGATGGATGCGGACCTGTCGCACAATCCCGCAGACGTTCCCCGGCTGCTTGAGGCCGCAGACCGCGCCGATTTCGTTGTTGGCTCGCGGTACGTTCCAGGCGGCAAGATCGAGAACTGGCCAATCCGTCGACGCATGCTCAGCGCATTCGCGAATCGCTATATTCGCGCGATCACTCGGATGACCATTCGCGATTGCACTAGTGGCTTCCGGTGCTGGCGTCGGGAAGTACTCGAGCGGCTGCCACTCGCGTCGATTCGCTCCGACGGCTACGCGTTCGTCGTGGAGCTCACCTGGGAAGCATCGCGCGCCGGCTTTCGGTCCGCGGAAGTTCCCATCACGTTCGTCGAGCGCCGGGAAGGCGCGTCGAAGCTGTCGTGGCCGGTGATCATCGAATCGGCGATCATGCCGTGGCGCCTCGCCGGACGGCCGCGCTGATACGCGTTGCAGGGCCCCATTGTCCGCAAGGTGTTACCGTGGTACGGTTTGTCGTCCCCAATGGCAGATTCGCGCGCGCCGCGCCCACCCGGGCTCAGCATCTTTTTCCCTGCGTACAACGATGGGGGAACGATTGCGAGCCTGGTCATCCTGGCCGTACAGGTCGCCGGACGTCTGACGCCAGACTTCGAGGTGATCGTCGTCAACGACGGCAGTCAAGACGCTACCAAGGACATCCTCGATGATCTCGCCCGGACCTACCCCAACGTCCGCGCGATACATCATCAGCAGAACCGCGGGTACGGTGCCGCCCTCCGGACCGGCTTCGGCGCCTCGACCAAGGACCTCATCGCATATACCGACGGCGACGCGCAGTACGATCCGGCGGAGCTCCCGCTCCTCTGGAACCGGCTGTCACCTGACGCCGATATGGTCACCGGCTTCAAGATCAGCCGCTCCGATCCCTGGCATCGCGTCGTCATCGGACGCGTCTACCACCATACGGTCAAGTTCCTGTTCCGGCTTCGCGTGCGCGACGTTGACTGCGATTTCCGCTTGATGCGCCGTGAGATCTTCGATCGGGTCAAGCTGGAAAAAGACACCGGCGTCATCTGTCTGGAGATGATGCGCAAGATTCAGGATGCCGGCTTTCGCGTCGTCGAAGTGCCGGTGCACCATTACCACCGGCTGCACGGCCGTTCGCAGTTCTTCAACTTCAAGCGCGTGTTCTGGACGGGCATCGACGTCATGCGGCTCTGGGTGAAGCTCGTCGTGCTCGGTCGCGGACGCACGAACCCGCCCGTCCTGTTCCGCAATCCGACCATCAGCGGCGTCGTCCCGCCCGAATCCACAAAACCGTGACGACGTATCGCGAGTTCTATCGCGATCGTCCGGTGCTGATCACGGGTGGCCTCGGCTTCATCGGCAGCAACCTGGCGCACCAGCTCGTATCGCTCGGCGCTCGCGTGCTCATCGTCGACTCACTGATTCCCGCCTACGGTGGGAACCTGTTCAACATTCATGGTATCGAGGACTGCATCCGCGTGAACATCGCCGACATCCGCCAGCAGTCGACGATGAACTATCTGGTGCGCGGCCACGACGTGATCTTCAATCTCGCCGGACAGGTCAGTCACATCGACAGCATGGAGGAGCCGTACACGGACCTCGAGATCAACTGCCGCAGCCAGCTGACGCTGCTCGAGGCGTGCCGTCACAACAATCCGGCCGTGAAGGTCGTCTTCGCCGGGACGCGTCAGATTTACGGTCGCCCGGAAAGTCTTCCGGTCACCGAGTCGCACCTCGTTCGTCCGACCGATATCAACGGCATCAACAAGGCGGCCGGCGAGTACTACCATCTCGTCTACAACAACGTCTTTGGCGTGCGCGCCACGTCGCTGCGGCTTACCAACGTGTACGGTCCGCGACAACTGATCAAACATAGTCGCCAGGGCTTTATTGCGTGGTTCATTCGGCTGGTGCTCGAGAACAAAGAGATTCAGATATACGGCGACGGGACGCAGCTTCGCGATTTTGTCTACGTCGACGACGCGGTGGATGCATTTCTGCGCGCGGGCGCAGATGATGTCGCCAACGGCGAAGTGTTCAACGTGGGCGGCCTCGAACCGATCCAGCATCGCGATCTTGCCGAGATGATGATCCGGATCGCGGGGAGCGGACGATTTCGCTGCGCGCCGTGGCCACCCGACAAGCAGGCGATCGACATTGGCGACTTCTATTCCGATTCGTCCAAGATCTCCGCTGGGCTCGGATGGCGGGCCACGACGACGCTTGCCGAAGGTTTGAAGCAGACGTTCGACTACTATCGTGCGCACTTCGATCAGTACGTTCCTGCGAGCGGAGAACAGGTCGCGAGCCTGTGACCGCGGAGTCAGTCCCATTTATCGACCTACGGCCGGGTGAGGATGACGCGGCGGTGCGCGCCGCCATCGATCGTGTCGTCGCCAGCGGATGGTTCATCCTCGGACCTGAAGTCGAGACGTTCGAAGCGGAGTTCGCCGTCGCATCGGGAGCCGCCCATGCGGTCGGTGTCGGCAATGGCACCGACGCGATCGCACTGCTGCTGCGCGCGGTTGGCATCACGCGCGGCGACGAAGTGATCGTGCCAGCAGTCACGGCCGGATATACGGCGTTGGCGGTGTTGCTCGCTGGAGCGACGCCGGTGTTCGCGGATGTCGATGCCGAAACACTCACCCTCGATCCCGCTGCATGTGAGGCGGCGATCACGCCACGGACGGTTGCGATTGTTGCCGTGCATCTGTACGGACAGCCGGCCGACATGTCTGCGTTGACGGCGATTGCCGCGCGCCGCGCGCTCGTGATCGTCGAAGACTGCTGCCAGGCGCACCTCGCAACATGTGCCGGCACGCCTGTTGGAACCCTCGGCGCGGGCGGGGCCTTCAGTTTTTATCCGACGAAGAACCTCGGCGCGCTTGGCGACGGCGGCGCCGTTGTCAGCAACGACAGTTCGATTGCCGCCCGGGTTCGTCGGTTACGCAACGGCGGACAGATCAATCGGTACGTTCACGGGGACGCCGGAGTGAACAGCCGGCTCGACGAGCTGCAGGCCGCGGTCCTGCGGAGTCGGCTCCCGATGCTGCCGCGTTGGACGGCCCGGCGGCGAGCACTGGCTGCTACTTACAGGCGGCTACTCACTGGCTCGGTACGCCCGCTGCCGTGCCGCGACGAAGGTCACGTGTACCATCTGTTCGTGGTCCGGTCGAATGAGCGGGATGTACTGCAGCAACATCTGTCCGCATCGCGCATCGAAACATTGATTCATTACCCGATTCCGATGACGCATCAGCCGGCGTTCGAACACTGGAAACGCAGCGAGTGCCCGCTTGCGGCGTGTGCCGCGCGCGAGATTCTGTCACTGCCGCTGCATCAGCGTTTGACCGATAAAGATGTCGAGCGCGTTTGTTTGGGTATCGACGCATTTCAGAAGGGACACACTCTCGCGTGAAGGCGTTCATCACGGGTGGCGCTGGTTTCATCGGCTCACATTTGGCCGAACGGCTTCTCGACGACGGCCACGACGTGAGCGTTCTCGATAACCTTTCCACCGGATCCATCGACAACATCGCGCATCTCAAAGGGCGGAGCGGTTTCTCGTACACGATCGACTCGGTGACCAACGAGCCCCTTCTGGCTGAATTGATCGACAGCAGCGACGTTGTGTTCCATCTCGCCGCAGCCGTCGGCGTGAAGCTGATTGTCGAGCAGCCGGTCCATACGATTGAAACCAACGTGCACGGCACGGAGGTCGTCCTCAAGCACGCCAACAAGAAGAAGAAGCTGGTGGTCATCGCGTCCACGTCGGAGGTCTACGGCAAGAGCGCGGCCGTTCCGTTCCGCGAAGCCGCCGACCTCGTGCTCGGGCCGTCGGTAAAGCATCGCTGGGCCTATGCGTGCAGCAAACTGATCGACGAGTTTCTCGCGCTCGCGTACTGGAAGGAGAAGAAGCTGCCAGTCATCATCGTGCGGCTGTTCAACACGGTGGGTCCGCGGCAGACGGGCCAGTACGGCATGGTGCTGCCGACCTTCGTCCGGCAGGCGCTCGCGGGTCATCCGATTACGGTGTTTGGCGACGGGACGCAGTCGCGAAGCTTCACGTATGTCGGCGATGTCGTCGATGCGCTCGTTCGGCTCGCGACCAATCCGCGCGCCGTCGGCGAGGTCTTCAACATCGGCAACATGGGCGAGGTGGCCATCGGGGAGCTGGCGGTGCGGGTCAGGGAAATGGCAGGCAGTTGCTCACCGATTCACTACATCCCGTACGACCAGGCATATGAGGCGGGGTTCGAGGACATGCCGCGCCGGGTGCCAGATATCTCGAAAATCCGTGAATTTGTCGGCTATGAGCCGAAGATGCAGCTCGATGCCATCATCCAGAGCGTGATCGAGCATATGCGCGGCAATTAGCTCCCGAGGCGTACAATAGGAACCCCATGTCGTTCCGCATTCTTGTGCTTGGCGCGCTCATCAGTGTTGCCGCAGTCGCAGCCGCACAGACGCCGCTGCAGCTGCAGATCAGCAACGGACGGGTGACGCTGCACGCGCAGAACGTGCCCGTGCGGACGATCCTCGCGGAATGGTCAAAGGTCGGCGGCGCCAAGATCATCAATGGTGAGGGCGTTGCCAGCGCTCCGCTCACACTGGATCTCGAAGGAGTGCCGGAACGGCAGGCGCTCGACATCATTTTGCGCGGCGTCAGCGGTTATGTGCTCGCGGCACGCCAACCCGGCGTTGCCGGGGTGTCGCTGTACGACCGCATCATGATTCTTCCGACCAGCGTGGCGCCGCGCAATCCGCCTCCCGCGGTCGCGGGGACGGCGCCAGGCATCATCAGGCCCGTCGTACCGCGTCAGGGCGACGATCCGAACGCCGATGATGCCGACGCGGCGCAAGGGAACGACGGCGTTCCGCTGGGACGCCCCGTACCCATTCCCCGTCCCATTGTCGGCGGCGCACCCGTCGGTATGCCGGGCGGTGTTCCCATCGCGCCGCCTCCCGTCGTGCCGAATGGCGAGCCACAGCCGCAACCGCCACTCGTCGTCACCCCTGCCAATCCCTTTGGCCTGCCTGCAGGATCGTCGACGCGACCGGGCGTGATCGTGCCGCCAGCGCAGCAGCCTCCGCCGCCGCGCCCCCCCGATCAGGACTGATCGCGTGTCGGAAATTGATCGCTTCAAGCCGGACGATCGTCGCGGCGTAGATACTCTTTACCGGCGAACGCACGGAGCCGATGCAGCCAACGCGCTGCGCCTGCGATGGGACTGGCAGCACCGCCGCAATCCGTATAACCAGAGCGGCCAGCCGGAAATCTGGGTCGCACGCGAGGGCCCGACCGTCGTCGGGCACTACACGACACTTCCGGTTCGCGTCTCCATCAAGGGCATTGAAGTCGAAGGCGCCTGGGGGAGCGACGCCATGGTCGCCCCTGAGCGGCGCCGTCAGGGAATCGGCGAAGCGCTCGTACGGACGTGGGATCGTCACAGCGGCGCCGTGCTCTCGCTCGGCGCCACAGCGGAAGGCCGCAAACTGCTCGACCGTCTGCATTGGCCCGATGCGCACATGGTTCCGTGTCTCGTGAAACCGCTGACGCGGCGGGCCGTCCGCCTCCCGCAGTGGCCGCTTCCGCTCAATCGGCTGGTCTCCGCGGTCACGTGGCCGATCGTCCATGTGATTTCGCGGTCGCGTCCATTGCGCGCCGAATGTGAGCCGATCCGCCGCTTCGATTCGTCATTCACGGCGTTGTGGGAGCGACTCGCGCCGAAGTTCGATCTTGCGGTGCGTCGCGACGCGCCATACCTGAACTGGCGTTATATCGAGCCGCCTCACGTACGGTATTCGGTCGTGGCGTTGAAGCGGCAGGGCCAGCTACATGGCTATGCGGTCTATCGCCATCTGCATGAACCACTGGGCCGCGTGACACTGCTCGTCGACTTCCTTGCGGATCCGGAGGACGTCGCCGGTATGAAGACGCTGCTGCGGTGGGTCGATCGCGCGGCGCGTGCAGAAGATGCAGACAAGGTTCGGGCCTACGCGATGAACGGCGCCTTCCGCCGCGCGCTGCGCCGCAACGGCTACTTCGCCGTGAAGTCCACGCTCGAAGTGAACGTCAAGGTCAACGCTGTGCAGGTGCCAAAAGGGTTTTACGACGAGACGAACAAGTGGCACGTTACCTACGGTGATTCGGATCAGGACCATTAACGGCTGGATCCGGATTCGGGATTCGGGATTCGACACAAATTGGGGCTTGGGATTTGGGATTTGGGATTTTCTGAATGTTGCTGCGCGAAAAAGTTAACGGTGATATCGCGGCCGCAATGAAGAGCAAGGAAACAACGCGCCTCTCCGCGTTGCGGATGCTCAAAGCCGCCATCATGAACAAGGGCGTCGAGAAAGCTCACGATCTCGATGACGCCGAAGTGCTGCAGGTCGTCTCAACGCTGGTCAAACAGCGTCGCGATTCCATTGAGCAGTTCGCGAAGGCCGGGCGCACCGATCTGGTCGACAAGGAAACGGCCGAAATCGCGGTCCTCGAGCAGTACCTCCCGCCCGCGGCTTCCGCAGCGGATATCGAGGCCGCTATCGTCGAAGCCATCGCCGAGACCGGCGCGGCCTCTGTCAAAGACATGGGCAAGGTCATGAAGGCGGTGATGCCGCGTCTGGCCGGCAAGAATGCGGATGGCCGCGCGATCAACGAAGCGGTCCGCCGCAAGCTTGGAGCCTAGTTCTCCTTCCCAGCAAAGCCGACTCGCGCGCTCGGCCGCGTCCGCCGGAGCCGCGACGATGACGAGCCGCATTCTTGGCCTGGTGCGCGACCAGGTGCTCGCGTCGATGTTCGGCGCGGGCAACGCCATGGACGCCTTCAACGTCGCCTTCCGTATTCCAAACGTCGTTCGCGATCTGTTTGCGGAGGGTGCGATGACCGCCGCCTTCGTGCCTGTCTTCATGCAGCAACTGGCCTCCGGCGACCGGACTGCCGCCTGGCGGCTCGGCAACAACGCGATCAACGCGCTGCTCGTCGTCACCGGCATTCTCGTCGTGGGCGGGATCGCCTTCGCGCAGCCACTGGTGGCGGCGTTCGCCGCGGACTACGCCGCGGTCCCAGGCAAGCTCGAACTGACGGTCCTGCTGACGCGCATCATGCTGCCGTTCCTGACGCTGGTGGCGATCGCCGCGGTCTTCATGGGGATGCTGAATTCGCTGCATCGCTTTTTCGTACCCGCGCTGGCGCCCGCGATGTTCAACGTCGCGACGATCGTCTGCGCGCTGCTGTTGGTACCGCTGATGCCGCGATTTGGCGTGCCGCCAATCACGGCGATCGCGATTGGGGCACTGGTCGGCGGTTTCGGACAGCTCCTCATCCAATGGCCGCTGCTGCGTCGGGAAGGATTCGCGTATCGTCCGTTTCTGGATTGGAAGCAAGATGCGTTGCGGCGTGTGCTGCTGCTCATGGGACCGGGGACCATCGGACTCGCCGCCACGCAGATTAATGTGTTCGTCAACACCGTGCTCGCCACGCATGAGGGAACGGGGGCGGTGTCGTGGCTGAATTACGCGTTCCGCCTGATGTACTTACCGACCGGCCTGTTCGGCGTATCGATTGCCACCGCCACTGTTCCCGCCGTGTCGCGTCAGGCGGCGCAACACAACGAGGTGGCCGTGCGTGCCACGCTTGCTGATGGTCTCTCGCTGATGCTCGTGCTGAACGTCCCGGCGACGGTGGGCCTCATCGCGTTGTCGCATCCGATCGTTCGTGTAATTTTCGAGCGCCGCGCCTTTTTGCCGTCAGATACGTTGGCGACCGCCGCCGCGCTGCAGTACTACGCCGTGGGTCTGCTCGGCTATTCGATCGTCAGAATCGCGGCACCCACCTTTTACGCACTCGGTGACAGCCGAACGCCTGTGCAAATCAGCGTCGTCGCCGTCCTCGTCAATGCCGTCCTGAATGTCGTGCTCGCCGGGCTGTTCGGGTATCGCGGCCTCGCGCTCGGAACGTCGATCGCAGCCTTGTTCAATGCCGCCGGCCTGCTGTGGCTGCTGCGCCGCAGGCTCGATGGGCTGGATGACCGACGACTTTTGAGCTCATTCTCGAGGATTGCGATGGCTTCAGTGGTCATGGGGGCGGCGGCACTCCTCATTGAACGACTGCTCTCTCAATGGATTGCCGGTGACGCATTCCTGCGGCAGGCGCTTCGCCTGACGCTGACCATCGGATTTGCCCTGGTTGTCCTTGCCACAACCGCCCATGTGCTCCGAATTCGGGAGTTTCGCGAGGCGATCGCACTCGTCCTGAAGCGCAGCGGTTCCGGGGCATAGAAGTTGCTGTTGATGAGCGCAGCGTAATTGGAACAGACTGAAAGCAATGCGGTCCCGGTATCCATCCTCGACGCTCGCGTATTCATTCGGCCCCGGTCCGCTGACGTCCGCAATCAAGGCGATCGTCATCGCGAACGTCGTTGCGTTTGTCGTGTCGCTCGTCTTTCCGACGATCACGCGGATGTTCGGACTTCGCCCCGCGGATATCTTCGGGCAGCTGCATCTCTGGCAGCCCGTGACCTACATGTTCCTCCACGCGGGGATCTTCCACATCCTGTTCAACATGCTCGCGCTGTGGATGTTCGGCGTCGAACTCGAGCGAATGTGGGGCAGCCGGTTCTTCGTGCAGTACTACTTCATCTGCGGCGTCGGCGCCGCGATGACGACGGTGCTGTTGTCGTTCGTACCTGGCTCGTTCGGCGCACAGCTGTACTACTCACTCACCATCGGCGCGTCAGGCGCGATCTACGGCATTCTCCTCGCCTACGCCTTGTATTTTCCGAATCGACCAATCCTGCTCTACTTCATCTTTCCAATTCCGGCGAAATACTTCGTTGCGATCATGGGCGGCATTTCGCTGCTCTCCTCGATGAGCGGCCCCGGCGGTGGCATCGCCCATACCACACATCTTGGTGGGCTTGTCGCCGGTTATCTGTATCTGAAGGGCGGCCGCATTCATCTCCTGTCGGAGTTCAAGTACCGCTATCTCAAGTGGCGGATTAATCGGATGCGGCGGAAGTTCGACGTCTATTCAGGTGGCCGTGCGGACGACGTCAATCGACGCGTCCATTAACGGAAGGTCCGGCTCAAGCCGGGTCCCACGATCCGAATACCAACGGTCCGGCTCAAGTGGACCCCCACCGAAATCAACTATCGGGAGACGCTGAACGGTAGTCGCGATCCGGCGATTGCGAGCGCCAGCAGGCCGCCGAGCAGCGGGAATCCCTGGGCGTCGCGGAAATAATCCACGGACCAGAATGCGCTCGTCGCGAAATGAAAGTTCAGCACCATTAGAAACGCCACGGTGGCCGCCATCCGTGTCCAGAAGCCGAAGATGAGCGCGAGCCCTGCGGCGAGCTCGCCGAGCGGCACGAGCCGCGCGAAGAGCGGCGCCCCCGGGATACACACCGTCTCCAGATACCACCGTACGATCGGCGGCGCCTTCGGCAAAAAGATCATCTGGAACTTCTGCAGCAGGATGTCGCTGTTGGTGAACCAGGCGACTTTCGACGAGCACATGCCGAGGAAAAAGATCCCGATCCCGACGGCGAGCAGTCGAAGACCGAGGCCGGCGGTCGGCGCCGCCGCCGGCACACCACGCGCGCGCGCCTGGACTGTCGCCATCAGAAATTCCCTTCGTCCGCCGCGTCGATCCACTCGCCGCGCACCGGACTGAAGACGTCGAGTTCGAGCGTGTCCTCGAGTGCTTCGGCCTGGTGTGGCAGCCCCGACGGAATGTGCAGCACTTCGCCCTCGCGCACGATGACTTCCTCGCCGTCGACGAGAAAGCGCAACGCGCCCTGAAGGATGTACGTCATCTGCTCGCTCTCGTGCGTGTGGATCGGAACGAGCGCACCGCGCTTCAAGTAAATCTGCGCCAGCATCTCGCGTTCGCCGGAGACAATCTTACGCGAGATCATCTCGGTGATTTTTTCGAGCGCAATCTCGTCCCAGCGGTGGAGGCTGATTCTAGGCGCCATCCTGAGGGTTCTACTGGCACATGACGTGTGCACTATAACCGGGCGCACCAATGTCGCGCCCGGCTGGATCGACGTCGCAGAGCTGTCGTGTGCCGTAATCCATCAGTAGATCCGCACCGGTAGGAGTGTGACATAATTTTTTCGGCCATGAAGGGGTCGACCCTCACCAATGGCGCGGAAACGCGCTCGAAGGGGGCGGCGAACGATCTACTCTCCGCCTATCGGCTCATGCTCCTGTCGCGGAAGATCGACGACAAGGAGATACAACTCAAGAATCAAAGCCAGGCGTTTTTCCAGATCAGCGGGGCGGGGCACGAAGCGATTCTCGTCGCGGCCGGGCGCCATCTGCGGCCGGGCTACGACTGGTTTCTCACCTACTATCGCGACCGCGCGCTCGCGCTGACCCTCGGCGTCACGCCGCTCGACATGCTGCTCGGCTCGGTGGGCGCGAAGAACGATCCGGCGTCGGGTGGCCGCCAGATGCCGTCGCACTGGTCGAACCCGCGTCTCCACATTCCGTCGGCAAGCAGCGCCGTCGCCACGCAGTGTCTGCACGGCATCGGCATCGCGGAAGCGGGGCGTCTGTACGAGCGGCTTGAAGCCATTCCGGATCGCGCCTCGAAATTCCAGCGCGACGAAGTGACGCTCATCACCATCGGCGAGGGATCGACTAGCGAAGGCGAGTTCTGGGAATCGCTCAACACCGCGTGCACGCGCGTACTGCCCGTCCTCTACCTGGTCGAAGACAACGGCTACGCCATCTCGACTCCGGTTGAAGTGCAGACGCCAGGCGGCGACCTCTCGCGCATCGTCGAGCATTTCCCGGGCATTCAGGTCTATCGCTGCGACGGCACCGATTACCTCGCGAGTGATCAGACGATGAACGACGCCGTCGCGCACGTGCGTGCGCGCAAGGGGCCGGCGCTGGTCCATGCGAAGGTCATTCGTCCCTACTCGCACTCGTTGTCGGACGACGAGAAGCTGTACAAGACGAAGGAAGAGCGCGAGGCCGAGGCGCGCCGCGACCCATTGTTACGGATGCGCGACCTGCTCCTATCGGAGGAGCTCGCCACGCCTGAGCAGCTGGCGAAGCTCCTTGCGGAAGTCGAAAAGGAAATCAATGCGGCGGCGGAGCAGGCACTGGCCGCTGCAAAGCCGGAACCCGAAACCGCCGCCCACTACGTTTTCTCTCCCACCGTCGATCCCACATCATCCGAATTCGATAGCGAGCCGACGCCCACCGGCGCGCCGGACACGATGGTCGCTGCCATCAACGCCACCCTGCGGGACGAGATGGCGCGGAATCCTCGGGTTGTCGTCTTCGGACAAGACGTGGCCGACGTGAGTCGCGAGAGTGCATTGACGAAGGTCGCGGGGAAGGGAGGCGTCTTCAAGGTGACGCACGGCCTTCAGAAGCTGTACGGAAGCGATCGTGTCTTCAATACGCCTCTCGCCGAAGGGAACATCATTGGCCGCGGCGTCGGCATGGCGATGCGGGGCATCAAGCCGGTGGTCGAGATTCAGTTCTTCGACTATATCTGGCCCGGTTACATGCAACTCCGCGACGAGATGGCGATGATGCGCTACCGGTCGAACAACCATTGGAGCTGTCCGATGGTGGTGCGCGTCCCCGTCGGCGGTTATCTGCGGGGCGGAGCGCCGTATCACAGTCAGTCCGGCGTCGCGATCTTCGCCCACTGTCCGGGCATTCGCATCGTGTTTCCGTCAAACGCTCAGGATGCGGCGGGACTGCTGCGCACGGCGATTCGTTGCGACGATCCGGTGATGTTCCTCGAGCACAAGCACCTCTACCGCCAGACGTACAACAAGGCGCCGTATCAGGGGCCCGACTACATGATTCCATTCGGCCGGGCGTCGGTCGTGCGCGAGGGAACCGACGTGGTGGTCTTCACGTGGGGCGCGCTCGTCCAGCGCTCGATCGTCGCCGCACAGCAGGCGGAACGGGAGGGCATCAGCGCCGCCGTCGTGGACCTGCGGACGATCGTGCCGCTCGACTGGGACACGATTGCGGCCTACACGCGGAAGACCAATCGCGTGATCGTGGCCCACGAAGACCAGATGACGGCAGGGTTTGGTGGAGACATCGCCGCGCGCATCGGTCAGGAACTATTCGACCAGCTCGATGCCCCGGTGACCCGGATCGCCGCGCTCGATTGCCCGGTCGCGTATGCGCCGGTGCTCGAGGACGTCATTCTCCCCGGGTCGCCGGATGTTCTGAAAGCTATCCGCTCTGTTGCTGCGTACTAAGCTCGCCGCACTCTGCCTGCTCTGTCTCGCCGCGCATCCACATGCCGCGGTCCGTGTCGACGTGCTGCGCTCGGTCGGCGCGCTCCCGCCGCACATCTCTGGTCTGTTCGAAGAGCCGATCGCGTTTCAGCAGGCAGCCAACGGCTACTACTTTGTGTTCGATCGCCGCGCGCATGCGATCTACATGATCGATCCCGAGCGGGCGAACGCTCGCAAGGTGGTGGACGTCGGACAGGAAGAAGGGCGGATCATTCAGCCGAGCGGCTTCGACACCACGACCGAGGGATCCTTCGTCGTCGCGGATGTTCCGCGCGGACAGGAACGCATCCAGATTTTCGGCCCCGGCGCGCTGCGCACCGGAGGGTTCTTCATCGCGGGACGCGCGATGCCACAGTTGATCATCGGCAACTATGCGCTGACGGGGATCTCGTCGCTGCAGTTCAATGGCGACTCAATCTTTGTGAGCGAGCCGGAGCGCGGGTCGCTGATCACCGAGTACTCCGTGGGGGGAGTGCCGCAACGCACCATCGGACGGCTGCGGACGACAGGTCACGAGCAGGAACGCGATCTGCACCTGGCGCTCAACAGCGGACTGCCGCTCGTGGATCCGACGGGCGGGTTCTACTACGTCTTCCTTACCGGAGAGCCGATGTTCCGTAAGTACGACGCCGGCGGGAAGCTGGTGTTCGAGCGCCACATTGAAGGGCGTGAAATCGACGACCTCGTCGCGTCGCAGCCGACGACGTGGCCGACAAGAAGGCTGGAAGACCGCGAGGTCCCGTTCGTTCAGCCGATCGTCCGCACCGCTGCCGTCGATCCGCAGGGACAGCTGTGGATCTCGCTCATCGTTCCGTACACCTACGTTTACGACACGCACGGCGACAAGGCGCAAACCGCGCAGTTCAGCGCCGCGGGCATCATCAGCCCGACGAGCCTCTTCTTCACGCGCGGCGGACATATCCTGGTGACGCCCGGGTGTTACGAGTTCAACCCGAATCGACGCTGACCGCGTCACATCTCACGCGCCGCTTCGATACGCGCCTCGCCGTGGACGACGTGTCGTTCGAGCTTGCGCCGGGCGAAATCGTCGCGCTCCTTGGCCCCAATGGCGCGGGCAAGACGACGACGCTGCGAATGCTGGGCGGTTTGATCCACCCGACGTCGGGAACGGTGCTGCTCGACCAGCAGATCGTGACGCCGGCGACCGCTGCTCGATTGCGCGCCTCAATCGGATTCCTCACCGAAGCGCCGGGGCTCTGGGAGCGCTTGACGGTGCGGCAGAACCTGGACGTGTACGCGCGGCTGCACGCCATTGAGACGCCGAGGCTGGCGGTCGATCGGATGCTCGATCTGTTCAACATCTCCGACCGTGCGCGCGATCTTGCCGGTGAGCTGTCAAAAGGTCTCAAACAGCGGGTGGCCCTTGCCCGCACGCTGCTGCACGACCCATCGATTGTCCTGCTCGACGAGCCAACCGCGGGTCTCGATCCGCAGAGCGCTCACGACCTTCGCGACCTCGTCCTTCGGATGCGCGATGAGCGGCGCGCCGTCCTGCTCTCGACGCATAATCTCGACGAGGTCGATCGCGTCGCCGATCGTGTCGCGGTGCTGCGAACGCGGCTTGTCGCGCTCGATACACCGGCGGCACTACGCACCCGCCTGTTTGGCCGCCGCGTCCGCGTCGAGCTTGCACGCGACGCCGCATCGCACGTGTCGTTCCTCAGGGCCGGAGGGATTCATGATGTGATGGTGCACGACGCCGTCATTTCAGTCGGGC
>Ga0310810_10002860_pt1 | contig 18686 bp, 14 predicted proteins | sample NCmetagenome_FD_207641 | JGI IMG/M metagenome (GOLD analysis project Ga0310810, IMG submission 207641) | Soil microbial communities from experimental microcosm in Duke University, North Carolina, United States - NC | ecosystem: Engineered > Artificial ecosystem > Soil microcosm > Unclassified ...
CGCCGGTCGGACGGTCGCGGCGGACGCTGTACTTGATCGCATGGACGAACGCCTGCGAGACGATCTGCGCGCGCAGCAGATCAAGTCCCATATGCGACCACTTGTTCGTTCGCGGTGACGTCCCTTCTGTGGCCGGCTGATCCGGATCCGGCGGCACGATGTACCGGCCAATCATGTAGAGTCCGACAGAGACGCCGATCTGCGTCTCAGCGGAGCCGATAATGCTTCCCGCCTTCCAGAAACGGTCCGCCGATTTGCTCCCGATCAGATGTGCGTTGAGGTTGTCATCGGCCGGATGCGCTAGCAGCGCAGCGCCCGCTCCGATGCCGAGAATCACCCAGGTCGATTGCCGTCGCGGAAATGACTTGAAGTCGCTCCACGTATCGCTGGCCAATGCCCGGAACCCGGTGTGCGCGGGGGTTGGATGCGCCTCCGGCCCTTGGGATATCGGGGTCGCGCTCTGGTCAGGGATCTCTGCTGTTTTCGCAAGATCATTCACGACGACGTCAGCGAATGCGTTTGCGATGAGCGGCGACGAAAAATCTTCAGTTGGCTGCTGGGCGCGTGCGAAGGTGGGAAGACCAAGTATTAATGAGAGTACTGCGAGGGTCAGAAGTCGTCTCGTCTTCATATGAGCTATCCGTCCTTGCTGCACGCCGACCTCGACGGCGCACAAGCTAGGGTAGCTCCGCAATCTGCATTCCAGATGTTGAATGGACGAGTTCGTCGTGAGGTCCGGCTGAAGCCGGACCCCACCGCCGACTAGCACACGACTGGATCTAGAAAGTGATTCTGAATCCGAGCTGCAATGTCCGTGGCGCGTATGCGAGGTTCGAACTCGAATTCGGCAGCCCGTAGCGCGGGCTGCTCTCCTGCAACGTATACGACCCGTAATTGGCGCGATCGAACAGGTTGAAGACTTCCGCGATCAGATCGCCTGAACGGCGGCCGCCGAACTTGATCGACTGCTGGAGCCGCAGGTCGACGCGATGTACGGGCTTGCCGACGAAGTTGTTACGCGGAACGAGAGATCCATCCGGCCGCAGCCGCGCCGTGCCCGTCGCACCGATGCCGCGCACATCGCCTCCGTAGCTGGTGGCCTGCCGTTCGCCGGATCCGTAGAAATAGATACCACTCAGCTGGAAGCCTCCTGCCACTGCCCAAATACCGTTGAATACCAAGCGATGGCGTTGATCGGTCACCGCCAGGCCGTACAGTCCGCCGAAGTCGGCTGCGACGGGAAAGGAAACCTGCTTGATACCGCTCAGCGGCGCCGGTTCGCCGTCGCGCAGCCCCGACAGCGTGTACGTGAGCGATCCCTGCCAGCGGTGCGTAAACCGTTTGGTGAACACCGACTGCAGTCCGTGATAGTTCGACCAGCCGGTGAACATCTGCTGTCCAACCACGCCCCATTCGGGAAATGCGCGTCGCGCGCGATTGGAGAACGGATACGGCGCGCCGGTCGCCGGATCGAAGGTGATGTTCGCGTTGTCCTGCAGCACTTTCTCGTCGCGTCCACGCGTGTAGACGTAGTCCGATTCGATCGCCATGTCGGCGCCGATCTGTCGCTGGAAACCAATCGACGTCTGCCAGTCGTGCGTCAGGTGTGAGTACTCCGCCTGCGGCGCCTGTTCCGCGGCCGCGCGGTCCAGACAGCCGGCGACGTTGTTGACGTAGCAGAATCGCGGCAGCGCCTGGTCGTAGGTAGGCAGCGGCGCGCCGTTCAACGGGTTGGCCGCGAAGTCGGGCCTGCCGTCGTTGGTGAATTGCAGGAACGCCACCGACAGCGACCGGCTCGACATCGTCCAGTTGCTGGCGATGACGTCGGCGTAGTACTTGCCCGCGCCGCCGCGAATGACGGTCCTGTCGTTCAACGTGTAGGCGAATCCGAGACGCGGCTGGATGTTGTTGGCGTCCTGCGGCCGGTCGGCCTTCATCCACGGCTCGAGGCCGACCCAGTTCGCAAAGGGATCCCAAATCAGGTCGTAGCGCGCGCCAAGATTGAGCGTGAGCTTCTGCGTGAGGTGCCAGTCGTCCTGCACCCACGCCGCGTACTTCGGCTCGTCAAATGGCAGCTTGTTCTGGCCGACTCCGATGGTGTATGTGCGGACATTCGGCGAGATGGCCGCCAGGTTCCACGTGTCGGCGTTCCACGGATCAGGAAACAACGCTTCGATATTGGCCGGAATGGCGCCCTGGCGCGCGTCGATGATCCCCATGCAGTTGGCGCAGTTGAATGAGACTTTCTTGTCCCACAGGAACTCGCCGCCCGCTTTCAGATCGTGACGCCCCTTGGCATCGTACGAGAGGTTGTAATCGTCTCGAGCGGACCAGACGTCCTGCAGCTGATATCGCGGATAGTTCGCGTTGCCGACGATCGAGAAGCCGGTGAACGTGATGCGCGGTGAGCCGGTGTTGATGCCGTCGGCCGCGCGCCAGTGGTGCGACCATGTCGTCAGGTTGGCGTTCTTGAACCCGAAGCCCGAGTAGCCAAGCTGCACCTGGTTGGTCGCATTCGATCCGATGACACGCGTCCACTGGCCGACCAGCGCGTCGGCGAACTGATCCGTCGTGCCAGTGGCGGCCGGATGATTGGCGCCGAGATCGTCGAACGGCGTCCATTGCTTCGTCAGGTTGCCCTTGAACATCAGGCGGCTCTTGGGCGAGAGCTGATAGTCGAGCCGCACGCTTCCGAGCTTGACTGACCTGACGCCCGACAGCGCGACGTTGAACGAGGGCCACGCCGTGTTCGAGAAGGTCGTGCGCGGCTCGTGCTCGTATTCATAGGCGCCGAAGTAGTGGAGGCGGTCCTTGATGATGGGTCCGCCGAGCGTCATGCTGTACTGCTGGTTCCTCAAGGGCACGACGCGATCGAGTACGGGGTCGGGTGAGCTCCACTTCGAATTGCGGAAGTAGCCACCGAACATCCCGGTTATCAGGTTGCTGCCCGATTTGGTGATGGCATTCACCTGCACGCCCGACGAGCGGCCCTGCGTCGCATCGAAACGATTGGAGATGAACTGGAACTCGGCGATCGCGTCGCGGCTGAAGCGTGGCTGGCCGCCAGGCCCGAGCTGACCGGTCACCTGCTGCCCGTCGAGATTGAGCTGGAACTCGCGCAGGTCGCGACCCGCCGTGCGGTCCTGGACCGGCGCACCGCCCATGGCGGTCGTGCGATTGCCGGGAGCGAGCAGCGCCAGCGACATCCAGTCGCGTCCCTGTACCGGCAGCTCGGACATCTGCTTTGGATCGATGTTGCCGCCCAGGCTGGAGTCCGCCATGTCGAGCAGCGGCGCTTCCGCCGTCACGGTCACCGTCTCCTGGAGCGTTGACGGCGCCATCTGCAGATTGAGGACCGCGTTCTGACCGACCAGCAACTGGACGCCAGCACGCGTAATCGTCGTGAAGCCTTGCAGTTCCGCCGTGACCACGTACTCGCCGATGCGGACCGGAAGACGGAAGCTGCCGCGGCCGTCGGTGACGGCAACAAATCGGTTGCCGGTCGCCTGATGCACGGCGGTGACCGTGACACCCGGTAGCACGCTGCTGGTGGAATCCATCACGGTGCCGCTGAGCGTCGCCTCCTGCGCGAAGGCGGTGAGGGGCAGTGCGAGCCATGCGCCGAACAGTAGGGTCTTGAACGCGCGCGAAATCATCGAGCCCTCCTCTTGGCCGGTTGGGTGCGGCGGAGAGTAGCACAAGGTCCGGGTAATAAAGGTCCGCCTGAAGCTTCTAGCCGGACCTCAGTCCGACCTTGACTCCGAGCGCAAATCCCTCTAAAACGGGGCCCGCAGGAGGAGCGACATGAGAAGGTGGCACGTAATCGTTACAGCGGTGTTGGCGGTCGTCGCGGTATGTGCGGTGACGACGGTGGCGCAGCAGCGCACCGCTGAATCGCGCGACATGACGCTTCTCGGCTCCAACGATCTGCAGGCGCGCAGCGCCTACCAGCCGGTGATCCAGAAGCAGGGCAACCGCTACATTGCCTACGTCGGGCACCACGCCGGCTCGATGCCGAACACGCTGACGGGAAAAATGGAGGACAACGGAACGTCGGTCGTCGACGTTACCAATCCGCGCCAGCCGAAATACATCGCTCACATTCCTGGTGGCGGCGAAGCGCAGGGCCCCGGGCAGGCGCAGATGGTTCGCACCTGCAGCGGCGCCGACCTGCCGAAGGCGGACAAGAGCAAGTTCTACCTGCTTCGCGCGCTCGGTACGTCGGGACACGAACTGTGGGACGTGACCACCCCCGAGAAGCCGACGCGCATCACACAAATCGTCGGCGGCTTGAAGGACACCCATAAGAGCTGGTGGGAGTGTGAGACTGGCATTGCCTACCTGGTCGGCGGCGACCCGGCGTGGCGGACGGCTCGCATGACGAAGATCTACGACTTGAGCGATCCGACGCATCCGGTGTTCATCCGTGACTTCGGCCTGCCCGGCCAGCAGCCGGGCTCGACGATGAATCCGGTGCCGACCGAGCTGCATGGGCCGATCTCGATCGTGAAGGCGAACCGCGTGTACTTCGGGTACGGAACCGGCCGCTACGGTGTCGTGCAGATCGTCGATCGTAAGAAGCTCCTCGAAGGTCCGAAGGAGCCGACCGACGCCAACCTGCGGTATCCGGTCATCGGTCAGCTCGATCTGCCGATCGACGTGGGTGCGCACACGGCGTTTCCGATGTTGCACATGGTGCTGCCGGAATACGGCAAACAGAATTGGCAGCAGGTGATCACGAATACCGCGGCTGGTACCCATGCCGCCGCAGACGGCTTCGCGCCGCCCACCAACCAGGGGATGCGCGATTTCATCGTCACGGTGGGCGAGACGACCGCGAATGAATGCCTCGAGGCGCGGCAGCTGGTGCGCATCATCGATGCGACCTTCGAGAAGAACATGATGCCTGTGTCATCGTGGACGGTGCCGGAAGCAAGCGGCAATTTCTGTTCACGTGGCGGCCGGTTCGGCACGCACTCCACCAACGAGAACATGACGCCGATCTATTACGGCCGCGTGCTGTTCGTGGCGTACTTCAACGCGGGCATCCGCGCGCTCGACGTCCGCGATCCGTTCAACCCGAAGGAAATCGCGTACTACATCCCGCCGGTCACGGCGAAGACCGACAAGCGGTGTGTCGGCCGTGGCGCCGACGAGCGCTGCAAGATCGCGATCCAGACCAATAACGTGGAAGTCGACGACCGTGGTTACATCTACATCGTCGATCGCGCCAACACGGGGATGCACATCCTCGAGCTGTCGGGGGCGGCGCGCCGCGTGGCGAACTTCCCGACCAACGCCACGAACTAGGGACTCGGGACTCGGGACTCGGGACTAAGGACTCTGGAGTGGAGTCCTCAGTCCCTAATTCCAGTCCCCAGTCCCCGATCCCAAGTCCCCAGATGTTGCTCGCGGCGATTTGCTACGTCGTCATCACCGCGCTGCTGTTTCACAGTCTGCTTCCGGTCCTCACGACGAGCCTCCCGAGCGACCTTGGCGATCCGCTGCTGAACACGTCGATACTTGCGTGGAACGCGAAACACCTGCCCTTGAGCGCGGGCTGGTGGAATTTTCCGAGCTTCGCGCCGCTCTCGGGGGTCACGGCGTTCACCGAACATCTCCTCGGCGCGTACCCGTTGACCTCACCAATCGTGTGGGAGACCGGTAACGCGGTGCTCGCCTACAACGTCCTGTTCCTCGCCTGTTTTCCGCTCAATGGCCTCGCGACCTACGCGCTGGTGCGCGAGCTGACCGGCTCGGCGGCCGGCGCGCTCGTCGGTGGTTTTGCATTTGCGTTTGCTCCGTTCATCTCTAATCACCTCGCGCACGTGCAGATGCTGACGGCGTTCGGCATGCCGTTCGCCCTGTTCGCACTGCATCGATATATGAAGCATGGGCGTATCCGCGATCTCGTATGGTTCGGCGTCGCCTGGCTCGAAGTCCTGCTCTCGAACGCCTACTTTCTCGTCTTCTTTCCGATTCTTGTCGCGTTTTGGATGGCGTGGTTTTTCAGACGGAGCGCGATGCGCAGATGCCTGGGCATCGCCGCAACGGTCGCACTCGCGACGGTTCCACTTCTGCCGCTGGTGATTGGCTATTACACGCGTCAGACCGCGTACGGGTTCGCGCGGAACTATCTTGAGGTTTTGGCATTCAGCGCGGGGATTCACTCGTTTGCTGGCGTGTCCGGCGTCTCCGTTCTCTGGAACGGGTGGCTGCCGACAACCTACGGCGAGGCGTCGTTATTCCCCGGATTCACGATTGCGGCGCTTGCACTGGTCGGCATCGCGTATGGCGGACGGTCGGACGAGCATCGATCATGGCGATCGGTGGCGCTTTTCTATTTCGCTGGCGCGTTCCTGATGTGGACGTTTGCCCTTGGACCCGTGGTGCGCTGGTCGGGTGTTCGTGTGCCGCCGCGCTACGGTCCGTACTGGTTGTTGCTGCAGCTGCCTGGTGCGTTCAGCATCCGCGTTCCTGCGCGCGCGTGGTTGCCCGGCGTCTTATGCCTCGCCGTGTGCGCCGGGTTTGGGGCAGCCACGCTGGCTTCACGGAGACACGGGCGATGGCTGATGCCCGTGTTCGTGGCACTGATCGTTGCCGAAGGATGGTTTGTGGCCGCTACGGCCACGGTTCCGACACCGCCCGCGCTCGACGTCGGCGTACCGCAGGGCGCTGTCGTTCTCGACTTGCCGATGAGCGCCGACTACCGTGATGCGCGGGCGCAATACCTGGCGGTCCTTGGCGAATACCGTGTGGTGAACGGCTACAGTGGTTATTCGCCACCGCACCACGCACCACTGCGCGATGCGCTCCTGCGTCACACGCCGCAGCTGTTTCAGCCATTCCGCGAACGCGCGGATCTGTATGTCATCGTGCGTCCGGAGGTCGAGCGGGACTTCGTCGACTGGTTCGAGACCGCGCAAGGCATCGGACGACTGCCCGACGTCGGGGACTGGCGCATATATCGGCTTCCGCGCGAGGGCAGTGGATCCGTGCCGCCAATCGTGCCGCTGCCACAGCCCGGTCAAGTGGCGCTGCGGGTTGTGGGGCAATGAACATGACGGTCGGCCCATGGTACTAGCCGCGCTCTCCTACCTGCTCATTACCGCGCTGCTCTTTCACAATCTGCTTCCGGTCCTCACGACGCATCTCTTCAGCGACCTCGGTGATCCGCTGCTGAATGCGTCAATCCTGGAGTGGAACGCGAAGCACCTGCCGTTGAGCGCCGGCTGGTGGAACTTTCCGGCATTTGCTCCGCTCCCCGGCGTGACGGCGTTCACCGAACATCTGCTCGGCGCCTATCCACTGTCGTCGCCCATCATCTGGATCAGCGGCAATCCCATCCTCGCCTACAACGCGCTACAGCTGCTGACGCTTCCGCTGAACGGGCTCGCAGTCTTCGCGCTCGTGCGCGAGCTGACGGGGTCGTCTCTCGGCGCGTTTGTCGGGGGACTCGCGTTCGCATTCGCGCCGTTCACCGGTGAGCACGCCTCCCATATCCAGATGCTGATGGCGTTCGGCATGCCGCTGGCGCTTTACGGGCTGCACCGATACCTGAAGAACGGTGAAGCGCGGGATCTCGTCTGGTTCGGCGTCGGCTGGCTCAGCGTGACGCTGTCGAACGCGTACATGCTGGTCTTCTTTCCGATTCTGATCGCGCTCTGGGCGGTCTGGTTCTTCACGCGCGCCGACGTTCGTCGATGGCTTGCGATCGCAGTCACCGCAGGTGCGGCGACGTTGCCTGTGGTGCCGCTGCTCATCGGCTATCACCTTCGGCAGGCCGCGTACGGTCTGTTCCGTGACTACCCTGAAATCGTCTCGCAAAGCGCTGGCATCCAATCGGTCGCAGGCATCAATCAGCGCGCGGTCCTCTGGGTGGGCTGGCTGCCGAACACCTTCTATGAACAATCGTTGTTTCCCGGGTTCGCCATCGTCGCGCTCGTCCTCGTCGCCATCACGGCCGCCGTCGTGTCGCGCGAGCGGCGCACCTGGCGGCGCCCCATACTCTTCTACTTCACCGCCGCGGTGTTGTTGTGGACCTTCACGCTCGGACCCGAAGTGCGGTGGGCGGGCGTTCGCCTCGGTTATGGCCCGTACTGGCTGCTGATGCACGTACCAGGCGTGCAGAGCATCCGCGTCCCTTCGCGCGCATGGCTGCCTGCCACGCTCTGTCTTGCCGTGTGCGCCGGCTTCGGCGCCGCGTGGCTGACAGGTCGCCGGCGCACGTGGTGGCTCATCGTTCCGATTGCGGTCCTGATCGTCGGCGAAGGATGGTTCGTCGACATCACGATGCGGGTGCCCTCTGCATTGCCGTTGTACATTCCGCCAGGTGCTCAGGTGCTCGACTTGCCGATCAGCGCCGGCTATGGGAATGCGGATGCGCAGTATCTGGCAGTGCTGGGCGGCTATCGTGTCATCAACGGATACAGCGGCTACGCGCCGCCCTATTTCGGTCCGCTTCGCAGCGCGCTGGGGGATCATCGGCCGGAAGCGTTCGTGCCGTTCCGGCAGCGCGCGGATCTCTACATCGTCGTCCGGCCCGACGTCGAGCCGCGGTTTGTCATGTGGCTCGAGACCGTGAACGACCTACAACGGCTGATCGACTTCGGACGGTGGAAGCTGTATCGATTGCCGCATCTTGGCAACGGTTCTCCGCGTTTGGTGCTCCTGCCGTTGCCACATCCAGGCGAGCACTCGCTCACGATTCCTTAGTTCCCGAAATATTCCTTCAGAATGTCGAGCCGGCCGGTGCCGCAGCCGACCCAGCGGTCTCGCTTGTCGAGCGTATCTGAGATGCACTGCGATTGGATGACCGCGGCGCCTTCGATCAGTTCGCTGAACACCACGAACGGTCCCAGCGGATCGTAGGCGGTGCCGAACTCTTGTTTGATGTTCTCGGCGTGGTGAAGAACTTCGGCGCGATCCACCGGATACATCGGCGCAACCCCTTCGGTGTACTTCGAATTGTCGAAGGCCGCTTGGAACGTCGGGATGAACAAGTAATTTCGTCCGGTGGTCGTTTCGAAGCCGCGAATGATCTGCCTCCACTTGCCCGAGTTCTCGAAGTATGTCGTGGTCATCGTGCCGTAGCTCGGCGCGTACAGGCCGTATTCCATGAAGCCATCGAGCGCGCTCGAGTTTTTCAGAGCGGCAGCGTCGCTCGGCAGCTGCATCAAGCCGACAGAACCGATGAACGCAACGGGATACTCCGCGCGCACTTCGTCGAGCAGCGACGCAAAGTCGCCGTACATCGCTCTGGCGGCCCACAGAAAGATCACCGCGCGGCCGTGATACGTGACGTAGCGATGCTGGAATGGGATGATGACCTTGCGATAGATGGCGTCGATGTCGTTCTTGAAGGCGATCCGGTTGTAGGGGATGTTCATGTCCTTCGCGCCGTTGTCGGGGATCAGCCGCGTGCCGTAGATGTGTTCGTATGCGACAAAGAACGGACGGTCACCGTTGGTGAAGTAGGTGCGCAGCCACTGGTTGTAATCCGGCGCATCAGGATTGGCGCTGTATTGGAGCACGTCGGCGCCGGACCCATACTCCTCGAGCACAGCATTCTGCCGGACGATGTCGGCGGGTGACTGATAGTCGTTCGGTCGGGTCCAGAGAGAGCGGACCGGAAACACAGTCGAGACGTTCGGCATGTATTTCCAGGGATAAATGTTGGCGAACCAGCCGTGGATCCCTTCGATCTCGACACCGTCGGTCAACGGCGGAATCGGCGGCCCGCCCGCAGGTGGTGAGACTGAATTGATGGCCGGCACCCCACGGATGCACAGCAATACCAGAAGCAAAACGCCGCCGACACGGGCAACCATAGGAACCCCGGAGACGAACCAGACAGGACGAACGAAGCCGGCAACTCTACTGTACTTGCACGGCCGCTACCCGCCCCGATAAAATTTGAAGGTTTCTACCACTCGAATTTCCGCAATCTCCTCACAAAATAAAGAGATTGGGGAACCACGCCAGCATTGCTATGGAAGGACGTACCGATAGATGTCCGTAACCGCTCCAGTCGAACAGGAAACCGGCACCGCTGCGAGTGCGGAGCGAATCGTCAACGATTTCGCCATTCAGGTCGCCACCGTCAACGGCTCCGGCAGTCAGACCGCCAACCTCGTCCTGCTTCGCTCCATCTTTCAGATGGGGGTGCCCGTCTCAGGCAAGAACATGTTCCCGTCGAACATCGCCGGCCTGCCGACGTGGTACACCATCCGGGCCAGCTCGAAGGGATACATCGCCCGGAAGAAAGAGGTCGATTTCCTCGTCGCGATGAACCCGGAGACAGCCAAGGAAGACGTGATGACGCTGTCGCCCGGCGCCGCCGTCCTCTACGACGAGCCGCTGAAGCTCAACGCACTGCGCACCGACCTGATTTTCTATCCTGTTCCGTTCGACAAGCTGATTGCGCCCGTCACCCACGACGCCAAACTGCGGCGCCTCGTGCGCAACATGATTTACGACGGCGTGCTCTCGCGCCTGTTGTCGATCGACATGGCGCAGATGGAGAAGGCGCTCAGAAAGCAGCTCGGAAAGAAGCAGAAGGCGATCGATCTCAACATGAATGCGCTCAAGGCCGGCTTCGACTACGCCGACGCCAGCCTGCCGAAGCGCGATCCCTTCGTGGTCGAACCGATGGAGGGAAAGACCGAGGGGATGGTGCTGATCGAGGGGAACGCCGCCGCCGCGATCGGCTGCATGATGGCCGGCGTCACCTTCGTCGGCTGGTATCCGATCACGCCGTCTTCGTCCCTGTGCGAGTCCCTCATCGATTATCTGAAGAAGTACCGTAAGGATCCCGAGACGGGGAAGGCCACCTACGCCGTGATCCAGGCGGAAGACGAGATTGCCGCCCTCGGCATGGTGATTGGCGCCGGCTGGATGGGTGCCCGCGCGATGACCTCCACGGCTGGCCCCGGAATGTCGTTGATGGCGGAGTTCACCGGCCTCGGCTATTACGCGGAAGTGCCCGCGGTGGTCTTCGACATTCAGCGGGCGGGACCCTCGACGGGTCTTCCGACGCGTACAGGCCAGCAGGACATCCTCTCAACCGCGATACTGTCGCACGGCGATACCAAGCACCCGATGCTGCTGCCGGCCTCGGTCAACGAGTGCTACACGATGGCGATGGACGCGTTCGATATCGCCGAGCGCCTGCAGACGCCGGTCTTCGTGATGTCGGATCTCGACCTGGGCATGAATACCTGGATGTCGAAGCCGTTCGACTATCCGAGCAAGCCGTTCGATCGGGGAAAGCGGCTGGACGCGGACAAACTCAAGCAACTGGGCGAGTTCGCGCGGTATCGCGACGTCGACGGCGATGGCATTCCCTACCGGACGGTCCCCGGTGACGGGGGCCCGGCATTCTTCACGCGCGGTTCAGGTCACAACGACAAGGCGTTGTACAGTGAGCGCGCGGACGACTACACGAACAATCTTGATCGGTTAAGCAAGAAGTTCGACACGGCGCGCACGCTGGTCCCCAAGCCAGAAATCGAGCTCGCGGCAAAGGGCGGCATCGGCGTCATCGCCTACGGCACGACGCACTGGGCGCTCATCGAATCGCGCGATCAGTTGAAGAACGAGCAGAAGATCAACACGTCGTATTACAGGCTGCGCGGCTATCCGTTCGGGAAAGAGCTGTTCGACTTCATCGACGCCCACGACCGCGTCTACGTTGTCGATCAAAACCGCGACGGCCAGATGTGGAGTCTCATCAGGCTCGAGTGCAATCCGCAGCAGGTCGCGAAGCTGCGCAGCATCCGCCATTACTACGGGCTGCCGATTGACGGGCGCTCGCTCACCACGGAATTGCTCAAACAAGAGGGTCGACTCTAAATGTCCACAGTCGCAACACCGCCCCCGTCCGGCAAGAAGGTCAACATCATCGGCCTCGAATCAACCGCGTATCGCGGCGCGAAGACGACGCTCTGCGCCGGGTGCGGCCACAACGCCATCACCGAGCGCATCATCGATTCGTTCTTCGAGCTCGGCGTGCAGCCGGATGAGGTCATCAAGCTGTCGGGCATTGGCTGCTCGAGCAAGAGCCCGGCGTACTTCCTGAACCAGTCGCACGGCTTCAACTCCGTCCATGGCCGCATGCCTTCGCTGGCCACCGGTGCGGTCGTCGCGAACCGGAAGATGATTGCCATCGGCATCAGCGGCGACGGCGATACCGGCGCCATCGGCATCGGTCAGTTCGTGCACTTGATGCGCCGCAATCTGCCGATCGTCTACATCATCGAGGACAACGGCTGCTACGGCCTGACGAAGGGGCAGTTCTCGCCGACCGCAGATGTCGGGTCGACGCTGAAGACCGGGGTTGTCAACGATCTGCCGCCCATCGACACGTGCGTGCTGGCCATCGAGCTTGGCGCGTCCTTCGTCGCGCGTTCGTTCTCGGGCGACCCGAAGCAGCTCAAGGCGATCCTCAAGGCGGCGATCAGTCACCGTGGCACGTGCATGATCGACATCATCTCGCCGTGCGTCACCTTCAACGACCACGAGGGGTCGACCAAGAGCTACGCGTATGTGAAGGATCACGACGATCCGATGTCGGAGGTCAGCTTCGTCCCGTACTTCGACGACATCTCGGTGGAGTACGACCCAGGGACGTCGACGCAGGTGACGCTGCACAACGGGTCGAAGATCATCCTGTCGAAGATGGCCGAGGATTACTCGCCGACCGATAAGGCGAAGGCGCTGCAGATGATCCGCGCGACACACGCGCGCGGGGAGTATGCAACCGGCATCCTCTACCTCGAGCCAGACAAGCAGGATTTCGTCGACATGCTCGGCATCGTCGACGAGCCGCTGGCGTTCCTCGACGCGTCGAAGACGCGTCCGCCGAAGGCGGCGCTCGACGAGATCATGGAGTCGTTCCGCTAATCGTCGGATCGTTCTTCGGTCGGATCGTTCGTAGAGGCGGGCCTTCAGGCCCGCCTTTCTTATTTCGAAGGCACCAGCCGCGGGCGGCGGTAAGATCGCAGACGTGCGTCGGTTGCTTTTCGTTTCAGCCTGCATCGCGCTTGCCTCACTGCACGCCAGCGCCGGACAGCGCTCCGCGCCGCCTCCGGCAGATGATGGGCAGGCGAAGGCGCAGGATGCGATCGTCGGGTCGATGTCGGGCCACCACATGCATGGCGCGACACTGCACATGCGGCTGACACCCGAGCGCCCCGAACGGGCCGGCGATCGGCAGCGCGCAGACGCGATCGTCACATCGCTGCGTGCGGCGCTCGAACGCTACCGCGATTACCACGTCGCCGAGCGGAACGGATACGAGATCTTCCATCCGGAAATACCGCAGGCGATCTTCCATTTCACCAATTACTGGAAAGGGTTCTCCGAGACCTTCCGATTCACACCGGATCAACCGACGTCGCTGCTCTACACGAAGTCGGCTGGGGGATATGACCTGGTTGGCGCGATGTACACGGCGCCGGCCGATGCCACGGAGATCGACCTCGACGCGCGCGTGCCGCTCAGCGTCGCTCGCTGGCACGCGCACATCAATATCTGTCTGCCGCCGCGCGGCGACGCTGCGAATGCCGACTGGAAGAAGTTTGGTCCTGACGGCGCGATCGCCACGTCGGAGGCGTGCGCCGCCGCAGGTGGCCGGTTCTTCCCGCAGCTCTTTGGCTGGATGGTGCACGTCTATCCATTCGAGAAGACACTCGACAAGATCTGGGCTGTGCAGTAGCAATCCCAAGCCCCCAAAACGAGCCCAAGTCGCGCCAGTTTGCACAACGGTGTCTTGGGATTTGGGCTTTGGGATTTGGGCTTTGGGATTTCCTGCTGTGCTATACTCCGCCGGGTTTTTCGAGTAAAACGAAATCATCCCGAAGGGTCGGGCTCTAAATCCACCCAAACCAGACAGTGCAGCGGCGGACTCCAGATAGATCCGCCCATCAGGAACCATGAGCGGCTATCTCTCGGTCGTCGTGTACCTCGGCTTCATCGTCGCGTTCGCGGTCGTGTCGCTCGGGATGGCGTGGGTATTGAGCCCGCGTCGCCCGTTTGCAGCCAAGCTCAATACCTATGAATGCGGCGCCGAGCCTATCGGCGGCGCGTGGGTGCAGTTCCCCGTCGGCTTCTATCTCGTCGCGCTCGTCTTCATCGTCTTTGACGCGCTCGCCGTGTTTCTCTTTCCGTGGGTGCTCGTGCTCCGCACGCTCGGCGTCCACGGGATTCTCACGATGGTGCTCTTTCTCGCGATCCTCGGTCTCGGATGGGTCTATGCGTATCGCGAGCGCATTCTGGAATGGCACTAGATCCCCCGGTCCCGATAGTTCCCGCGCCCATCTGGAGAAACTTCAAGGATCTCCAGGAGTGGGAAGAGCTTCATAAAACACGCCCTGAAGGCGACAAGCATTCGGCGCTCTTCGAGTCGGTTACCGAGGGAATCCACAGCTTCCCCGGCGGCTTCGTCGTGACGACGGCGGCGGACGCGTTCCTGAACTGGGCGCGTAAGTCGTCGGTGTGGCCGGTGACGTTCGGGCTCGCGTGCTGCGCCATCGAGATGATGGCCACGTTCTGCTCGCGCTTCGACGTCGAGCGGCTCGGCATGGTGCCGTGGGCGTCGCCGCGCCACTCGGACCTGATGATCGTGTCGGGAACGGTCACCATCAAGATGGCGCCGATGCTCCTCCGCATCTACGACCAGATGCCGGACCCGAAGTGGGCGGTCTCGATGGGATCGTGCGCGAACTCCGGCGGTCCGTTCCGCCACGGGTATCACGTGGTGAAGGGCGTCGATCGCGTCATCCCGGTTGACGTTTACGTCCCGGGTTGCCCACCGCCTCCTGAATCGCTGCTCAACGGCCTGCTGCTGCTGCAGGACCAGATCGCGCACTTCAAAACGACGGGTAAGAAAGCTCCGCCCAACGAGAAGGTCGATTAGTGGTGATGTCGTTCGAACTCTCAATCGGGCCGCTCCGATGTCGCGGCCCTCGAGCTTCCGCTCGCAGGGCTGACGCTGGCGTGACCCGCATCTGTACGGACCGACCGGTATGAACGCAGAGCAGGCGCGCGCGTCGCTCGGGTCGATGCTAGGCGTCGAGATTGCGGCCGGCGTCCCGATGGTCGTCGACGTGCCGCCCTCGCGATGGGAAGAGATCGCGCGTTACGCGAAGGACACACTCGGCTGCCGCTTCTTCAACTTCCTTACGGCGGTTGACTGGAAAGAGCAGGGTCTCGAGGTGGTCGCTCGCGTGGACAACCTCGAAGACGGCATCTCGCTGATGCTGAAGACAAAGCTCGGGTCGGGAGTCACCAACTGCGCGTCGCTGACGCCGGTGTACCGCGGCGCGAACTGGATGGAACGCGAGTGCTTCGACATGTTCGGAGTTCATTTCGACAACCACCCGGACCTGCGCCGCATTTTGCTGGAGGACGGCTGGGAGGGGCACCCGCTCCTCAAGTCATATGCGGTCGATACTCCGCATCCACCTTATAGATAGAGAGCACGCGCGATGCTGGATGTGAACAACACGACGCGCGTGGAGATGGACTGGTCGGGTCCCGAGCGTCTCCAGATGAACATGGGGCCCCAGCACCCGTCCGCCCACGGTGTGTTCCGCGCCATCCTCGGGCTGCAGGGCGAGACGGTCGTCGACGTCGACGCGGTCATCGGCTACCTGCACCGCTGTCACGAAAAGTTGTCCGAGACGCTGACCTACGCGCAATACCCGAGCATCGCGTCGAAGACCGACTACGTCGCTGCGATGACGAGCGAGTTTGCCTACGTGCTCGCGGCGGAAGAGATCGGCAAGTTCGAGGTGCCGAAGCGCGCGCAGTACCTGCGCGTGATCGTCGCCGAACTCCAGCGCATCGCGTCGCACCTGCTCTGGCTCGGGACCTGGTGCATGGACATGGGAGGTGCGCTGGGCGGCGGCGCGACGATCTTCCTGTACTGCATCCGCGAGCGCGAGGACATCCTCGACCTGTTCGAGTCGCTCGTGGGCGCGCGGCTACTCTACGGATTCTTCCAGGTCGGCGGCGTCCGCTATGACCTCCCGGACGGATGGGCTGCGCAGTGCCGCAGCACGATCGAACGCATCAACTCACGCATCGACGAATACGAGCAGATGCTCGTAGACAACGCCTTCTTCCTCGCGCGCACGCAGGGTGTCGGCGTTGTGTCGAGAGAGCTCGCGCAGGATGTCGGCATTGCGGGTCCGCTACTGCGCGGTTCGGGCGTGAACTACGACATCCGCAGGAACGCGCCGTACTCCTCGTATCAGGATTTCGATTTCCGGGTTCCGGTCGAGACCGGTGGCGACTGCTATGCGCGGTATCGCGTTCGGATGGCCGAGTTCCGTCAGGCGATTTCGATCATCCGGCAGGCGCTCGACAAGCTGCCAGCCGGGCCGATCTCGTCGCGTCCCGCGTTGAAGTCCGTCGCCCAGATCAGAATCCCGAAGGGCGAGGCGTACGCACGCGTCGAGGGGCCGCGTGGCGAGGTCGGCACGTACCTGATTTCCGACGGCAGCGCGAAGCCGTATCGCATGAAGTGGCGCGGCGCCTCGTTCTCGAACCTGGCGATCCTGCCGCACATCATTCCGGGGCATAAAGTCGCCGACGTCGTGGCGATCATGGGTTCGGTGGATCCCGTGTTCGGAGAGGTGGACCGATAATGGCGGCGATTCCCGCCTGGCTGACGCTGCTCATCGCGCCGTTCATCGTGCTGAACGTGGTGATCGGGCTGGTCACCTACGTCACGCTGCTCGAGCGGAAGTTCGCCGCGCGCATGCAGTCGCGCATCGGGCCGTACCGTGTCGGCCCGCACGGGCTGTTGCAGCCGATTGCCGACGCCTTGAAGCTGATGATGAAGGAAGACGTCGTACCGACGGCGGCCGACCGGCGCATCTACAACCTCGCGCCGATCGTGTTCCTCATCCCGTGCATGTTGATCTTCGCGACCATCCCGTTTGCGCCGGGACTTGGCGTCGCGGACGTCAACATCGGCATCTTGTTCTTCCTGGCCGTTTCCGCGATGGAAATCGTCGGCCTGTTCATGGCTGGGTGGGGGTCGAACAACAAGTACGCGCTGCTGTCGGCGATGCGCGCGGTGAATCAGATCATCTCCTACGATCTGCCGTTCATCTTCTCCGCGCTCGTGCCCGTGCTGCTCGCCGGATCGCTGAAGATGTCGGACATCGCCGCCGTGCAGCAGGGCAGTCTGCTGAAGTGGTTCATCTTCTACCCCGTGATCGGCCAGCTCGCCTTCATCATGTTCATCGTCTCGACGCTGGCCGCCGAAAACCGCGTGCCGTTCGACATCCTCGAAGCCGAGTCGGAGCTCGTCGCCGGCTTCCGTGTCGAGTACTCGGGGATGAAGTTCGCGCTGATTCAGCTCGGTGAGTACGCGCACATGATCGGCTCGTCCTTCCTGGCCGCCCTGCTGTTCCTCGGCGCGTGGTCGGGGCCCGGTCCCGAGTACCTCGGGCCGATCTGGTTCCTGCTCAAAGCGATGTTCGTCTTCCTCCTCGTGACGTGGATCCGCTGGAGCTTCGTCCGCATCCGCGTCGATCAGATTCTCGCGCTCTCGTGGAAGGCACTGCTGCCCGCGACGCTTGGTCTGTTGATCACGACGGCCGTCGTCGTGGTGTGGAGGACCAGTGGCTTCTGAAGTCCGTCCGCGCACGGTCCCGCCTCCGTCACACTACGAAGGCACGGAGATCACGACGATCGTCCGCGCCGTCCTGCGCGCCATGGGCGCGACGCTGAAGAACCTGTTCCGCAAGCCGATAACGGTCCATTACCCCGACAAGGAGCGCCAGTATCCGAGCCGCTACCGCGGATTGCTCGCGCTGACCTACGACAAGGAAACAGGCGAGGAGAACTGCATCGGCTGCCGCCTCTGCGAGTACGTCTGTCCGCCCGCCGTCATCAAAGTCGAGATGCTGAAGAGCGAGAAGCGGAACTACGCGAAGACGTTCACGCTGGAACTGTACGCGTGTGAGTTCTGCGAACTCTGCGTGCAGGTCTGCCCGACCGACGCCATCGTCATGATGAAGTCGTTCGACATGCCGACCGCCGATCGCCGCGAGATGCTGCTCGACAAAGACCGCCTCCACGTGATCGGTCTGCAGTATGAGCAGTCATGGGCTACGGGCAACCGCCTTCGGGATATGCAAACACCGCCGAAGGCGCCTGCGCCTGCCCATGCCGCGCCGAAGCCGGCTGCCGCAACGACAGAGGCGGCGAAGGCGGGCGGCGCGGACCCTGTGGGTCCGCGGGTAGAAACCGTATGACCGAGCAGATCACGTTCGCTGCGCTTGCAGTCATCCTCGTCGGCTCGGCGCTCGCCGTCGTGTTGTCGAAGAACCTCTTTCACGCCGTCCTCTGGCTCGCGCTCGCGCTCACGGGAACGGCCGGCATTTTCCTGCTCCTCGACGCCGAGTTCCTCGCCGCCGTGCAGTTGTTGCTGTATGCCGGCGGCATCATCACCATCGTCGTCTTCGCGATTGTCGTGACCGAACGGCTCATCGGTGAACGCCTGACGCAGACGAACATGCACATCGGCGGTGCCGCGCTCGTCTCCGCTGTGTTCCTTGCCTTCATCGTCGTCGTGCTCGGCCGGCATGCGCTGCCGGTATCGCGTCCCGAGATGCCTGGCGACCTCACGCGACTGATTGGCGAGGCCGTGCTCACGCGCTACGTGCTTC
>Ga0310810_10002861_pt1 | contig 18685 bp, 18 predicted proteins | sample NCmetagenome_FD_207641 | JGI IMG/M metagenome (GOLD analysis project Ga0310810, IMG submission 207641) | Soil microbial communities from experimental microcosm in Duke University, North Carolina, United States - NC | ecosystem: Engineered > Artificial ecosystem > Soil microcosm > Unclassified ...
TCCGCGACGAACCTGGCGAACTGCTCCGGCGTGACGCGCACGTTCTCGAGGCCTTTCGGCGTCACGGCGATCATGTAGCGGTTCCAGTCGAGCTGGTCGCCCTGCGTGAACTTGCGGAAGTCGGCGTCCGAGAGCGCGAAGAGGAGGATCCGGTTCGAGGCCGAGGTGAGCGTCGCGGCGAGGTCGTTCAGCCGGGGCGAGGCGAGGTCGCCCGTGTCGCTGAAGCCGGGCGGCGTATCGAGCACGATCTTCTCGGTGCCGAGGCGCACCGTGAACGGCGTCGCCGCGCACTCGAGCGCCAGCAGCGTCGCGAGCAGGCCAAGCAGAGCGGCGAAAATGCGCATCGACGCCATTGTACGTATCATCCTGATTTCAGGAGAAACAACAAGTTGGCGACGATCCTCAGCACGCTCCCCCGGGGCAAGAAAGTCGGCATCGCCTTCTCGGGCGGGCTCGACACGAGCGCGGCCGTGCACTGGATGCGCGCGAAAGGCGCGATTCCCTACGCCTACACGGCGAATCTCGGCCAGCCGGACGAAGCCGACTATGGGGAAATCCCGAAGAAGGCGCTCGCCTGCGGCGCAAGAAAGGCGCGCCTCGTCGATTGCCGGGCCCAGCTTGTCGCCGAAGGTCTCGCCGCAATCCAGTGCGGCGCGTTCCACATTTCCACCGGCGGGGCGACCTACTTCAACACCACGCCGCTCGGGCGCGCGGTCACCGGCACGATGCTGGTGGTGGCGATGCGCGAGGACGACGTCGGCATCTGGTCCGACGGCAGCACCTACAAGGGCAACGACATCGAGCGCTTTTACCGCTACGGCCTCCTCGCCAATCCGGCGCTGAAGATCTACAAGCCCTGGCTGGATCAAAAGTTCATCGACGAGCTCGGCGGCCGCAAGGAAATGTCCGCCTACCTCGCCAAGGCTGGGCTGAAATACAAGATGAGCGCCGAGAAAGCCTACTCGACCGACTCGAACATCCTCGGCGCGACGCACGAGGCGAAGGACCTCGAATTCCTGGACAAGGGCATCTCGATTGTTCAGCCAATCATGGGTATTGCGTTTTGGCGTGACAACCTCAAAGTGAAAGCGGAAAAAATTTCTGTCCGCTTCGAGGAAGGCGTGCCCGTGGCGCTGAACGGCCAGCGCTTCGCCGATTCAGTCGACCTGATGCTGGAAGCGAACGCGATCGGCGGGCGCCACGGCCTGGGCATGTCGGACCAGATCGAGAACCGCATCATCGAGGCGAAGAGCCGCGGCATCTACGAGGCGCCGGGCATGGCGCTCCTGCACATCGCCTACGAGCGCCTCGTCACCGCGATCCACAACGAGGACACGATCGAGCAGTACCGGCTGAACGGCCGGCGCCTCGGGCGGCTGCTCTACCAGGGCCGCTGGTTCGACCCGCAGACGCTGATGCTGCGCGAAACCGCGCAGCGCTGGGTCGCCAAGGCGGTGACCGGCGAAGTGACCCTCGAGCTGCGGCGCGGCAACGATTACTCGATCGTGAACACGAAGGGCCCGCACCTGACCTATCAGCCCGAGCGCCTGACGATGGAGAAGGGCAAGGGCGCGTTCGCGGCCGCCGACCGGATCGGCCAGCTCACGATGCGCAACCTCGATATCGCCGACACGCGCGAGAAGCTCGGCGTCTACGGCGCAGCGGGGCTGCTGGGAGACGCGGGCAAGGGCGGGCTGCCGCTGCTGGGCGCGCCGGCCCCGCGCAAGAAGAAGGCGTAGCGCGGCGTTCTGAGGATTTTTCCGCAGTCGCCGGGCCACGCCGCGTTGTACATATGATCCTGATTTCCGGGGGGAAATGATGACCGCCTCGACCGCGATTTCGACGACGGTGTTGAAGGCTGTGCCGCTCTTCGCGAGCTTCACGGAGAGCGAGCTGCGCGCGCTCGCACCGATGGTGCTAAAGCGCAGCGCCACGCGCGGCATGGCGATCATGCACGAGGGCGACCCGACCGATTGCCTCTACATCGTCATGTCGGGGCGGCTCAAGGTGATGATGGGCGAGGCCGACGGCAAGGAGACGATCCTCGCCATCCTCGGGCCCGGCGAATTCTTCGGCGAGATGGGTTTGATCGACGACAATCCGCGCTCGGCGAGCGTGATCGCGATCGAGCCCTGCGAGCTGCTCGCGGTCACCAAGCGCGCCTTCCGGAAATGCCTCGTGGAAAACGCGAACCTCGCGATGGCCGTGCTGCGCGTGCTGGTGCGGCGCCTGCGGGAAGCCGACCGCAAGATCGGGTCGCTGGCGATGCTCGACGTCTATGGCCGAGTCGCGCGGCTGCTGCTCGACATGTCGGAGAACGTGAACGGGCAGAAGATGGTGACGCGGCGGCTCTCCAAGCAGGACATCGCCAAGATGGTCGGCGCCTCGCGCGAGATGGTGACCAAGGTGATGAAGGACCTGCAGACGAGCGGCTACATCGAGGTGCAGGGCGCAACCATCCTCCTGCACGACACCAAGCCGCAGCAGCACTAGGACGCCAGCCACGCCGTGAACAAGCCCGATCCCGACGCGCGCTTTCCCGTCGAGCGCGATCCGTTCGCGTACGGCGAGGAGCTCGAGCGCATCGAGCCCGGCCAGCTCGCGCGCCAGGACGCGGAGGCCGAGGCGCAAAGCCAGGCGGCCGCCGACGAGCGCGCCGCGCTCGCGCGGATGTGGCGCGAGCAGCAGGACTATGCACGGGCGGTGGACGAGCACCGGGCGCCGGAGCGGCGCCGGGCGCGGCTCGTCCCGCAGATCGCGCTCGCGGCCGTGATCGCCGCCGGAATTCTCGGCGCCGTCGTCTACAGCGTGCAGCAGCAGAAGATTTCCGAGGCCGAAGCGCTGCGCGTGACCGCCGAGCTGCTCGCCCGGCAGGAGGAAGAAGAGCGCGCCCGTCTCGCGGTGGCGGCCTCGAGCGAGCCCGCGCCCAGGGCGCAAGCCGAGCCCGCTGCCGCGCCCCCGGCACCGCCGCAAGTGGAGCCGGAGGCGCCCAGCGTCGACGACAGGGCGCGAGCACTGTCGGAAAGGATCCGGCAGGAGGCCCGGCGCCGCGCGGCGGCGGCCGCCCGCAAGCAGGCCGAAGCGATGGCGCTCGCCGAGGAGCGCTCGAAGGCGGTCTCCGCCAGCGCTCTTGCCGAAGCACCCCGCGCCGTGCAGCTGCCGCGCCCGGGAAGCGTTTTCCAGGACTGCGCCGAGTGCCCGCGCATGGTCGTCCTTCCTGCGGGCTCGTTCACGATGGGCTCGCCCGTCTCGGAAGCCGGGCGCGGCCAGGACGAGGGGCCGCAGCGCCAGGTGTCGATCGCGCAGCCGTTCGCGCTTGGCCGCAGCGAAGTCACCGTGGCCGAGTTCCGGCGCTTCACCGAAGAATCCGGCTACCGCACCGAGGCCGAGCGCGACACGCGCGCGCAGGGCTGCTCGGGGTTCGTGTACGCCGATCCGGCGGCCGGCATCCCGGCGCCGCCCGCATTTACGAGCTGGCGGGGGCCCGGCGTCGCCCAGGCCGAGTCGCACCCCGTGCTCTGCGTGAGCTGGAACGACGCGCGCTCGTATGCGCAATGGCTCAGCCGCAAGACCGGCAAGCGCTACCGGCTGCCGACCGAGGCGGAGTGGGAGTACGCCGCCCGCGCCGGCACCGCGAGCTCGCGCTACTGGGGCGATGATCCGGCGCAGGCCTGCCGCTATGCGAACGTCGCCGACCAGAGCCGGCTGCAGACCTGGGGCTTCGGGCAGAAGCACGAGTGCACCGACGGCCACTACTTCACCGCCCCGGCGGGCGGGCATGCGCCGAACCGCTTCGGCCTGTACGACGTGATCGGCAACGTCTGGGAATGGACCGAGGACTGCTGGAACGCGAGCTACGCCGGCGCCCCGGTCGATGGCAGCGCCTGGCTCGCCGGGGACTGCGCCCAGCGCGTCGAGCGCGGCGGCTCGTGGAGCACGGTGCCGCGCTTTGCCCGCTCGGCGGCGCGCTACAAGAACGCCGCCGACTACCGGGACAACCTCACCGGCTTTCGCCTCGCCAGGTCGCTCGACTAACCCGGTCGCCCCGGACTAGCCCGGGAATTCACATCCGCAGTCGGTGTTCCTTCGTAGGGTTTGCAAGGACCTTACGAAAGGAGACCCCATGTCCCGGCTGGTCAAACGCACCCTCAAGGAACCCGTACGCGCCATGCTTGACGGCAAGGAAGCCTGGCTCTGCCGTTGCGGCTTGTCGAAGAATCAGCCCTTCTGCGACGGCTCGCACAAGCTCACCAAGGGCGAAGAAGACGGCAAGCTCTACTGGTACGACGCCGCCGGACAGCGCCACGAGGTCGGGGACAGCTTCCCGGAGATCCGCGCCTACTAGCGACCCATGCCGTATCCGACCCGGCTCATCGGCAGCGAAGTCATCGCCGAGCGAACCATGGCGTTCAGCTTCGAGCGGCCCGCGGGGTTCGCCTACGAGGCGGGACAGAATGCGACGCTGACGGTGATCGACATGGCCGGCGTCGACAGCTACGGGGCGAGCCGGACCTTCAGCTTCGTTTCCGCGCCGCACGAGCCCGCTCTCGTCTTTGCCTCGCGCATTCGCGATTCGGCGCTCAAGCGCACGCTGCAGGCGGCGCGCCCGGGCCTGCGCGCGAGCATCGACGGGCCAAGCGGAGTCATGACCTTGCACGAAGACGCGAGCCGCCCGGCGGTGTTCCTCGCCGGCGGCATCGGCGTGACGCCTTTCGTATCCATTCTCAGGCACGCGGCGCATGCCCGCCTTCCTCACCGGCTCTGGCTCTTTTATTCCAACCGCCGCCCGGAAGACGCGCCCTTCGTCGCGGAGCTGCAGGCGCTAGAACACGCCGGCGCCAGTTTCCGGTTCGTCCCGACCATGACGAAGCTGCAAAACTCGCGGCAGCCCTGGGCGGGTGAAACCGGGCCCATCTCGAAGGCATTGCTCGCGCGCCATCTGCCCGCGGGCCTCGCGCCCATTTACTACCTCGCGGGTCCGCCCGGGCTGGTCATGTGCCTGCGTGACCTGCTGGGCGTGCTGCGCGTCGCGGAAGAAGACATCCGCGACGAAGAGTTCTACGGGTACTAGCCAAGCACGGTCGCTAGCCCTTCACCTTGCCCAGGAGCAGGAACTCCATGAGCGCCTTCTGGACGTGCAGCCGGTTCTCGGCCTCGTCCCAGACGACGCTCTGCCTGCCGTCGATCACGCTCGCGGAAACTTCCTCGCCGCGGTGCGCGGGCAGGCAGTGCATGAAGAGGGCGTCCTTCCTGGCCGCTTTCATCATGGCAGCGTTCACCTGCCAGCCGGCGAAGGCCTTGAGGCGCTTCTTGTTCTCGGCTTCGAATCCCATCGAGGTCCACACGTCGGTGGTCACGAGGTCGGCGCCGCGGCAGGCGGCCAGCGGATCGTCGAAGGTCTGCACGTTTTTCGAGCGGCCTTTCAGCTCGTAGCCGGGCGGCGCCGAGACGTTCAGCCTGAAGCCGAAGATCTCCGCCGCCTGGCGCCAGGTGCGGCACATGTTGTTCGCGTCCCCGATCCAGGCGACAGTCCGCCCGCGGATGGCGCCGCGGTGCTCGACGTAGGTATAGACGTCGGCGAGCACCTGGCAGGGGTGATAGTCGTTGGTGAGCCCATTGATCACCGGCACGCGCGAGTTCGCTGCAAACCTTGAGAGGATCGACTGCTCGAAGGTGCGGATCATGACCAGATCGCACATGCGCGAGATGACCTGCGCGGCGTCCTCGACCGGCTCGCCGCGCCCGAGCTGGGAGTCGCGCGTGTAGAGGTAGATGGCTGCGCCACCGAGCTGGTGCATGCCCGCCTCGAAGGAAAGACGCGTGCGCGTCGAGGGCTTCTCGAAGATCATCGCCAGCGTGCGGTCCTCGAGCGGCCAGTAGCGCTTGTAGCTCTTGAAGCGCTGCTTGATCCAGCGGGTGCGCTCGAAGAGGTGCTCGAACTCCGCGCGCGACAGGTCGCGGAATTGCAGGAAATGCCGAAGCTTCGGCTTGGCCATGGCCTGACTCCGGGTCAGCGCGCGACGGCGGCTGCCTGGGGCTGCGTGGACCCTTGCGAGAGGAATCCCTTGACGAGCGGGACCAGGCGCTCGACCACCTCGCGGCCTTCGACCTCGCTCATGACGAGCGCCGGCAGGATGCGCACCACGTTGTCGGCGGTGACGTTGATCACGAGCCCGGCGTCGAGCGCCGCCTTCACGAGCTCGCCGCAAGGCCGGTCGAGCTCGATGCCGATCATGAGACCCATGCCGCGAATCTCGGCGACGCCGGACACGGCACCCAGGGCGCTTTTCAGGTTGTTCAGCATCGACTGGCCGACGCGGCCGGCATTTTCGAGCAGGCCTTCTTCCTTCACGGTGTCGATGGTGGTGACGATGCCGGTCATGGCGAGCGGATTGCCGCCGAAGGTCGAGCCGTGGTTTCCGGGCTTGAAGACGCCCTTCGCGCGGCCGCCGACCACGCAGGCGCCCACCGGCACGCCGCCGGCGAGGCCCTTGGCGAGCGGCACCACATCGGGCAGGAACCCGGCGTGCTGGTAGACGAACCACTTGCCGGTGCGCCCGAGGCCGCACTGCACCTCGTCCGACATGAAGAGCCATTCGTTCGCGTCGCAAATCTTCTTCAGCTCCCTCAGGTACTCCAGGCGCGATACGTTGATGCCGCCTTCGCCCTGGATGGGCTCGATGAAGACGGCGACAATGTTCTTGTTGTGCGCCGCGACCTGGCGCACCGCCTCGAGATCGTTCAGGGGCACGCGCACGAAGCCCTGCACGAGCGGCTCGAAGCCCGCCTGCACCTTGCGGCTGCCGCCTGCCGAGAGCGTCGCGAGCGAGCGGCCGTGGAAGGCCTTCTCCATCACGATGATCGCCGGCTCCTTCACGCCGCGGTCGTGGCCGTACTTGCGCGCGACCTTGATCGCCGCCTCGTTCGCCTCGAGCCCCGAATTGCAGAAGAAGACCTCGTCCAGGCCGGTGATCTCGGCGACGCGGTCGGCGGCCGCCTCCTGCTGCGGCACGCGAAAGAGGTTGGAGGTGTGGATGATCCGGCCGATCTGCTCGGTGAGCGCGCGCACGAGGCGCGGATGATTGTGGCCGAGCGTGTTCACCGCGATGCCGGCGAGGGCGTCGAGGTATTTCCTGCCGGCTTCATCCCACAGCCAGACGCCCTGGCCGCGTACGAACGCCACCGGCTGGCGCGCGTAGGTGTTCATCAGATGGCTCATGATCACCCCCAAAATGCAAAACGGCGGCACAGGCCGCCGTTTCTGCAATCCTATCAGGTCAATTCACCCAGTAGAAGTGCCTGAGAATCGTCCACTCGCCGCTGAAGCCCTCGGGCGAGCGCCCGGCGTTGCGCTGCGCGGAGTCCGACATGAGCTGCGCGAGCCCCGTCATCGGCCGCGCCGCGCTCGGCTTGCGGCAGCGCGACTTGAGCGCGTTCTCGGCGAGCGGGAACGGGATCGGCCGCGTGAAGAGGCTTTGCACGTCGATGCCTTCGCCCGGCGGGCAGATGCCCTGCGCCAGATCGCGCACGCGCCGCACCTCGGGCGACTGCGGGGTGCCGCCAAGGAGCGTGCGGCCGCGAAAGAGCTTGTCCATGTGCCCGAGCAGCTCGCCCCAGGTGGCGAAGGTCTGCGCGTCCATGAGGAGCGGAAAGGACGTCTTCACCTGCTTCGGATTCGGAATCCACTCGTCGTCGTCGTCGGTTTCCTTCTGCAGCGTCTCGCGCAGCCGCGCCGAGGCCTTGAGCCCGTCGAGGATGTTACGGTAGGCCACCCTGGTGACGCGCGCCGGGTCCTTCAGGCGCACGTCGAAGCGCTGGTCCATCGTGACTTCATAGGCGAGCACGAGGTTGAGCACGCCCTCGGCGAAGTTGCAGTAGGCGATGGCCCAGAGCAGGTCGGAGCGGTCGAGTTGGATGCGCGGCGAGACGAACTGCGCCTCGTGGTAGGCGGCCTCCGAGCCGCCGAAGCTCGCCTGGCTGCGAAAGACCTCCACGCCGCGCTTGGGGACCCAGAGCAGATACTTCTCCATGTCCGAAATCCGGCCGTCGCCGTCCCAGTCGATGCGCCACTCGCCCGGCCGCACCGCGAAATAGGGCCCGTTGCCCCGGACGGCCTCGAGCGCGGTGCGCGAGGCGCGGATCCGCACGAGGATACGCTCGAGGCGCGCGCGGATCTCGTCGATGAACGAGCGGTCGCCCACCTGCTGCTGGCGCTGCTGGAACTCGCGCAGCCGCGCCGCCGTCTCGCGCCCCATGTCGATCGCGTTGCAGAGGGCGAAGGCGATCCGCTCGTCGTCCCGGCGCAGGCCGGCGGGCTTGGCGTCGCGGAACTGGGGGCAGGTTTTGTCCGGGCCGTCGGCGGACTCCAGCTCGATCGGCGCGGCCTGCGCGCGCGCGGCGCCGAGAAGGAGCGCCGAGGAAAACAGCAGTATGCGCAGCATGTCGGCCTCCCTAGCCGATCCTGTTCAGGTTCCGCTCTTCGACGGCTTTCAGCACTCTAACGCAAGGCTGGTATCCCTCGTAGACGATGCCGTGCAGCTCGGTGCGCTTCTGCGAGCGCAGCAGCCCGGCAAGGTACTCGGTGATGCGCGCCGTGATGACCTGTCCCGGCACGAGCACCGGAATGCCCGGGGGATAGGGCACGATGCCGTCGGCGCAGACGCGCTGCGTCAGCGCGCGGTTGACGCGCTCCTTCTCGTCGAGCACCGGGATCAGCTCGCCGCCGCAGTAATACGCGTCGCGCGGCAGGTAGCGCAGCTTCGTGAACGCGGGGATGTCCGGCGTCTTGACGAGGCGCCGCGGCGGCCGGCCCTCGCGCGCGAGGCGCATGAGCGCATCGTAGAGGCGGCTCACCTTGGAGCGCGTCGTGCCCACCGTGAGCAGCAGCGTGAGCGTGTTGAAGGTGCTCTTCTCGACCTGGATGTTGAACCGGTCGAAGAGCTCCTTCTGGAGCTCCTCCACCGTGTAGCCGCAGCCCGAGATGTCGACGGTCACCTTGGTCGGGTCGAGCCGGATGCCGTCGCTGCGCGTCTCATCGGTGAGGAGGTCCTCCAGGTCGAGGACCCGGAAGGCGCGCGTCGAATTGATGAGCGTCCTGATCTCGAAGGCCAGGTCGAGGGTGCGGCGCAGGAGCTTGTAGCCCTCCATGACGGCCTGCTTGCGGGCGACGTCGAGGCTCGCGATCAGGCCGTACTGCGGCGAGGTCGACGTGTGCATGTTGAAGTTCTCGCGGAACAGATGCTCGTTGAAGCCCGGATCGTTGACGTGAATCATCGAGGCCTGCGAGAAGGCCGAGAGCACCTTGTGCGTCGATTGCGTCGCGTAGTCCGCGCCCGCCTCGAGCGCGGTCGGGCGGAACTCGGGATGAAAGCGCGCGAAGCCGTACCAGGCCTCGTCCACGATCACCTTGATCCCGCGCGCGTGCGCCGCCTCGACGATCGGCGCGAGGTCGTAGCGCAGGCCGTCGTAGGTGCAGGAGGTGAGGATGAGCGCCTGCGCATCCGGATGCCTGCGGATCTCCCTCAGGATGGTTTTCTTGGGCACCGGCCCGTACAGGCCGTATTTCCGGTTCAGGGCCGAATCCAGGTAGATCGGGTGCGCGCCCGAGAGCACGACGCCGTGGTGCACGCTCTTGTGGCAGTTGCGGTCGAGCAGCAGCTTCTCGCCGGGCGCGAGCAGCGTCTGGAAGATCACCTTGTTCGCGGTCGACGTGCCGTTGGTGGCGAAGAAGGTGCGCCGCGCGCCGAAGGCGTTCGCCGCCATCGCCTGCGCCTCGGCGATCACGCCGCGCGGCTCCATGAGCGAGTCGAGCATCGGCACCGAGACCGACAGGTCGGAATCGAAGACGTGATCGCCCATGAACTCGTAGAAGTCGTTCACCCAGGGGCTGCCGCGCAGCGACTCGCCCGAGGAATGCCCCGGCGTGTGCCACTGGTCCTTGGCCATCCAGACGTAGGTCTTGAGCTGGTCGGTGAAGGGCGTGCGCGCCTTCTCCTGGATTTGCGCGTTCAGGATGCGGTAGATGCCGCGGTAGTCGCGCTCCTCGCGGTAGAAATAGCCGTCGACCGCCTCGGTGAAGAGCGCATCGACGACGTCGTCCTCCTTCTCCTGCGCGATCAGGATGTAGACGTCGAGCTCCGGGCGAAAGCGCGTGATGCGCTGCACGAGCTCGAGCGCCGACATCTGCAGGCGCTTCTTGCCCTTGCCGTTTCTCGCCGAGAGCGAGTAGAGCTTGTCGTCGGCGATGACCGCCTGGATGTCGCCGTCGGCCTCGATCGCGGCGAGCGCATCGCGCGCGGTGCTCACGCCGCCGAAGACGATGCCGAGTGGATTGTCGAGCGAGCGCGCCGCCGCGTTCAGGCCGCGCAGCAGCTCGCGCAGGACGAGCGGATCGTCCTCGACGACGAGAATCCGGCTGACGGGCTTGGCCATGCCGCCTCAGTATAATTTCGCATGCCCGAGCCGGCGGCAGGCGAGGAGGTCGTCGAATTCGTCATCCAGGGCGTGACGCTGGAGGGCAAGCCCTTTCGTCCGAGCGACTGGGCCGAGCGCCTGTGCGGCGTGATGGCCGCGTTCGGCGGCGACCACCGCATGCAGTATTCGCCCTTCGTTCATCCGGTGACGGCCAACGGCGTGCGCTGCGTGGTGGTGGACGTGCGGCTCGAGGCGATCGAGCCCATGGCCTACCGGTTCCTGCTCAGCTTCGCGAAGGACAACGAATTGAAGACGCGGGATGGCCGCGTCGCGGAGCGCTCCGAGCTCGCGAAACTGCAGCGAGTCGGAGACACCGACTGAGACGGGGGAGGGGCCCTGTCGATTCCTTCAGGACATCGCCTTGATGGCGTGGGCGAGCCGGCTCTTGTGGCGCGCAGCCGCGTTCTTGTGCAGCACGCCCTTGGCGGCGACGCGGTCGATCACGGCCTGCGAGCGCGCAAGCGCCGCGACGGCGGCCTTCTTGTCGCCTGCCTGGATCGCCTTCTGCACGGTCTTGATCGCGCTCCGAGCGGCGGTGCGCAGGCTGAAATTGTGGTCGCGGCGCTTGACGGCCTGGCGGGCGCGCTTGCGGGCGGACTTGATGTTGGCCATTGAAATCCCGGGGCGAAAAAAGGCGCGAATTCTAGCATGAAGGCCCGGCCGTGAACCTCCTGCGCGCGCTCGCCACCGTCAGCAGCCTGACGCTCGTGTCGCGGGTGCTCGGCTTCGTGCGCGACTTCTTCATCGCCCGCGTGTTCGGGGCGGGCCTGGCGACCGACGCCTTCTTCGTCGCCTTCCGCATCCCCAACCTGCTGCGGCGCCTGTTCGGGGAAGGGGCGTTCTCGCAGGCCTTCGTGCCGATCCTCTCGGAGTACCGCAACCGGCAGTCGGCGGAGGATACGCGCACGCTCGTCGATTGCGTATCGACCGCGCTTTTTCTCGCCCTCGTCGTCACCGCGGCGCTCGGCATGGCGGCCGCGCCCCTCATCGTCTACGTGTCGGCGCCGGGCTTCTCGGGCGACCCGGAAAAGTTCGCGCTCACCGCGCTCCTGCTGCGCATCACCTTCCCCTACATCGTCTTCATCTCGCTCGTCGCGCTCGCCGCCGGCGTGCTGAACACCTGGAGCCGCTTCGCGGTGCCGGCGTTCACCCCCGTGCTCCTGAACGTCTCCTTCATCGCTGCGGCGGCGCTCTTCGCCGAGCGCTTCGACCCGCCGGTGCTCGCGCTCGCCTGGGCGGTGTTCGCGGGCGGCGTGCTGCAGCTCGCCTTCCAGCTTCCGTTCCTCGCCCGCATCGGCATGCTGCCGCGCTGGCGCCTCGACCTGCGGCACCCGGGCGTGCGGCGCGTGCTCGGGCTCATGGCGCCCGCCGTCTTCGGGGTGTCGGTGAGCCAGGTCTCGCTCCTCATCAACACGATCTTCGCTTCCTTCCTCGTCACGGGCAGCGTGTCCTGGCTCTACTACGCCGACCGCCTGATGGAGTTCCCCGCGGGCCTGCTCGGCGCGGCGCTCGGCACGATCCTCCTGCCGAGCCTCTCGAAGCACCACGCGAGCGGCGCGCCGGAGGCCTACAGCCGCCTTCTCGACTGGGGCCTGCGCCTGACGCTCCTGCTCGCGCTGCCCGCGGCGGTTGCACTCGCCGTGCTCGCGATTCCGCTCATCGCGACGCTCTTTCACTACGGGAAATTCGGCATCGAGGACGCCTGGATGACGCGCCAGGCGCTCGTCGCCTACAGCGTGGGGCTGCTCGGCATGATCCTCGTCAAGGTGCTCGCGCCCGGCTTCTATGCGCGCCAGAACATCGCCACCCCGGTGAAAATCGGCATCGCCACGCTCGCCGCGACGCAGCTCATGAACCTCGCCTTCATCGTGCCCTTCCGGCACGCGGGCCTCGCGCTCGCCATCGGCCTGGGCGCGTGCCTGAACGCCCTCTTTCTTTTTCTGTCGCTTAGAAAGCAGGGCATCTATCGCCCGCAGCCGGGATGGGGCGTCTTCACGATCAAGGTCATCGTTGCCACGGCCGTGATGTGCGCCGCGCTTTTCTTCGCGATGGGCTCCGCCGAGCGCTGGCTCGCGGCGGGCTGGCAGTGGAAAGTCGGCAGGCTGGCGGGGCTTGTGCTCCTCGGAGCCGCGGCGTACGGTGCCTGCTTGCTGCTGCTCGGATTTCGCTTGAAGGATTTCTTTCACAAGGCCGCCGATTAGGAAATCGATGACGAGCGAGCTCAGTCAATTCAGCGAGCTGCTGTCGCAGGAAGACGACAGGATCGATCTCGCGCGCGCCTGCCTGCGCATCGCCGAGGACGCCTATCCGGGGCTCGATGTCGAAGGCTACATCGGCGAGATCGACCGCCTCGCCAAGCGGCTGCGCGCGCGCCTCGCGCTGGACGCGGCGCCGGAAGAGCGCGTGGTCGCGCTCAACGAATTTCTCTACGACGATCTCGGCTTCTCGGGCAACACCCAGAACTACTACGATCCGCGCAATTCGTACCTGAACGAGGTCCTCGACCGGCGCACCGGCATCCCGATCACGCTCTCGATCCTGTACATGGAGATGGGCCGGCGCATCGACCTCGAGTTCCAGGGCGTGTCCTTTCCCGGCCATTTCCTCGTGCGCCTGCGCGTGCGCGGCGGCATGCTCGTGCTCGATCCTTTTTCGGGCGGCACGCCCCAGTCCGAGGAGGAGTTGCGCGAGCGCCTGAAGCGGGTCATTCCGCGCGGCGCGACGGGGGGCATCCCGGTCGCCGACCTGCCGCTCGACCAGTTCCTCGAGCCCGCGAGCAAGCGGCAGATCCTCGCCCGGGTGCTGCGCAACCTGAAGGGGGTTTACCGCGAGACCGACAAGCCCGAGCGGCTGCTCGAGGTGCTTAACCGCATGATCATCGTCGCGCCGGAGGCGGCCGCCGAGCTGCGCGATCGCGGCATGGTGTACCAGCGGCTCGAGTGCTGGCGGCCGGCGTTGAAGGACCTGGCCGACTATCTCGAGCGCGAGCCTGACGCCTCCGACATCGACGAAGTGCGCGCCAAGATGGTGGAGCTATCGGCGCGCTGTGCGCGCCTGAACTAGCCGCGCCTCGCTCGAAACTGACAAAACCTGTCCTCTTGCCCGGCGGCAATGGGGCTACAATCCCCGCTCTTTCCAAGACGGGGGTTCCCTTAATGAAACGCAGGACGTTCCTCAAGTCGGCGGCCGCGGGAGTCGCGGCCGGTACGGTCGCCGCGCCGGCGATCGCGCAGTCGCAACCGACCATCCAGTGGCGCATGGCGACCAGCTGGTCCAAGAGCCTCGACACGCTCTTCGGCGGCGCCGAGCAGATTTGCAAGCGCGTCGGCGAGATCACCGACGGCAAGTTCACCATCCGGCCCTTCGCCGCGGGCGAGATCGTCCCCGGGCTGCAGGTGCTCGATGCCGCCCAGGCCGGCACCGTGGAGTGCGGTCACACCGCCCCGTATTACTACTTCGGCAAGGATCCGGCGTTCGCTTTCGGCACCGCCATCTGCTTCGGCGGCAATACGCGCCAGCAGGCGGCCTGGTGGCTTTTCGGCGGCGGCCGGGAGGCGATGGCGCCGCTTTTCAAGGACTACGGCGTCGTTTCGATTCTCTCCGGCAACACCAACTGCCAGATGGGCGGCTGGTACCGCAAGGAGATCAAGTCGGTCGCCGACCTGAAGGGCGTCAAGATGCGCATCGGCGGGATGGCGGGCCTCATCATGGCGAAGCTCGGCGTGGTGCCGCAGCAGCTCGCTGCGCCCGACATCTATCCGGCGCTCGAGAAAGGCACCGTGGACGCGGCCGAGTGGGTGGGTCCGTATGACGACGAGAAGCTCGGCTTCAACAAGGTGGCCCCCTACTACTACACGCCGGGCTTCTGGGAAGGCGGCCCGATGCTGCACACGCTCGTGAACGAGAAGAAGTGGGCGGAGCTGCCGAAGGCCTACCAGGCCGCGCTGGAGGCGGCCTGCGGCGAGTGCCAGACCTGGATGCCGGCGAAGTACGATGCTCAGAACCCGGACGCGATGAAGCGCCTGATCGCGGGCGGCACCAAGCTGCGCGCATTCCCGCGCGCGGTGCTCGAGGCGGCCGAGAAGGCGGCCTACGAGGTCTACGGCGAGATGAGCGCGAAGAGCGCGCACTGGAAGCGCATCTACCCGCAGTGGAAGAAGTTCCGCGACGAGCAGATCCAGTGGTTCCGGGTCGCCGAAGGCACCTACGACAACTACCTGTCGAACAGCAAGCTCGCCTCCAAGGGCTAGCGTTCCGCGCGACGCCTTGGAAAAAAAGCCCCGCCTCGGCGGGGCTTTTTTATTTCTTGAAGAGCTTTTCCAGCTCGTCCTCGGCCTCGGGCTTCTTCTCGGCCTTGTCGGGCTCGGCGCCCGGCACGGCCGGCGCCTCCTCGGTCGGCACGATGATCTGCACCTTGCTCGGATCGATGTCGCTCGGCTTGTCGAGGAACGCGGTCACGAGCTGCGGCCAGGCGATGACGATGCCCACCATGAGGATCTGCAGCAGCACCCAGGGAATCGCGCCCCAGTAGATGGACGAGCTTTTCACCTCCTTCGGCGCGATGCCTCGCAGGTAAAAGAGCGCGAAGCCGAAGGGTGGGTGCATGAAGGACGTCTGCATGTTCACGCACAGCAGTACGCCGAACCAGATGAGGTCGATGCCGAGCTTGGCCGCAACCGGCGCGAGCAGGGGGATGATGATGAACGCGATCTCGAAGAAGTCGAGGAAGAAGGCGAGGAAGAAGACGAAGAGGTTGACGAAGATCAGGAACCCGACCTTCCCGCCGGGCAGATGCGACAGGAGGTGCTCGATCCACAGGTCGCCGTCCACGCCGCGGAAGACGAGCGTGAAGATGGTCGAGCCGATCAGGATGTAGATCACCATCGCGGTGATGCGCATCGTCGATTGGGACGCCTGCGCGATGAGGTTCCTCAACTCCTTGATCGCGACGGCCTCCCACATGACGAGCGCAAGGCCGATGTAGAAGACGATGAAGAGCGGGATGCGCACGGCCTGGAAGATCGCTCCGTTGGGCAGGAGCGCGAGCGAGCCCGCCAGCACGATCGCCGCGCCGCCCACCCAGGCCGCGATCTTGCCGCGGCGCGAGAACTCCTTGCGATGCACGACGGCGAGCACCACCGCGCCGACCATGCCCATCGCGCCGCCCTCGGTCGGGGTCGCGAGGCCGAGGAAGATCGTCCCGAGCACGAGGAAAATGAGGACGAGCGAGGGGATGATGCCCCACAGGCATCGCTTGACGAGCGGCCAGCCGGTCATAGTGCGGGCCGAGGGCGGAATGCCCGGGACCCATTCAGGCTTGAAGATGCTGACGCCGAGCGTGTAGGCGGAAAAGAGAACGACCTGCATGAGGCTCGGGCCCCAGGCGCCCGCGTACATGTCGCCCACCGAGCGGCCGAGCTGGTCGGCGAGCACGATGAGGACGAGGGAGGGTGGGATGAGCTGCGTGATCGTGCCCGAGGCCGCGATCACGCCGGTTGCGTAGCGCATGTCGTAGCCGTAGCGCATCATGACCGGGAGCGAGATGAGGCCCATCGCGATGACAGAGGCGGCCACCGTGCCGGTGATCGCGCCGAGGATCGCACCCACGACGATGACGGCGTAGCCCAGGCCCCCGCGCACCGGGCCGAAGAGCTGGCCCAGGCCGTCCAGCAAGTCCTCGGCCAGTCCGCAGCGCTCGAGGATTGCGCCCATGAGTGTGAAGAACGGGATCGCGAGGAGCGTGTCGTTGGAGAGGATGCCGTAGACGCGCTCGGGCAAGGCCTGCATCAGGCTGAAGTCGAAGTAGTGCGCGTCGATCGCGATGAAGCCGAAGAAAAGGCCCACCGCGGCGAGCGAGAACGACACCGGGTAGCCGAGCAGCATGAAGGCCACGAGGCCCCCGAACATGAGGGGCGCCATCATCTCGTGCGAAATCATTGCAGCGGCCTTTCGTAGTGCAAGTCCGCCTTCATGTCGCCGGTGAGCATGGCGATGCGCTTGATGAGCTCGGAGACGCCCTGCAGCGTGAGTAGCGCGAAGCCCAGCGGGATGAAGATCTTGACCGGCCAGCGCACGAGGCCGCCCGCGTTGCCGCTGATCTCCCCTTCCACCCAGGAGTTGTAGAAAATCGGCCAGGAAAGGTAGGTCATGATGACGACCGCCGGCAGCATGAAGAAGATGCCGCCGAAGATGTCCACCATGATCTGCCAGCGCGTGGGGATGTTGCTGTAGACGATGTCCACGCGCACATGCTCGTTCTTCTTGAGCGTGTAGGAGGCACCGAGCATGACCAGGGCCGCGAACATGTACCACTGGATCTCGAGCCAGGCGTTCGAGGAGATGCTGAACGCATAGCGCGAGAAGGCATTGCCGGCGCTGATCAGGCAGGAAAGCAGCGTGAGCGCGTCGGCGACATAGCCGAAGCGCTCGTTGAACGCGTCTACGACTCGCGAGAACGCGAGGAAAGGTTTCATGGTTTCAGGATCTCAGGTGGACTTAAGGCGGGCGGATGCAACGCCGACCCCCGCCCGCGCGCGCTGCTCGAGCGCGCGCCGCTGCACTTCCTCGTGCAGCTTCGGCTTGTAGCCGAGTGCGAAGAAGACCTCGGCGGCAAGGAAGATGGGGGCGACGAAAATCTGGAACAGGTTATCGGCGAGCGCGGGCTTGCGGCCTTCGTAGAGGTGGCCGACGAGCTGCAGCGCCCAGCCGCCGACGAAGAGGAGGAAGAACCAGCCGAGGCCGGCGGCATAGCCCAGCCGGGCGATCGCGTCGCCCGCCCAGACGAGGAATCCCGTCGTCACCAGCATCGCCAGCGCGAGCGGGATGTCGAGCGCGAAGTAGTAGGCGATCACGATGCCGGCAAAAAGCATCGCGCCGGTGATCTCGAGCTCGCCAAGCGGCAGGCGCAGCCAGGCAAGCGGGATGAAGAGCGAGAGGATGATGACGGGCACGCCGACGAAATGCGTCGCCTTGTTGCGCGCGTCCTGGTGATAAGCCGCATAGGTCGACATCTGATCGGCAAGCGTCTTCAAGCCGGGCCTCTCCGCGAGTGAAGTGCGGCTGTTGAAAGCCGCTATAATTCAGCATTTTACACGCGCTGATGCAGGTCACGCACGGAAAGCTCCGGTCCGGCCGCGAAACTCGCGGCGGCGTGGCCCTCACCATCGGGAATTTCGACGGCGTGCATCTCGGCCACCGGGCGATGTTGCAGCGGCTGGCGGAAAAAGCGCGGGAACTGAAGCTCGCTTGCAGCGTCCTGACATTCGAGCCGCATCCCCGCGAGTTTTTTGCGCCCGCCGCGGCGCCGGCGCGGCTCTCGCGGCTGCGCGAGAAGCTCGAGCTGATCGCGCAGTCGGGCATCGACCGCACGCACGTGCTGCGGTTCGGCGCGGCGCTCGCGGCACTGCCGGCCGAGCGCTTCATCGAGGAGATGCTGGTGGAGGGACTGGGCGTGCGCTGGCTGCTCGTCGGCCGCGATTTCCGCTTCGGCGCGAAGCGCGCCGGGGATTTCGGGCTGCTGCAGGCGGCGGCGGGCCGGGCGGGGTTCGCCGTGGAAGCAATGGCGGACGTGAAGGTCGATGGCGAGCGGGTGTCGAGCTCGCGCGTGCGCGCGGCGCTTGCCGAGGGCGATCTCGCGGGCGCGGAGCGGCTGCTCGGGCGTCCCTACGTGATGAGCGGGCGCGTCGCGCACGGCGCGAAGCTCGGCCGCACGCTGGGCTGCCCGACCGCGAACATCGTGCTGCGCCGCAAGCCGGCGCTCTCGGGCATCTTTGCGGTGGAGGTCGAGCTGGAAGAAACAGGGACGGTGAGGCGCGGCGTGGCGAGCGTGGGCAGGCGCCCGACGGTGAAGGAGAACGCGGCGCCCCTGCTGGAGGCGCACCTCTTCGACTGGGAGGGCGCGCTCTACGGGCGGCATTTGCGCGTGGCGTTTCGCCGCAAGCTGCGCGATGAGCGGAAGTACGACGGGCTCGAGGCGCTGCGCGCCGCGATCGCCGAGGACGTGAGGCAGGCAAAGGCATGGTTCAAGGACAATGGCTGACTACAAGAGCACGCTGAATCTTCCGGACACGCCGTTCCCGATGCGCGGCGATCTCGCCAGGCGCGAGCCGCAATGGGTGCGCGAGTGGGAGGAAAAGGGCGTCTACAAGCGCTTGCGCGCCGTCGCCAGGGCGCAGAACCGCCCGCGCTTCGTCCTGCACGACGGGCCGCCGTA
>Ga0310810_10002863_pt1 | contig 18682 bp, 19 predicted proteins | sample NCmetagenome_FD_207641 | JGI IMG/M metagenome (GOLD analysis project Ga0310810, IMG submission 207641) | Soil microbial communities from experimental microcosm in Duke University, North Carolina, United States - NC | ecosystem: Engineered > Artificial ecosystem > Soil microcosm > Unclassified ...
ATGGCACGTAGCAGCTCATCCTCGTCTGGCGTAACCTCGATAATCGAGGTGTGGTCAGCAGCAACATGCATGAGCGCTTGTTTTAGACCGAACGATTGCATGCGCGCACGTTCTTTTTCGGTATCAGGAAGTTGCGGCCGCATGCGAATAAACGCGCATGCATGTTTCGCCGCAAGCTCCTTTAGCAGCGCGAGAGCCGCTTTGGATAGTTCGACATCATCCCAGTTCAGAAGCGGTCCGGCCGGCACCTCGAGGTATCGGCCTCGCTTGGCGTCTTTGATAATACAACTCATCATGGCGCATACCGTACCATCTTTTGAAATAAGTCTACGTACGATTGTATGGCCGAGCTGCGTATTAACCTCGCCCCACTGCCAGGACTGAAGCAAGTTCGCTTCTGGAAATACGGCGAGTGCTGCTTGCCATTGTTCGTGTGTCGGGTCGGTGTAACTATACATACTGCTGAATAATCTCCGCAATCGTTTTCGCATCTACTTCGGTTATTTCGTCGTGCGTCGGCAGGTTTATAATCGTGCGCGAAAGCGCAACGGCCCCAGGACAATCTTGCTCCGGGTAATTTAGCCGTTTGTATTTTCGCGCTGGACCGATCGGCGTATCGTACCATGTATCAGACAGTTCATAGCCGTGTTCACGAAGCGAATCGAGGGTGGCGGATCGGTTGCTGACACTGAGCGCGGCGCGTATCGTACCGCCACTACTCACAAGTGCATCGCCGAACACCGATTCGTAGACAGACATGATTTCGCGACGATGTGCGTTTAATGCATCTAGGTTTTCAAGCCGCTCAAGAGCCAGCCTGGCTTTCCAGTGCGGCATGGTTGTATTGCGATGAATGCCACCCTCTGCCGATCGCTCGGCAAGTTTCAGTCGATACATTAAACCGAGCAACACTTGCCCTAGTTTCATATCGTATAAACGGCGTACGCCGACGCTCAGTATCGGATAAATTCGATCACGGAGCTGGGATAGTAGGCTAGGGTAATCGCTTGCTGGTTGCAGTCCTCGGGTCAGTTGTGGACTACGTACGATAAGTGCGCCGCCGTTCGTAACGTCAAGTAATTTATCGCGTCCGAACGACAACATGACAAGGTCGCCGACAGTGCCGGCCTCTCTGCCGTCTGGATACGTTTGACCGATACTGTGCGCCAAGTCCTCGATAATCAAGACGTTATGTTCACGAGCAATCTTTTCGATTGGTCGGATGTTGCACATACGCCCGTAGGTGTTCTGTATGACCACTGCGCAGATATCAGCATGAGCTTGGAGGGCCGCCTCAAATTGTGACGACGAAAAGTGCGCCGAATGTGGCTCGATGTCCAAGTAGGCGATTGGCGCATCGAGCGCTGTAGCTGCCTCGACGACAACCGAACACGTCATAGAGTTGATGGCAATTCGCGAACTTCCTTCTTCGCTCGATAGGCGTACTGCTTCTGACAATGCATCACGACCTTTTGAAAACAAATAGGCATGGCCGCCGAATCGTTTTTCAAGCGCTTTTGTTAATGCCTTGCTGTCCGATGCGCTCCCGAGTATCAGCAGTTGTCGCAACGCCCATGAGAGCGAGTAGTTTGAGCCGAGTGCTTGAAATTTCATGTACTTTCCTCGAGAATCTGTGCGATTTTTTGTGCAAGCTCGGTTGCATGTGCGCGGTATGGAGCATGGTTCCAGCCTTCAATCACTTCGAGTGTCGCATGGGGAAGCTGTGCTTCAAGCTTCTTACCCATCGCCGGTGGTGTCGTGGCGTCGGCAGTTCCATAGAGCAACGTAGTTGGGGTCGTAATTGAACTCGCATCAAAGCCTTTATCAGATGCCAGCATATTGGCGAGCGTTTGCTTCATGTTGTCGGGTGCAGAACCATAATCGCTACCGAGCAGTCGATAGACGATTTTGCGTACATAGGGTACGGATTTTAGCGGGGCAAATACTTTCGAAAGAATTCCAAACACACGACGCTTGAACGATAGTTTGTTCGACTGCGTTTCCACGCCTGCGCTGGCGAGCAAAATCAACTGTTTGAACCGGCCAGGATGTTTCAGCAGATAGTGAAGCGCAATGCGGCCACCGTTTGAGTGACCTAAAACGATTGGCTGATCGACGCTCGCAAGCGCTTCGTCGAGCCAGGTGACGTATCGATCGATCGTCCATATGTCGGTGCTCGGTTCGGTTAAGCCCGGAACGCGCAGCATGACTACATCGATGCCACGTTGCTTCAGCTCGGCAATGGTATCATTCCACGGTTCGATCGAGTAGGCCCAGCCGTGAATGACGTAGAGCGTCATAGCAATCCTCGTTTCTTACGTCGCTTGATGGCAGCAGGTTCTTGGCGTGCAAGCAGTGCTTTGTCGTGAGTAGGATCGTTCAGCAGTTTTTCGACAATCCACTCTAGGTATTGGCTACCTTTAAAAAGAAGTGTTTCTCCGCCGTGTATTTCGCTGTGTATGTAGTCATACGCCTCGAGCGGGCTGTCGAAACATGCGACCTGAAAAGTCGGGCTAGTCTGCACGATGGGTAACGTATAGGTCTTGAGCCGACGACCGACCAGAATCACCCGTTCCGCGTTTGATTCAAGTATGCGGTGAGCAAGCTGTTCATGCTGGTCACGCTCTGATTTTCCTTGCTCGATCATATCGCCAAGCACCAGCCACTTATGGTCGGTCTGCATAACGTCGAACATGTCCAGCACAGACCGCATGCTTATTAGGTGCGCGTTGTAGCTGCTGTCGACCAGCTTCGTGCCTTGTACGCCATCGAAATAATTGCTTCTTCCAGGCGGCATTGTGAAACCCTTAAGCGAATACTCGATAGGCAATTCGAGGTAGAGCAGCAATTTTGCGAGCATGCCGAGTTGCAACCCAGTTTCTTTGGGCATCGGGTATGAGAATGTGTAGACCTGCGATTCGCCGAAACTGAACTCGGCCCGGTTCGGCCACACGGCATAGTCTTGGAGCTCCGAGAGTGATACGAAGTCAGTGCGGACTCGTACTTTTTCGAGCGATGCGCGTACTAACGGTTCGTCGCCATTTGCGATGACGTATTTAGTTGTATGGCGGGCTAGGCGTGAAAACTCGTGGGCGATCGCTTCTTCGACCGTTTCGTATTCTCCGGCTGCGACTTGGCGGTCGAAGTAGACTGCGTGGCTATTGCCAATGCTGACCCAAATCGTTACCTCGGGTCGTAACCATGAAGCCAAAAATTCTACCTCGTCTGGTCGCTCGCCGTCAATTTCGACGACATAGTATTCACGATGGCGCGTAAACGTCATAGCGCGCCACGGCACTGCGATCAGTAAGTAGAACCACCGAAGTTTCGTGTTTGTGATACCGCGCAGGCCGACGATATCGAAGGCTATGCCGAACGCCGAGTTGGCATTGTGCGAGTAATGCGCTCGTTTACCCAGCTGATTTTCGATCAGGTGCAGCATCGTCGTCTTGCCAACCGAGCCGGTGACGGCAATAATGCGCGGCTGCCAACGTCGCAAGGCTTTGTCGGCCCACCAACGGAAATAGCGCGCCACAATCAGATAGGCTTTTCGCTTGAGTGAACTGAGGTAACCCATTACTTAAATTATACATGATTTGCGCTCGATTACAGCAGGCTGCTGCTATGCTAGGGGTATAAGTTAGGAGGATATATGGACTTTACTATCGTACTGATCGTAATCGCGGTTATATTTGTGCTGAGCGGCATCAAGATCGTCAATCAATTTGAACGAGGCGTCGTGCTGACACTCGGTCGTTTTACCGGTGTGCGTGAACCTGGTTTACGTATCGTCGTGCCAATCTTTCAGTCGATGACGCGTGTCGATATCCGCTCAACGCCAATCGATGTACCAAAGCAAGAGATCATTACCAAAGATAACGTCACGGTCAATGTTGATGCGGTCGTATACCTCCGGGTCATCAGTGCGAACAAGGCTATCCTCGAGACCACAAACTACGTCTATGCAACCAGCCAGTTCGCTCAAGCGGCGCTTCGTGACGTAGCAGGCAATGTCGATCTCGATGATTTACTTGCCAAGCGCGACGAAATCAGTCAGCAAATCAAGGAAATCGTTGATAGCGAGACAGACAAATGGGGAATTGATGTCGAGAACGTCAAGATCCAGAACATTGAGTTGCCGCAAGACATGAAGCGTGCCATGGCAAAACAGGCCGAAGCAGAACGTGAGCGGCGAGCGGTCATCATCGCGGCCGAAGGAGAAAAATCTGCCGCACAGTCAGTCGCCGACGCAGCAGCGATGCTTTCGAAGATTCCTGGTGGTATTAATATTCGAACGCTACAAACGCTCGAAAAGATTGCCGTTGAACCAAGCCAGAAAACACTCGTCGTATTGCCCAGTGAACTGACGAACCTAAAAGATATTTTTACGAAATAAGACCATTCACTTTAGGTGTAGATAACAAAAATCTCACCTAAAAGGTGAGTTATGGTGGCGCCACCTGGATTTGAACCAGGGACACAAGGCTCTTCAGGCCTCTGCTCTACCGGGCTGAGCTATAGCGCCAAACTTGCCTTATTTTATCAGAGGCAACGCCTCGCGACAAGCGACAGCAGTAATCTCGCGAATAATGTCTTGGCCACGCTGCTATATTGCCAAGCCCCAGCCAACGAATCGTGGCGCCGGGTAGGACGGTGCAAGCACTTCCAAATAGACACTTTGGGTTTGCATAAATGGCGTACCGCCGGCAATCGCCTCAGCATAGACGGACTCCGTTTGGGCTGAGGGCATTCCTGCAGCAATCGCTTCTACGTAGCTCGATTCTGTCTGCATCAGTGGCGCGCCGCTGACAATCGCTTCGCTATAGACCGATTCGGTCTGCATACGCGGCGAATTTATAAGCGCCTCGGTGTATATCAATTCAACTTGGGCATCAGGCGTTGCGGCTGCCAATGCTTCGCTATAGACACTCTCAACCTGTGCATCTGGCGTACCTGTCGCCAACGCCTCGGCGTACACCGTTTCTACTTGGACTGCCGGGTTAACCTGTAGCACTTCTAGGTATGTCGATTCGACCTGCACCGTCGGTGCGGGATTTCCAAGCATCGCTTCGATATAGTTGGCTTCGACTTGCACTGTCGGTACGCCGCCTCCGGTCAATGCTTCCACATAGTTTGCTTCAACCTGGACAGGCGCTGCTCCACCGGTCATTGCTTCGACATAATTGGCCTCGACGCGTACAGCACTTGGTGGCTGCACGGGCGATGCAGCGCTAAAATGTGTCGAGACTTGTGTCGATGTCAGCGCCGGGCCATAGAGCGCCACTTCATCGATGTAGCCACTGTATTGATACAAATTACCAGGGCTATTGTTGTAGCCTGTACCGATGAGTATCGGCTGCCCACCACCTGTCGTGGTTGTACCACTGAGTGCAGCGGTGGCTACTTGGCTACCGTCGACATATAATTTCGCGTTACTGCCATCCCATGTTGCGACCACATGATGATATGCTGCGTCGTTGTACTGTGCTGAACTTGTCAGAACGACATAACTTCCAGACGCGAGAAGCGGCACGAAACAGACTTTACCACCGCTTAGGTATAATTGGAAAACACGCGTGGCAGCACCGGGAGACGTTCCGGTATTGTCATAGCTGACAATCATGGAGTTGCCTGTGGCTGTCGACGCGAACCATGCCTCGACGCTATAGCTGGTCATCGAGCCGAACCATGCACCTGATGCTGCAGATCCATATTGAGTGCCACTGAACTGGACGGCGCTATTTTGCACGTAGTTCGTAGTCGAATACGATGGAGTTCCCGAAATCGTTGCCTGATGGCCATTACCGCTCGCATCGGCGAACTGGGTGGCGCCGGTAGTCTCATCTAAGCGCCAATAGGCCAATGGTGAATCGGCAAGAACGCTGTCGCTATATGCCATCAGGCTACCTCGAAGCCAGATTCAAGAGAATTAACACCCGTGGTCGTCCAGTTAGCGGATGTCGAAGGGTCTACCTGACGCGTATCGTAGTAGGTAATATCGGTTGCGGTCAATACCGATGGTGTACCGTAATACACAGTTGCCCCAGATTTGATTGCAGGTTTGAGAGATACGCTGCCTGCATCGGTTTTTTTCGCGATAACATTGTTTTGGATACCGTATATTGAAGCAGTACCACTTAAATCCGATACGCTGTATGTGTCGCGATCGCCAACATTGGGACTACTGACATAGTCTGACGCAGAGTAGGGGATTTCATCGACCGTCGTGTAGTTGGCACCTGTCGACGGCGTGAACTGCGTCGAACTACCTGCGGCATTCGGGGTAAGAGTGCGTACACGCACATCGCCGAGGAACGTATTGTACGGAGCGGCACCGGTATCATCGAGCACATATAAGTCGTCAAAATAAGTTGTAACGCGCGGACCGACATTTCCGCCGACATCACCCAGACATATGCTATCGATTGTCGTGGTCGCACCACCGTTTCTCGTATCGCCAGTGAAATTAATGACAGTCGCGCCGTTGACGCGTACGACCACTGTTCCGGCAGTGTCATCGATAGTGGCCGACATTTCGATATAATTCCACGTGCTCGTCGGGAACGTACCGTTCGTAGACGTCGCAAGGGTCGTGCCGTCACCTCGCTTCACGCAGAGCGTCGTAGGGGTATTGAGCATTAGTCGAAGATGTAGTGTTGTGCCGTCATTGCCAAACAGCGACATGTAGGTATCCGAACCGTATGAACCACCTGCCGCAGTATACATAGCCCATCCCACGTAAATGTGATTCGTTTGGAATGGGAATATCTTCTTCATGCTCCAGAAGTAGTTGCTGATATTCATGGAATATCCCGTTCCAAACCGAGTCGTGGTAGACACCTGCGTGCCGCCGCCATAGCTCGTCCATTTGACTGGAAAATCACCTGCGTCGAAGCCGTCCATGAACAATAATGTCATTACGCTACCTCGAATCCTGATTCAAGTGCGTTGACCCCAGCTGCCGTCCAGGCTGTTGAGGTACTAGGGTCGAGTGCACGGGTATCGATATAGGTCCTATCTGCATTGCCGAGTGATGATGTGCTGCCGTAATACACGCTCGCGCCTGATTTTATCGCTGGTTTGAGTGAGATATTGCCGGCATCTGTCTTTTTTGCGACGACGTTGTTTTGTACGCCAAATATCGTGGCGGCGGCGCTCAAGTCAGAAAGCGCATACGTATCACGATTGCCGACGGTCGTCGAACTGACATAATCGGTTGCTGAATAGGGTAGCTCATCGACGGTCGTGTAGTTGGCGCCTATCGATGGTGTGAACTGTGTCGAGCTGCCCGCGGCGTTTGGCACCAGAGTGTTCACGCGTACGTCACCAAGAAACGTATTGTACGGTGCGGTGCCAGTCGTATCGAGTGCGTAGACATCGTCAAAGAAGTGAGTGGAACCGACGTTGCCGGTCGAAAATCCGAAGGTATCAACGTACGAATTAGTGCCGCCGTTTTTCGTGTCGCCGGAGAAATTGATCATCTCGACACCATTAATGCGCACGATGACTTGCCCGACCGTATCGGAGATTGTCGCGAGCACTTCATAGTAGTTAATCCAGGAGGTAGGGTATGAGCTGACGCAGCTGGCGATTGCCGTTCCACCACGATACAGCGTTAACGTCGCCACGCCGGTGTAGGCAAGCGAGAGGTGGTTCGTCGCCGCGTTATCGCCGTACAGTACGAAAAATGCAGAGCCATCGAGCCCCTGTTGCTTGAGCGCAAACCCCACGATAAGGGTTGTCGTTGTCGGTACGCTTCGTAGGTAACTAGAGTTAGAACCTGTCGTCAGTGCGAGTCCGGTGCCAAAGCGGGTCGAATTTGTCGTACCGACACCACCTGAAATAGCCGTCGCCTTCAAGGCGTAATCGCCGGCGTCAAATCCATCCATGTATAGAAGCGCCATTAGGCTACCTCCATACCGGATTCCATCGAGTTGACCGCACTGGCTGCCCACTGGCTCGAGGTTGCCGGATCGGTTGAGCGCAGGTCGCTTATGACGGTGTCAGACGTACCGAGCGAAACCGTGCTGCCGTAATAATTCGTACCGCCAGACCGCGTAACCGGCTTGAGTGAGATGCTGCCGGCATCGGTTTTTTTCGCGATGATATTATTCTGTACGCCATATACCGTCGTGACGCCCGCCGGCAAGTCATTCATCGAGTAGGTGTCGCGAGTGCCAGCGACTGAGCTTCGAACATAATCAGTTGCAGAATAGGGGAGTTCATCGACATCGGTGTAATTTGCCCCAGCTGACGGCGTAAATTGCGTCGACGTACCTGCGGCGTCTGGCACCATGGTATGAACGCGCACATCACCAAGGAATGTGTTGTATGGGGCCACTCCAGTATCGTCACATACGTAGAGGTCATCGATCATAATCGTCGGTAGCCCACTTGCGCTACCGGGATGGAAGCGGATTTGGTCAATCGTCGTCGCGGTGCCACCGTTTTTCGTATCGCCTGTGTAGTTAATGACGGTATTGCCGTTGACGCGTACCACGCATGTGCCGCCGGCATCAGCAATCGTAGCCGAAACTTCGAAATAGTATGACCATGTATTAAAGGCGAACGCAGCGCCAGTGGCTGTGGCCAGAATGGTGCCGTCGCCACGTACAAGCTGTAATGCACCACCGGTCGAATACCGAAGCCAGAGATGACTGGTCGCCCCGGCGTCGCTACCAATTCGGCAGAAGTCAACCTGGCCGGTCGCCGCAGTAAACTTCGCTGCGAATCCGAGGAATATCTTATTCATTGGCGTGAAGTTTTTATATAGGTACGCACCGATCGGGCTAATAAACCACGATGAGCCTTGTCCAAATCGTGTATCGGTACTTCGTGAACCTGACCATGCGAAACTCCACTTCATACCTGCGTCACCTGCGTCGAATCCATCCATGAAAATCAGCGCCATTACGAGGCCTCCGTACCAATCTCGATAGCGTTGAGTGCGCTTTCGCTCCAGGCAGTTCCGGTCTCGGGGTTCGTCTGATAGACGTCGCTAAAGACCGTGTCAGACGAGTTGAGCGCGCGCGCCGTACCTTTTGTAACTGTTGCGCCAGATTTGATCACTGTGTTTCCAGATATAGTGCCTGCGTCGGTCTTTTTCGCCACTATGTTCGCCTGGACGCCATAGATCGAACCGGGGTTTGAAGGAATATTCGAGGCGGTATATAAGTCTTGCTGACCGATTGATGCACTCACGTAGTCGGTTGCCGAATACGGCAGCTCGTCAACGGTCGTGTAGTTGGCGCCTGACGATGGTGTCATCTGCGTCGAAGAGCCTGCTCCATCGGGGACCATCGTGTATATTCTGACATCACCGAGGAATGTATTGTATGGCGCAGGGCCGGTTGCATCGAGTAGGTACAAATCGTCAATTGCGCCGCTACCGAGGGAGCCGTTATTATTGAACATAATGCCATCGATATTATTCGACGTACCGCCATTCTTCGTATTGCCGCTGAACGAAACGACGCTCGATCCGTTCACATGCACGTCGACAAGACCAGCTGTCGCGTCGACGATCGCATGTACCTCGATATAGTCCCAGCTAGCGGTCAGGGCACCGCCAGAGCTTGTAGCGAGGGTCGTACCGCCGCGACGAATCGATATCGAGCCGTTAGAGTTGGTGGCAAGGATAATTTGCTGCGTCAGACCGCCATCGCTATACAGATACATGAACGGAATATTATTGAATCCGACCCACAGACCGGTACCGGCGAAGCCGACGAAAAGCTCACTGGTAGGCGTAAAGTACTTGGTAGCGTAACGCGTGCCGCCCGTACCGATGCCCATCGCACGTCCGGTGCCAAAGCGTGTCGATGTAGAAGAGGTCGTACTGGCGTTAATATTCCACTTCGCGCTCATATCGCCAGCATCAAAACCGTCCATAAAAATCAGGGCCATCTTAGTACACCTCCACTTGCACGGTCAGGTCATTTCCTGGGGTCGTAGTACCGATTTGGTCGATGTCGACGGTCAGGTAGCTCCCATCTGCAACCGTAATTATATCCATCGTCGTAATCTTTCCAGAAGTATAGCCGCCATCAGCAATCGTTGGCCGATTCGCTTGAGTCGTAAATATAGTCGTGCCATCGACGTTTATGTCGACAAGTACGGTCGAGCCGGTAGGTGGCGTTCCTACACTCGCACGCACGCTGTTGATCGTCCAACTTTGACCAGAGTCATTGTAGAAGCGATGCGTTCCAGCGGTGACTTCAAGTGCTCCACTAAACGAGTAGGCGGGAAGACGCGCACCTGCCACAGCGGCGTCAACATATTTCTTGTTTGCTACTTCGAGGTCGGTTTCTGGGTCTGGTACTTCCGGCGAAGAGGTGAAGATCTTGAAGCCGGTAATCGTTTCATTGCCCGCCTTGTGTACGACGGTCGTATCATCAGCTTTCGAGCTAAGACCAGGCACGGTTGGCGCATCGGCCGTACCGCCAAGATCGCCTGCAAGTTGCAATATACCTTTGCTCGTCGTTGTCGCATCTGCCGACGACATCGCTGGTAATTGCGCGACTGGTACTTTACCACTACCATCGAGGCTAGCCACACCATTTGCCGCACCGATGGCGCTCGTGTCAATCTTGGTTGCGAGCCCTGGCACGGTCGGGCTGGCCGACGTACCGCCAAGATCGCCTGCAAGTTGCAAGACACCTTTTACGGTCGACGTTGCGTCCGGAACGCTGCCACTGTTGAGCTTTGTCTGTACGGCGCTATCAAGATCGGTTTCCGGAATGCCGCCGGCTGGCTTGACATACTTGCTTGCTAGTCCGGGTACGGTCGGAGTATCGGCTGTTCCGCTGAGGTCACCGGCTAGTCGTAGGATACCTTTTGTCGAAGATGTCGCATCTTGCAGGGCAGCGCCACCTGGAATCTGACTAAGAGGGACTTTGCCGGTTCCGTCGAGCGTCGCTACGCCATTTGAAGAACCTTTTTGAGAGGTTGGCACATACGAACGGTCCAGCTTCGCTGGCGTAATACTTCCGTCGGAGACCTGAGGCTCAGGTAGCGCTGAAACACGGATACGACCGTCATCTAGGTGTGAAACGGCAAGAAAGTCATTGAGGATATCACCCCAAATATCTGCATCATCGCCCGGTACAGGTAATCGCGCCATCTATCTCCTACTCTTTGGCCAGGGTGTAATCTTCGTGCCCCCAAAACACTTACGCTATATGTCCGTAGTATAGCAAAGCATAGGCGCTTGGCATAGCTTTTTTATGAGGCAATTGCAGGTAATTTGACCGAGACTTGCGTACCCTTGTCGGGTTCAGAGGTCAGGTCGATCGTGCCGCGCAGATACTGCATGATCAGCTTGTCGAGATACAGGCTAAGGCCCATGCCTTCGTGTGTAAAGTCATCGGCGCCTTCAGACTTATAGAATGCCTGGAACAATTTGTCTTGGTCCTCGAGTGGAATGCCGCGGCCACTGTCGCTGACGGTTATCGTTGAGCCGCTATTGTCTTGGGTTGCCGTCGCACTGACCGTGCTGCCGTCAGGACTATACGCGACCGCATTGTCGAGCAGGCTCTGCAGCACCCAGTTGAGTAAGTTGGGTTCTTGCACTGCGATATGCGCGTTTTCGCCGGTCTGTATCGTAATGTGCTTAGCGTCCGCTTTTTCTTTCATCTGTGCGATAACTGCGGAAGACAGGTCGCTAAACTGAATATCTTCAGGTAAATGCGTACTTTGCGCACCCTTGAGCATCGTCACCGCCACGAACTTCTGTTCGACATTACTCAGCTGCGTAAAACCTTCGCTTAGGAATTTGGTCGCTAGGCCTTCCGGTACCTGCGACAAGGCAGTCCTTAGCTCAGCGAGCTCACTGCCGTAGCGACTCGATACGTTTTGAATTGCCGCGTCCTTCGCATCGTGAATGGCAGCCAGCTCTGCCTCGAGTAGTTCTCGGCTTTTGCGTTCGGTCTTGCGTAGCTGCATTCGCCGAAAGACTTGAAACGTCATAATACCCACTGTGGCGAACAGGACGAACTGAATGATAACGCCTACTGTACCGACGTCGTAGTCAGTCACGCGGTTGGCGAGATACACGAACCAAAACGCGATAGCAATCATGAGTAGTACGCTAATGCCGAGCAAGCCGTAGGTGATTATTTTGCGCAGCGTCAGACGCTTCGTCAATACGGCGCCTTCGCCAACGATCTGCTGTTGGTTTGTAGTGTCGCGTACGGTCGATTCGATGATTTCCTTTAGGTTGGCCGTATGTAGCTGAATCGCAGCCGCGACTTCCGGCGCGACCTGTTGGCTCTGTAGCATTTCCGCACCACCCGACATAATCGTAAATGGCGTGCGCAGATAATGTTCGAGCAGACCCATGAAGGTCCGTTTCATTTCTGCGATCTCTTTTTGTTGCGCAATCAGACTATCGAGCGAAGCGACTGCCTGAAGCTCGCGTCGCGACTGCAGAATAAGGATGACGATCTGAATGACGAGTAGCAAGAACAGTGTCCATGGAAACGCATATACGACTGGGGCAGGGAGCTTACGGATCAACTCTTCGGCTTTGTTAGAGAGTGATGACAACGCACGAGTAACCGGTGAAAATAGCGCCGCAAGCGGACTGCTTGCAGACTCGGTGGGGCTCGGCCGTGCAGTCGTGCCGGGGTGGGTAGTACCGTCGACAGGCAGCGGGTTCGTATCGCTTTCGATACTGATCGTAAATTCTTGATTCGTTACCCGATCGGACGTATCGATAATATCAAATGATATGTTCGTACCTGGGTATGTGTCGACATCCCAGAACCACGTCGCTGTGCCGTTTTCCGCTGGCTGGATAGTCGTAATATAGTTGCCATCGATGTATATCTTTACCTCTTTAAACGATGCACCGGCGCCATTCAGTGGCGTAATTCGAATTTCGTACCCGGCCTTCGGTATGACTTGTCCATTGGTAAGATTGATCGCGACTTGCAGGCCGTCTGGCGTTTCGGCCACGGTCTGGCGATTGCATGGTCCGTAAGTACAGCTTCCGTAGGTGTAGGTGCCATAATTCGAGTTGGCAAATACGGTCGTTACATGTAAAGTCGCCACCGAAAATACGATGACGAGTGCGAATAGTAACTGTGCCAATTTTTTCATAATGATAAATGTAGATGTTATATTCGATGCCTATTTTTTCGCATCGCTATATCGCGTATTGCGCATAGACCATAACTAGTATACTATGAATCCATAATAATAAATACGGAGGGACTATGCCAAATATTGGTGCACCCGAGCTTATCATAATCCTGCTCATCATCCTCTTGCTCTTCGGAGCAAAGAAGCTTCCAGAGCTTAGTCGAAGTCTCGGTACTTCGCTCAAAGAACTGCGAAACGGTATGTCGGATGATAAGAAGGATGAAAAAGACAAAAAAGCAGATAACTAAAGCAATGCCAGAATCTGCGTCGGCTCTGCCAACTTTTTCGGATCATATCCAAGAGTTGCGGAGCCGCTTGTTTTACGTCGCATTGGCATTCGTGGTTTCGAGCGCAGTAGCGTATCCGTTCTTTGAACAGATCGTCAACCTCGTCACGACACCGCTTGGCGGCGCAAAACTGTATTACTTGACGCCGGGTGGCGGATTGACCTTTATCATAAAGGTCTGTATGTATATTGGTTTTATCGGTATGCTGCCCGTCGCGGTATATCAGCTCTATCGATTCATTTCGCCTATCATCGATAGTCGACATTCGCGCAATGTGGCAGGATATACCATCGCATCTGCGTTCTTAGCGCTGCTTGGCATCGCATTTTCGTATTACGTCAGTTTGCCGGCTGCACTGCATTTTTTGACGACTATTGAGCTGCTCGATATCAAACCGATGCTCACAATCGATTCATACATGTCGTTTGTCGGCGCGTACTTACTTGCCGGCGCACTGCTCTTTCAGATGCCGCTCATTCTTCTGCTTATCAACTCGATCACACCGACGCCGCCGTCTAAACTTATGAGTTTGCAAAAGTACATCATCGTCGGGGCTTTTATATTTGCCGCAGTCATCTCGCCGACACCCGATGCAGTCAACCAAACCATCCTAGCTCTGCCTATCATCGTGACGTACCAAATTGGCATCTTGGCAGTATGGCTTCGCCAGCGCCAGCAACGTCCGTCGGCGAAGGTCGTTCGACGCCTCCCAAGTATGTCTACAGATGACCCATCATTGCCACATGCGGTTCTCGACGATCTTCGTGAGGTAAGCCGGCCAGTCGTCAAACCTGTACACGCCCAGGCGACACCCGCGCCAAAGCCCAAGTCTCAGATGCGACAAACCCGCACTAGGCAATCACGCAGCATGGATATCGTCGTTCCCAAACGTGAACGAGCAGATGCGATTCGGCTTCAAACCGAGCGTGCAAATTCGGTCCAAAAACCGCGCCGAAGCATCGATGGCGTTTTTGCTCCGACCGGTGCATAAACCGCTTGCGTTTATAGTGTGATTGGTATACACTTCAAGTAGCTTTATAGCAAAAACAAAAAACAACAAAAAGACGACACAATGGAACGATTCACCACACTTCTTGACAAACCTATGGACCGACGTGATTTCATAAAACACATCGGTATCGGCATTGCATTGGTATTTGGCGGCGGCGTCGTTGACCGTTTGATTTTTGCTGACTCTCGACGACCAAAACAGACCGCAGGGTACGGCGTAAGCACGTACGGCGGTGTGCACATGAACTACCTCACCAAACCGTCTCTAAACCGTTAATACATCAAAAGATACTTAGGCCTATTGCTCGGGCATGCGAGTCGTATTGCCGTTTTGGCTCTGCGACGATTGGGTCGATTGCACAGGTTCGCAAACGGGCTTGTCGAATGTAGTCGCAGCTACCGACACGAGTAGTCCACCAAGTATAAAACCGACGATACCGTAGAGTAATGATTTCGTTTCCATATGGATTTTCCTTTCGTCTCAGACTCGACGTTTAATGATGATATTCATGCACCAGCGCATGACCCTTGCCGCGCTTCAGCAGATACTTGTTTACCGGTACGGCAGCAAAGAACGCCACAATAAGCGAAACTGGCATAGCTATCCAGTAAATCGGATTAACCAGCGATGCGCTCATGGCGTTCGGAATCAACACCATGACAATATTGTCGACGACTTCCATAGTCAGAATCGAAAGCGTATCGGCAAAAATAATGATTGAAAACGCCTTTTTGAACGACAGGCCATTTTTTAAAAGCGGCAACATCGACAGGGCATACCCGAATATGAACGAAAGTACGAAGGCCAAGGCGATGTTCAGCCCGGTTGATAGCCCAATGATACTTCCTACGATCAGACCGACGATTTCGCCGATCGCGCAGCCAGTAATACAGTGCAGCGTGGCGCTGATCGCCATGCTATTCACGTCTGAATCCTGCATGTCGTGCCCCTGGTGATTATGACTGGCGTGTGCATCCGAATGGTCGTGTGCCATGTATCCTCCTTTGTATATAGCGTAGCGAGATAGCGCATTCCAGTCAATCGGCGTGCATAACTGCTACACTAGACGTATGCCAACATTTCAACGTTTATCCATCTCGAAAAAATATCTATTGCTTTGCATCGGCCTGCTTGTTGTCATCGCAATCGCGTCGACACTGTTCATGGTCTTTGGTACACGTGCGCCCGGCAGTTCGCTTGCACCGAAAGAACAGCTGAAGGTAGGGGACAACCGCCTGATTAACGCCTGCCAGGTGCTGCCTGAATCTGCGGCGATCGCTGCGTTCGGTAGCGAGGGCGATACAAGCTATATCCGTGAAACGTATCTGCAAAGTTCCGTCAGTGCCGACAATCTCGAAAAAGCCTCATTCGGCACCATCGACACGACGTGCCATTACTATTTTGAAGACAAAGCCAACAAGGCAATTACTCTGACCGTCGATCAGTACAAAGATTCAAAGAGCGCCACCGAGCAGTGGCAAACCGCGGTCAAACTTGGCGACGGCACATACGATCGCATGCTTGCCAATTTCCAAAAGACGCTCGCCAAAGATCCGAGCGCCAATACCGAAGCCAGCCGCGAACTAGTTGCCTTCATGAAAGAATCGTTGCCAAAAGCCAAGCGCGAAGCGGGAAAATCAGTCGACGGACTCGACAAGTCAATTATTTTCAATAAGAACCGCAGTGAATTCTTGGCCGTCTACAAGAACACCGTGCTGACGCTCAAATACGAAGCCGGCTCGGCAAATCCTTTCGATAGCAGGCGGTCGCTGGATAGCACAGAGCTGGCCGGCGTACTTGGACCGGTACAAAAAGCGCTTGACGCCGCATTTACGAATCTCGACAACGCCAAGCTCTCGCAAGCTCCATCGCCAACGCTGCGAAATGCGGTCACGAAAGTCGGCAAGACCGCTATTCTCGAACCATGCGAGGTATTAGATGCTGCAACGTTCGAAACGATATTTGGTAAGCAGAACAACGACCCTGTCGTCGAACGCTCGACCACCACACTGACGCCGAACAAGCAGCGCACCCATGCCGATGGCTACCCGATTCTCGATGGTAACGATTGCCAACGCTCGTACAATGCCAAGTTGGCAGGCGAATCAGGCAAGCTCAGGAGCGGATACGTGCTGCTTGAGCTACGGTACGCACCAGATGGCGATACGGCTGCAAAAAACCTTACTGGCGTCGTGCGCAGCCTCTCAGACAACTTTACCTCGAAAGACTTCAAGAAGCTCACGAATACATCGGCAGACCTGGCATATGCGCGAAATACCAAGCATGGCACATTGCTCGTGCAATCGGTTCGCTTTCAAAAAGACGGCTACGTCGGCGCTATCACCGTAACGAAGCTCGACGATATGGCCGAAAATATCGACGTTCCTGAAGCAGACTTCGTAAAAGCGGTGGACACGATCGTCAGTCGCCTCCCGTAAATCTGCAAGTATCAAAACGTATAAATAAGGAGAATGTGTACCATGGCAGCAATCAGCCCGTATATCAATTTCAATGGAAATGCCGAAGAAGCATTCGCGTTTTACCAGTCGGTATTCGGCGGTGAAATTCAGTCAGTCGTTCGCTTCAAAGATATCGAAAGCGAAGAGTTCCCGGTTTCTGAAGAAGAGGCAAATAAGATTATGCGTATCGTCCTGCCTATCGGCAGCGGCATGCTGATCGCAAATGATGTTCCCGCAGCCATGGGGCGCGTCAATGAGCAAGAAAACCGTTCGAAAATTTCTGTCAGCACCGACAGCCGCGAAGAAGCCGACCGAATCTTCGGCGGCCTGTCAGAAGGTGGCGCTGTCGAAATGCCTATGAGCGAAAGCCCATGGGGCACCTACTTCGCCATGTTCCGCGACAAGTACGGAATCGAGTGGACCGTGGAATACGATCCGAAAACCAAATTGTAGTGTAAGGAATAAATTGCGCAGATTAAGCTATGCCCGAATACTCTGATGTTCCCTCAAACGTGTAAGCAGGTAAAGGCTAAGTTCAATCGTCATATTTTTGCCTATTCGAGCGTCTTCTCTACGTGATTTAATCCGATGCGTACCATCATTGGAAAGAAAATGTCTGTGGGCTTTGATTAATTCCGCCATATCGGTCGAAACTAATTTATTTTCGAGAAAATAGTTTGCACACTTCTCGGAGTCTTTGCCATCAATTTTAGTATGTGGGTCAATTTCTCTAGCTATCTGTTCGTAGAGTCTTTCAGTATAAACACGTATTGCAGCCATAGCATCCCTATATTTCATAGGTTCGTTCGCTTCTTGGACTAAATTATCGATGTGCCTTAATGATTCACTCAAGTCTAATGGAAAACCTATTACTTCAATGACTTCTATCACCTTCGCTTCGTCGACATTTAATTCGGGATTATAAGCCGTATCGATTTGCCTTGCAAAGTGACGAGTAAATATTTCATTTGCCTTTTCTTGCAGCCTATCTATATATTCATCTGTATCTCTATACAAGCTACGGTAGTTTATTCTGTCGCCCCCTCTCTTCGTCTCAGATGAGTAATACCCAGAGCACCAGTCGAGAATGAATTCAGCATCATCTTCTTGGAATAAATCGGGTCGGTACTGCATTGATTCAACTAATCCAGAAATACTATGCATCTCAGCACTATTTCCACTATCGTGGCCGAGGGTGCTGTCGATTGCTTCTATAAGCATCTTTATACGTCTTGTATGCACGAAGTATAATGTGACTGCCTGTACTAATTGCTGTTTGTAATTATCTGTTAAGTAAGTCAGCAGCAGAACATGGAAATCTTTAAGACCTGATTCGCTAAGCTGCTGAGACAGTTTGATTAATAACTCGGTATGTTTGTTGTCCAGTTGGAAATCCTCAGGGTGGTCTTCTACAACACCAGCCGGTTTAGAGCTCCCGCGCAAAACGCGGTCTTTATTGATACATATATAATTCGATTTATTCTCGCTGGTATTTAAACTATTACTGATGAGGGCTTTTACCCTCTTTGTTGTTTTCTCATCCATTATTTACTCCAATTACACCTATTGTATCTCCTTTGCAGGCTATTTCAACAAAATGTCACAGCCTTAAGGTTAACAGATATAAAAAGAGCCCGTTTGGGCTCGAGGTTACATTTGGTGCGGGTATGGAGACTCTAACTCCAGGCCTCTTCCATGGCAAGGAAGCGCTCTAACAACTGAGCTATACCCGCATATAGGCTAGCGATAGAGATTATACGAGAGTTGAAACTGTTTTTCAA
>Ga0310810_10002864_pt1 | contig 18676 bp, 18 predicted proteins | sample NCmetagenome_FD_207641 | JGI IMG/M metagenome (GOLD analysis project Ga0310810, IMG submission 207641) | Soil microbial communities from experimental microcosm in Duke University, North Carolina, United States - NC | ecosystem: Engineered > Artificial ecosystem > Soil microcosm > Unclassified ...
TTACTGTGTGCCTGCAACTCTTAAGTAATTAAGAGATGGACGACGACCAGCATGGCCAGGAAACGTTCCCCGGCGCTCACAGATGCGGAAGCGAGAGTGATGTCCGTGTTATGGCAGCGGCAGACAGCAACGGTCGGCGATGTCGTTGCCGCCTTGAAAGAAGGGCGCGCGGTCACCTACAGCACGGTTCAGACAATGCTGCGAATTCTCGAGACAAAGGGCTATGTCTCTCACCACAAGGTGGCGCGAGCGTTCGTCTATCAGCCCACCGTGGATGAGCGTCAAGCCCGGCAGCGAGCGCTGAGGCATCTGGTATCCCGCCTCTTCAATGGCTCACCCAGTCTCCTGGTCCTGAATGTGTTGCAGGACGAGGAAATCATCGACCCCGCGCAGCTCGAGCAGCTGAAGAAGCTGATCGAGAACGCGTAAGGAGGCGCAGTGGAATTCCTCGCGAACTGGCTCGTGCAGGGCAGTGTGATCGCACTGGTCGCCGCCATTGTGCTTCGATTGCTGCAGCGCGCACGCGCTCACGCGCGTTACTGGGTATGCGTGGGTGCCTTGTCTTGGGTGCTGGTGCTGCCGATTGTGTCGCTCCTGACAGCGTTGCTGTCGCAGCAACCGGTGGAGACTGCCGCTGTACCGACGTCTGCGCCTCTGGTCTCGATACCGCACAGTCCTAACGTTGCTCTCCTCATGATCGCGGTGTGGGCCGCGTGGGCCGGTGTGCACGGTGTTCAGTTTGTCAGGGCCGCACTCGAGATTCGAAAGGCGCGAAGGCACTCTCACGCATTTCCCGGCACGATTGAAGGTCGGTTGCGTCAGTGGACGCGCATACGGCAGCACGGGCGTCGGGCAAGGCTCGTCGTCTCCAACCAGGTGCGAGCGGCAGCGGTTGTGGGGTGTGGATCCCCGATGATCGCCGTGGCGCCTAGCCTCATTCGGTACCTCACGGCCGCCGAGCTCGATCGCGTGGTCATTCACGAGTGGGCACACATTCAGCGGCGCGACGATCTCGCCAACACCGCTCTACTCGGAGTGCGGCTGCTCGCCGGCTGGCATCCCGCGGTGTGGTGGCTTGATCGATTGCTCCGGCTGGAGCGCGAGGCAAGCTGCGACGAAATGGCGATGCTGCTGACCGGATCTCCGAAGGAATACGCAGCCTGTCTGATCAAACTCGCGGAGCTCCCGTTGCCAGGACGGCAGGCGTTATCCACCGTGAGCATCCTCTCGTCGGCGACTGTTGCGACTCGTGTTCGGAGGATCGTTTCCCGGCAGCCACAAGCCTCGCAGCGGTGGTCAACGAATGCCGCGAGAGTGAGTGTCGCGTCGCTCGCAGCAGTGGCCTGCTCCCTCGGCTCCCTTCACTTCGTGGAGACCGTCGTTGTCTCGTCCGAGCCGCGTTCGACTCGCTCCGCTGCGCCGCCCGTGCCGATCGAGGCCGCGAGTGCCGGTCCACGGACGATCCTTGCCACTGCGGATTCGACCGCTACCCCTGCGAAGGCGTCTGAACATCTTCGCGCACGTGCTGCCAATGCCCGACCCGGGCAGAAGGCGGCAGAAGTCATACGTGCGGACACGACAGTGCCCGAGGCGGTACCTGACTCAGGGACTTCCGAATTACCGCCCGGTGCACCCGGACCCGATGTGCCTCTGCCTGCGCGACCCGTCCAGATCGCAGGCGCCCAACAGTCCGTCCCGATCGCGCCTGTCGAGCAGGAGTCGCCGTGGGCCGCTGCCGCGAATGCCGGCAAAGCGTTAGGCGCGCAATCCAAGAAAGGCGGCCTCGCCACCGGCGCATTCTTCACTCGATTCGGCAAGCGAATCGCTGATTCCTTCTGAGGCCGACACATGCGTGTGCATCTCGTCAATCCGAGTGACGTGTCTTTCGGCACGGCTGTGATCACGCCGCGCTGGCTGTACGTGCTCGCGGCAGCGACTCCGGACCACTACGGTACGCCTACGATCGTTGATGAGACGCTCGAGCCTTTCGATCCAGACTCCATCACCAGCGGCGATGTCGTCGGGATCGGCATTCACACGGCCAACGCGCTGCGCGGGTATCACGTCGGCGGGCTCGCGCGTGCGCGCGGCGCTTTCGTCATCTTTGGTGGCATTCACGCTTCGTTGTTCCCTGACGAAGTCCGCGCCCGGGGAGGTGCACATGCGGTCGTGACCGGTGACGGCGACATCGTCTGGCCTCGAGTCCTGACCGACTGCGAACGTGGGCAAGTGGCAGCGCAATACGAGGGTGGCCGGGTTGATGGCGAGTCGTTGTCGCCGGCACGGTGGGAGCTGCTCCCTCGCGATCGATACATGTGGGGCTCCGTGCAAACCGTTCGCGGCTGCCCCAAGCACTGCTCCTTCTGTTCTGTGTGGCGCACGGACGGACAGAAGCCACGCCAACGGGGAATCGGTGCCGTTATTCGAGAGGTCGTCGAGCTGCGCCGACGAGGATTTCGATTCATCGTACTGGCAGATGACAACTTCTACCCGGTATCGCTCGCCGATCTCGCTGCGGCAGACCGTCGCGCGGACAAGAGCCGGTTCATCGGGTTGAAGGCGCTTCGACAAGAGCGATTCGAGTTGATGGCTCGGCTGGAGCAATTGCCTGGCGACATGGTGTTCTACACCCAGATCACCATGGAAGCGGCTGAGGATCCCGAGTTTCTCGCTGCGATGCGGCGGGCTCGGATTCGGGGCGCCCTCGTGGGTGTGGAGTCCGTGACCGCCGAGGGGTTGAAGGCGGTGCACAAAGACTTCAATCAGGCCGGGGACGCACTGATCCGCCGTCTTCAGGCGTTTCGGTCTGCCGGCGTGCACGTACTCGGCTCGTTCATCTTTGGCCTGCCGACCGACAACGCGGAGACCTTCGCTGCCACTGCCGACCTCGCGCAGCGAGCGAGTCTCTCGTTTGCGCAATTCGTCATGCTGACCCCTTTCCCCGGAACCGTCGACTTCGCGAACTGGGAGCGAGGCCCGGCCAACGCTTCAACGATCGATGGTGTGCCGCTGTCCCGCTACTGGCTGATTCCTGCAGCGAAACGGCCAAGGGTCTATTCACCGCATCCGTCGATGTCATCCGACGAAATCAGAACCCGCACTCAGCAGGTGTGGGACGACTTCTACACCGCGACAGCGATCTGGCAGCGCTCGACGTGTGTGCGTTCGCTCCGCGCTCGCCTCGCGTTTGTCCTGATATCCAAGTTGTACCGGCAGATGTATGCCAATACCGGCATCGCGACCGACAGCGCGCGCGTCGCCCGTTCGGCACAGAGAGCGCGCTGGCTCGCCAAGGCCGCCCGGAGACTGTTCATGGCTGCGCCGATGCCCGATCTTCGGGAACCGCTTGCGGACGCGAGCGCCAGGAACGGGAAGCGATTGGCCTTGACGGTCGTTCAGTAATCGCCGTCGAGCGGCGCTTTTGAGGACAGGAGTTGATGATGATTCGCGGACTCCTCTGTGCGGTGGCTCTGGCGATCGGTCTCACACCGACGGAAACCAATCCGGTTTCCGATCCCGCGCGTGCGTTCCTCATGTCCTCGTTTCACGTGAGCAGTGCCGATCTCAGCCAGATCGATGCGCGACAGGTTGTCTCGCGCACCCTTGCGGCCAGCGATCCGCGTGAGGTCGCGACACTCGGGATCGTGCGCATCGAGGTGACACCCGAGATGTACGTGGAGCGCCTCGCCGATATCGTCCACTTCAAGCAAACCGACGGCATCCTCCAGATCGGCAGGTTCAGCGACCCAGCCACGGCGCACGACGTGGCTGAACTCACGCTCGACGACGGGGACGTCCGAAAGCTCCGCGAGTGCCGTATCGGTGACTGCGGTATGCAGTTACCGGCTGACGCCATCGAACGGTTCCAGAAGGACGTCGATTGGCGGCGGGCCGATCTCCAATCACAAGTCAGCCGTGTGATGCAGCAGATTCTCGTTGACTACGTCACGCAGTATCGCCATCGCGGCAGCGACGCTGTCGTGGAATACGCAGATCAGGCCGAGTCCTTCGATGTGGGGCGCGCATTCGCGTCGCTCGTGAACGCCGATGAGAACACATGGCCGCTATTTGCCGATTTGCGACGACACCTCCTGCAGTACCCCAATGGCGGTGCGCCCGGAGCGACCGACATCGTGTATTGGTCGAAAGAACGAGTTGCACGACGAGGTGTGGTGTCGGTCACGCATCTGGCGATCTCGCGTACGCCGCAGGGGCCGGCGGACTACGCGATCGCATCGAAGCAGATCTATGCGGCTCACTACTTCGACGCGTCGCTCGGCTTGACCCTTGTGCTGCGCGTCGGGGCGACTGCGCCGCCCGCGATGTATCTGGTGTATCTGAATCGATCACGCATCGATCTGTTCGACGGCATGTTCGGAGGCCTTGCCCGCCACATGGTCAGCAGCCGGGCGCGGGCGATCGTGGCAGAGCAGCTCCAACGCCTGCAGCAATCTATGGAAGCACGGTCTTCGGAGCGTCAGCCAACGGGACAGTGATCGGGTCGTGCGGTGTAGCTGTCGATCAGTGTGCCCGGATCTCCGCATCCGGCGCTCGCAGGATCCCAACGACAATGCCGGCGAGGTGGTGCGGTTACAGGACGAGTGCTGACGGCGGAAGACGACGAAGCACTTCGGCGAATCGAGCCGCGGTAATCCGCGGCCCGACAGTCAGTGGGTGCCGGTCGCGTGCTTGCCCAGCTCGTTGACCGCGGCTCTGAAGCCGCTTGCCAGCTTGTCCGCGGGTCCGGTTCCCCAATAGTGCAGGAAGTAGATGGTCGGCTGTGTCTGGATCATGTGGTGATGGATCGCGACGACGTCCAGGCCGTTCTTGCGAAGGGCCTTCAGGACCGGCGTCACCTCGGCAGCCAGCATCGCCACATCCCCGGCGATGGCGGCATTCTGGTCAGTGCCTACGAAGGCAGCCCAGGTGTTCAGGCCCATGCGCGCGTTGATCATCGCGCCCATTTCTGTGAGCTTGAGATCATCACGGCCGATGGTGATCTTGTAGACCTCACCACTCTGCTCGCCGCTCGTGCCGACGATCTGAGCGATCTTTCCCGTATCCATCCTCGCCGCAGATGATGCCGGCGCCGCTGACGATGCCGGCCGCGAGGCGCGGCTCGTCCTGCCAATCAGATCGAGGGCCGGTTTTACTTTGCGCGCCAGATCCGTCGCGCTGCCGTGTCCGTGCACGTGCATATAGAAAATCCGTGGCTGCTCCCGGAAGAAGTGATTGTGCAGGGCCGTCACCTCGAGACCGTTGTCGAGCAACGCCGACATGACGGGGCTCACTTCCTCTTCGGTCAGGACCAGATCACCCATCATCACGTCCATTCCTCCGTTTCCCTTGGTGAGCGCAACCCAGCCGCCGAAGCCGAACGGCGTCGGCGTTTTCACGTCTGCGACGGTGACGCTGAGATCGTCCCTTGGGATGTTCACCTTGAGCACGTTTGCCTTGAAGTCCCCTTGCTTGCCCAGCGTGTTCAACACCTGCTGGTAATCAGCAGGCACATCCTGCGCCCAGGCGACGTGACAGAAGAATGACATCACCATCGCGTGCAGAAAAATCCGCTTCATGGCTATCCTCCAGCTTTCTCCCTTTCGCTGGTGCAAGGCTGAGACCGCGCCGTTGCTGAGGACGTTCCATCAATGGCCAACGACTGAATCCCACGGCCGCGGCCGAGGTGTAAAGTAGGCCGATGAGGCTGCGGCCCCTGGTCGTACTCGTGCCGGCGCTCCTGGTCGTCGCGAGCTTCGCCTGGGCTCAGTTCCGCCGCGGCGGTGACAGCCTCGAAGCGCATCTGGCGCGGCCCGACAGCTTCGACGGGCGATTCCATTACTGTCGCGCCGTGTATCGCCCGAACCCGCGCGGTGACGGCGGCAGTTGGCTCACCGACTATCCGCTGGCCGACATCGATCTCTCGGTGCGTGTGTCGGAGCTCACCAAGATCGCCGTCAGCTTCGACGGCGACGGCAAGCCTCGCCATCTCATCGTGCGGCTGACAGACGACGAACTGTTCCAGTGTCCGGTCATCCTGATGCAGGAAGTCGGCAGGCTGTACTTCACTGCCGAAGACGCGGCGCGGCTCAGAACGTATTTGCAGAAGGGCGGGTTCCTCTGGGTGGATGATTTCTGGGGGTCGTACGCCTGGCAAATCTGGGAGGCCGAGATTCGCAAAGTGTTCCCCGCGCCCGACTATCCCATCGTCGATCTGCCGCCGGAACATCCGCTCTATCACACGATGTTCGATCTGCCGGGCGTGCCGCAGATCCCGGGGATCGGGACGTGGCTGTCGCGCGGCACCACCTCCGAGCGCGGCGCCGACAGCGCCCAGGTCCACGCCCGCGCGATTTCCGATCCGCAAGGCCGCGTCATGGTCTTCATGACGCACAACACGGACGTGAGCGACTCCTGGGAGCGTGAAGGGGAGGACCCGCAGTATTTCTACAGGTTCTCAATCGACGGGTATCGGGTCGCCGTCAACGTGCTGCTGTACGCGATGACCCATTAGCAGCCGGGCGTGAAGACCGCCACTCCGATCGCGCCTAAAGCAGACCCACCACGTCCGGGTGGCGTCTGATGATCAGCGCTCCTTCGGGAGCGCGGTTGCATTGGATGCCATTGCGACCAGGGTCCGGCTAAACCGGACACTACGAAGGGGATTGAATGATCCGCTTGGCTCGGTCCCGTCGCGTGATCATCGCGAGTGCTTTCCTCGCGCTAATTATTTTTGCTGTCGAGCACGCCGAAGCGCAGTTCAACCAGCGTGGCTTCGGGCGCGGATTCTTCAACACCCGGCGGGCGACGAGCCAGGATTTCGACGGTCGCTTCAACTTCTGCCGGGTCGCGTTCGATAGCGACTTCCGCGGGGATGGCGCCAACTGGAGCGTCGACTACCCCCGGGCGGACATCAATCTGTCGATTCGCCTCTCGGAGTTGACCAAGACCACGATCAGCAAGGCCCAGACGGGGGAGCCGAATCACCTGCTGGTCCGGCTGACCGATCCCGAGATGTTCAGCTGCCCCTTCATCATGATGACCGAGGTGGGCTCGGCATCCTTCAACGACGAAGAGGCGGCTCAACTTCGCCTGTATCTCGAGAAAGGCGGTTTCCTCTGGGCGGACGACTTCTGGGGGAGCTACGCCTGGGATTGGTGGGTGTCGCAGCTCAGGAAGGCATTGCCGGCCGAACAGTACCCGATCGTGGATCTGACGCCGGACCATCCGATGTTCCATGCGTTGTTCGAGGTGCAGCACACACCTCAGATCCCGTCGATTGGCTACTGGGCCCAAACTGGAGGCAGGACGTCGGAACGGGGCGAGGATAGCGCCACCGTGCACACTCGCGCCGTGCTGGATCGCCACGGTGGGGTCATGGTGCTGATGACGCACAACACCGACTTCGGCGATTCGTTCGAGCGCGAGGGCGACGATCCGCAGTACTTCTATCAGATGTCCGTGCCTGGTTACGCGTTCGGGATCAACGCGCTCGTCTACGCGATGACGCATTGAGGGGCCCAGGGCTGCTGAGAAACGCTGCGTCGCACCCTTGCCCCATCGCGCCGTACCGTACCCCGCTCAGTCCTGCCGCGATGTTTGATAAACTCCCCGAGAACCTCTTGCATTCCGGAGATCACGCCTGATGTCTCGAGTGTGGACTGCACTCTTCGTTGTCCTGATGTGTTTCGTTTTCGTCGCCGCTGTCAGCGCGCAGCGTCGCGGCGGTGACCCCAAGGCACGCGCCGTGAAGAACCCGGTGCCCTCGACCCCAGCGTCGATCAACGCGGGCCGTGCCGTGTACAACATGAACTGCCGGCAGTGCCACGGGCTCCGGCTCAAGGGCGACGGCCCGCTCGCGCCGAAGAATCCCAAGCCGGCGGATCTCACCGACGACAAATGGGATCACGGTCCGAGCGATGGCGAGATCTTCGCGGTGATCTGGAATGGCGCTCCGGCCCCGATGTCGGAGATGAAGCCGATGAAGGACACGTTGAAGGATCGCGACGTGTGGAACGTCATCAACTTCATTCGCAGCATGGGACCCAAGCCGGCGGCGGCGACGACGAAGTGATCGCACGGTGAGGACACACCGCACCGGAAATCTGTTCGCACGCCTCGCCTTCATTCTGGTCGTGACGCTCGCGGCCGGCGTGGGTTGCCGTGTGTTCGAGGAGAACGTGCCCGCTCCCTTGAGCGGTCCGCTCCTCCCAGGGCAGACGGCGGACGTCTTCACCACGGCGCGTCCGACCGTCGGCGCCGCGTTCAACGACTTCCTCGGCCGGCATCCAGTGGTCGTCGAGCAGCCCTTCGAGTTCCCGCATCTCGTCCACGTCAGTCGTGGGATCGCGTGCACCGAGTACTGCCACGAGAGCGTGATGGAAGGGCCCGTGGCGGGGTTACCAAGCGTGCGCACGTGCATGTCCTGCCATCGCACGGTGGCGACCAATCGGCCGCGCATCCGCCAGATCACGCAGATGCGCGAGCAGGGGCGCGACTTCGCCTGGAAGCGAGTCTTCGGCTATCCGGCGCAGTCGCACGTCAGGTTCAACCACGCGCCACACATCCGCGCCAAGGTCGAGTGTTCAACATGTCACGGCGACATCAGTTCGCAGCGCGTCGCCCAGCGCAACGTCAACCTGACGATGGGCGTGTGCGTCAATTGCCATCGGGAGCGCAAGGCTCCTGATGATTGTTTGACCTGTCACTTCTGATGGATCGCCGCTCCTTCATCAAGCTGACGGCGATCAGCGGCACCAGCGCCGCGCTGGCCAGTTGCGGCAGCCCCGAAAACGAGATCATCCGCTTCGTGCCGGACGAGGACATCATGCCCGGCATCGCCACCATGAAGCCGGCGGTCTGCACGCTGTGCCCGTCAGGATGCGGCCTCACTGTGCGCATGATGATGGCGGACGCCGACGTCGTGCGAAACGGACAGGCCGGTCTGGTCCGTATTCACGCCGCCAAGAAGCTCGAAGGGACCGCTGACCATCCCGTGAATCACGGAGCTCTGTGCGCGCGGGGACAGGCGGCGATTCAAGTCACGTATCACCCCGATCGCATCACGCAGCCGCTCAAGCGCAGTGGCGATCGTGGGCAGGGCAGCTACACCGCGATCTCATGGGACGACGCGATCGCGGAGCTGGTGAAGCATCTGGACGAACTGGCGGCGGCCGGCAATCAGAAATCTCTCGCGTTTCTGAGCCGCAATCGTCCCGGGCATCGCGCTGCGCTCATCGACCGTTTCCTCGCCGCCTATGGTGCGCCCGGCGTCATCCGCTACGAGTTGTTCAACGACGATGTGCTGCGGCGCGCGAACGCGCTCAGCTTCGGTCGCGAGCAGCTGCCGACATTCGATCTGCCGAATGCGAGGTACGTCATCAGCTTCGGCGCCGACTTCCTCGGCACGTGGAATTCGCCCGTCGCGCAGGGGCACGGTTACGGATCGATGCGGCAGGGTCGTCCGGGCGTCCGCGGGATCTTCGTGCAGGTCGAGTCGCGGATGTCGCAGACCGGCGCCAACGCCGATCAGTGGGTCCCACTGAAGCCTGGCACCGAGGGTGTGCTTGCGCTGGGCCTGGCGCACGTCATCATGACGGCGAAGCTCAGACCAGCCAGCGCGGGCGGCCGTGCCGGCGCACTCATCGACGGCTGGTCGTCCGGTCTCAGTAACTTCGCGCCCGAACAGGTCGAGCAGATGACGGGAGTACCAGCAGCCCGCATCGAGCGGCTCGCCCGCGAGCTCGCCGACATCACGCCCTCGGTTGCGGTGATCGGCGGGTCTCCGCTCGCGCAGACCAACGGCTTGTTCAGCGCCCTCGCGGTCAACGCCCTCAATGCACTGCTCGCCAGCGTCGAGCGGCCCGGCGGCGTGTTCTTTACCCCGCAGATCAATCTCGCCTCAACGGCGAAGGGGCTGAGTGGACGCGCCACGGCAGCGCCATCCCTCGATCGCGTGACGGCGGGCATTCTCGATGGGTCATCGGTTCCGCAGGTTCTACTGCTCGACGGCGCCAACCCTGTCTTCACGGCACCCAAGGGGTGGCGCGTGCGAGAGGCGCTCGAGAAGATCCCGTACATCGTCAGTTTCGGCAGCTTCCTCGACGAGACCGCCGCGCTCTCGGATCTGATCCTCCCGGATCACTCGTTCCTCGAGACGTGGTCGGATGCGCTGCCGGAATCTGGGTCGATGGTGGCGGTCGCCAGCGTAGCCCCGGCGGCGATGATGCCGCTGCATCAGACACGGGCGACGGCCGACGTGCTGCTCGATGTCGGCAAGACGCTCGCAAAGCCGCTGAATCTGCCGTGGGAGACGTTCGAGGCGCTGCTCACCGAATCAATCTCCGCGCTGCCCATGACCTCGCAGTTCGATGCGTGGACCGACGCGCAGGAAAAGGGTGGATGGTGGGGCATGCTTCCCGCCGCCCTCACGATTCCGGCCGCACCCGCGGCGCAGACGCGGCCCATTGCCTTCACCGAGCCGCAGTTCGACGGCGACGCCGCGCAGTTCCCGCTGCATTTCCTGCCTTATCCCTCGTCGGCGTTCCTCGATGGCTCGCTGGCGCACGTGCCCTGGTTGCAGGAGATGCCGGACCCGCTGACGTCGGCGATGTGGAGCAGCTGGATCGAGATCAACCCGGCTACTGCTGCCAAGCTCGGCGTCCGCGACGGCGACATCGTTGAAGTGGCGTCCTCGCAGGGCACGCTTCGGACGGCGGCGATCGTCTCTCCGGGCATCGCCCCCGATCTCGTCGCGATGCCCTCGGGTCAGGGGCATCGCATGTTCACGCGCTACGCGAGCGGACGGGGTGAAAACCCGATCGAGCTGCTGGCGCCGCTCACCGAGGCAGAGACCGGGACGTTCGCGTGGGCCGCCACCCGCGTCAAGGTCACGCGTGTGGGCGACCCGGACGGCCGGCTGATCCTGTTTGCGGGAGGATCGCGGGAAGAGCAGGACAAGGGACGTTAGACATTGCTGATTTTGCGATCGTTGATTTGTGATTGGTTGTCGATTGGTGATTGTCGATTGTTGAGTGTCAAGTAGATCAGAAATCAACAATCAAGAATCACCAACGAATCAACGATCAACGATCGTGAAATCACTAATGAGCGATTGGAAGGATCTGAATGCCCAGATGGGGAATGGCGGCTGATCTCGATCGATGCGACGGCTGCGGTGCGTGTGTCACCGCCTGTCACGCCGAGAACAACATCTCGACGGTGGGGCCGGATCAGGCGTCGCGTGGCCGGGCCAAGCACTGGATTCGGGTCGAGCGGTATTGGGAGGGTGAATTCCCGGACGTCCGGCTCAAGTTCCGCCCGGTGATGTGCCAGCACTGCGGCAACGCCCCGTGCGAGCCGGTGTGTCCGACCTACGCCAGCCATCACACCGAGGATGGACTGAACGCGCAGGTGTACAACCGTTGCATCGGCACCCGCTACTGTGCGAACGCCTGCCCGTACAACGTCCGCTTTTTCGATTTCTTCAACCCATCTTGGGACAAGCCGCTTCACCTCCAGCTCAATCCCGACGTCTCGCTGCGCGAGGTCGGCGTGATGGAGAAGTGCACGTTCTGCGTGCAGCGGATCAAGGCGGCGACCATTCAAGCCAAAGCAGAAGACCGCAAGGTGGCTGACGGCGAGATCAAGCCGGCGTGCGCGCAGGCGTGCCCGGCGCAGGCGCTGGTGTTCGGCGATCTGGACGACCCGGAGAGCGCGGTCTCGCGCCTGTCGCGATCGTCGCGCGGGAGCAAGCTGCTCGAGGATCGCGGCACCGAACCGGCGGTGACGTATCTGAGCCGCCAGTCGTGACGAGCGAGGCGCTGCCGCAGGTTAGGCCGCTATGACGCATCCCTCTCATTCGCGCATCAACAGCGACCTGTTGCGTCCGATTCTGCAGACGTCGTGGAAGTTCTACGCTCTCGTGACGGTGCTCGGCGGAATCGTGGTGGCGGCGCTCATCGCGTGGCTGTCGCAGATGTACTTCGGCTTCGGTATATCCGGGATCACCTGGCCGGTGTACTGGGGCTTCTACGTCACGAGCTTTGTGTTCTGGATTGGTATCAGCCACGCGGGGACGCTCATCTCCGCCATCCTGCGGCTCGTCAACGCTGGCTGGCGCCGGCCGGTCACCCGCTGCGCCGAGGTGATCACGGTGTTCGCGCTGATGATCGGCGCCATGTTCCCGATCGTCCACCTGGGACGCCCGTGGCTGGCCTTCTGGCTCTTCCCGTACCCGAGCGAGCGGTTGATATGGCCCAACTTCCGCTCGCCCCTGGTGTGGGACTTCTTTGCCATCAACACCTATCTGACCGGCAGCCTCCTCTTCCTGTTCCTGCCGATGCTTCCAGACTTCGCGGTCGTGCGCGACAAGTCTACGGGTCTGCGCCATCGCATCTACTCTGTGCTGGCACTCGGCTGGCGTGGGACTCCGAAACAGTGGCACCGGCTCGAGTCCGGCATGGCGATCATGGCGGTCGCCATCGTGCCGGTGGCGGTGTCGGTCCACACGATCGTCTCGTTCGACTTTTCGATGGCGCCGGTGCCGATGTGGCAGTCGACGATCTTCGGCCCGTACTTCGTGGCGGGCGCCATCTTCAGCGGCATCGCGGGTCTGTTGCTGGCGATGGCAGTGCTGCGCCGTGTGCTGCACCTCGAGGCCTACTTGCACCCGGTGCACTTCGAGAACCTGGGCAAGCTGTTGCTGGTGATGGCGCTCCTCTGGGGCTACTTCGTCTTCAACGAGCGCCTGGTGACCTACTACGGGAACGAGCCGTCGGAGATGGCGGTGTTCTGGCGGACGCAGCGCGAATCGTTCGCGCCGCTCTACTGGACGATGGTGATTGGGAACTTCGTGCTGCCGCTGGTGATCATGGGCGTGCGCCGCTTCCGGACCATCACCGGCTGCGTCATCGCCTCGATCGGCGTTGTCGTCGGCATGTGGCTGGAGCGTTTTCTCATCATCGTGCCGGCGCTCGGGCACAAATACCTTCCCTACAGCTACGGCGTCTACCGGCCGCAGCTGGTCGAGATCATCATCGCCGCCGCCACGTTCGCGGCGATGGCGCTGCTTTACGTGCTCTTCACGAAGCTCGTTCCGATCATCTCGATCTGGGAATTGAAGGCGGGTGAACATCCGTCGCCAGACCTGATGCCGCCGGGGAACGAGGAGCATCGGCTCGGGGAGTTGCACCTATGACCCGTCGAGAGTCTCAGCGTCAGCCCGAGCTCGGTCGAGGGGTGAAGGCGGTCTACGGACTCTACCCCGACGGTGCTTCGGCTCAGCAGGCGGTCAACCGTCTGCGCGCCGCCGGCGTCGTCGATGCTGACATCGCGATTCAATCCGCGCAGCCGATGGAGGATTTCGAGTTCGGTCAACGCGACAAGGCCACCTGGATGTGGTGGCTCGCATGCGGCGGAGGGCTGGTCGGGATGATGTCGGCGCTCGGCCTGGCGTGGCTCACCGAAGTCTCGTGGCCGATCAACGTCGGTGGCCTGCCGATCTTCGCCTGGTGGCCCAATCTCATCATCACGTTCGAGTTGACGATGCTGGGGGCTATCTTCACGACGGTCGTCACGCTGGTGATCACCGCGCGGCTCGGACGCCGATCGACGATTTACGATCCCGCAGTCTCGGACGGAAAGATTCTGGTTGGCGTGACGAACCCGCCGGACTCGGCTATCGGCGATCTGGAGAAGGCGCTGACGGCTCCGCCGGGAGCCGAGCTCAAGAAAATCTAAAAGGGGTCAAGGCCCGATTTCCAAATCCCAACGTATCTGTTTACCGCTTTCCCAAGTTTCACCGCGAGGGCGCGGAGAGTATCTATCGCAGGGATCGCCGCGATCGCAGAGAGCAAACGGGTGGCGGCCCGGCCGTTGGCCGGGCCAGACGGATCGAGAGGGACCCGCGCGAGTGTCAGAGGCGAACACCACGAACGACACTCGTGCGGTGCCCCTCTCGGTCCGTCGCGCGCGTCGCGCGCCACCCGTCGGCGCTCGTGGAATGCACTGGAATTCCCCGCGATCCCAGCGATCTCTGCGATAAAAAGGATCAGCGGGTGTCGTCTGTGTTGATGCGCTAATCAATGACATCCCAACTTCCAAGAACCGGGTGGTATTGGGAGTTGGAAGTTTCGTTGGTCTTTTTTACAGACCCGGAACCGGCCCGACGTACGCGATCAGTCGTCCCGAAACAATCGCACAGAACCAACAGGCCAGCGATGCCCATGCCAGCGTCTTCGCGCGGTTGGAGACTGGCCGGCTGTCGAGGCCGGGGTCATCGAACACCTGCTTCCGGATGATGCGGAGCAGCATGACGCCGAGCACCACGAACAAGAGTTTCACGTACAGGTCGTAGTTGCGGCCGTAGATGCTGGCGTCCTTCAGGAAGATGGAGACGCCGGTGAACAGGTTGATCCCGAACCCGATCCACATCACCGGGAAGAGGCGCTCGAGCGGCTTGAGCGCCGTTTTCGGCCAGAACCCCAGCAGCGCCATCGAGATGACAGCCGCTCCGCCGGCGACGAGTGACATACCCAGGGTGTGAACGAAGAGCAGCGCCGGAAAGGCCCACAAGCTCGGAGATTCACGCACCCACGTGCTGTACGACAGTGACTCCAGCCAACTCAGAAATTCCATCGCTACCGGTCCTCGTTGCGCTCGTCTCGTGCGGCGCTTCTATCGATCAGGATCCCGGCGAGGGCCATCACGATGGTCACCCCCAGGACGATAGAGAAAACGGTCATAGCCAGCTGCATGCGTGCTCCGCTAAGGCAATAACGATTCTTCGATCAGAATGCATTCCCGATGAACGGAAGCATGCTGCCCCAATACATCACGCCGACCCAGAAGAACATCGCGCCCACGGCGGCCGCCTTCGACAGCGGCGGGGCGTCGCGTCCCGGGGCCAGCGCCCAGGTCCGATCGAACGTGAAATACAGCGTATTCGCGCCAGCCAGCACGACGAACACCAGTTTCCAAAAGAACGCGGGATTGTTGACGTACTGCCCGTAGGCAGCGGCGAAGAAGAGCATGCCGGTGAACGTGTTCATGGCGAATCCGAGCATCGCCCACGGCAGCAGTCGATCGAGCGCGGCAAACGAGACCTGTGACATGACGCCGAGCATGCGCAGATCGATCAGCAGGATGATGCCGATGAGCATCGAGAGCCCGACGAAGTGGAGGGTTTCGGCGGTGATCCACGTCCACGGCGTGTCGCGCACGTAGTCGCCCACCATCCGGCCGAAGTGGCCTGCGAATGTCGTCACCTCGGTGGTGCCGCGGATCTCGGGATGGTTGATCATGCCGCCCACGTTGGCCGCCATGGCCATCACGCCCATCGTGGCCAGCGACAGCACCAGCACCGCGGTATTCAACCCGGGCGAGACCGTGGACCGGCGCCGGAATTGCCACAGCGCCAGCCACGCCAGTGCGCCAGTCACTTCCATCATCGCCAGCCCGAGGAAGGCGGCGCCCTCGTGGGTCTCGATGAGCGACAGTGTCACAGTTCCGCCATTACTGCCGTCGCTGATCTCCCCGCGATCCTGGAGATTCGTCTGGGCAGCGTTGCCCGTCGCATACGTTGGGATCGTCAGCAACGCGACGCCCACCATGACGACCAGACTGGCCTGCTTCAGATCACCGCTGCGAGCGACCATCGAAGCGATAAACAGAGCGATACCGATGCCGAACCCAACGGTTGGCACGTGATTTAGAAGCAAATGAAGATGTGTCGGATCCATAGTTGCACCCTACGACGGTCGCCGCCGTACAGGTTCGATGCTGTCCAGGGAATTAAGGCGAGGACTGGACCGGATCAACGTTGACACGGGCTCGGCAGACCGACGGGCGAGTCTATTGCCGATTCGACAAAAAGTCTACAGACCACTAATATCCCCGCGTACGATTCCTTTTCGAGGCCGTCATGACGCGACATTTCTTGCGCATCCTGTTGTGTGCGGTCGTCCTGAGCGGGATCTCGGCACCCGCTTTTGCGCAGGTCGATCTCACCGGGATGTGGGCCCCCATTTTCCACGAGGACCAGGTCGAGCGGATTCCTGGACCCGACGTCGGCGACTACGCCGGCCTGCCGATCAACGACGCGTTACGGATGCGTGCCGATAGCTGGGATGCGTCGCTGTTGACGCTGCCCGAGCACCAGTGCAAACCGCATCCATCCACTTACGGGTTCCGCGGCGTCGGCAACCTGCGAATCACGGCCGACGTGGACGACAAGACGCAGTCGATCATCAAGCTGCACACGCACATCCAGTGGCAGGAGCAGCGGCGGGATATCTGGATGGATGGCCGCCCGCACCCGCCTGAGTACGCCGCTCATACCTGGCAAGGGTTCTCTACCGGTCAGTGGGAAGGCAACGTGCTCGTCGTCAAGACGACGCATCTGAAGGCCGGGTGGATTCGCCGGAACGGCCTGCTGATTTCAGACCAGGCAACGATGACCGAGCGTTTCATCAGGCATGGGAACTACCTCACCCACATCTACGAGATCGAGGACCCCAATTACCTGACCGAGCCGCTGATCAAGACCAACGGGTTCCAGCTGACGCCGAATCCGGCGATGCAGCCTTACCCGTGCTATCCCACAGTTGAAGTGCCGCGCGAAAAGGGCGATGTCCCGCATCATCTGCCGGGTGAGAATCCCTTCCTCGATGAATACGCCAAGAAACACCACCTGCCGCAGAACGCCGTGCGTGGAGGCGCGGAGACCGCCCTGCCGGAGTTCATGACGGCGACGCCGGCGACGCGAAAGCCGGATCCGCCTGTCAAGAAGGCGGCACCGGTCGACGTGCACTCGTTGCACGTGCAGGGCAACGTCTGGATGCTGCACGGCGGCGGTGTGAACGCGGCGGTACAGATTGGCGATGAAGGCGTGCTCGTGGTGGACACGATGACCGCGGCGCTCGCCGACAAGCTGGTTGCCGAGGTGAAGAAACTGGCAGGCGACAAGCCGATTCGCTGGGTCGTCAACACGCAGCTGGATCAGGATCATACCGGCGGCAACGCGAAGGTGGCGTCGGCGGGGCAGTCGATCATCGCCGGAAATTTTGCGGGACAGGCGGGCCAGTCGTCGGCCAACTACGCCAAGGTGCTGACGCACGAAAACGTCGAGTCGCGCCTCGTGAAGGTGCAGCCTCCGCTCCCGACCTACGCGATGCCGACCGACACTTTCTTCACCGACGAGTTCGAGCTGCACTTCAACGGTGAGGCCATTCAGTTCATCCACGTGCCGAACGCGCACACCGACGGCGACATCATGGTGTTCTTCCGGAAGTCCGACGTGCTTGTCGCCGGAGACGTCTTCAACACCCTCAGCTTCCCGGTGGTAGACACGGAAGAGGGCGGCAGTCTGAACGGTGTGGTGAAGGCGCTCAATCAGATCCTCGACATCACCGTGCCTGAAGACAAACAGGAAGGCGGCACGTATGTCATCCCAGGCCACGGACGTCTGACCGACGAAGCGGATGTAGTCGAGTACCGCGACATGATGACGATCATCCGGGATCGGATTCAGAACGCGGTGAAGAAAGGGATGACGCTGCAGCAGGTGAAGGCGGCGCGTCTCGTCCGCGACTATGAAGGCCGTTATGGCGCCGCGTCAGGAGCGGCGACCGCCGACGCTTTCGTCGAGGCCGCTTACCAGAGCCTCAAGGGAAGTTCAAAGTAGAAAGTTCAAAGTGGAGAAGTAGGTGGATAAGTACATCCGGGGTTTCTTCGTCGCGGCAGTCATTCTCGGTTCGGGGTTCATCGCATCGGCTCAGCAGGGCGGCGCCCGCGGCGGCGGACCGCCGCAGCCGCCACCGACGCCACAGGCCGCAGCGCCGATCGATCTCACGGGCTACTGGGTGTCGGTCGTCACCGAGGATTGGCGATGGCGCATGGTGACGCCGCCGAAGGGTGACTTCGCGAGCGTGCCGCTCAACGCCGAAGGACAGAAGGTCGGCAATTCCTGGGATCCTGCCACCGACGGTTCGTGCCTGGCGTACGGCGCCGCCGGCCTGATGCGCGAGCCGACGCGTCTGCATATCACCTGGGACAATCCGCAGACGTTGAAGATCGAAACCGACACAGCGGTCCAGACGCGGCGGTTGATGTTCGGAAGCAATCAGGCACCGGCGCAGCGATCGCTGCAGGGCTACTCGGTGGCCGAATGGGAAGTGGCCGGTGGGGGCGGACGCGGCGGTGGTCGTGGTGGTGGCGGTGCGCAGGGACCGCAGCGTGGCAATCTCAAGGTGACGACCACGATGTTGAGCGCCGCCTGGCTGCGCAAGAACGGCGTGCCCTACAGCGAGAACACGACGCTCACCGAGTACTTCGATCGCTTCCCGGCACCCAACGGCGACGAATGGTTCGTCGTGACCACGATCGTGTCCGACCCGAAGTACCTGACGCAGGACTTCGTGACGAGCACGCACTTCAAGAAGGAAGCCGACGGAACGAAGTGGGCGCCGAAGCCTTGTAAGCCCTGAGAGACGCCAATCAAACGTGTCGCGATCTGGCGTCGTGTCCGCCCGAATCGCGGAGCGATGTCAGCACGGAGGGTCCGTGCCTCCAACGGGGTTGAAGCGAAGAGGCACGCTTCCGTAGTCGCCCGCGATCAGCCCTGGAGCCGTTTATGAGCGAACAGAATGACGTCCTGATTGAAGAGCAGTTGAAAGCGTTG
>Ga0310810_10002865_pt1 | contig 18674 bp, 16 predicted proteins | sample NCmetagenome_FD_207641 | JGI IMG/M metagenome (GOLD analysis project Ga0310810, IMG submission 207641) | Soil microbial communities from experimental microcosm in Duke University, North Carolina, United States - NC | ecosystem: Engineered > Artificial ecosystem > Soil microcosm > Unclassified ...
GATCCAGCTGGCGGCGTTCGGCAAGCTCGCGCTCGCAGCCTCGCTGATCAACGCCTTCGTGACCGTCGTGATCAATCCGCTCAGAGTCGACCGCGTGCCGGACCGGTTTCCGACGATCCTCCAGGACGCCGTCGTCATCGGCCTCGTCCTGCTGACGTCGACCTTCCTCAGCCAGCAGCTCGTCACGACGTCGGCGGTGAGCGCCGTCGTCATCGGCTTTGCGCTGCAGGATACGCTCGGCAATGCCTTCGCGGGGCTCGCGATCCAGAGCGAGAAGCCGTTCCACGTCGGGCACTGGATCAAGGTCGGCGAGTACGAAGGACGCGTGGCGGAAGTGACGTGGCGCGCGACGAAGCTGCGGACCAAGGCTGGCAACTTCGTCGTCCTGCCGAACAACATCGTCTCGAAGGAGGCCATCACCAATTACTCAGAGCCGGCGGCGCCGACGCGCCTCCAGATCGAAGTCGGCGCGTCCTATCTCGCGCCCCCGAACCAGGTCAAGGCCGCGATCATGGAAGCGATCCGGCACTCGTCACGCGTGCTCGCCGCGCCCGCGCCCGACGTCGTGCTCGTCGCGTTCGACAGCTCGGCGATCACCTACCGGGCGCGATTCTGGATCGATGACTACGAGGCCGACGAAGCTTCGCGCGATGAAGTGCGAACCGCCATCTACTACTCCTTCCAGCGGCACGGGATCGAGATCCCCTGGCCGATCCAGATCCAGTACGAGAGGGAATGGAAGGAACAGGACGCCGGCGCCAAAGTCGAGGAGGAAGGGCGGCTGCTGGCCGCCGTCGATCTGTTTGCGCCGCTCGCGCCCGAGCAGCGCCGACAGATCGCGATGTCGGCGCCCATGGCGGTCTACGGCAGCGGCGAGACGATCGTGCGCCAGGGCGAGGAAGGCCAGTCGATGTTCGTCGTCGTGTCCGGCAGCGTCAGCGTGGTGCTGGAGCCATCCCGGAACGAAGTCGCGCGCATTCAGCCGGGAGGCTACTTCGGCGAAATGTCGCTGTTGACGGGGGAGCCGCGTTCGGCGACCGTTCTCGCCGTCGGCGATGTCGCCGTCGTCGAGATCAGCGCCGATCTCTTCCGACGCCTCGGCCAGGTGCATCCGGAAGCGATCGAGAGAATCGGCATGGTTGCGATGGTGCGCCGCGCCGGGCTGGACCAGATGAAGGCCTCCAGCCTGGGCACGGCGACCGTCGCAAATGACACGCTGGTGTCGCGGATGAAGAGATTTCTTCGGCTCGGCTGAAAAGCGTTACAGCGCGGGCCGCTAGTACCGCCGCCCTTCGCGATACGCGCGGTTGTAGCCGTCTTCGAATCCGCGGCGGTAATCCACCCGATACAAGTCCTTCGGACCGTAGCGGCCGTTGTAATCGTGGTCCCCGTTGCGATACCACTTCTGGCGGTTCACGTCCGGGTAGCGGCGATGCTGGAGGTCATCGAGCCCTTTCTGGTAGCCGTCCCCCAGGCCGTTCTGGAACGCGATGGACACCACTGCGCGCCCGTAACCACGGTCGCCTTCGCGGCCGTACCCGTAGGCCCCATTTCGTCCGCGATCGTCATATCCCCGGGCGGCCAGACGGTTGAAGCCGTCGCGATAGCCCTGCGCGAAGCCCGCCCGGAACTCGTCGCGGTATCGGCCGCGATCGCCGTAGCGCGAGTTGTAGCCGTTCGTCGCGTCACGGTACTCCCGCTCCCGCTCGATATCGAGCGTGCGCCGGTCGCGGGCGGCCTGTTCGCCTCTCTGAATGCCCGCGCGGTAGCCGGCGTCGTACGCGGGACCCTGAACGTTGCTGTAGCGGTAGTCGCGTCCTTGTGGATCCCACTGCTGCGCTGCCGGATTCGCATGCGCGGACGATGACATCGCCGCCAACATGAACGCGGCTGCGGCCGAGGTCGCAAGTATTCGTGTCGTCATGGTTGATCGCTCCCACCGGTCGTAACAGCAAGATCGGGACCCTGTCGATTAGGCCTGAAAAGATCGCGATGTCCGCTGTTGAGTCGTCGGCGGGGGACAGTCGGTGACGCGAAGGGAGGACAGGAGGAACCTACTGCGTCCAGACGAGCACACGCGCGCCGTCGCTGTCGCGATGGTCGACGATGAGCGTCGGGCCGAAACGCTCGAGATCCTCGACGGTCAACCTGAGCTTCGCCAGATCGAGGTTGTTCCCGCCCACGTCGAAGCGCGTGCCGCGCATCTTCAGACGCAGCAGCCAGAACGGGATCTCTATGCGGACGACGCGCTCGTCTTTCGGATCGAAGGCCATGATGTTCAGCGTGTCGGGCCGCTGCGTGCCGTTGGGGCGGTCGACGTTGGAGTGGACGAAGTTGCCGCGATCGTCGAGCTCGATGAGCGGTTTCTGGCCGGAGAAGCGGTCGCGCATCGACTGAAAGTCGACCGTCGCCGCCGCCGTCGTCGTCGGGCGGATGTCGACGTGCGACTTGACGAACCAGAGGCCCGCCGCCGCCATGCTGATGACGCCGAGGATCCCCAGCGCGACGACCCCCACGACGATCCAGACCCACGTCTTTACCTTCGACGCCATTTTTTCTCCGGGGGAATATCGCCCTCGGGATCTTCGCTACTCACTCTATTCTCTTTGCCTCCGCCACGCAGATTGGATCGCTGCTCTTCTGGCAGGCGCTGATGGCCGCCGCCGCTTCGCGCCGCGCGGCGGCGCGATCGCCCCGTTGCAGCGCCAGACGCGCCATTTCGACGTGCGCGCGGCCCTGGACCCAGCCCGCGGCCCCGGGGGCGAGGGCAATGTGCAGGTCCTCCAGCGCGTCCTCGCGCCGCCGCAGCATCACGCGGGCCACGCCGCGCTTGTAATGCCACAGCGCGTCCTCGCCGGGGATCCGCGGACGAGCGTCGCGAGCGAGAATCGCCAGCCCCTCGGTCAGCAGCGCGTCCGCGTCCGACGGGCGGTTCGCGCGCGTCGCCGTGGCGCCGGCTTCGAGCACCACGAGCCGGTTTCGAGGATACCGCCGCCGGAGGTCCGCGAGCACGCGCATGGCGTCTTCGTACCGCTTTTCCCGGTTGTACAGCAATACGAGAGCGAACTGTGCCTCGGTTCGATTCTCGCTGGGCGCGTCCGCGGTTTCCTCGATCATCCGCAGGCCGCGTTCCTTCCCGCCCCCGAAGCCCGCGACGTAGGCCATGAGGCGGATCGGCAGCGACAGCGTCGACACGAGATAGCGGTACGTGCCGACGATCAGTCCGGCATCCTTCCGGCGCGGATCCAGCTCCAGGACGCGCTCCTGCTCCTCGTAGCTGCGGCGCGCGGCGCGGAATCCGGCCAGCAGGCGCCCCTCGACCGACGCCGTATACGACGCCTGCAGGCCGACGGCCGTGCCCAGCTCGAAGTGCGCGTCGGGGTCGCGCGGCGCGGCGGTCGCGCGGCGCTCCGCCAGATCGATCGCCTTCGTGATTTCGCGCTTGAACTCGGCGTCCAAATCCGCCGGCGGGTTCTTCACGTCGACGGTCGAAGCCGTAAAGCTGCCGAGATAGTGATCGACCGTCACGGCTCCTCGCCGAAAGAGGATGTCGAGCCATAACGTGGCGGCGAGCGCGCGATGGCTCGACGAGTCGTTGGGGTCCGCCGCGATGGCCTGCCGCAGCAGCGCTAACGACTGGTCGTAATCGAGGTTGTAGCAGAGCTCGGCCGCGCGGGCCCGCAGCTCACGCGGCGATTGCGCGCCCGCCGCGCCGCGCGCCGCGTGCAGAAGGATCACCAGGAGGAGCGCCGCCTTCAGTGGTCGACGCGGCGTCATCGGCATATGATAGCTGGGCTGCGAGAAGGCTTATGGCTCAGGGCTGAATGGCTCAGAGCGCACGGCTTATAGCTGAAGGCGTGAAGAGGACGCCGAACGGCTCACTGAGGAGAGGATCGGATGCCTAGAGGACGACCGCGGAAGAATGACGTGTTAATACGGTCCGCCGAGCTGATCGGATGGGCGCTCGGCGGAATCGAGCGGGAGATTGTCGAGACCCGAAACCGCCTCGCGACGTTGACGGCGCGGGCGGCCCAGCTCCGCAGGCGCGCCGGAACCAAGGCGGCTGCGGCCGTCTCCGACCTGAGCGCCGGCTCCGCGCCCGGCTCCCCCGGCCGTCGGCGACGCCGCCGAATGTCGCCGGAGGCGCGCAAGCGCATTTCCGAAATGATGAAGAAGCGCTGGGCGGAACGCCGGCGGACCAAGAAGTAGACGGGGAACGGTTAACCCTTCACGGTTAACTGTAGACGGCTAACTGTAAACGGCGAACTGTCAACGGCTCATCGCCTACAGTACGAACCCACGGCCAAGGCCGCGCTCCGACGCACGATCGAATGCCAGGCGCGCGGCCGCCACATCCTCCACGGCCATTCCCAGCGACTTGAAGAGCGTGATGTCTTCCGCCGAGGCGCGTCCAGGCGCGCGCCTGCCGATCACGTCGCCCAGCTCGCCCGCGATGTGCGACGCCTCGATCGCGCCTTCATGGATGGGAATGACGATGTCGCCCGCTTCCGCCAGCGCGCCGGCGGTGGAATCGACGAAGACGCGCGCGTCGCGGACGAGCGCGGTCTCCGTCTCGCGCTGATCGGGCCGGCACGCGCCGACGGCGCAGACGTGCGCGCCGGGTCGAACCCACGCGCGCGCAAGCACAGGCTCGCGCGACGCGGTCACGAGCGCAATGATGTCCGCCCCGCGCGCGGCGGTCTCCGCCGAATCCGCACCGACCATTCGCGCGCCGATCGATCCGCCCATGTCCTCGATCAGCGTCCGCACGTGCGCGGGCGTTCGGCTCCAGACTCGGATCTCCTCGATCCCGCGCACGCGGGTCATCGCCTCGACGTGGCTGCGCGCCTGCACGCCCGACCCGAAGACGGCCAGAACCCGCGCGTCCTGGCGCGCGAGATGTTTCGCCGACGCCGCGGAGGCAGCCGCCGTCCGCGCCTCGGTGATGTAGCGGCCGTCGAGGATCGCCTGCAGCGCCCCCGTCTCCGGATCGTGCAAAACGATGGTGGCCAGGTGAGAGGGAAGCCCGCGCTCCGCGTTGGAGTGGTACACGGTCACCAGCTTCGTGCCGAGCGAAGCGGGGGATTCCACGAACGCCGGCATGACGCCATAAAACGCGTGCCCGTCGCCGACGGAGACGATCGTGCGAAGGGGCTGCCGGACGCGCCCCGCGGAATACTGGTCCAGAGCGCCCTCCATGGCCGCAATCAAATCGTCCATGGAAACGACGGCCCGAATGTCCTTTTCCGAGAGCAGCAGGGGCATGGCAGCGGCACGTTAGCACACGGTGTCCCGGGGGGGTGTGCGCACCCCTGCACACCGCAATCTGTTACACTGCTTGGTCTCCCCAGATTGACGAGGGCTCGCCAATGGAGGGCCAGAGCGTCGGCAAGTATCGCGTGGGCTCGCGTCTGGGCCGCGGGGGGATGGGCTCCGTCTACAAGGCCGTGGACGAGACGCTCCATCGCGAAGTTGCGATCAAGCGCCTGCACCCCGATCTGTCGGATCCTGACGTCCTGAAGCGCTTCCGCGCCGAGGCGATGGCCCTGGCGCGCCTGAATCATCCCAACATCGCCACGCTGTACGAGCTCACCGAGCAGAACGGCGAGCTGCTGATGATCATGGAGTTCGTCCGCGGCAAGACTCTCGAGATCGTCTCCCAGCAGACCGGACCGATGCCGATCGACCGCGCGGTGAACCTGTGCGCCCAGGCTCTCGACGCGCTCGCGCACGCGCACCGCGAAGGGATCGTCCATCGCGATCTCAAGCCGGCGAACCTGATGCTGACGACGTCAGGGCTGGTGAAGGTGATGGATTTCGGCCTGGCGCGCATGGCCGGGACCGAGCATCTCACCAACAACGGCTTCATGGTCGGCACGCCGGCGTACATGTCGCCCGAACAAGTCCTCGGCGGCGAAGTCGACGGACGGGCGGATCTGTATGCCATCGGCGTCGTGCTCTACCGGCTGCTGACGACGCAGCTGCCGTTCAACGCCGAGAGCGGCATCGCGATGGTCCAGAAGCAGATCAACGACCAGCCGACGCCGGTGCGGCAGTTGCGGACGGAGCTGCCGCAGTTGTGCGAGGAGATTCTCACGCGCGCGCTGGCGAAATCGCCGCAGCAGCGCTATCAGACCGCGGATGAATTCAAGGCCGCTCTCTGCAATCTGGTCGGCGGCGCGCTCTCGTCGTCGTCGATCGCGGCGATACCGATCGTTCCCGCCGCGGAGGCGTCGGATCCGACAATAGTCCTTCGCCGGCCGCAGAGACCGGGTCTCTTCGCGGGATGGTCCGGGAAGGCTGCCGGCGTCGCCGCGGCCTGCGTGCTGCTCCTCGTCGGCATTCCGGCGACGGCGGTGATCATCTCGCGCATGCTCGCGGGAGCCGCCGCGCCGATGCCGCCCGCTCCCGCGCCGGCCGGCGCGCCTCGCGAGATGCGACCGTCGGCAGTCGCAGCCGCGATGACGCCGACGGACAGCGGACCGCGAAACCGCCCGGCCTCGCCCAAGAACCGGGCGACGACAGCGCCAGCGGGGGAGGCCGAGCCGGCAGCGGCCGAGCCCGCGGCCGCCACGCCGCCCGCCGCGACCATGCCGACCGTCACTTTTACCGAGGCGAAGCTGTTCGTCGTCGAGAACGGCAAGCCGCGCGATCGCGCCGCCGCCTTGAGACTGGGGTCGGACAGCCTGCAGGTGCTCGATGGCGAGAAGCCGATCGAGAGCGCGGCCTATCGCGACGTCGTCGGCGTGTTCCTCTCGCATTCGCGGGAGCCGCGCTGGGCGAAGCCCGACGGCACGCCCGTGCCGCTCGGAAAGGTCGGCGGGAAGCTCTCGTTCCTGAGGGCGTCGCCGGATTGGATCACCGTTCAGACGAAAAGCGAGTTCATCCCCGTCCGCGTTCCAGACGAGAACGTTTCTCGTCTCATCCGCGAGCTCGAAACGCGCACCTCGTCGAAGGTGATTCGGCTGAAGTAGCCAATCGCCCATCGGCCGATCTACCAGCCGGCTGCCATCCCGTCCTTGCGCGGATCCGATCCGGCCATCAGCACGTGCGTCTTCGGGTCGATCATGATGCCCTGGAATCCGCCCCAGACCCCTTTGCCTGCGATCAGGTGGTGGCCGCGCGACGCGAGGCCGGCCCGGGCCTCGGCGGAGAATGCTGATTCGAGCGCGAGCCCGTCTCTGGTGTGCCGAAAGCGCGGCGCCTCGCCCGCGTCCTGGATGTTCATCCCGAAGTCGATCAGGTTCGCGAGCACCTGCGCATGTCCCTGCGCCTGCATGTCGCCGCCCATCACGCCGAACGAGACCCAGGGCGCGCCGTCCTTCATCACCATCGCCGGAACGAGCGTATGGAACGGACGTTTGCCGGGCGCGAGCTGATTGGGATGCCCGGGCGTCAGCGAGAACAGGCTGCCGCGATCGTGCAGCACGATTCCGGTGTCGCCCGCGACGATGCCGGAGCCGAAGGTTTCGTAGAGCGACTGGATGAGAGAGACCGCGTTGCCCTCGGCATCGGCAGCCGTCAGGTAGACGGTGTCGCCCATCGCCATCGGGTGATCGCCGCCATCGGGCGTCGAACGCCCGTCGAGGCCGAGGGCCTTGTACGACGCGGCGGCATGGTCGGGAGCGATTTCCCTGCGTCGTTCGGCGGCGTACTCCTTGGAGAGCATTCGCTCGACTGCCTTCGCGGGCGTGGATGAAGGATCGCCGATCCACGCATCGCGATCGGCGAAGGCAATCTTCTTGGCTTCGACGAGCGCGTGAAGGTAGGCGGCGGAATTGTGGCCGAGCGACTTGAGGTCGAAGCCCTCGAGGATGTTCAGCATCTCCAGGGCTGTGACGCCCTGGGTATTCGGCGGCAGCTCGAGGACCTGATATCCGCGGTATGTCGTCGAGATGGGATCGACCCAGTCAGCGTGATGCGCCGCGAGATCGTTCAGCGCCAGGAGCCCGTGCCTCCGCTCCATGTCTTCCGCGATGGCTTTGGCGATCGCGCCCTTGTAGAACGCGTCGCGTCCTTCCTTCGCGATGAGCTCGAGTGACGCGGCGAGCGCGGGGTTTCTGAAGACGTCGCCCGGCGCGGGCGCCTTGCCGCCGGGCAGGAACACGGCCGCGGCTGTGGGATCGTGCGACAGCAGGTTCTCGACTTCCTTCCACTGTCCCGCGATGATCTCGCTCACGGCGTAGCCGTCCCGCGCGTATTTGATGGCCGGCTCGAGCGCCTGCGCGAGCGTGCGCGTGCCGTGCTTCGTCAGCAGCTCGTTCCAGCCGTCCACGACGCCCGGCACGCTCACTGACAGCTCGCCGCGGATGGGGATGTGCTGAAGGCCGCGCCTGGTGAACTCCTGCAGCGTCGCGGCCGCCGGCGCGCGGCCGCTCGCGTTCAGGCCGTGGACGGTCTTCGTCTTCGCGTCGTACACGATCGCGAACAGGTCGCCGCCGGGCCCGTTCATCGTCGGCTCCACGACGGAGAGGACGGCGGCGGCCGTGACGGCGGCGTCGATCGCGTTGCCGCCGGATTGCAGCACGCGCAGGCCCGCCGCGGTCGCCAGCGGCTGACTCGTGGCAATCACGCCGTTTCGGCCCATGACGACCGAGCGCGTGCCGTGCGGATTGCCCGCGGGACGGTCGCCCGGGAACTGCTGCATCACCACTGCGGCCGACAGGACCGCCGTCGCTGAAAAACGCATGGTCGGATGGTAGCCGAATCCATGACCGGAACCTACTCGCACCTCAGCGCGACGATCGGGTCGATTCTGGTGGCGCGTCGTGCCGGAAGGTAGGCGGCACACGTGGTGACGACGGCAAAGACGATGGAGACGAGGACCAGGGTAATCGGATCGAGCGGTGTGATCCCGTAGAGCATCGTGGACAGGTAGCGCGCGGCCGACACCGTTCCGAGCAGACCGAGGACAATCCCCAGGCCGGTCAGCGTCGCACTTTGTCCGAGCACGATGAGCATGACTTCCGCGCCGCGGGCGCCGAGCGCCATGCGAACGCCGATCTCCTGCGTGCGCCGCGCCACGCCGTACGACAGCACGCCGTAGAGACCGAGCGACGCCAGGAGGAGGGTCAGCGCGCCAAAGCTCAGCGCGAGATACGCGACGAGCCGTTCGCGGCTGAGATCGCGCGACAGACGCTGCGACATGGTCCCGACGCCGCCGACGAGCAGATCGGGTTCGGTTCGTCGGATTGCCTCGCGAACGGCCCCGACGGCGCGTCTGGGATCGCCGTCAACGCGCGCGTCGACATTCGTCAGGGCCGTGTGCCGATCCGGGCGCTGCTGGTCGATCGGAAAGTAGACCATCGGGACCGGCATCTCGTGCAGCGTCTGCGTGCGTGCGTCGCGTACGACGCCCACGATCTCGGTGTCGAGTTGCGAGGATCCCAGCCGCAGGCCGATCGGGTTTTGCCCGGGAAAATAGCGGCGGGCGATTGATTCGTTGATCACCGCAACGCGCGCGCTGTGCTCCGTGTCCCGTTCGTTGAACGCCCGTCCGCCGACGAGTGGAATGCCCACGGTCTGAAAATAGTCGGGCGTTACCCAGTTCTGGTAGAGGCTGATCCCTTCGCCCCCGTTTTCGAGGCGAAACCCGCTGGATGACGAGCAGCCCGCGATGAGGCCGCATCGCGAGGCCGCCGCCGACGTGACGCCGGGCACGCCGCGCGCCGCGGCAACCAGACGACGCGCCAGCGCCGGCGTCTGGTCTGCCGGATACTGGCTGTCAATCGGATCGAGCGACACGGTCACGAGCCGATCCGTCGAGAAGCCCGGATCGATCCGCATGAAGTTGACGAGCGTCTGGCCGAGCAGCACGCCCGCGCAGACGACGACAACCGATAACGCGAGCTGTCCGACGACGAGGGAGCGCATACCCTTCATCGACGCGTGGCCCATGGCCTGCCGCTGGGTCGTGCCCAGTGCGGCTGTCCGTCCCGCGCTAACGGCCCGCAGCGCGGGCGCCAGGCCGAACACGACCGCCGTCGTCACGGAAAGACCGGCGGCGAACGCGAGCACGCGGGCGTCCGGCGAGAACACCAGCGGAAGCTCACCGGAGATGCCGAGAACCTGGCGGGCGAGCACGCCGCTGGCCCACTCACCGAACAGCAGTCCGGCGGCGCCGCCGAAGACGGCCAGCGCGAGACTCTCGGTCAGGCACTGCCGGACGAGGCGTCCCGTCGTGGCGCCCAGCGAGATTCGAATGCCCACGTCCCGCGCGCGTCCGGCCGCGCGAGAGAGGAGCAAATTCGCGATGTTGGCGCAGGTCACGAGCAGCACCAGCGCCACCATCGCCGTCAGGGCGAACAGCGGTCCGGAAAACCGCGCCCGCAGGCCGGAGAATCCGCGCGAGAACGGCTCGACGACGAGCGTATGCGCGAGCATGGACTGGCGATTCCTGGGATTCGGGATCGTGCTGGCAAGCTCCGCGATGCCGTGCTGGTTGGCGGCCTGGAGGAGCGGGACGACGCGCCTCAGCTCACTGGAGGGCACGCGGCCCACCAGGTTCAGCCATGCGACGTTGTCCTGGGCGAGCCAGGGCTTGGCGCTGTCCACTCTGCCGTACCCGCTCGTGTTGTTGTCGTACCGCAGGACTGACTGTAGGGTCAGCGGGAGCCACATGTCCGACTCCGAATCGGTCCACATCCCGAAGAATCCAGGCGGCGTCACACCCACGACGATCGCGGTCAGTCCGTTGACGATCACGCTCTGTCCGATTGCTGCGTCGGCCCCTCCAAGTATCCGATTCGAGAATCCATCGCTGATCACCACCACCGGTGAGACGCGATCCACGCGCACGTCGTCGTCGGTCAGGACCCGGCCCCGGGAAGCCGAGATGCCGAGCGTGGCGAAATAGCCCCCAGAAACCATCTGCGCCTGCACGAAATGGGCTTCGGGAGCGCCGGGGAGGTGCACGCTGAATCTCGAGCTTCTGGTCACCGCCGCCAGGGACCCGTGCGAATCGAGCGCCTGCCGAAGAAGGATGAACCTCGGGTAACTGAATCGCAGATAACGCCCCGTACCGCCGGCGGCGTCGGCGATCCCTTCCGGACCGTTCTCGTAGAACGTCACCAGATCGCGCGCGGCCGGCACCGGCAACGGTTTGAGGACCACGGCGTCGAGCAGCGTGAAAATCGTCGTGTTGGCGCCGATGCCCAGCGTCAGCGTGACAATGGCGACGAGCGTGAATGCGGGATTGCCAGCGAACGTCCGTCTCGTCAGGCGCAAGTCCTGACCCAGGTCGTCCAGCCAGCCGAACGACCTTGCCTCCCGATACTCCTCTTTGGTCTGTACGACGCCGCCGAAGCGGCGAAGCGCGGCCATGCGGGCCTCCTCGGGCGAGAGCCCCCGCGCGACGTATTCGTCCGTTGCCTCCGCGAGATGAGCGGCGATCTCATCGTCCAGATCGCGGTCCATTTGGGGCGAGCGGGCCAGCGCGCGCAGTCGCGACAGGAGACTGCGGATGTGTCTCACGGCATGTCCTCGGAGATCCTGAAGAAGCGCTCGACGATGCCGGTCGCGCGCTGCCATTGAACGGCTTCCGTCTGGAGCTGCCTGCGGCCGGCCCGGGTGAGCGCGTACACCTTCACTCTGCGGCCGCTGTCGGACTCGCTCCACTTCGACGAGATCCAGCCCATCTGCTCGAGCTTGAGCAGCGCCGGATAGAGCGTCCCCTGTTTGAGAGCCAGTTGGTTCCCGCTGATCTGTTCGATGCGGCGCGCGATGCGATATCCATGAAGGGGGCCGATGGCCTCGAGCGTCTTCAGGACCATCAGACCGAGGCTGCCGTAGAGGACCTCGTTCCGGTCGTGCTTGTCGGGCGGCATATAGGTGGGAAGCCTACACCTGACATATGTAGGCAGTCAACGCATCAGACGTACACTACATCCGATGTCCATTCGGGACCGCGTGGCCCGGCTCGCCGCGGAGCTGCCGCAGGCTCCTCAGTATCCGACGCAGGGCGCCACGGTGTTCGTGGACCTCGAGCGTCGCGAGGTCCTTCGCGGGTACACGCCGTTGCACGTCGTTCGCGCGCTCCTCGCCGGGCGCGGGGCGAACATGTTCTACCTGCACCGGCTGCTCGACGAATCGCTGCAGCCGCTGCACCCGGACATCCCGCTGATCTTCGGCTCGGGCGTTCTGACCGGCATCGTGCCCAGCGCCGCGCGCGGCAACGCGACGTCGTGGTCGCCGGAGTCCGGCGTGCTGCTCGATTCGAACGCCGGGGACTACTTTCCTTCGTTCATCCGCATGAACGGGATCGACCACCTCGTGCTGTACGGGCGCGCCGCGTCGTGGACCCTCGTGCACATCAGGAACGGCGAGCTGGCGTTCGTGGACGGGGCGCGATACGCCGCCCTGGACAACATCGATCTCCGCGAGCGGATCCCGGAGGATTTCGGCGGCGCATGGACGCGCGATCTCGCGATGGTGAACATCACCAGGGCGGGGGAGAACCTCGCGCTGACGAGCGCCATCATGGGCGGCCCCAAGGCCTGCTACGCGCGCGGCGGTCCCGGCGCGAAGATGGGCTCGCTGAAACTGAAGGCGATCGTCGTGCAGGGACAGACGCGCGACTTCGAGACCGCGCAGCCGTACAAAGGCTACAACCGCACCATCGCGCAGAAGCTGCTCGACACGTCCGTCGTCAAGCATGCGCTGAAGACCATGGGGACGCCGTTTCTGTACAAGCCGAGCCGCATGCTCGGCGCCATGGGCACGAAGAACAATCAGGAGACGACGTGGACCGATCGTCTCGACGCGGAGCACATCACCCCGTATCGTCCCGGGATGGCGGGGTGCTTCCGGTGTCCGGTGAACTGCCGCCCGCTCAACGAACTGAACCAGGACGCGTCGGACAGGTACGGGCGCGGCGACGGTCCCGAATACGTCACGCTGGGCAAGTTCGGCCCGAACATCGGGATCGATCGCGTCGAGTCCGTCATCCGCCTGAACAACATCTGCAACGACCTCGGCCTCGACACCGCGTCCACGGGCTCGTCGATCGCCTGGGCGATGGAGCTCTATCAGCGCGGCCTCATCACGCGCGCGCAAACGGGCGGTCTCGATCTGACGTGGGGCAACGCGGAGGCCGTCGAACGCCTGCTCTTCGAGTTGTCGCGCGGCGAGGGCTTCGGCGCGGTGGTCGGCGGGGGCACGCGCGCCGTCGAGCGCGGCCAGTATCCGGCCGAAGCGCTGAAGTACCGGATGGCCGTCAAGGGACTGATGCAGAGCGATCCGCACGACGCGCGGATCCTCAAGGCGTTCGCCCTCGGCCTCGCCGTCGCCACGCGCGGCATGGATCACCTGCGCAACCGCGTGACGCTCGAGATCAACGCGCGCATCAACGACGATCCGGCCTTCAAGCAGCGTCTCTACGGGAGTCCGGTCGGCGCGGCGCCGAACAGCTACGAAGGGAAGGAGCGCGCCGTCCGCGTGTGCGAGAACACCTATGCGGTGGGGGACAGCGTCGGGATGTGCCGCTTCACGACGAAGCTGTTCAACAGCCCGTCGCTCCCCGGCCTCGAGGAGTTCGCGAACCAGATCGGCAACGTCACCGGACTCGAATTCTCGGCCGATGATCTCGATGCGGTCGGCCACAACGTGATGGGCGTCGAGCGCCTGATCAACGCGCGGCTCGGCGTCCGCCGCGAGCACGATACGCTGCCCGATCGCTGGTTCGACGAGCCGATCGCCGTCGGGCAATACGCTGGGGAAAAGATCGACCGCCGCGAGTTCGACGCCATGCTGACGCGCTTCTACGACGTGTCGGGCCTCGACGAGCAGGGACACCCGCGCGGGCAATGGCGCGCCGAACTGGAGGGGGTGCTGGGGTGGCGTTAGGTGCGGGGGGTGCGGGGGGTGCGAGGGGTGCGGGGGGTGCGCCGGGTGCGAGGGGTGCTTGGGGTGCTGGGAGGGTCTGGATTGTTGCGCAGCCATGCCGTGAGTCTGCGATTCGCTTTCATCGCCCTGCGCGCGAGGCGGCGCATCTCGACTTGCTGTTCGTCGGTGAAATAGTGCTGTTCGTGACCGTCGTCGATTTGATCGAGTGCTTCTCCCAATGATGCATACGCGCCATCCAGATACCTCGCAAAGACGCCATGCGTGAAGCTGTAGAATCCTTCAGACGTCTGATAGCAACTGGATCGTGTCGCCGCGCGCATCTGCTCGCGAAATCTGAAGTCCTGATTCGCAGGTCCGTGGCGAATGCACTCGAGGGAGAGCGACCGCAACCGCGCACACAGCTGCCAGCAAATCAAATCCCGATGACTGCGGACCATGGCAGGCCGTCTCGCAGGAGGCGTGCCAGAGAATCGTCGACGAAACGCGTCGAGATTCTCTCCGAGCGGTCGTTTTCATCGCAGAAACTCCACCCTGTGCCCCCCTCGCACCTTGCGCACCCTGCGCACCCCACGCACCTTGCGCACCCCACGCACCTTGCGCACCCCACGCACCTTGCGCACCCCACGCACCCCCAGCACCCCCAATCATGATCACCGTCCGCCTGCCGGCGACGCTGCAGGTCGGTCCGGCCGACACCCTGACCTTCGACGCGCCGATCGGCACCGTGGCGGAGCTCATCGACCATCTGGACGCCCGCATCCCCGGCTTCCGCGAGCAACTGGACGACTCCGTGTTCAACTTCGCGGTCAACGACGAGATGCTCCTCTTCGGCGCCCGCGATCGGCGGCTGGCCGACGGTGATAGAGTAGAGATCATCCCCACAATCTCCGGCGGCTGAAAGCCCCCTTCGGCCCCTGCATTGCCGGCTCCCATCGGCCGATAACGTTACCGGAGAAGAGCGACGTGTCCACGGCAAGCGCGCTGCGGGAACAGATTGCCTCATTGGTACGCAAGTACCACGAGGAACAGTTCTCACCCAGGACCTTCAATCCGGAGACCGACCTCACACACTACGCGGGACGTGTGTTCGACGCGGAAGAACTGTGCAATCTGGTCGACGCCAGCCTGGATTTCTTCCTGACGGCGAACCGCTACGCCGAGCGGTTTGAGGCCGATTTCGCGGACTACCTTGGCGTATCCGACGCGCTGCTGGTGAATTCAGGCTCGTCGGCCAACCTCGTCGCGCTCTCCTCGCTCACCTCTCCGCAGCTCGGCGAGCGGCGACTGCAACCGGGCGACGAAGTCGTGACCGTCGCGGCGGGGTTTCCGACGACGCTCGCGCCGATCTTGCAGAACAACCTGCTCCCGGTCTTCGTGGACGTCAACCTTGCGGATTACACGGCCAACCCGGATCAACTGCGCGAGGCGATCGGGCCCAAGACGCGCGCGATCATGATGGCGCACACGCTCGGCGTTCCGTTCGATCTCGATGTCGTGATGGATCTGGCCGAGCGGCACGATCTCTGGGTGATCGAGGACAACTGCGACGCGCTCGGATCGCGCTACCGCGGCCGTCCGACCGGCACCTTCGGACACCTGGCGAGCATGTCGTTCTACCCCGCGCACCACATCACGATGGGCGAGGGAGGCTGCGTCGTCACGAACGACGATCGGCTCGGACGCATCGCGCGGTCGTTTCGCGACTGGGGGCGCGACTGCTACTGCGCGGGCGGCGAGAGCAACACGTGCGGCACGAGGTTCAGCCAGCAGTTCGGCACGCTGCCCGCCGGCTTCGATCACAAGTACGTGTACAGCCACGTCGGCTACAACCTGAAGGTGACCGACATGCAGGCGGCGATCGGCTGCGCGCAGCTCGCGAAGCTCGACGGATTCATTGCCGCGCGGCGCGCGAACTTCGATCGGCTGTCGGCGGCGCTCGCGCCGTACGCGGATCGGCTGCTGCTGCCGAAGGCGACGGCGCATTCGGAGCCCTCCTGGTTCGGATTCGCGATCACCGTGCGCGAGGGCGCCGGGTTCGGCCGCGCCGATCTCGTGAGATTCCTCGAGGCGAACCGTATCGAGACGCGGAGCCTGTTTGCCGGCAACCTGCTCCGTCATCCGGCATTCCAGGGCATCCGCCATCGCGTCGTCCGCGATCTCCGGAACACGGACGTGGTGATGAACGACACGTTCTTCGTCGGCGTGTACCCGGGACTGGACGCTGCGCGGCTCGACCACATGATCGCGACGTTTGCGAAGTTCATGAACCGGGCATGGCGGTAGCGCAGAAACTCGACTGTGTCGTGGAGCGTGTCGTGGCGCACGGCGAGCGCGTCTACACGCTCTCGCTCCGCCCGAAGCGCCGCGTGCCGCGGTTTCGCGCGGGGCAGTTTCTGCACCTCGCGCTCGATCCGTACGACCCGAGCGGGTTCTGGCCCGAGTCGCGCGTGTTTTCGATTGCGAGTCCGCCAGCCGAGCGCGATCGGGTGCGAATCACGTACGCGGTCCACGGCCGCTTCACAAAGCGAATGGAGAACGATCTGGTCGAAGGACGTCAGGTCTGGATCAAGATGCCGTACGGCGATTTCGTGATCGACGATCGGTCCGACGTGATGTTGTTCGCGGGCGGGACCGGGATCAGCGCGTTCACCGCGTTTCTGGAGGACCTCTCGGCCGGCGCGGCGCAGACCGTCACGCTGGCGTACGGCGCGCGCTCGAAGCCCCTTCTGATCTACCGCGACGTCGTCGAGCGCTGCGCGCGCCGGTTACCGTCGTTTCAGGTGGCGTACTTCGTCGAGCGGGAGGGCGAAGGCGCGCCGGCGGCGGTCTTCACGGGGAGAGTGTCGGTGGACGCAGTCTGGCCGCGTCTGCAGCGGCCGTTCGACACGTCGTACTACATTTCGGGTCCGCCCGCGATGCTGAAATCGATCGGCGACAGCCTGCGCGCCCGCAGCATTTCTCCGGAGGCGATTCACATTGACGCCTGGGAATAGCCAACCGCCTGCGGCCGCTTCGTTCTGGCGCGACCGGCCGGTGTTCGTCACCGGCGCGACCGGTCTGGTCGGCGCGTCGCTGGTGCGGCAGCTCGTGGAAGCCGGCGCCGACGTCGTGGCGCTCGTGCGCGACTGGGTGCCCCGCTCGGAGGTCGTCTCGTCGGGGCTGATCGAGAAGGTGCGCGTGGTTCGCGGCGACGTCCGCAGCCAGGCGACCCTCGAGCGGGCGCTCGGCGAGTACGAAATCGCGACGGTCTTTCATCTGGCCGCCCAGACCACCGTAGGGGTGGCGAACCGGAATCCGGTGTCGACGCTGGACACGAATATTCGCGGGACCTGGGCGCTCCTCGAAGCGAGCCGCCGAACTCCGACGGTTCAACAGATCGTCACGGCATCGTCCGATAAGGCATACGGCGATCAGGAGATTCTCCCCTATAAGGAGGACGCGCCGGTGCTGGGCCGGCATCCGTACGACGTGAGCAAGTCGTGCGCGGATCTGCTCGCCCAGATGTACGCGAAGAGCTACGGGCTGCCGGTGTGCGTCACGCGCTGCGGGAATTTCTTCGGCGGCGGCGACCTGAACTGGAATCGGATCGTGCCGGGCACGATCCGGTCGGTGCTGCGCGGCGAGCGTCCGGTGATTCGATCCGACGGGCGCTTCACCCGCGATTACCTCTACGTCGAGGACGGGGCGCGCGCGTACGTGCTGCTGGCGGAGCGGCTCGGGGCGACGCCTGCGCTCGCGGGCGGCGTCTTCAATTTTTCGTACGAGCATCGGATGACGGTGCTGGAGCTGGTGGACAGGATTCTCGCGTTGATGGGCTCGTCGCTGCGGCCCGACGTGCGCAACGAAGCGTCGAACGAAATCCGCGACCAGTATCTCGACGCCACGAAGGCGAAGAAGACGCTCGGCTGGGCGCCGGCGTTCAGCTTGGACGCCGGGCTGCGCGCGACGATCGACTGGTACACGAGGTATTTCGGTGGCTGACGAGCGGATTCCCGTCGTCATTCTCTGCGGCGGCGTGGGCACGCGCCTCGCCGAGCAGACCGAGGTGCGCCCGAAGCCGCTCGTCGAGATCGGCGGCCGGCCGATCCTCTGGCACATCATGAAGCACTACTCGCGGTACGGCTTCAACGAGTTCGTGCTGGCCCTCGGGCACAAGGGCGATCAGATCAAGCGGTACTTCCTCGACTATCACGCCGTCGGGCAGGACATGACGATTTCGCTGAAGGAAGGGCGCGTCCTGCCGCTCAACAACAACGTCGAGCCCTGGAAGGTGCACCTCGTGGATACCGGCGAGGGAACGCTGACCGGCGGCCGGCTGCGCCTGCTGCAGCCGCTCATCGGCGGGAGCACGTTCATGCTGACGTACGGAGACGGCGTGGGCAACGTCCGGCTCGACGACCTGCTGGCGTTCCATCGCTCTCGAGGCGGTCTCGCGACGCTCACCGCGGTGCGGCCGCCGGCGCGGTTCGGCGCGCTCGAATTCGACGGGGATCGCATCCGCCACTTCAAGGAGAAATCGACGCTGCACGAGGGATGGATCAACGGCGGCTTCTTCGTCGTCGATCCCGCCGCGCTGCAGTACATCAAGTCCGACGTGATGTGGGAGCACGCGCCGATGGAGTCGCTGGCCGGCGACGGGCAGCTGTTCGCCTACCGCCACGAAGACTTCTGGCAGTGCATGGACACGCTGCGCGACCTGCGCTATCTCGAATCGCTGTGGGACGCGGGCCGCGCGCCGTGGAAGACGTGGTAGGCGTCTCCATGCGGAATCCTCTGGCGCACGACCTGGATCACGTCCTGGCGCAGATGGGGCGCCTCTGGGAGGATCTGCG
>Ga0310810_10002866_pt1 | contig 18674 bp, 17 predicted proteins | sample NCmetagenome_FD_207641 | JGI IMG/M metagenome (GOLD analysis project Ga0310810, IMG submission 207641) | Soil microbial communities from experimental microcosm in Duke University, North Carolina, United States - NC | ecosystem: Engineered > Artificial ecosystem > Soil microcosm > Unclassified ...
AACCTTCGCGGCGGCCTTCACGGCCTTCGGTCCTGGCTGTGGCAGACGCGGACGACTTCATGTTGTCGCCCTTCGCGTTTCCTCCGCGATTGCCCTCGTTCGAGGCCGAGCCTTGATGGCCTTTCATCTCGCCTGAGGCGCCGGAGCCGCGTTTGCTCGACTGGGTCGCGCTGCCGGCGGACCCGCCGGAGCCGCTCGGCTGCGCGGCATTCGTTCCGGAGCCACCGCCGGCGCCGGACGCCTGCGCGAGTTGAGTTTGATCTTTCGGGCCGGCGACCGCCGGCAAGGCGAGGCCGATCAGCGCGGCCAGGCCGAATGCGACTGTTTTCATTGCGGGGCACTCCTCCATTGACGTGCTCCCCCTCAGGCACAATCCGCACACCCGCGCCGGGTTTCTGCGCGCGCAGGCTTTTTTCTCGTCTCTGAACAGGCGTTTAGAAAGGAACTGGCGCTAGTGCGGCCCGACGTGCGGCACCGACGTGGTGCTCACGTGCGGCAACGCGAGCGCGCGCTCGCGCCACCCGTTCAGCAGCGTGGCGAGATCGGCGAGGCTCATCTGATAACCCTCCGGCAGTGAGCCGCCGCCGGCCGAGCCGGGCAGCGGCTTCTTGCCGGCGACATCGAAGATGACGCGGTCCGGCAGGCGCTGGTCGTCAGGCACTTCGACGCGGAAGTTGCTGACACTCCGCCACAGCCAGGCGCGGCGCACATAGGCGTTGTGCACCGTGAAGCCGGAGGCATCGAGCATGAGGCTCGCATGGCCGGGCAAGAGCCGGATCAGCACCCGGATCGTGAAGAACGCGAAGACGATGACCGCAAGCCCCGCCCAGATGATCTCGCTCGAGCCCGCCTGGATCGCGTTGAGCAAAAGATAGACGGCGAACACCGTGCCGGCGGCGAAGACCGGTGGCCCGAGCCACAGCTTCCAGCGGCTCGGGGTGAGCGTGACCGGGCCGGGGAAGCGCGCGAGGATGTCGGCCGTATCCGGGCGCATGGCTCACATCGTCGCCCACCAGCCCCAGGCGAGCTTGCCCAGCGTGATGATCACGACCGCGCCGACGATGCAGAGGAAGATCGTGATCCCGAGATCGATCTGCTTCTTTGCCTCGCGCATGGCGGCGCCGAGCTTCGTCTGCCGCGCGCCAAACACCTTGCGCACGAACAGGATCAACGGGATGGCGGCGGAGAGCAGCGCGATGAGCTTGAGCAGCATGGGGAGACTGTAGCACTGCCTTGCCTTCTTTCCCCTCGCCCCGCGAAACGGGGAGAGGGTGGCGAAGTGCGAAGCACTGAGCCGGGAGAGGGGCCCTTCAGAAGCCCTCTCCCGGCCGCTCACTGCGTTCGCGTCCACCCTCTCCCGCAAGCGGGAGAGGGGAAAGCGGGCCGCTCCTTTGCCCGCCCTACGACCCGGCGATTGTGCTACGCTGCGGCCAACCCGCACACGAGGAGCCCGCCCATGATCACCGCGATCGTCCGTTTCAAGCTGCCGGCCAACGTCACGCTCGACGCCGCGACCGAGCTGTTCAAGGGCTCGGCGCCGAAGTACCAGAACCTGCCCGGCCTGGTGCGCAAGTATTATCTTTACGGCGAGGGCACGGGCGGCGGCGTCTATCTCTGGAAGAGCCGCGCCGACGCCGAGAAGGTCTACACCGCCGAATGGCGCACCATGATCGCGCAGCGCTACGGCGCCGAGCCCGAGATCACGTTCTTCGAGTCGCCGGTGATCGTCGACAACGAGACGCAGGCGGTGCAGGTCGCAGCGGAGTAGGGGGGCGTCCGCCGCTATTCCACCGTCAGCGCGAGCCCGCTCAAGTCGAAGTTCACGATCAGCCCGGTCTGCGTGCCGGAAAGTTCGAGGATCGCGCCGTTCTGGTTGGTCAGGATCACCGCCTGTCCGCCCTTGATGATGGCGGCGCCGGCCGAGCCCGCGCCGTAGACGCCGTTCACGTCCTCGACGCGGCGGATGTTGCGCACGCGGCCGGCGAGCGAGGTCTGCGAGCCGCCGAAGGTGAACCCGTAGGAAAGGCCGCCGACCTTGAGCAGATATTGCTCGCCGCGGAAGCTGAGCACCCCTTTGCCGTAGGCGCCGCCGATCACCCAGCCGGCCTTAAAGAACTGGATGTTGACGAGGCCGTCCTCGGCGCGGGCGGGGAGCGCGGCGCTGAGGAGGGCGGCGAGGGCGACAATCAAGCTACGAAGTTTCAGCATTTCATTCTCCGTCATGCCCGGCCTTGTGCCGGACATCCCGCTTAGGAAGTCACCGCCGTGCCCGCTCTATCGGGGTGGCCGGGTCAAGCCCGGCCACGACGAAAGGAGAGGCATCGCGAGCCCGTTGTTACGAACACCCCGTGGTGCTGCCGCACGTGTCGCACTTCATGCAGGTGCCGTTGCGCACCAGCGTGAAGTTGCCGCATTCGCCGCAGGCTTCGCCCTCGTAGCCCTTGGCGCGCGCCTCGGCGCGCTTCTCTGCGGCCGCGGCCTTGGCGTGGGTCTTTGCATCCGCCCAGTTGAGCTGGTCGAGCAAGGGTGCGGGCGAGGGCGTTGCCTCCTCGGCCTTCAGCGCGGTCGCGCCGGCGGTCGAGAGCGCGGTGACGTTGGAAGCGCCTGACACCGCCGCCGACGGCGCAGGCGAAGCGCCGCGCGCCTCCGTCGTCGGCCCGCTCACCGCGGCGAGCTTGCGCGAGCGGGTGATGCCCTTCGACACATAGCGCGTGTCGGGTGCGGGCCGGCCTTCCTCCACACCCTTGCCGAGCGCGTCGAACTGCGACTCGGTCGGGTCGACATGCGCGAGGTCGAAGCGCGACAGATACGAAACCGCGAGCTCGCGGAACACGTAGTCGAGGATCGAGGTCGCGTACTTGATCGAGTCGTTGCCCTGCACCGGGCCGCTCGGCTCGAAGCGCGTGAACGTGAAGGCGTCGACATACTCCTCGAGCGGCACGCCGTACTGCATGCCGAGCGAGACCGCGATCGCGAAGTTGTTGATGATCGAGCGCAGCGCCGCGCCCTCCTTGTGCATGTCGATGAAGATCTCGCCGAGGCGGCCATCATCGTATTCGCCGGTGCGCAGATAGACCTTATGCCCGCCGACCACGGCCTTCTGGGTGTAGCCCTTGCGCCGGTCGGGCATGCGTTCGCGCTCGCGCAGCACGGTGATGCGCTCGACGATCTTTTCCACCACGCGCTCGGCGACCTGTGCGGTGCGCGCCGCCATCGGCTTCTCGAGGAACGTCTCGACGGCGTCGTCCTCGTCCTCCTCGTCGGCGATGAGCTGCGACGTGAGGGGCTGCGAGAGCTTGCTGCCGTCGCGATAGAGCGCGTTGGCCTTGAGGCCGAGCTTCCACGAGAGGAGGTAGGCGGACTTCGCATCCTCCACCGTCGCCTCGTTCGGCATGTTGATGGTCTTGGAGATCGCGCCCGAGATGAACGGCTGCGCCGCCGCCATCATGCGGATGTGGCTCTCGACCGAGAGGTAGCGCTTGCCGGTGCGGCCGCAGGGGTTGGCGCAGTCGAACACCGGGTAGTGCGCGGGCTTCAGGTGCGGCGCGCCCTCGACCGTCATCGCGCCGCAGACATGCACATTCGCGGCCTCGATCTCGCGCCTCGAAAAACCGATCGCGGCGAGCAGGTCGAACGTGGGCGCGGCGAGCGCCTCGGCGGCGATGCCGAGCTTCTCGCGGATGAAGTCTTCGCCGAGCGTCCATTTGTTGAACGCGAACTTGATGTCGAAGGCGGTCGGCAGCGCCTTTTCGACCTTGGCGATGGCTTCGTCGTCGAAGCCTTTCGCCTTCAGGGTCGAGTGGTTGATGCCGGGCGCCTGGCCGAGCGAGCCATGGCCTACCGCATAGGCCTCGATCTCGGCGATCTCGGCCGGGGTGTAGCCGAGCACGCGCAAGGCTTCCGGCACCGCGCGGTTGATGATCTTGAAGTAGCCGCCGCCCGCGAGCTTCTTGAACTTCACCAGCGCGAAGTCGGGCTCGATGCCGGTGGTGTCGCAGTCCATCACGAGGCCGATCGTGCCGGTTGGCGCGATCACGGTCGCCTGCGCATTGCGGTAGCCGTGCTGCTCGCCCAGCGAGAGTGCTTTGTCCCAGGCGGACTTCGCGTGCGTCATCATCCCGTCGCCGAGCGCGCCGAGGTCGGTCGCATGGTCGAGCCGCACCGGCGGCTGCGAGACCTTCTCGTAGCCGGTCTTCTCGCCGTGGGCGGCGCGGCGGTGGTTGCGCATCACGCGCAGCATCGCCTCGCGGTTCTTCTTGTAGCCGGGGAACGGCCCGAGCTGCTTCGCCATCTCGGCCGACGTCGCGTAGCTGATGCCGGTCATGATCGCCGAGAGCGCGCCGCAGATCGCGCGGCCGGCATCCGAGTCGTACGGAATGCCGGAGGACATGAGCAACCCGCCGATATTGGCGTAACCCAAGCCGAGCGTGCGGTACTCGTAGGAGAGCTGCGCGATCTGCTTCGATGGGAACTGCGCCATCAGCACCGAGATTTCGAGCACGATGGTCCACAGCCGCACGGTGTGCTCGTAGGCTTCCAGATCGAACTTGCCGGTCTTCTCGTCGCGATAGGTGAGCAGGTTGATCGAGGCGAGATTGCACGCCGTGTCGTCGAGGAACATGTATTCCGAGCACGGGTTCGAGGCGCGGATCGGCCCCGAGGCGGGACAGGTGTGCCAGTCGTTCACGGTGGTGTGGAATTGGAGGCCCGGGTCGGCGCAGGCCCAGGCCGCGTAGCCGATCTTCTCCCACAGATCGCGCGCCTTCACGGTCTTGGCGACCTGCTTGCGCGTGCGCCAGGTGAGGTCCCAGTCGCCATCGGCCTCGACGGCTTTGAGGAATTCATCGGTGACGCGAACCGAGTTGTTCGAGTTCTGGCCCGAGACTGTGAGATAGGCCTCGCTATCCCAGTCCGTGTCGTAGATCGGGAAATCGATATCCGTGTAGCCCTGCTTGGCGAACTGGATGACGCGCTTGATGAAGTTGTCAGGCACGAGGTTGCGGCGCGCGAGCCTGATCTCGCGCTTCAAGGCCGGGTTCTTCTCCGGGTTGAAGCAGTCGTCGCCCGAGCCCTCGCAGTTCACGCAGGCCTTGAGCACCGCCTTGAGGTGCTTCTGGTTGATCTTCGAGCCGGTGACCAGCGCCGCGACCTTCTGTTCTTCCTTCACCTTCCAGTCGATGAAGGCCTCGATGTCGGGGTGATCCGTGTCGACGATCACCATCTTGGCGGCGCGGCGCGTCGTGCCGCCCGACTTGATCGCGCCCGCCGCGCGGTCGCCGATCTTGAGGAAGCTCATCAGGCCGGACGACTTGCCGCCGCCCGCGAGCCTCTCGTTCTCGGCGCGCAGCGAGGAGAAATTCGTCCCGGTGCCCGAGCCATACTTGAACAGGCGCGCCTCACGCACCCACAGGTCCATGATCCCGCCCTCGTTGACGAGGTCGTCGGCGATCGACTGGATGAAGCAGGCGTGCGGCTGCGGATGCTCGTAGGAGCTCTTGGACTTGGTCAGCTTGCCGGTCTGGTGGTCGACGTAGTAGTGGCCCTGGCCCGGCCCATCGATGCCGTAGGCCCAGTGCAGCCCAGTGTTGAACCACTGCGGCGAGTTGGGTGCGACCATCTGCATCGCGAGCATGTAGCGCTGCTCGTCGAAGAAGGCCTGCGCGTCGGCATCGGTGTCGAAGTAGCCGCCCTTCCAGCCCCAATAGGTCCAGGTGCCGGCAAGCCGGTCGAACACCTGCTTCGCGGAATGCTCGCCAACGATGCGCTCCTTCTCGGGCAGGCTGCCAAGCGCGTCCTCGTCTGCAACCGAGCGCCAGAGGAACGACGGGACGGTCTCTTCCTCGACGCGCTTCAGGCGCGACGGGACGCCTGCCTTACGGAAATACTTCTGCGCCAGCACGTCGGAGGCGACCTGGCTCCAGAACGCCGGCACTTCGACGTCGTCCGCCTTGAACACCACCGAGCCATCCGGGTTGCGGATCTCGGAGGTGGTCAAGCGGAACTCGATGTCCGCATAGGGAGACTGACCGTCCTTGGTGAAGCGCCGTTCGATCCGCATTCTCTGCCCCTTTTGGGCGCCGGAAACTTAAGCGGAAGACCCCGCCAAATATAAGCTGCCGACGCGTTTTCTGCAGGCGCGAGCTGTCCGCCACGCGCCCTTGTGAACCGGGTTGGCCCGGTGCTCTGTCTGACCCGTCCCCGTCGTCCGGCGCCGAACGGCACCGGTCCGTTCGCGGCGGTTGACCCCGCCGCGTCGCACGCGCGGACCCTGCATCGCGCGCGAGCCGAAAACCCGGCGGCGAGTGTCCAGAACCCTTTTTGGGAGTGTCCGCCGGGCACTTGGTACTGCCCCCCGCCGAACGGATCGGACGCTAGCACACTCTCGACCGCCGTCAAGCAGTAGCGGGTGAATCTGAATCAAACGCTAAATGTGGTGGGGAGGCTGTGAATTCCGGGGAAGGGAATCGGTGCAGCGCGGGAAGTATCCGGGATTCCGAGTGGATTCGGAAGAGGCGATTGTCACGTTAGGTTCGTTGTCCTGTCGTGCGCCTGTCATGGCTGTGAAATGGAACCTAAAAAAGATGCTGCGGAACCGGCTACCGAGTCATCGCCACGGCGAGTCGGAAGCGCGTCAAGAGAGAAAATTGCTGCCTCGGGCGCGCGCCTGGGGCCCGTCGCCAGTCAAGGAAATCGCCGAAACCCGCGTCGCCGTTGAGCGAATCTCGCCTGCGCGGCCCGAATCCGGGGAGCGCGCTATTCGGGTCGCGTGGCCGCCGGGGCGGCGGCGTCTCTCGACGGGGCTGCACCTTGCCCGAGCTGAACGGTCTCATTGCGCGACCTTGGCAGCGCCTGCGGATACTCGGCCTGCAGGAAGGCGATCAGCTTTTCGCGCAGCTCGCAGCGCAGATCCCAATTCGCACCGGAATTGCGCGCGCTCACCAGGGCGCGCAGCTGCACAGTCCTGTCACCAGCCTCGGTCATCTGGAGGTTCACGAGCTGCCCGTCCCAGAGCGGCGACGCCTCGACGATCTCCAGAACTTTCTCACGCACGCGCTCGACCGGCACGGTGTAGTCCACATGGATGGTGACCGCGCCGACGAGCGCCGAACCGCGGTGGGTCCAGTTCTGGAACGGCTTCTCGATGAAATAGGAGAGGGGGACGATCAGCCGGCGCAGGTCCCACAGCTTGATCACCACGTAGGTCGAGGTGATGTCCTCGACGGTGCCCGTCTCGCCTTCGACGACGACCGCATCGTCGATGCGGATCGGCTGCGCGACGGCGATCTGCACGCCGGCGATGAGGTTCGAGAGCAGCGGCCGCGCCGCGAGGCCAACGACGAGGCCGGCGACGCCCGCCGACGCGAACAGGCTGACGCCGTATTGCCGCACCGGCTCGAAGGTCATCAGCGCGAATCCGACCGTGAGCAGGATCACCAGCGTATCGGCGGCGCGCTTGAGGATGCGCACCTGCGTCACGTGCTTGCGCGCCAAGAGATTGTCCTCGGCGTCCATGTGGTAGCGCCGCAGGTAGAGCCGTGCGCTGACATCGACGCCGATCAGCGCGATCCAGCCGATCAGCGCGATCGTTGCCAGCAAGAGAAGCCGGGCAACGATCAACCTCGCTTCAGGCGTCAGCGGCAGCAGGGGCAGCACGAGCGTTGCCGCCAGGATGATGAGCGCAAAGCGCGTCAGCCCTTCGCCCGCTGCAAACAGCGACAGCGCATAGGACGGCTGGTCGCGCAACATCCGCCGGATGAGCCGGCGCACGGTGCCATGGAGCGCGAGCGCAATCAGGATCGCGAGAATGAGAAGGGCGACGCCGAGGACGTTCTCGGGGAGCCACGCGAGGCGCTCCGCAACAAAATCCCGCGTTCTTTCGAGTGAATCCATCATGCTCAGAATTCAGTCCAATGGATTGGTCCGGCTGGTATTCTGGATCGGCAGCGGCCTCAGGCGTTCTGACTGGACAGCATAGCGGTGAACTGGCATGAACCGCCAACTCCCGCGCCATCGCGACTCCATGAAAATCAAAACCTTCTTCACGCGCATCTTCACCTGGTGGAACGGCCAGACCTTCGGCACGCAGGCGTGGACCGCACTCTATGGCGAGTTCGTCGGCGAGGATGAATTCGGCAATCGCTATTACCGCACCAAGGGCGGCAAGATCGATCCCACGCTCGGCTTCGAGCGGCGCTGGGTGATCTACAGCGGCTATGCGGAAGCCTCGCAGATCGGTCCCGCCTGGCACGGCTGGATCCACCACACCGTCGATACGCCGCCGACGGATGAGAAATACCGCCCACACCCCTGGGAAAAGCCGCACCGCGAGAACATGACCGGGACGCCGGCGGCGCAGCGCCCGACCGGCTCCACGCTCGCGCAGGGCCGCAGGCCGAAGGCGACCGGCGATTACAAGGCGTGGACTCCGTAGTCATCAGCGACCCAAGGACCATGCTGGTCGCTGATATCCGGCGCTGGTTCCGCCCTTTGCCCGCCGTATTCCCCATGTTAACCAGCCGCTCCCTCGGCGGGGCGTAGAGTTCCTGCCGAATCGCCGGGCGCCTGATGGTCCGACATAAACTGCTGCTCATTGCGACGGCCTCATTTGCGGGCCTCGCCGCGTTGCCGGCTGCCGCGCAGTTCGGCTCGATCTTCGGCGGGCCGCCACGGCCGCCTGCCGATATTCCGCAACAGCAGTCCGGCCCGCCGGGCGACGACCGATATTTCCAGTCGAGCCCGCGCCAGCAGATGTGGACGCGCGATCCGCGCGTCGTGTCGCCGCCACCGGGCGGATATCCACCGCCTCCGCCGCCGCAGTACGGCTATCCCCAGCAGGGCTATCCGCCGCCACCCGGCTACCCGCAGCAGGCCGCGCGTCCGCCTGACGGCGTGCAGCAGCAGGCCCTGCCGCCGCCACCCGGTGGCACGGCCGCGACTCTTCCCGGACTAACACCGGGACAGCGGCAGCCGCGCGGCACGCCGCAGCCGGGCGCGCAGCCCGACGAGACGCCCGCAGCGCCGATACCTGCGCCGCAGAACGAGGAAGTCGTGATCGCGCCGCCGGCGCAGAAGATCCCGAACAACACGGCCGTGTTCTCCGGGCTCGACAAGATCACCGGCCGCATCATCACGTTCGATGTGGCGATCAATGAGACCGTGCAGTTTGGCGCGCTGCAGGTCACCCCGCGGGCCTGCTACACGCGGCCGGCGACCGAAGCCACGAACACGGACGGATTCATCGAGGCGGACGAGATCACGCTGCAAGGCGAGATCAAGCGCGTCTTCACAGGCTGGATGTACGCGGCGAGCCCCGGCCTGCATGCGATCGAGCATCCGATCTACGACGTGTGGCTGACCGACTGCAAAGGACCGCAGCAGCCGACGGTCGCGTCGGCGCCGGAAGCTGTTCCGCAGCCGCCGCCGCCGCAGCAGCCGCAACGTCCGCGGCAGCAGCAGGCGAAGCAGAAACAACAGACCGCGCCGGCGTCCGGCCAACCGCTGCCGCCGCCGCAAGCTGCACCGCAGGCGCAGCAGCCGCTGCCGCCGCCTCCCGGCGCACCGATTCAACTCCGCTAATTTATCTGCGCGCCAGCGCGATCGCTTCATCGCCGGTGAGCGCGCGCGCGAACACCGACATGTCGGCGCCCTGCCGCACCGCGCTCGCAAGCATCCGGCCGTAGCGTTCCTGCGGCACTTCGGTTGCGCCGAAGATCGCGAGATGGTCGGTCAGGAACTGGGTGTCGAGCAATTCGAAGCCGCCGAGCTTCAGCCGCGCGACGAGATGCACCAGCGCGATCTTCGACGCATCGCGCGCGCGGTGAAACATGCTCTCGCCGAAGAACGCGCGGCCGAGACTCACGCCATAAAGGCCGCCGACCAGCGTCTCGCCGTCGTACACCTCGACGGTGTGGCAATGCCCGATCTCGAACAGCCCGCGATAGAGCTTGCGGATCGGCGCATTGATCCAGGTGCGCGCGCGCTTCGGCCCCGGCTCGGCGCAGCCCTCGATGACGGCGGAGAAATCCCGATCGCAGGTAACCGTGAGGCCGCTTGAGCGAACCGTCCGGGCGAGCCGCGCCGGCACGTGGAACCCATCGAGCGGGATGATCCCGCGCTTCTGCGGATCGATCCAGAACAGCGTCGGATCGTCCGCATCCTCCGCCATCGGGAAGATGCCGCACGCATAGGCCTTGAGCAGAACCTCAGGCGTGAGCCCGATCAGGATGTTGTCGCGGCTTGCCATTGTCGGAACCCGATACCAGCGTTCGCCGCCGCGCGTGTCACCGCATCACCCGTCAAGCCTGTCCGTTTAACCGAAATACACCGCAAACTACGCATCACGGAAGCGGCCCGGCGCTACTAACTGTTCGGTAACCGCATTGGGATCAACTTTCAGAAACTCGGAAACAATCTTTGCCTCCCGGCTTTTCCCTTGCGCGAGGAGGTTGAGAGATACCGCATGGAACCCGCTGCGAAAGTACTCCTGGTCGAAGACGAGCCGATGTTGAGCGAGCTATTGACCGAGGCGCTCACCGACAAGGGCTTTGCGGTGCACGCCGCGCCGGATGCGGATGGCGCGCTCGCGTACCTGCGGTCTGCAGCCGACATCGACATTATGTTCACCGACATCGACCTCGGCGAGGGGATGGATGGCGCGCAGCTCGCCTGCATCGCGCGCCTGTTGCGGCCGATGCTGCCGGTCATCTACGCCTCCGGCCGGCGCTCGATGGGTGAGTTCCGCACCGTGCCGGGTTCCACATTCCTGCCGAAGCCTTACACGCTGAACCAGGTCGACGCGACGATCGCGCGCTACCTGCAGAAGGACCGCGCTGCTTAGGCGCGCACACGGTATCGCTGAACCGATACGCTCTGGCGGCCGATCGTCGCAGGCCACTCCATTGAATTCCCGGCATTGAGCGGCGCCGCCGCCGGTATCCGTTCGCGTTAAGCGCGAAGGGATACCGCAGGTATGCCTTCGGATAATTCGACAAACCAATCGTTATGGCCACGGAGGTGCCGCTGATGCGCATTAGTGGGTGCTCTTCGCGTATCGAGCAGAGGGCCCCCGACGATGCTCGACCTTACTGCGCAGCGGCAAGGCCGCGTTGTTTCGAGCGATGTCCCCGACGGGATGATCCCCGTTCCCGGCGGCACGTTCCGCATGGGCTCGAACAGCCATTATCCTGAAGAGGCACCCGTCCATCGCGTCAGCGTCGATGCATTCTTCATCGATCGCACGCCGGTCACAAACCGCGAATTCCGCAAGTTCGTCAACGCAACCGGCTACGTCACCTTCGCGGAGGTCAAGCCGAAGGCCGAGGACTATCCGGGCGCGCTGCCGCACATGCTCAAGGCGGGCTCGCTCGTGTTCACGCCGCCGAAGCATGCGGTCGATACGCGCGACTGGAGCCAGTGGTGGAAGTTCAAGTTCGGCGCCGACTGGCGTCGTCCCTACGGCCCGCGCTCCTCGATCAGCGGGCTCGACGATCATCCGGTCGTGCACATCGCCTATCGCGATGCCGAAGCCTACGCGACATGGGCGGGCAAGGAATTGCCGACCGAAGCCGAGTGGGAATTCGCGGCGCGCGGCGGGCTCGATGCGGCCGAGTTCGCCTGGGGCGATCAGTTCACGCCCGACGGCCGCCACATGGCCAACACCTGGCAGGGCGCTTTCCCGCACGAGAACCTTGCCCTCGATAAATACGAGCGCACGTCGCCGGTGACAGCGTTTCCGCCGAACGGCTACGGCATTCACGACATGATCGGCAACGTGTGGGAGTGGACCACGGACTGGTGGTCGACAAAGCACGAGGCCGACGCGCCGAAGGCCTGCTGCGTTCCGCAGAACCCGCGCGGCGGGCCGGAAGCCGCGAGCTACGACTCCTGCCAGCCGAACATCCGCATTCCCCGCAAGGTCCTGAAAGGTGGCTCGCATCTCTGCGCGCCGAACTACTGCCGCCGCTATCGCCCGGCCGCGCGGCATGCCGAACCGATCGACACATCAACCAGCCACGTCGGCTTCCGCTGCGTGGTGCGAACGAAGGGAAGCGCCTGAACTGAAACCGAAGAAGGGAGATTGCCAATGACGACTCGCGTCCCCGAGAGCGAGACAAAACGAAACGACCCACTCCCCCAGGAATCCAAACCGCCGCAATGTTCTGCTCGGCAGCACCACGCTCGCCGCGGCCTCCGCGCTCGGCGCGAGTGTGCCAACGCAGGTTGCACAAGCACAAGCGCAGCAGCCCTCAGGCCGCAAGCCGAACATCCTGTTCATCATGGGCGACGACATCGGCTGGTTCAACGTGAGCGCCTACAACATGGGGGTGATGGGCTATCGCACGCCCAACATCGATCGCATCGGGAAAGAGGGCGCAGTGTTCACCGATTGGTATGCCCAGCAGAGCTGCACCGCGGGGCGCGCGGCGTTCATCACCGGGCAGTCGCCGATCCGCACCGGATTGACCAAGGTCGGCCTGCCCGGCGCGGAGCTTGGGCTAGGCCCGCTCGATCCGAGCGTTGCGGACGTGATGAAGACCTATGGCTATGCCACCGGTCAGTTCGGCAAGAACCATCTCGGCGACCGCAACGAGCACCTGCCGACAGTGCATGGCTTCGACGAGTTCTTCGGCAACCTCTATCACCTCAACGCCGAGGAAGAGCCGGAGAATCCCGACTACCCGAAAGATCCGCGCTTCCGTGCCAAGTTCGGGCCGCGCGGCGTTCTCAAGACCAAGGCAAGTGACCGCGACGATCCGACGGTCGATCCGGCCTACGGCAAGGTCGGCAAGCAGACAATCGAGAATACTGGCCCGCTCAACAGGAAGCGCATGGAGACGGTCGACGAGGAGTTTCTCGCCGCCGCGAAGGACTTCATCACGCGCCAGCAGCGGGCCGGCACGCCCTGGTTCTGCTACTTCAACTCGACGCGCATGCACGTCTTCACGCATCTCAAAGAGGCGTCGCAGGGCAAGACCGGCCTAGGTCTCTATCCCGACGGCATGGTGGAGACCGACGGACACGTCGGAGAGCTTCTCAAGCTGCTCGACGATCTCGGCGTCGCCGACAACACCATCGTGGTCTACACCACCGACAACGGCGCCGAAGCCTTCACCTGGCCGGACGGCGGATCAACGCCGTTTCGCGGCGAGAAGGCCACCAACTGGGAAGGCGCCTTCCGCGTGCCGTGCCTGATCAAGTGGCCGGGCGTGATCAAGCCGGGCACCATCGTCAATGACGTGTGCGCGCACGAGGATTTCATCCCGACCTTCGCGGCAGCCAACGGCGACACGGACCTCGTCGAAAAACTGAAGAAGGGCTCAACGCTCAACGGCAAACAGTTCAAGGTCCATCTTGACGGTTACAACCTGCTGCCCTTCTTCAAGGGCGACGCCAAGGAATCGCCACGCAGGGAAGTCCTCTACTGGAGCGACGACGGCGATCTGATGGCGCTGCGCGTGGACCACTGGAAGGTGGCGTTCATGGAGCAGCATACCGAGGTCGATGCAAAGGCTCCGATGGGAGCCTGGACGGGCCAGTTCGACAGGCTGCGCGCGCCCAAGCTTTACAACCTGCGCGCAGATCCGTTCGAGAAGGGCGATAACAGCATCGGCTATAGCAAGTGGTTGATTGACCGGACTTTCCTGCTGGTCCCCGCGCAGGCTGTCGTCGCGCGCTATCTCGACAGCTTCAAGGAGTTTCCGCCGCGCGCCAAGGCGGCGAGCTTCACGGTCAGCGACGCGATGGAGAAAATCGAGGCGGGGGCGACCAAGAACTGACGGCAAACCGGCCGGCAGCGATGCCGGCCGTTTCATCCGTAGGACCAAGGCCCAACTTGAGTGCGGGGTCTCCGGAGGGATCAAGTCTTTCGCTCCAACGCGCGTAACAAAAACCAGGAGAAAGAAAAGACATGTCCCCGCACACGACGCGGCGCGCCATTTTCGTCGCGCTGCTTGCCGCTTCACTTGGCTGCCATGCGACCGGCCCGGCGCTCGCGCAGAACGACCCGCTTCCTTCCTGGAACGACGGCGCAACGAAAAAATCCATCACCGACTTTGTCGCGCGCGTGACCGCGCAGGGCGGGGCGGACTTCGTGGCGCCCGAGGAGCGCATCGCGACATTCGACAATGACGGCACGCTGTGGACCGAACAGCCTTTCTATTTCCAGCTTGCCTTCGCGTTCGATCGCGCCAAGGCGATGGCGGCGAAGGATCCGGCATTGCAGGCAAAGCAGCCGTTCAAGGGGCTGCTCGCCGGCGACAAGAAGGCGGTGGCGGATACCGGGAAGAAAGGGCTCGAGCAGGTTCTCGCCGTCACGCATGCCGGCATGACGACGGACGAATTCAGCAAGTCCGTGCTCGACTGGATCGGCAGCGCGAAGCACCCGCGCTTCCAGCGCCCCTACACCGAGCTTGTCTATCAGCCGATGCTCGAGCTGCTCGCCTATCTGCGCGCCAGCGGCTTCAAGACCTTCATCGTCTCCGGCGGCGGCATCGAGTTCATGCGGCCATGGGCCGAGAAGGTCTACGGCATTCCGCCCGAGCAGGTGGTCGGCTCCTCCGGTGTCGTCAAGTTCCAGATGGGCGCGGACGGGAAGCCCGTGCTGATGAAGATGCCCAAGGTCGAGTTCGTCGACGACGGGCCCGGCAAGCCCGCCGGCATCAACCGCTTCATCGGGCGTAGGCCGATCTTCGCGTTTGGCAACTCCGACGGCGACCAGCAGATGCTGCAATGGACCACGGCGGGCGGCGGCGCCCGATTTGCGGGCATCGTGCATCACACCGATGCCGAGCGTGAATACGCCTACGACCGGCAATCGAAAATCGGAAAGCTCGACAAGGCGCTCGACGAGGGCACGGCCAAGGGCTGGACGATCGTCGACATGAAACGCGACTGGAAGAAGGTGTTCGCGTTTGAGTGAGCGCCGCAACCGTGTGGGGAGACAGCCATGACACGAATCGCTTTCGCAGCTTTCGCTCTGGCCGGTGCACTCACGTCTGCCAGCGCGCAGACTTTCTCCGCCGACGAACTCAACCGGCGCATGATCGAGCGGCGCGCGGTCGAAGCAGTGATCTGGGGCATGCCGGCGGTCAACACCGACCTGATGCGCCAGCAGATGCTGACCAAAACCGCCGGCAAAGTGGGGCAGGTGATCTACTGGGGCCGGCCGCTCGACTCGAAGAACCAGACGCTGACGCCGAACCCGGACGCGCTCTACTTCATGGTTTTCTTCAACACCAAGGAAGGCCCGGTCGTGCTCGACCTGCCACCCGGCGACGCCAACGGCTCGTTCAACGGCAACATCGTCACCGTCTGGCAGATGCCGCTCGAGGACGCCGGCCTGCTCGGCATCGACAAGGGCGCAGGCGGAAAATTCCTCATCCTGCCGCCCGGATATACCGGCCCGAAGCCCGACGGCACCATCCCGCTGCAGTCCGACACGTTCGGCGGCTACACGCTGCTGCGCTCGAACCTGAAGAGCCACAGCGCCGCCGACGTCCAGGCATCGATCGCCTACGGCAAGCGGATGAAAGTCTATCCGCTGGCACAGGCCGCCAACCCGCCAGCGACCACCTTCATCGATGTGAAAGACGTCGATTTCGATTCCACCATCCGCTACGACGCGAGCTTTTTCGAAAACCTCAATCGGGTGGTTCAGGAAGAGCCTTGGCTCGACCGCGACCGCGCGATGATCGATCAGCTCAAGTCGCTCGGCATCGACAAGGGCAAGCCGTTCAGCCCGAACGAGGCGACGAAGGCGATTTTCGCAGCGGCGGCGCGCGAAGCCGGCGCCTGGCTGGAAGCGAAATACGACGCGGGGCTTCCGCCGTTCTTCTCGGCGAAAAGCCGCTGGACGTTTCCCGGGCCGCCGAGTGTGATCCAGGCCTATACGAATGCGTACGCCGACCTCAATTCGTACCCGGTCGACGATCGCGGCATGGCCTATAGCTACGCCTACATCGGGTTGAAGCGCCTCGGCGCGGGACAGTTTTATGCGATCTCCCTCCGCGACAAGGATGGCGAGGCCTTCGACGGCGGCAAGACCTATCGCGTGAACGTACCGCCCAACGTTCCGGTCGAGCAGTACTGGTCGATCACGGCCTACGACCGGCAGACCCACGCGCTGATCAGGGGCATGCCGCGCGCGAGCCGCTCCTCGCAGATTCCCGAATTGCAGAAAAATGCGGACGGCTCGGTCGACATCTTCATCGGCCCGAAGGCGCCGCCCGGGAAAGACTCGAACTGGCTGCCGACCGACCCGGCCCGCAAGTTCGAGCTGATGGCGCGCTTCTATGCGCCGAAGCCGGAGTTCTTCGAGAAGAAATGGATTCTGCCGGACGTGGAGAAGATGGCGGCGCAGTGAGGAGAAAGGTGAACGTCATGACAAGAATAGCAATCGCCTCGGCAATGACTCTCGCCTTCGCGGTCTCCGCGTCCGCTCAGAGCACCATCCCCGTCACCGTCGACAACTTCATCCGCGCCGAGTCTGACTTCTACATGGGCAATGCCGTTAAGGAAGGCGGCCTCGGCAAGCTCTTCCATCGCCGCGAACCGGCTTCAGTCGACCAACAGCCGGTGATCCGCATCAACCGCGACACACTTTATTCGACCGGCGTATTCGATCTCGACGCCGGCCCCGTGACGATCACCATGCCGGACGCCGGCAAGCGATTCATGTCGCTGATGACCGTCAACGAGGACCACTATGTCACCGGCGTCTATTACGGCCCCGGCGTGCGGAAGCTGACGCGCCAGAACGTCGGCACACGTTACGTGACGGCTGCGTTTCGCACGCTCGTCGATCCTGCCGATCCGAAAGATGTCGCGCAGGTTCACGCCTTGCAGGACGCCATCAAGGCCAGCCAGCCCGGCGGCCCTGGCAAATTCGAAGTGCCGAACTGGGACCCGGCTAGCCAGAGCAAGGTTCGCGACGCGTTGCTCGTGCTGGCGAGTGCATCAAGCGGCTTCAAACGTGCGTTCGGCAGCAAGGGTGAGGTCGATCCCATCCACCACCTGATCGGCACCGCCGCCGGCTGGGGCGGCAATCCCGACAAGGACGCGAGCTACGCGAGCTTCTCGCCCGCGAAGAACGACGGCAAGACCGTCTACCGGCTCACCGTGCCGGCGAAGGTGCCGGTCGAGGCGTTCTGGTCGATCAGTCTCTACAACGCCAAGGGATACTTTGAGAAGAATCCGCAGAACGCCTATTCGGTGAACGACATCACGGCGCAGAAGAACGCCGATGGCGGCGTGACGATCCAGTTCGGCGGCTGCGACGGCAAGATCCCGAACTGCCTGCCGATCATGGACGGCTGGAACTACACCGTGCGCATGTATCGGCCGCGCGCGGAGATCCTCAGCGGAAAGTGGAAATTCCCGGAGGCGCAGCCGGTGAATTGAGAAGGGCAGGGAGGGGCGAATGTCCAGCACAGACCTGATCGCGCCGCAGCGGACAGAATCGCCGCCCGTCCGCTTCCTTAAAGCCACGCTGGCGGGCGGGCTCCTGTTCCTGCTGCCGCTGGTGCTGCTTGCCGTGCTGGCCGGGCATGCGATCGGCTTCGCGAAGAAATTCGTCGGCCCGCTCGACAAAACTCTTCACCTTGAACGCACGTTCGGTGCGTCCGGGGAGACGATCCTTGCGATCCTGCTGCTGCTCTTGATCGCGATCGGCGCGGGCCTGATCGCCCGCACGCGCCCGGGCAGGAGCGTCATCGACTGGTCGGAGCGAACCATTCTCGGCGGGCTGCCGCAGTATCAGTTCGTCAAGAGCATGGCTGCAGGCATGGCCGAGCTCGAAGAGACGAACCTGACGCCGGTGCTGGTCAACATCGAGGATGGCTGGCAGATCGGCTACCTGCTCGAGCCGCTCGCAGACGGCTGGGTCGCGGTGTTCCTGCCGCAGGCGCCCACGCCGATGTCCGGCAACGTGATGTATTTTCCGGCGGAGCGGACGCGCAAGCTCGACATCTCGATGGTGCAGGCGATGGCGATCGTGAAGCGCATGGGGCTGGGCTCGGCCGCGGCGCTCAAGTCGGCCACGCTTGCGCTGCCCAAAGGCGCGTAACCAATCACTGACGAGGGTCCAATGTCCTTCATCGATTTTTTCGCCTGGATCGTCTTCATCCTTCTCGTCGCGATCCTCGCCGCGGTGTTCGTCGCGCTTGGCATGATGCCGGGCGTGATCGCGAAGAAGCGCGGACACCCGTGGGCCGAGGCTGTCGCGGTCGGCGGCTGGGCGACGCTGATCTGCGGCTTCGTGTTCTGGCCGCTGGTGCTGATCTGGGCCTATGTCGACATGCCGCCGCGGCGGGAGCCTGCGCCATGATGGTCGTCCTGCTCGGCGGCTACATCGCGATCCTCGCGCTGTTCGTGTGGCTGCGCTTCATTCCGTTCAACACGTTCTGGAAGCTCTCGCCGGTCATCGTGCTGCTCCTGCTCAACGTCGGCTTGTTCATTCCGATGGGCTGGGGCGCGCCTCAGGGTACGGTCAACGTGGTGCGCAACTCGGTCCAGATCGTGCCCTCGGTTGCGGGTGAGGTGACCGACGTGCCGGTGACGGCGAACACGCCGCTCAAGTCCGGCGATATTCTGTTCCGCATCGACCCCACGACCTATCAGGCGCAGGTCGACACCATCGCGGCGCAACTCAGGTTTTCCGAGCTGCGGCTGTCGCAGAT
>Ga0310810_10002867_pt1 | contig 18674 bp, 16 predicted proteins | sample NCmetagenome_FD_207641 | JGI IMG/M metagenome (GOLD analysis project Ga0310810, IMG submission 207641) | Soil microbial communities from experimental microcosm in Duke University, North Carolina, United States - NC | ecosystem: Engineered > Artificial ecosystem > Soil microcosm > Unclassified ...
GGCAACCCGAAGACGTTGACCTTCACGGCATTGATGGCCGTCAGATTCTGCAGCACGGCCGAGTTGTAATAGGGGGATTCGCTGTGTCGCTGCCCCTCGTAGTTGCCGAAGAAAAATGTCTTGTCCTTTTGGATCGGTCCGCCCAGCGTCGCCCCAAATTGGTTCTGCCGCAGCTTGTTAAAGCCTCCGGCTGCCGCCAGCAGGTTCTTGGCATCCATCTTGTCGTTGCGGAAATATTCGTACAGTGATCCGTGCAGCGTGTTCGTACCGCTCTTGGTGATGATGTTGACGATGCCGCCGACCGCTCGCCCGAACTCCGTGCTGTAGTCGCTGTTGATGACTCGAAATTCCTGTACCGCCTCCTGCGAGGGCGTGGTTTTCTGGATCCCCGACGCCGTCGACATGTTGTCCGCTCCGTCGATGGCCACGAAGTTGTAGTGAATGTTCTGCCCCGCGAACGAAAGTTTGGTGACCGGTTCGATAATCACGTCCGTGCTGCCCGATGTCGTGTCCCCGATCGTCACTCCCGGCGCCAGCAGCGCGAAATCGATGAACTGCCGCCCATTCACCGGCAGGTCCTGAATCTTCTGCTCGTCAATGACTGCGCTCACCATGGTCCGCGTGGGCTCCGCTACTTCGCCCACATCCTGCACCGTGACTTCCTCCTTGATTTGCCCCACGGCCAGGTTGAAATCCACGTTGCCCGTGGCCCCAATATCCAGGTGCACCTTCTTGGCTACCTTGTTGAAACCGGCTTTCTCCGCCGTGATCGTGTAATCCCCCGCCGGCAGCGCCGTGACCTGGTAGTCGCCGGTCTCACCTCCCGTTACGGAGCGCGTGAGTCCCGTGGCATTGTTCACCGCGCTTACCGCGGGATTAGGTATCGCGGCTCCGCTCGCGTCATAGACCCGGCCCTGCACCGATACGTTCATGGTCTGCGCCAGAATCGAAATACTCATCCCGTAAATTGCGGCGGCCATCGCTGCCCACTTCAGCAGTCTCCATCCTGAAATTCGCTTTGCGCTCATGTTCTTCCTCCTCGCTCACCCGACGCTGTCTCGGGGCGCCGCCTGCTAGCCGCGCTTGCCGTTGCTATTCCTCTTCTTGCCTGTATCAGGAGCCAACTCCCCTGCCATAATGCCGCCGAACCTGGATTCAGAATCGTCCAGATGTCGTAATAAGAGATCCGCGCATTGCCTCAATTTCCCGGCCTTCAATAACTCGTATAACTTTCGATGTACCGGAACCAGTGCGCCAGGATCGTCGTGACTGCGATCCACCAGCACCATGCCGGTTCTAAGCTCTCCGATGACTTTTTGGTAAAACACTTCCAGACGCCGGTTTCCCCGAAGCCGTATCAGCAAGGTGTGAAACTGCATGTCCCAGTTCACCGCCTGCAACCAGTCCCGCGACCGAACGGCCCTCTCATATCCGTTCACCGCCGCCCCTAGCTCTTCCATGAGTTCCGGAGCTCTCCTCTTGGCGCTCAGGATCGCCTGCGTCTCTATCATCCGTCTGAGGTCATATATTTCCTGGATGTCCTTCCGCGATAATTGCACCACGCGCACGCCACGGTGGATATTGCGTTTCAGCAGCCCTTCAATCGCCAGGATCCTGACTGCCTCGCGCATGGTGTTGCGCGAAACCCCCAGTGAAGTCGCCAGCGGTATCTCCGCCAGCGCGGATCCGGGCCGCAACTCTCCATCCAGAATCCGCTGCCGCAGAATTCCCGCCACCTGGTCGGCCACGCTTACACGGTGAATCTGGGATCGTTCCATTTCTTGTCTTGCGAGGTGAGCTGAAAATGCCCGCCATCTTGCTCCCGTTTGTTCAGCTTGTCAAGTGTTGAACAATTGATCAACCGCCGGGTCCCCCAGTTATCCAAATCGGATCGGTGCTTACGGCTGGCATCTAGTCTCGCGCAAATTTCTGACCTCGAGCAGCAGACTTTCTGCCGCGCACGACAGAACCGTTACAATGGACCCAGCGGCGCCCGCGGCACCGGACGCTTACTTCACCGTGATTTCGACAAGCGCTCAATCCAGGTCTGCAACTCTCGAGATTGATCTTTCCCAGCTGCCAATTTCTCAGTCGGCCGCGCTTGCGCTGCTCTCTTCGCCGGACCACGATTTGCCGATCCTGCTCGACGCCGCCCGTGCCGCCAAAGAAAAGTTCAAACCCGGCGTGATCACGTATTCGCGAAAAGTTTTCATCCCTCTCACCAATCTTTGCCGCGACTACTGTGGCTATTGCACCTTCCGTCGAGACCCCCTGGACCCTGGCGCTCAAACCATGACTCCCGACCAGGTCCTCGCAGTTGCGCGTGCCGGAGAAAACCTGGCTTGCACCGAAGCGCTTTTTAGCCTGGGAGACAAGCCTGAACTCCTGTTTCCCGAGATGCGCGACTCTCTCCGCCGACTGGGTTTCAACTCCACCCTTCAATATCTGGAAAAAATGTGCGAACTCGTGCTCCGCGAGACCTCTCTGCTGCCCCATCCCAACCCCGGCCTGCTCAGTTCTGAATGGCTGAAGCGCCTCGCCCGCCACTCCCCCAGCGTCGGACTGATGCTGGAGACAACAAGTGAAAGTCTGACGCGGCCCGGTTCCGCCCACGACAATGCCCCCGATAAGCTGCCCTCCAGGCGCCTGCGTACCGTCGAAGAAGCCGGCAAGCTCGGCATTCCCTTTACCACCGGCCTGCTGATCGGAATCGGAGAAACCCTGAAAGACCGCGTTGACACCCTGCTCGCCATTCGCGCTCTCCACGCCCGTTACGGCCACATTCAGGAAGTGATCGTGCAGAATTTTCGGGTCAAGCCCGGGATCCCGATGGCAAACTGGCCCGAGCCCAGCCGCCCCGACATGCTTCGTACGGTTGCCGTCGCGCGCCTGCTGTTGCCCGAGATGAACATTCAGGCGCCGCCCAATCTTTCATCGCCCTATTACGACCAACTCATCGACGCCGGCATCAATGACTGGGGCGGAGTCTCCCCCCTCACGCCCGATTTCATCAATCCCGAAGCCCCCTGGCCGCATCTCGAGCACCTGAGATCGCACACGGAATCAAAGGGACAAACCTTGCAGCAGCGTCTTCCGGTATATCCTGAGTTCATCCCGAGAATCACAGCACGGCCGGGATTGCTCAGCGAAAAGGTGTCGCTTGCCATGACTCGCCTGGACTGCGCGCGGGAGGCTGCATGATAACTGTGCTGACTGGGGGAACCGGAGGCGCCAAGTTCGTGGACGGTCTCCGCCAGGTGGTTCCCCCGCAAGAGTTAACCATCATCGTCAACACCGGCGACGATCTGCTCTGGTGGGGTCTATACGTCTCCCCTGATATTGATTCGATCACCTATGTTCTGGCTGGCCTGCTCAGCAAGGAACGGGGCTGGGGCGTAAAAGGCGACACTTTTCAATGCCTCCAGGCCATGGGCCAACTCGGCCAGCCAATCTGGTTCCATGCCGGTGATCGGGACTTGGCGGTCCACCTTTTTCGTTCCCAGCTTCTGGCCGAGGGCAAGACTCTTACCGAAGCTACTGCCGAAATTGCCCAACGCCTGGGAGTTGCCGCGCGCATACTTCCCATGACGGACTCACGCGTAGAAACTCGCGTCCTGACTCCGGTTGGCGAATTGAGCTTTGAAGAATATTTCGTGCAGCGCTGGTACCAGGATCCGGTAGAAGCTGTGCGCTACGCCGGTGCTGCCGATGCCGAGCCTGCACCCGGCGTGCTCGACGCAATTCGAGCCTCGGAAATCATCTTGCTGGCCCCGAGCAATCCCGTCAGCAGCATTTTTCCCATTCTCGCTGTCCCCGGGATTCGCAATGCTTTGCGCGACACCCGGGCCATTATTGCCGGAGTCAGTCCCATCGTGGCCGGAGCCGCTGTTTCCGGTCCGGCTGGTATCATGATGGCTTCCCAGGATTTGCCGGTTTCCGTCTCCGGTGTTGCTCAGGCTTACGCCGATTTCCTGGACTTGCTGGTCGTGGATGAGCAGGACCGCCGCGAGGCCGAAGAACTCAGCAAGACTGGATTGCATGTTCAGCCCACCAATACTCTCATGCGCACCGTTCCTGACCGCTCCGCTCTGGCGCGCGCGGTCTTGGACTTCATCGCTCGCGAGAGCGACTCGCAGGTAATGCGCGAATCCTATGATCCTGATCCCCGTTAAGAATCTTCAAAACGCTAAACAGCGGCTCGCTCACGTGCTTGATCAGCCCTCTCGCACCGCGTTGGCCCAGGCGATGGTTCACGATGTGCTCGATGCCGTTTTCGCCTGCTCGCCTGCTTCGGACGTCGCCGTCGTCACCAACGATCCCTTTGCATCTCGCCTCGCCGGCGATTTCAATTTTCGCGTGATCCGCGATAACAATATCAGTGAAACCGACGCCATCGCGATGGCCACTTCCCTCTCTCATTCGCGAGGCGCGGCGAATACGCTGGTAATTCCCGGCGACATCCCCCTCATCAAGTCGGAAGAAGTGCAACATATCCTCGCCGCCGCTCCTCCCGAAGGTTCCGTGCTGGTCCCCGCCGCCGACGGACGTGGAACCAATGCCGCTTTTCGTTCCCCCGCCAATTTGTTCCCGCTGCGCTTTGGTAATGACAGTTTCCAGCCGCACCTGCAAGCGGCTCACAAAACCGGCTTGCCCTTTGTGATTCTTCAGCTTCCCGGAATTGCCCTGGATATAGACAATCCCGCGGACCTTCAGCGCCTGGTCGAAGCTCCTGGCGAAACCCGCGCCCAACGTCTCGCCCGCGAATGGAATCTCACTAGCTATCCTCTCGCCGCAAATGAATGATGCAAGCTGGCGATCTGCGAGTCATCGGCGTGGCTTTCCCGGAAGACGTCATCCCCGGAGACTCGATTTCCAGGAAAATTACCTCGGCGCTTCGCCGGGCGCGCCTTTCCTTGCGTGACGGCGATATCTTGGTGGTTAAACACAAAATCATCTCCAAGGCTGAAGGCCAATTAGTTGATCTCAGCACAATTCGTCCCTCCCCACAGTCTCGCGCATGGGCTCGCCGTTTCAAGCTGGATGCCCGGGTTACGGAACTCGCCCTAAGAGAAGCTACCCGTATCGTTCGCCGCAAGCGCGGTGTCCTCATTACTGAAACTCGCCATGGATTTATTTGCGCCAATAGCGGCATAGATGTATCCAATGTGAATGGCGGCTTTCATGCGCTTCTGTTGCCCAGGGATCCAGATCGCTCGGCCCAACAAGTCCGCCGGGAGTTGAAACGCAAGTTCAAAGTTGCTGTTCCGGTGATTATTACCGACAGTTTTGGCCGGCCGTGGCGCGAGGGATTGACCGAAGTGGCTATCGGAGTTGCTGGCATGAAGGCTATCCACGACTATCGTGGTCAGTGTGATCCTCATGGATATCCCCTGCGGGTTACCATGGACGCCGTGGCCGACGAGCTCGCTTGTGCCGCTGGCCTGGTGTGCGGCAAGCTGGCTCGTACCCCTGCGTGTATCATTCGAGGGTTCAAATATCAGCCCGGAACGGGCCGCGCTCGCGACCTCATCCGGGCTGCATCTAATGACCTGTTTCGTTGAGGAGGCTGTTTTGGCAAGAACGCTCCTGCCTTCCGAACTGGAAAACTTTCCCGCTCTTGACTGGACCTCAGTCGCTCCCTCGATGTCAACACTCTGTCGAGAAGCCCTCGAGCAGGCACTCTCAACCCAGAATGGCGGAACCTTGACACGCGAACAATCTCTCGCGCTCGCCTACGCCGAAGGTGACGACCTGCTCGGTCTGCTGGTCGCAGCGGACGAAGTTCGCCGTGACCTGGCCGGCAACATCGTTACTTACGTAGTCAATCGCAACATTAATTTCACCAATATTTGTTTCGTAGGATGCAAATTCTGCGCTTTCAGCCGCGGGCCTCGCGAATCCGACACTTATTTCCTCACTCCGGAGCAAGTGGCTGACAAAGCTCTCGAAGCAGCTCAACTGGGCGCCACCGAAGTCTGCATCCAGGGAGGCCTGCCTCACGGCCTGCATCCTTATTACTATCGCGACATCCTCCGCGCAGTTAAGAAGGCTGTTCCTTCGATGCATATCCACGCTTTTTCTCCCATGGAGATCATGTTCGGCATCGAGCTCACCGGAATGCCCCTCGCCGACTATCTTTCTATGCTTCGCGACAATGGTCTGGGCACGCTTCCCGGCACCGCGGCAGAAATTCTCGATGACGAAGTTCGCCAGGTCCTTTCTCGTAACAAGCTTTCCACAATCCAGTGGCAGAACGTGATTCGCACCGCACATCTTGCCGGAATTCGCACGACCTCAACCTTGATGTACGGTCATCGCGAGACTCCCGCTCACTGGGTCAACCAGATGCTCCTGCTTCGCAACATCCAGTCTGAAACCGGCGGCTTCACTGAGTTCGTTCCGCTCGGATTCGTCCATTTCAATACTCTGCTCTTCCACCAGGGCCTCTCGCGACCCGGCCCATCACTTGCCGAGCATCTGAAAGTCCACGCCCTGGCTCGCATCCTGCTCGCCGGTTCGATCCACAATATTCAGGTCTCCTGGGTAAAGCTGAACCGGGCCCTTTCTCAACTCTGCTTGCGCGCCGGAGCTAACGACTACGGCGGCACTCTCATGGAAGAAAATATCTCTCGCGAAGCTGGCGCCACCGCCGGCCAGTACACCAGTCCCGATGACTTCCAGAACCTGATTCTCGAAGCCGGCCGTATCCCCGCCGAGCGCAACACCACATACACGCGCATCAACATCAAGCTTCCCCTGCAGGAAATCACCCGCGAACATGCACCCGTCGCGGAGTTCGCATGAGCGGCCCCATAGCCGTCCTGGGCGGAACTGGTGCCCAAGGTCACGGTCTGGCCCTCCGCTGGGCTCGCGCCGGCGAAACCATTATCATTGGCTCCCGCGACCCTCATCGCGCGCAGGACGCGGCGGCAAAGTTATCCCAACAGGTTGGACCCAACGCCCGGGTCTCGGGCACGGAAAACTCCGCGGCCTGCGCCGCCGCCGATCTATGTGTGCTTACCGTTCCCTTCGAGAACCAGGCAGCTTTGCTCAAGCAACTTAAATCCTCGTTCAAGCCCGGCGCCGTTCTTATCGACGCCACCGTGCCCTTGGCCGCCAGTGTCGGCGGTCGCCCGAGTAGGGTCCTTGGCGTCTGGCAGGGTTCCGCCGCCCAGCAGACCGCCGAATTAGTCCCCCAGGGGGTGACGGTCGTCGCCGCCTTTCATAACATCTCATCCGACGTGCTCAGCGGCGATAGACCCGTGGATTGCGACTGTATTGTGTGCAGTGACGATGACAACGCTCGTAAGCTTGCGTCCGACCTCGCGGCCAAAATTCCCGGCGTCCGCGCCATTGACGGCGGCAAACTCGAGAACGCAAGGATCGTGGAACAAATCACGGCCCTGCTGATCACCATTAATATGCGTTACAAGACCCACGGTGCCGGCATCCGCATAACCGGAATTTAATTTTTTTCATCCTTTGCGCAGCCTTGGCGTCGTTGTCGTGAGGCTTTGTTTTTGTGCTTTCTACGGCAAAACTCGCAATAGAATTCCGCGCCGTCGCCTATTCCCCAGATGCCGGTGCACCGATTCTGCGCGATCTCAATCTGGCCATCGAGCGCGGTGAAACTCTGGTTCTTTTAGGCCGCAGCGGTTCCGGCAAGACCACCACTCTCAGGTTGATCAATCGTCTGCTCTCCCCCACCGCTGGCGATATCCTCATCGAGGGCCGCTCTACTTCCGACTGGAACGTAATTCGCCTCCGCCGCATGATCGGTTATGTGATTCAAGACATTGGTCTGTTTCCCCACTTCACGGTCCAACGAAATATCGCCACCATCCCGAAATTGGAGGGCTGGCCTGCCGCCCGCATTCACTCGCGCGTGAACGAACTGCTCACGCTCGTCGGTCTCGATCCTCAACTCGCCACTCGCTATCCTCGTGAACTTTCTGGCGGACAACGCCAGCGCATTGGCGTAGCCCGCGCCCTGGCCGCCGATCCTCCGATTCTTCTCATGGACGAGCCTTTTGGCGCTCTCGATCCGCTCACCCGCGCCGAGTTGCAGCGCGAATTCCTTTCCCTGCAGAATCGCCTTCGTAAGACGGTGGTGTTTGTCACCCATGATGTACGCGAGGCCCTGCTATTGGGTGACCGCATCGCCCTGATGGCAAATGCCCGTCTCACGACGCTTTGCACCCCCCAGGAATTTCGTAGTTCGAAGAATCCCCTGGTCGCAGCCTATATGGAATCCGTTACCACGGTGACCTGTGATCGAGGTGACACATGACCGTCTGGCATTTCATCGCGCAGAATCGCGCCGAGCTCCTCGATCTCACTCTCGAACACCTTTGGCTGGTCGGTATCTCCATCCTCATCGCCGTCCTCATCGGTATCCCCCTCGGCATCCTGATCAGTCGCTGGCCGGCGCTCGACAAACCTATTCTCGGCAGTGCCAACGTCATTCAAACGATTCCAAGCTTGGCGCTCTTTGGATTTCTTCTTCCCGCCCCTTGGATCGGTGAGCGCGCCGATCGCTTGGCTATTCTCGCTCTCACTCTTTATGCCCTGCTTCCGCTGATTCGCAACACCTACGTCGGAATTCGGGGAGTAGACGCCGCCGTTGTGGATGCTGCTCGCGGCATGGGCATGACTGATCGCCAGGTTCTGCTTCAGGTGCAGCTCCCCTTGGCATTAGGCGTCATCATCGCCGGTATTCGCGTCGCCACCGTCATCTGTGTCGGCTTGGCAACCATCGCTGCCGCCATCGGAGCTGGAGGTTTGGGAGAATTCATCTTCCGCGGCCTGGCGATGGTCAGTGACTCCGTCATTCTGGCCGGCGCCATCCCCGCCGCCTTGCTGGCGCTGCTTGCCGACTTCGGCCTGGGCCGGCTCGAGAAGCGTCTCCAACCCCGATGACCATTACCCGTCTCATCGCCACCCCTCTCCTTCTACTTTCGCTGATGGCCTGCGGTCCCCGCCATAACCGGATCGTAGTCGGCTCCAAAAATTTCACCGAGCAACTTATCCTCGGAGAAATCTTGGCCCAGCACATCGAATCTAAGACTCACCTTCCGGTGGAACGCCGTTTCTACCTCGCCGGCACATTCATTTGCCAGCAAGCTATCCTCGCCGGTCGCATTGACATTTATCCCGAATACACCGGAACCGCTTTGACCGCGATTCTGAAGCAGCAACCCGGCGGCAACCGCCGTCAGGTTTACGATCGCGTCAAAAGCGAATATGCAAATCGCTTCCAGCTTGAGGTCACCCCGCCGCTCGGATTCGACGATACCTTCGCTATCGAAATTCGTGGTGAAGACGCGCGGCGCCTCCGCCTGAAGAACATCTCCCAGGCCGCCGTATACACCCCGCGCTGGCGGGCCGGCTTTGGCTACGAATTCATGGAGCGCCCCGACGGTTACAAGGGATTGGTCAATACCTACAACCTGCGCTTCGCCGAAAATCCCCGCATCATGGACCTGGGCCTTCTCACCCGTGCCCTCAAAGACAAGCAACTGGACCTGATCGCCGGCAATACCACCGATGGATTGATCCCTGCCTTCGATCTGGTTGTCCTCGAGGACGACCGCCATTACTTCCCTCCCTACGAAGCCGTTCCGATCGTGCGCGAGGAAACTCTTCGTATGCAACCTGGCCTTCGCGGCGCCCTCAATGATCTCGCGGGAAAAATTTCAGACGACGAAATGCGACAGCTCAACTACGCGGTGGATGGCCAACACCGCGACGCCAAGGAAGTGGTCGCCAATTTCCTGCGAAGTAAAGGTTTCTAACCTGAATCTGCAAAGAATCCAGACCGGTGACCGTGGATTGCAAGCCGCCGGCAAGTCGCATCTCTTCAATGCTCGAAGTACCGGCAAAAGAACCAAATGCCGGAGGCATGCCTGACTTCGTTGACGGAAAAGGACGCGGCCTTCCCTCATGCACTAAACTAATCCTCTCCATTTCTATGCCCAACCGTGACCTAGACGCCACGTGGAAGTATCACAACGCGACCAAGCACTCCTACGCCAGCGTCCGCACCAACCCTCACACGCTCGATTGGGAAAATAAGCCGCTCCCCTTCAAGATTTATCCCACGCTCGAGGTCACCCGGCTTCCGCAAGAAGCCCGGCAGACTGGCGTCTCCGCGCTCTCCGCGATTGCCGCCACCAGCATTCCTCCGCACGCGCAATTCGCCCTCGAGATCGAAACCATTGCTCATCTGCTCTATCTCTCGGCGGGTATAACCAAAACCCGGCGGACCCCCACCGGGGAAATCTTCTTTCGGGCAGCGGCTTGCACCGGCGCCCTTTACGAAGTTGAACTCTATCTTGTCTGCGCCGACCTCCCCGATTTGCCGGCCGGTATCTACCATTTCGGCGTTGCCGAATTTGGCTTGCGCCAACTCCGCAAAGGAGATTTTCGCCGCGCCCTCGCCGATGCCGCTGCGTCCGATCCCGCTATCCTGAATGCGCCTCTTACCATCATCTGCACCGGCACGTACTGGAGAAACGCCTGGAAATATCAGGCGCGCACTTACCGTCATTTCGGCTGGGATAATGGCACGATTCTCGCCAACATCCTCGCGCTTACTGCCGCGCTTAACTTGCCGGCTGAAATCATTTGTAGCTTTGTCGACAAGTCCGTAAATGATCTGCTCGAACTCGACACCCGTCGCGAGGTTGCATTCTCGCTGGTCCCGGTCGGTTACCAAGCGTCATCGCCTCCCCCGGCTGCCGCGATCACGCCCTTAAATCTCCCCATGCTCGCCTCCAAAGGCGAGGTGGACTATCCCCTGATGCGCGAAATGCATGACGCCTCTTCCCTGCTGTCCGCCGACGAAGTCCAGAGCTGGCGTTCCGGTCCCTTCGAGATCCCCCGCCCCGCCCCTGATCCCCGCTCCAAGCTCGTTGCTCTGCCTGGCATGCCCGATGATCAACTTCCCTCCGACACCATCGAGCAGGTCATTCTCCGCCGTGGTTCCACCCGCAAATTCGCCGATGCTCCCATTTCTCTGGCGCAACTTTCCGCCATTCTCGAAAACTCAACTCGCGGCATCCCCGCTGACTTCCTTGGTGCTGGCAATCTCCTCAATGACTTGTATCTCATCGTTAACTCTGTCGAGGGTCTCCACACCGGCGCTTATTTCTATCATCGCGACCAGCACGCCCTCGAGTTCCTGCGTCAGGGCAGTTTTCGCAAGATGGCAGGATATCTCGGACTGGAGCAGGAACTGCCGGCTGCAGCCAGCGTATGCCTTTTCTTTCTCGCCGACCTTCGTGCAATTCTGAATCGCTTCGGGAACCGCGGATATCGCGCTACTCAACTGGAAGCCGGAATTTTGGGAGGAAAGTTGTACCTCGCCGCCTATGCTCAGCATCTCGGGGCCAGCGGCCTGACCTTCTACGACGACGATGTTGTTCGCTTTTTCTCTCCCCATGCCGAAGGCAAGAGTGCAATCTTCCTCGTTGCTCTGGGCAAGAGCGCGCCAGCCACTCGCTCCATAGATTGACGTGTTTCAATATGTTGAAGTGTTCTACTACGGAAAACAAAATCCTTCATCTTTACCGTCGGAGGCTGTTCAGGCCGATTCCCTGCTCTAAGGGCTGTGCTCCACGCATCTACCCATTTTCTGGTTTGATTCCTACCATCGTCGCTGTATGCCGATGTCGAAACTCACGACTCCGACAGCACATTGACTGTCTTGTTAGTCCTGTCTTGAACATCCTCTGTCTTCGCATCTGATTTGCACACCTATTTGTAAGCTTCATCTCGTTGACGTGCCGCTAGGCCCGATGTCTTTGTTCCTGTCGAACTTTTCATTTGGTCAGTTACCGCACCAATTTTTCTGGCAGGCGTGAGCTCACGCCCGCCTGGCCCCCTGGTTTGGCCCCTTAGAGAGCCGAACCGCAGAAACGTTTTTGGAGGAAAGAAGAAGATGAAAGGCAAGCAGTATCGAATACCACTCGTTGCTCTCGCTCTGCTGATGAGCTTGACCTTTTCCGCTGTCGTCTCTTTCGCGCAGTCGATCACCACCGGCGATATCACTGGGCTACTTACAGATCCCTCAGGCGCCGTCGTTCCTAACGTCACCGTCGTCCTGAAGAATTCCGAATCCGGATCAACCCAGTCGCGTACTACCAATTCCCAGGGTGTGTATCGCTTCTCGTTCTTGAATCCCGGTAACTACACAGTTTCGGTCAATGCTCCGGGTTTCCAGGCTGTTCAGCAAAGCGCAACCGTCACCGTCGGACAGGCGACCACCGTCAACATCCAGGCTGCTTTAGCAGCCACCAGCCAAACAGTCGAAGTGACTGCCGAAGGCGGAGTGGTCCAGACCGAGCCCGGCAATATCGCGACGACGTTTACACCGCAGCAGATTGCCGCTATGCCGAATCCGGGAAACGATCTGAGTTATATCGTGCAGACCGCCCCGGGCGCGACGATGAACACCCAGGCGGGATACGGAAATTCCGCCATCTTCGGATTGCCAGCCACATCGAACCTGTTCACCGTCAATGGCGCCAATGAGAACGATCCCTTCCTGAATCTCAACAATTCGGGAGCGACGAACCTTCTCCTGGGCCAGAACGACATTCAAACTGCCACGGTAGTCAACAATGGCTACCAGGGACAATATGGCGGGTTGGCTGGCGCCAACGTCAACTACGTGACCAAAGCCGGAACCAACAACTGGCACGGGAATGCGACGTATTTCTGGAATGGTCGCATCATGAACGCCAACAATTATTTCAACGATCAGTCGGGCACTCCCCGTCCGTTCGATAACGCGAACCAGTGGGCGGCTGCCATCGGCGGTCCCATCGTCAAGGATAAGACGTTCTTCTTCCTAAACACCGAAGGTCTGCGCGTGCTGCTTCCCACCAACACCTTGGTGAAGATTCCCAGTCCGCAGTTCCAGGCCGCGACGCTGGCGAATCTGGCGACTGCCAATCCCTCGGTAATTCCTTTCTACAATCAGGTATTCAGCTTATATAACAATGCTCCCGGGGCAAATCGAGCCACCCCGATCGATCCGACCACCGACCCCACGTTGGGTTGTGGTGAACCAATCGCAGGTCTGGCGGCCGGTATTCCTTGCGCCAATCAATTCCGTTCCACAGCTGGAAACCAGACCAATGAATGGTTGCTCTCCGGTCGAATTGATCAAAATATCGGCGACAGCGATCGCTTGTTCGCTCATTTCCGCACGGACCATGGCGTACAGGCCACTTACACCGACCCGATCAGTCCTGTGTTCAATGCGGTCAGCAATCAACCACAGTACGAGGGCCAGTTGAACTGGAGCCACACGTTAGGCGCAATGGCTGTCAACCAGTTCATCGCCTCTGGATCCTGGTACAGCGCCATATTCAGCGTACCTGATCTCAGTGCAGCTAAAGCGTTAATGCCTTTCCGCCTTGGGTTCGTCGGCGGTTCGGTGACGGGTACGTTTTACGCTGCGGGTCGCAATCTTGATGTCTGGCCACAAGGCCGCAATGTAACCCAGTATGGCTTTGTTGATGATTTCTCCGTTCAGAAGGGAAATCATGCGCTGAAGTTTGGCATCAACTTCCGTCGCAACGATGTCAGCGACTACGATCCGGGCGCTGGATCCACGGGCGGCGTGTTTTCCGAGGACCCGAACGACTTCTTCAACGGCGTAACCACTTTCTATCAGCAGAATTTCCCCACGCGCTTGCGCGTGCCGATCGCTCTCTACAGCCTTGGCCTGTACGCGCAGGATGAAGTTGGACTTCGCAACAATTTCAAGCTGACGTTCGCGTTACGAGCCGACCACAACTCCAACCCGGTTTGCCAGATCGACTGTTTCAATCGGCCGAACAGCTCGTTCCTCGACATGTCGCACGACCCTGCCGCGCCCTACAACACTGCGATTCGCACCGGCTTGCATCAGGCCCTGCCGCAGTATCAGTCAATCTCCTGGCAACCGCGCATGGGCTTTGCCTGGAACCCTCGTGGAACTTCCGGCAATAACACCACGGTTATCCGTGGCGGCGTGGGTCTGTTTGCGGATAGTTTTCCCGCCACCATTGTTGATAGCTTCCTTGCCAATCCTCCATTCAACACTCTCTTTCAATTGAGCGGAGTGCCTCTTACCCCAGCGGCGGGTGGCGTTAGCAGTGCCGCGGCTGCTGCGAATGCAGCATTCCAGAGCGGCTTTGCCAGCGGTGGAACTCTGGCTAGCATTACCGCTTCCAATCCCGCGTTTGCTCCTCCGACGCTGTTCACCGCCGCGCGTCATGTTCATAATCCGACGTACGCGGAGTGGAACCTGGAATTCCAACAGTCCCTGGGACAGAAGACGTCGTTCAGTCTCAACTACGTCGGGAACCACGGCTGGTACGGCGCCAGTAACAACGGCGGCTTGAACGCATTTTGTGACGCGACTTGTGCGGCATCGGGTGGGTTGACAGCGCCATTCGCCAATCTGCCATTGGCAGCTCGCGATCCGCGCTTCAGTTCGGTCGTCGAAGCCCAAACCAACGCCATCTCTAACTACAATGGTCTGACCTTATCGTTGACGCGCCGGTTCGCGTCACTGCAGATTCAGGCCAATTACACGTGGAGCCACGCCCTCGACGAGATCTCAAACGCCGGCTTCCTCCCGTTCAACTTCAACACCAACGAAAGCATCCTGAATCCGGAGGATCCGTTCAACATCCGCCGTAACTATGGCAATGCCGACTACGATGTGCGGCACAACCTCAACATGAATTACGTGTGGACCACGCCGCATATGCGCGGGGCGCTCGGGCTTCTGGCGGACTGGACAGTCTCCGGGACCGTCTACTACCGTACCGGTTACCCGCTGACCGCGGTTGACTCCAACGCGACCGGCACCTTGAATAGTTTCAATTACTTCACCGGAGCAGGAACGGGATCGGCCGGGCCGCAGATTTTCGCCAACTACCTGGGAGGCGCCAGTCCAGGCTGCACGCGAGACGCAGTAGCGCCGGTAACCGGAACCGCTCACCCCTGCTTGGCGGCGCCTGACTTTACACCTGCAATTTCCGGTTACGGATTGCAGCAACGCAATCAGTTCTTCGGTCCACGGTATTTCAACACCGATCTCACCGTGATGAAGAACTTTCCTCTTCCGAAGTGGGAGTCGGCGAAACTCGGCATCGGCGTGCAGGCGTTCAACGTGCTCAACCACGTGAACTTCGATCAGCCGGTGAACGATATTGCCAGCTCGAATTTCGGCACTATCATCAACACGGTCAGCACCCCAACCAGCATCGTGGGGTCGTTCCTCGGCGGCGACGCCTCGCCCCGCCTGCTGCAAGTCAAAGCCCAGCTCACCTGGTAACCATTACCTTGCCTCCGCTTGGCGGCCCGGTCTTCCGGGCCGCTTTTTTCTGCTAACCGCCTCCACCTGGATTCCCTACCCCTGCTCCCATCACATCCCTCAGTGACTCCCGTCACACCACGCCGTGTACTCCTCCTCCGATAATCGATTGTCAACGGACGTGGGGGTTCACTTGGCAAAAGGAACCGTCAGCATCATCGTCGAGCGCTGTAAAGCCTGCGGCTTCTGCGTGGAGTTCTGTCCCACCAAGGTTCTCGCGCTCTCCTCCGCCTTCAATTCCAGGGGCTACCACCCCCCGCACGTCGTCGCTCCTGAAAAGTGCAGCGGCTGTGACCTGTGCGGGATGTATTGCCCCGATTTCGCTATCTATGGCCATCGCAATGGCGGCGCCGCGGAGGCTAAAGATGAAAGCTGATCCCAGCGGCGTTCTTACCGGCACTCACTTCATCGACGGAGACCACGCCTGTTGTGAAGGCGCCCTTGCCGCTGGCGCTCGCTTTGCTGCCGGCTATCCCATCACTCCCTCCACCGAAGTGGTCGAACGTTTCGCTTCGCGCGTACCCACCGTCGGCGGCACCTTCATTCAGATGGAAGACGAGCTCGCCGCCTCGATCGCCCTGCAAGGCGCAGTTTGGGGCGGGGCCAAGGCATTTACCGTGACTTCGGGTCCCGGCTTCTCACTCATGATGGAGCACATCGGCTACGCCGCTATGACCGAAACTCCCTGCGTGTTCGTGGATGTGCAACGCGGCGGCCCGTCCACCGGCCTGCCCACACTGCCCGCGCAGGCCGACATGATGCAGGCCCGCTGGGGCTCGCATGGCGACTACCAGATCATCGCCCTGTGCCCCAACTCCCCGCAGGAGTGCTTCGATCTCACCATCCGCGCTTTCAACTTCGCCGAAGAGTTCCGCGTCCCCGTGATGTTCATGATGGACGAGGTGGTCGGCCACATGACCGAGAAGGTGGTCATCCCGCCCGCCGAGCAGATCGAAGTTACGCCCCGCCGCCACACCCGCAGTCTGGCCAGTGCTTATTTGCCGTATGCCACCAACGGCGACTTAGTCCCGGAGATCGCCCATGCCGGCGAAGGCTATAAGTTCCACGTGACCGGACTTACGCACGACGAGCGCGGTTATCCCAACATGACCCCGCAGGTGCAGCAGAAGTTAATCAATCGCCTGCACAACAAGATCGCCTCCGCTGCCGACCGCATAACGCTCTACGAAGAAGAGCAGATCGACAACGCCGACGTGATCGTCATCTCCTACGGCATCACTTCCCGCGTGGCTCAGCGCGCCATCGAAATGGCTCGCGCCCGAGGCATCAAGACTGGCAAGTTTCGTTTGATCACGGCCTGGCCCTTCCCCGAAAAACAGGTCCGTGATCTTGCTTCGCGTGCGAAAGCCCTCATTGTCCCAGAACTTAATCTAGGTCAAATGGTGCGCGAAGTTGAGCGCGCCGCTGCCGGCAAGTGCCGGGTAGTCTCCGTCTCGCACGCCGGCGGCGGCGTCCATCGCCCCGACGACATTCTCTCCGCCATCCTGGAGGCCACCCGATGAGCGCCCTCAATCCTGTCGAGCCCTTTCTCCGCAGCGATCGCATTCCGCACATCTGGTGCCCCGGCTGCGGCATTGGTACGACCGTCAACTGCTTCGCCCGCGCCCTGATCGAGTCGAAGGTCGACCTCAACTCCGTCGCCGTGGTCAGCGGCATCGGCTGCACCGGCCGCGTCGCCGGATACGTCAAGCTCGATTCCTTCCACACTACGCACGGCCGCGCCATCCCCTTCGCCACCGGCCTGAAGCTGGCGAATCCGAATCTGAACGTGATCGTCTACTCCGGCGACGGCGACCTTTCCGCCATCGGCGGCAATCACCTGATCCACGCCGCCCGCCGCAACATCGATCTCAAAGTCATCTGCGTCAACAACCTGACGTACGCCATGACCGGCGGCCAGACCGCGCCCACCACGCCCGAGCACGCCATCACCGCCACCTCTCCTTACGGCACCTTCGAGCCCGCGTTCAATCTCCCGCACCTGCTCGATGCCTCCGGAGCCGTCTACGTCGCGCGCTGGACCACCTTTCACGTCCGCCAGTTGGCCCGCGCCATGCAGGAAATCTTCAAGAAAAAAGGTTTCGGCTTCATCGAAGTGCTCTCGCCCTGCCCCACGCTGTACCAGCGCCGCAATAAGATGGGCGATGGCCTCGACACCATGAAGTTCTACAAGGAGAAATCCAAGGTCCGCCATGGCGCGCCCACCAGCGAAGTCGGCCTGACCCTCAACGGTGAGATCATCGTCGGCAAGTTCGTCGACCGCGACCGTCCCGACTACGCCTCGCTCATGCGTGCCCAGTATGTTGAAGCGCTGGGCGATCGTTATGTAGATTGCTCGCTTTCCCGCGAATGTTGTGAAGATGAGAGTGCCTGCTCCGACGAAGCGTGTTCCGAATTCGAAACCACGCCAGGAAAAGAGACCGTATGCAACTGACCGAAATTCGCATAGCCGGATTCGGCGGCCAGGGCGTGATTCTCTCCGCCATCATCCTGGGCCGCGCCGCCTCCATCCACCAGGGCGCCTTCGCCACCATGACCCAGAGCTTCGGCCCCGAAGCCCGCGGCGGCGCCTGCAGCGCCCAGCTCATCCTGTCGGAATCGCCGATCCTGTATCCCTATGTCACGAAACCTGACATCCTGGTGGTGATGTCGCAGGAGGCCTACACCCGCTTCGTCCCCGAGCTGAAAGACGGGGGCACGCTGATCGTCGAGCAGGACCTGGTCCGCGTGTCTGAGCTCAAGCCCAACACCCGCGTGTTCAGTATCCCCGCCACCCGCCTCGCCGAAGAACTCGGCAAGCGCATGGTCCTGAACTCTGTCATGGTCGGCTTCTTCACCGCTGTAACTCAGTTACTAAGTAAAGAAGCGGTCTCGAAAGCCGTCTCCGACTCCGTCCCATCGTCTTTCCGCGAGTTGAACCTGAAAGCGTTTGAGAAAGGTTTCGACTACGGCCTCGCGCACTCGGAAGCAGTGATCGCGCGGGGATATGAGGATGTGGTCTACGCGGAGGAGTGAGCCTTGGAATCGGCCATCATCCGCTCGGATCTCGCCTTCCAAATGGTCCCACTTCAGCTTGTTCCGATTCCGGAAAAATTCACCAGTAAGCCGATCATACTCGAAAAGAAGAGGGGTGGCCCGTCCAAGCTTCGCTTTGGCGGGGGTTTTCGGCCCGGCGCGTGGGCCCTGGGGTAACTGATCTCCTCACCACCGAACATCCCACCCAAGCAGAGCTTGGACCGGGACCCGTCAGGACAGCAGGCATCAACCTCCACTGAAT
>Ga0310810_10002868_pt1 | contig 18673 bp, 18 predicted proteins | sample NCmetagenome_FD_207641 | JGI IMG/M metagenome (GOLD analysis project Ga0310810, IMG submission 207641) | Soil microbial communities from experimental microcosm in Duke University, North Carolina, United States - NC | ecosystem: Engineered > Artificial ecosystem > Soil microcosm > Unclassified ...
GCCTGCGGTGCCGGCGCTTGTCCCGCAGGGGCAGCGGCAGCGGCAGCGGCGACTTTCGGTGCCGGCGCGGCAGCGGGGGCCGCGGCCGTCGTCGAATCGACGACTCGAACGACCGGCCTGATGTCGGTCGATGGCTGCTGCGCCTTCGCTGCAGGCGCCGGATCCTTCTTCTGCAACGCGCTGAACGGGTCGGCCGGCGGCTCGTCGAACACGAGCGTCAGGTCGTTGCCGTCCTGCGACGCCTCGACCCGGTACGCCGCTGTCCTCGACAGATCGACATTGACTTGCGTCATCAGCGGAGCGGTGGGATCGAACCCGATGCGCACGCGCTCAACCGGGCCCTGCCCGACGTTGGTCGTCTTGGGCAGCGCTGACGTGACGTTCGGCAGATTGATGACCACGCGCTTCGGGCCATCCTTCGGTTCGGTGATGCTGGTGGCGATGAGGCGCGAAGTGCCGAGCAAGGTGACTGCCGTGGCGTTGCCGCGGCGCTGCACGCGAAGGTCTCGAATCGCCGGCGACGGTCCACGCAGCGACACTCCCGGCTCGACCGGCGCCGTCGCCGCCGTCACCGTCGGTCCCACCACTGCTGGCGTCGTGGCCGCGGCGGTTGCCGTCGCTGGCACAGCTGCCGTCGTGGCGACGGCCGACTTTTCAGCTTCAACGTAGATGACGTTGCGCGCGCTTCGCACGCGCGGCCGCATCGGTTCATCCAGTGTCATCCGCACTCGCGTGACGATCGTTCCGTCATTGGCGGCAGCGTTCTCGACCTGCACGGCGGCGAACGGGTGACGCGGATCGGCGGCGAACTCGTTCTGGAAGCCGAGCGCGACGACGTCGCGCAGTTCGACGACGAAGGTCTTCGGGTCGGGCTGCGCGGTGACGTACGGCACCGGTGTCGATGCTTCGATCGCGAGCACCCCCATGCGCCCGTCGACGCGAGAGGCAATTCGCTTCAGCATCGCCGTGTCGTGCCCTGCGCCGATGACGCGAAGCGGATCCATGACGCCGAACGCGACGGCGAGACAGACCCCCAGCAGAATTGAGTATCGGAACGTTACTGGCATGGTTCGAACCCCGCCTGCGCGATGGTGTCGAATGGCCTCGACCCCACGTTGACCAGCATGAAACCTCTCCACTACTTCCCCTCTTCCGTCTGTCGGAGCAGCTTCCGCACCTCGCGTACCTTCTCCAGCGAAAGCGGATCGTTCACCTGCTGCACAATGACCATCGTGTCGGCGGTAATCGTTCGAATGGACCCGTCCGACAACTTGTCCCCCGCATGGACGATGTAGGTCTTGCTGTCCACGCCACGCACAATGCCGACATATGCGCCCTGGCTGATGAGCGTCCCGCGCAAGCTCACTTCGGCGGTGCCCAAGCCGGAGAGACCTGCCAGCCGCGGCCCGTTCGGCGTGGACTCAGCGCCCCGGCGCAACAGGCTCACGAACGGATCGCGGCGCCCTTCCGGGTTGTAGGTGTAGCCCTGCGGTTCGAGCGCATCGGCTTTCTTTTCTTCGGTCGCGCCCTTTGCACCCGGTGCCGCAGGCGTCGCCGCGGGTGGCGCTGTCGTCGTCGCAGGTGCGGCCGGCGTTGGAGCGGCCGGTTGCGGGGCCTGGGCCAGTCCGGCTCCGCTCGCGAGCAGCACCGTCAGCAGCGTGAAAGCAAGAACACGTGTCACCGGCGTCACTCCGTCTTGGCGGCGCCCGCCGGGGCACCCGCCGCTGGCGCTGGTTGAGATTCGATCAAGACGAACGTGGTCGCGGTGCACTCCGCAGTGATCGTGGACGCGCCGGTCGTCGTGTCTTGCGCCTTGATGTGGATGTTCCCCACGTTGATGATGCGCGGGAACTTGCTCACCCGCTCGAGGAACGTCCCGAGATCGTGATAGGTCCCTTCGAGCTGCAGACCGATCGGCCACTCGACGTGCATCTGACGTTTCGTCACGGGCCGCGGCGTGAAGCCGCGAATCGTCAGCCGCGACTGCGTGGCCATCGCCTGCACACGGCGCAGCAGATCGGCGACGTCTTGCTCTTCCGGGAGCACTGCGCGCAGACGCGTGAGTTGCGCTTCGAGCTGCTCCACCTCCCGACGGAATTCCGGCAACCGCTTGGCCGTCGCCAGCCCGCGATCGATGCTCTGGTTGATCGTCGCCAGCTCCGCGGCCTTCGCGTCGTTGGCCGCCATGGCATCTTGCGCAAAGAAGTACCAGAAAGCGCCGACAGCGGCCGCCGACAGGACGACGAACATGGCGACCTGGCTGTACCACGGCAACTTGCTGAGGCTAATGTTGATGGCCACTACTGCAACCTCACTCCACTCCGTCGTCTCGCGATTGGCTACCGCACGTCGCTACTTCGCGGCCGGTGGCGGCGCGGCACCTGGGCCAGCCGGGCCTGCTCCGGCGGCACGTCCCGCGCCGGTGCCCGTGCCCACGAGCTCCGCCTTCACCGTGAAGTTGATCAAATCAATCGACGGCGTTCCCGGCGCACCGCCGCGCCCGGAATCGACCTGGCTGTTGACGATCTGAATCGGCTTCTTGACGAGCGCGCTGTTCCCAAGATTGCCCACGAAATCCGAGAGCGCGATGAGCGTGGTGCTGCGGCCCTGAATCGTGACGGCGCCGCCGTCCTGCGCCATGTCGGTCAGCCACAGCATGTCGGGCAGGCTGCGGCTCACGTGATCGAGCAACTGCACCGGAATGCTCTGTCCGCTCCGGAGCTGTTCGATGAGCTGCACGCGCTGCTGCAACTGCGTGCGCTGCGCTTCGAAACGCTGGACCTCAACGAGCAATGACTGGAGGCGAGCCGCTTCCTGCTGACGGGCAACGATCTCGGCATCGAGGCGCGCCGACTCGTTGTTCAACGACCAATACCACCAGCCGACGCCGAGGACGGCCGCGACGAGAATGAGACTGCAGGCCGCGGTCAGCCGCTGACCCAGATCGAAGCTTGGCGCCTTGCGCGTCTGCTTGCGCTCGGTGCCGAGCAGGTTGATGCGAATCATCGGTCGCCTACTTTCCGAAGCGCGAGGCCGACGGCGACTGCCGCCGTCGATGCGTGCTCAACGGCATCGCGACCGAGCTTCTTGGGATCCCACACGACGGCGCGGAACGGATCGAATTCCTCTACCGGTGCTCCGAAGCGTTCGTGCAACATGTCGCGGAACCCGTCCACGCGGGACGCGCCGCCGCTCAACATGATTCGGTCGATCCGATCGGACGAGGCAGTCGCTTTGAAGAAGTCGAAGGTCTTCTGCACTTCGAGCAACACGTTCTCGCTCACAGCGCGCAGCACGGGCTGCGCTTCCTCGAACGAGGCCCCGTCCACCGGAATGCCCCTCTTCAACTGCTCCGCCGACTCGTACGGAAGATCGAGCTCCTTCTGCACGGCTTCGGTGTAGGCGTTGCCGCCGATCGAGATGTCGCGGGTGAACATCGACTGCTCACCCTGCAGGATGTTGATGTTGATGGCGCTGGCGCCGGCGTTGAGCAGGACGACGACCTGCGCCGGGTCGAGCCCGTAGTTGACGTCGAAGGCGTTCTGCAGCGCGAAGGCATCGACGTCGACGATGACCGGCGTGCGGCCGGCCTGAGCGATCACGCCCGTGTAGTCGCCGATCTTTTCCTTCTTCGCGGCGACGAGCAGCACCTCCATGCTGCCGCGCGATTCAGGCCCGGTGCCCGGATCGAGGATCTGGTAGTCGAGGTTGACGTCCTGGATATCGAATGGGATGTACTGTTCCGCTTCCCAGTAGATCGACTCGTCGAGCTCCGACTCGGTCATCACCGGCAGCGTGATCTTCTTGACGATCACCGCGTTGCCGGAGAGCGACGCGCACACGTCCTTGCCTTTGAACGTCTTGTTGCGCTCGAACACCTGGCGGATGGCTTCGGCCACCGCGCCGGCATCGATGATCGCCCCGTCAACGATCGCGTCGGCGGGGACTGGTTCGGACCCGTAGGCCGACACGCGGAATCCTTTGCCAGACGGTTTCAGCTCGACCGCCTTGACCGCGCTCGATCCGATGTCGAGGCCTATGACTGACTTGGTTTTGCCAAACATGCCAAACATAAAAGTGAGGTCTCTCCGGCGTACTCGCTCGAGATCCCTAACTACAGGCGCAACGGCTGTGCCACGATCTCAACCACTGTGTCTTCGGCCGAATTCGGCCTGATCGCCGCTCCCGCCGGTCGCGAAGGTGGCGATTTTCCGAGCCCCCCAAACGACAAAATCGTGCGTAAATCACACTTCTGTCGCAGCGGGTCTCGAAGCACCCTGCTGACGAAGTTGTTATCGGCAGAATTGTTCAGGACTACAAAGCGGGTAGGGGCTCTGCCGCGATACGTAAGTGGACTCCCGTGCTGTCGGGGGAAGTCCCTGTGAATCTGTGGCTTGACAAGATATGACAGCGCTCCGTATCATTAGGGTTTACGGTCGTAAGACACGTCCGCACTGATCGGCTCGCGCCCGGAACGAACCGGCATCGTGAATCGACGGCTCGGACCAAGCGAGCTTCCCGCCGAGGGCGTGAGGCAAAGGAATCCCTGAATTCATGCGTACGTTCGTCGCGAGCGCGAAACGCGCCGACAGCCAGTGGCACGTCATTGACGCCGAAGGCAAGGTTCTCGGCCGTGTCGCCACGCTGACAGCCCGGCTGCTGCAGGGCAAGCACAAGGCTGTCTACACTCCCTTCATCGACACGGGCGATCACGTTGTCATCATCAATGCTGGCGCGGTCAAGCTCACCGGCGAGAAGGAACAAAAGAAGATCTACCGCCGGCACAGCGGTTTCGAAGGCGGCCTCCGCGAAGAGCGGGCGGTTGACGTACGAAAGCGCCGGCCAGTTCGTTTAGTCGAGGAAGCGGTCCGCGGCATGTTGCCGAAGACCAAGATGGGAGACGCGATGTACCGCAAGCTCAAGGTCTACGCCGGCCCCGATCATCCTCACGTGTCTCAGCAACCGAAGAAGATCGAGGTCGCATAGCTTGGCAAGCATCGAATACTACGGCACAGGCCGCCGCAAGACATCGACTGCACGCGTTTTCCTCCGCCCCGGCAAGGGCGCCATCACCGTCAACCACCGCGAGTTCGACAAGTTCTTCCCGACGGACGCGCTGCGCATGCAGGTGCGCCGTCCGCTCCTGTTGACGGAGACCGGCGAGAGGTTCGACATCCTCGCGACGGTCGGTGGCGGCGGCATCAACGGTCAGGCGGGCGCCATGAAGCTCGGCATCGCGCGCGCGCTCTGCGAGTTCAACGTCGAGTTGCGGAAGCAGCTGAAGAAGGATGGCCTGCTGACATCCGACTCGAGGGTCAAGGAACGCAAGAAGTACGGTCTGGCTGGCGCGCGGAAGCGCTTCCAGTTCAGCAAACGTTAAAGAGAGAAGAGGGAGGGATCTTGTCCGGGATTGCGATGAAGGATCTGCTGGAGGCCGGAGTTCACTTCGGTCACCAGACGAAGCGGTGGAATCCGAAGATGAAGGAGTACATCTTCGGCGAGCGGAACGGCATCTACATCATCAACCTCAATAAGACGGTCAAGAAGTTCCGCGACGCCGAGGAGTTCATCACCAACCTCGCTGCCGATGGGCGCACGCTCCTCTTCGTGGGGACCAAGCGTCAGGCACAGGACGTCATCGCTGAAGAAGCGCAGCGATGCGGCATGTACTTCATCAATCAGCGATGGCTCGGTGGACTGCTGACCAACTTCACCACCATTCAGCGCAGCCTGGGACGCCTTCGCGATCTCGAGTCGATGGTCACTGACGGCCGCTACGACACGCTCTCGAAGAAAGAGATCGCCCGTAACGAAAAAGAGAAGCGCAAGCTCCTCAAGAACCTCGAGGGCATCCGGCAGATGTCCCGTCTGCCCGACGCCGTCTTCGTCGTCGACACGCGCAAGGAGAAGATTGCGGTCGATGAGGCGCGCAAGCTGAAGATTCCCGTGATCGGTGTGGTGGACACCAACTGCGATCCCGACGAAGTGGATTACGTAGTGCCCGGCAACGACGACGCGCTGCGCGCCATTCGGCTGTTCGCGTCCAAGATCGCCGACGCCGTGGTCACTGGCCGCTCCATGCGTGAGTCCCGCATCGCCGAAGAAGATGCCGCCCGCGCCGAAGAAGCCGCTGCCGCCGATTCAGCCGCGCGACTCACCCGCGCCGTGCGTCCGCAACGCCGGGAGCCGACGCCAGCCGGGGCTTAGGAACAGCAGAACCGAAGTTCATGCGCCGGCCCCGAGGCCGGCGTTTTTTTGTACCGGAACCTGGAACCCTGAACCAGGAGGACGGTAGTTGAGCGCACGTCGAGCGTGTGCGATGAAGACCGGAGACGGAGATGGCCGAGATCACAGCAGCGATGGTGAAGCAGCTTCGCGACCAGACGGGCGCGGGGATGATGGAGTGCAAGGCAGCCCTGACCGAGGCGAACGGTGACATGGAAGAGGCCGTCACCCTGCTGAGGAAGCGAGGCCTGGCGCAGGCGGCAAAGCGTGCCGGACGCGCCACGGCGCAGGGCGTCATCGGCAGCTACATTCACATGGGCGGGCGCATCGGTGTGCTCGTCGAAGTGAATTGCGAGTCGGACTTCGTCGCCCGTACCGACGACTTCAGCAACCTCGTGAAAGAGGTCGCGATGCACATTGCCGCCGCGGATCCGAAGTGGGTCCGTCGTGAGGAGGTGCCGGCCGAGGCGATCGAGAAGGAGAAGGCCATCTACCGCGCGCAGATGGAAAACTCCGGCAAGCCGGCGAACGTGCTCGAGAAGATCATCGAAGGCAAGCTCGGAAGCTTCTACTCGCAATTCGTGCTTCTCGACCAGCCCTCGATTCGCGATGGCAGCATGACCGTGGCGCAAGTCGTCGCGCAAGCCACCGCGAAGACTGGCGAGAACATCCAGGTCAGTCGCTTCGTGCGCTATCGCATGGGTGAAGGCGCAGAAGCATAGTCAACTGAAAACTCCCAACCTCCAATTCCCGATTCCCAAACCGAGAGTCGGGAGTTGGCCTCTTGGGCGTTGGGAGTTGACTCGACAGCGAGGCGGCCTGCACAGCAGATATAATCGCTGGTCGATGTCCTCCGACGCCGTCATCACCACAACGCCAACCCCCGTCTACAAGCGCGCACTCCTCAAGCTCTCCGGCGAGGCGTTGATGGGAGAGCAGCAGTTCGGTGTCGACCCGGCGGTCGCCGCGCGGATCGCGCACGACGTGGGCGAGATTCAAGGCCTCGGCGTGGAGACGGCGATCGTGATCGGCGGGGGCAACATCTTCCGCGGCATCGCCGCCAGTGCGCGGGGCATGGATCGCGCCACCGCCGACTACATGGGCATGCTCGCGACCGTTATCAACGCGCTCGCCCTGCAGGACGCGTTGGAACAGCACGGCGTCATCACCCGGGTCGTGACCGCGATCGAAATGCGCGCTGTGGCCGAGCCGTTCATCCGACGGCGCGCCATTCGCCATCTGGAGAAGGGGCGCGTTGTCATCTTCGCCGCAGGCACCGGCAGCCCCTATTTCACGACCGACACGGCCGCGGCGTTGCGCGCCATGGAGATCAAGGCCGACGTGATCCTCAAGGGGACCAAGGTCGACGGCATCTACACGGCGGATCCGATGGTCGATCCCCAAGCCACGAAGTACAGCACCATCTCCTACCTCCAGGTGCTCGAACGGCAGTTGAAGGTCATGGACGCGACCGCTATTTCCCTGTGCATGGACAACAAGCTGCCGATTGTCGTCTTCAACCTGCGAAAAGCCGGCAACATCCGGCGCGTCGTCCTGGGCGAGCCGATCGGCACCACCGTGTCTGTCTAGTTGGATGGTGAACGGTGGACCACGCGCCACCGCCACCCACAAACCGAGAGAGCTATGGAATTCAAAGATCTGAAAGGCATGTTCACGGACGTCAAGGCGAGGATGGATTCCGCAATCGAGCGTGTGCGCCGGGATATGGCGCACATCCGCACCGGCCGCGCCACGGTCAGTCTGCTCGACGGCATTCAGGTCGAAGCGTACGGCACGCGCATGCCCATCAATCAGGTCGCCACGCTCTCGGTGCCGGAGCCGGCACTGATTATCGCGCAACCGTTCGATCCGCAGGTCATGGGCGCGATCGAGAAGGCCATCCGCGCGTCGGACCTTGGTCTCAACCCCGCCAACGACGGCAAAGTCGTGCGGGTTCCGATCCCGGCATTGACCGAGGAACGGCGCAAAGAGCTCTCACGTCACATCCACAAGCAGGCCGAGGAAGGCCGCAACTCGATCCGCGGGGTGAGACGCGACGCCAACGAGCGGCTGAAGAAGCTGCTCAAGGACCACACCATTTCCGAAGACGATGAGCGGAAGGGGCTCGATCAGGTACAAAAAATGACGGACGAGCACGTCAGGCTGATCGACGATCTGCAGAAGAAGAAGGACCAGGAATTACTGGGGCACTGAACTCAGGATCTTTGATTCTTGATGCTTCATTCTTGATTCGTCGTTGATTGGTGATTTTTGAACGTTGATTGGTCGGCGTGCTCCGGTGATCCACTGCCGATAAATCAACAATCACGAATCGCCAATCATCAACGAATCAACGATCACCCATCAAAAATCTTCAATCGCCGAAAGACACCCCCATCGCTCGCGCCGTGAGCAGTAGGTCGTAGTCGAGCGGTACGGTCTTCGTTCTTCCAACGACTTCCCCGATGGGGATCGGCACCAGGTCCGGAGGATGATTCGCGACCATCTTCCCGAACTGGCCATTCAGCAGCAACTGCACCGCCTTCCCGCCAAAGCGGGTGGCAAGCGTCCGATCGAACGCCGTGGGCGTTCCGCCACGCTGCAGGTGGCCAAGCACGACGTGCCGGGTCTCCTTTCCCGCACGCTCCTCGAGCTGCTTGGCGCACAGAGCGCCGGCCCCGCCAAGACGTTCGGCATGACCACCATGTGCGGCTTCGATGAGGGAACGCGAGCCGTCAACGGGCTGCGCGCCTTCAGCGACAACGACGATGCTGAACCTCGCTCCACGCCCCTCACGGTCGCGAATGCACGCCGCGACCTTGTCGACATCGTACGGAATCTCGGGAATCAGGATCACGTCTGCGCCGCCGGCCACTCCACTGTGAAGCGCGATCCAACCCGTGTAACGGCCCATCACCTCGACGACCATCACCCGCTTGTGGGCTTCGGCCGTCGAATGCAGTCGATCGATCGCATCGGTGGCGAAATCAACGGCAGTATCGAAGCCGAAGCAGCTGGTCGTTCCGACGATGTCGTTGTCGATCGTTTTCGGGACGCACACCAGCGGCACGCCCATCTTGTAGAACTCGTACGAGATCGCGAGCGTGCCGTCGCCACCGATGCAGACCAGTGCATCGAGCGACATTTTTCCGAACATGTCGACGACACGCTCGGCGTAGTTGAAGGTGCCCTGCGGCGTGACGATCGGTTCGATGAACGGATTGCCGCGATTGACGGTGCCCAGTATCGTGCCGCCGAGCCTCAGGATGCCGGTGACGTCGCGAGGTGTGAGGGGGCGCGATTTCTCGGGATAGACCAGGCCGTCGAAGCTGTCCTCGAGCCCGACGACCTCCACGCCGGCGTTGTAGGCCGACTTCACCACCGCACGGATGACGGCGTTCAGGCCAGGCGCGTCTCCGCCTCCGGTGAGGACTCCGATTTTCTTGATCTTTGGCATGCTGCGGGTGACGTGCAGCCGGCGCGGGGGCGCGTGGCGAGTCACCTGAAGTATAGCAGTGACAGCGCGTTCGACAGGTGCATCCGCGACGCACAAGGATGTCTGCAGCGTCGATTCTGAAGACAAGAGCGTAGGAAACGGCTGCCTCACCGCAGCTCGAAGTTCGCGCTCAGCGAGCCTCCGCCTGTCAAAGCGACGGTGACGGTGTAGCAGTACCCAGGCATCTTCGGCGTCTTCCAGTTGAAGATGAAACGGCCGCCAGCGTAGCGCAGGTTCGTTCCACCTGTCGCTGTGAGCTCAATCGTGTCCGGCGGGCCACCACTGCACGCCGCCTGCGTGGCCGTGAGCGGCTGGACCACGATCGATGGGTCCGTCAACTCGCTCGCCCCTGCGAACACCTGAAACTTAATCGGCACGGTCGATCCGCCTTTAACGGTATTCAAGGCGCCGCCCATTTCCACCGGGTGGTAGAAGCCGCTGAAGGTCCACGGCACCATAGGAGTAATAGGCTCGGCATCCCACAATGCAGCAACACCGCTCGTGAGTCCGATGACGTCGACTGGCGTGGTGATGCCGTACGGGAAATCGGTGGTGAACTCGCCGTTGCCCAGCTCACCGTAATGGTTTCCGCCCCAGCACTTCGCGCCCGCTGTCGTGCTGACGGCGCAGGTGTGATCAAAACCGCTGCTGATCTGCACGACACCACTGGTCAGCCCGCTCACGTCGACAGGCGTGGGACTGTTCGTGGACTCGCCGTCGCCCAACTGCCCCGCGAAATTGCGCCCCCAGCATTTGGCGATCCCTTCGTTCGTCACGGCGCAAGTGTGAACCTGACCACTGCTGATCTGCTGCACGCCACCGGCGAGTGTCTCCACGTCGACGGGTGTCGCGCTGAATTCTGTGAAGGCGCCGAGGCCTAACTGCCCGTACGAGTTCCAACCCCAACACTTGACACCCTCGGCAGCGGTCAGCGCGCACGTGTGAAACCCGCCAGCGCTGATCTGCGCTACGCCGCTGGTCAGCCCGGTCACGTCGACAGGGGTGGCGATGCCAGTCGGGTCCGAGGGGTTGAACGTACCGTTGCCCAACTCGCCCACGATGTTATCTCCCCAGCACTTGACCGCCCCCGCCGTGGTCAATGCGCACGTGTGTGCCCCACCCGCGCTGATCTGGGTCACGCCAGCGGCGAGCGTGTGTACATCGACGGGTGTTTCACTGAACTCGCCGAACGTACCGATGCCTAATTGCCCATGGCGGTTGTCACCCCAGCACTTCACGCCCCCATCAGTGGTCAGCACACACACGTGACCCGCGCCGGCGCTGATCTGGATCACGCCGCTCGTAAGCCCAGGCACGTCGATGGGGGAGGCGACACCTGTGGGAGGCAATTGCCCAAAGTTCGGACCCCAACACTTCACGCCCCCCGCTGTAGTCAGTGCGCACGCAGCGGAACCCACCGTGACTTGAACCACGCCGCTCGTGAGTCCAGTCACGTCAACAGGTGAGGCGATGCCGCCGTAGGGAGACTGAGGTGTGAAGTAGCCAACGCCCAGCTGACCCAACTGATTATTCCCCCAACACTTCACGCCTCCCGCCGCGGTGAGTGCACAACTGAAAATTCCGCCGGCGGCCTCCGCCCGATTGCTGCCGTCGATAGCGAACAGAAGTCCGAACAGAAGAACGGCAGACCAGACTGATTGATTGCGATTTGAAACCGGTGAGTGACGTCTTTCCATCTTGCCCGTCCCTTCCCGTTTCCCTGACATCTTCCAGTTAGGTTCGGAAGCGACCCCGCCAACTGGGTTGCAGGCAGGTGAAACGCCTGATTGCGAGAGGATCGGCGAGTTCGCGTTTGCCGTCGCGTGGCAAATGGGCAATGCAGATGCCAGAGCGATGTGTGTCAGCGCCACGGCGAAAAAGCAGTGACGTCCAGCACACGGTGCCGGGTTGCGAGTTATTCAGCGCGCGAACGCGAAAAGGCTGGCTGAGGTGTAGCGGCGGGCAACCTTCGCCGGAAACGAGGGCGAAGGTTGGTGGACGGCGCGAGGCTCGAACTCGCGACCTCCGCATTGCGAACGCGGCGCTCTCCCAACTGAGCTAGCCGCCCACTGATTTGAATGCACACACTGCGGTGCTTTCACCGAAGTGCACGTCTATCTACTCTAACACCTGGTAATCGCTGCCGCAATCAGGCTTGCCGGCCGATGTGCGCATCACACGCGAAGGGCACTAGTTCTCGCGCTCGAACATGAGATACAGCGGCGCGGCTCCCAGCACCATCAGAAAGCCGAAGCTTCCCCACCCGGCTTTGTTGGCGGCCTTGAAGCGGGCATGTTCGCCTGGGCGCAGCACCACTTCGTGCGTCTTCCAGAAGAGCGTGTTGTGGACTCGGATCCGGTGTGGACCCGCTGGCAAGTCGTGCGTGACACGCTCGCCGTTCTTGAGAATCGCAATGTTATCTCCGTCCACCGACACGAATATCTCGCGGATACCCGCATCGTCGGGCGACTGCCGGCTGACGGTGATCGTGGCGACCTGCTCGGCGCGGGGCTCGGAGCGCGCCAGAGCTGCGCCCGTCGCACCTCCCGGTGGACGGACGCCTGAACGGCTTTCACGCAGCGCGACGGACACAGAACGATCCTAAACTAGCGAGGCCCGCCTGAGAACTGCGGCTGACAGCGGCTGCTGGTAGCCTGAAGCCGAACCGAGAACATCCTGAGACGATCGGGCACATGACTGTGAAGCACTCGAGAGTTCCGCTCGGCCGGGCCGACGCCCTTGCGTCGCTCGCCATCCGGGAAGCCTACCAGGCGGGCCTCCCCGCGGACGAGATCGTTCCCGCCGGTGGGCTCCGCCGGTACAGTCCAGCGCTGGACAGCACCGTGCTGGTCGCCGTGGCCGGAGACGCACACCACCACGAGTTCCTCGCCGGCTTCGTTCGCCTGCCGTTCGTCCGCTCGGTCGTGTCGCGCTCGCCGTCCAGCGTGCGTGTCGCAACCGATCGTGGCGTGCTCGACGTGCACATGATCGCGCCGGAGATGGCGGGCGCGGCCCTGGTGTGGCACACCGGCACGCGGCGTCATACGAAATGGCTGGAGGAGCGGGCCTCCAGGTGCGGCTTGACGTTTGCCAATGGGCACCTCGAACGAAACGGCAGCGCACCGGTCGCCGTGCCAGACGAACCAGCCTTTTACAAGCTGCTCGATCTCCCGCACATCCCTCCCGAGATTCGTGACGGGCACGACGAGATTCATGCAGCCGAGCGCGATCAGTTGCCCTCTCTGGTGCAGACGCTGAACATCCGCGGCGACCTTCACATGCACAGCACTTGGAGCGACGGGCGCGACTCGATCATGCACATGGTGCTCAGCTCGCGGCAGCTTGGCTACGAGTATGTGGCCATCACCGATCACTCGGAGCGGTCGTGGGCGTCGCGCAAATTGCTCGCGCTCGAGATCCCGCTCCAACGTGAAGAGATCGACACCATCCGGTCGCACGCCACGGGCGTGCAGATTCTGCACGGCGTCGAGGTGGACATCATGCCCGACGGCTCGCTCGACTTCGACGATGCGACGCTCGCAGGCTTCGACATCGTGCTGGCATCGTTGCACGATGCGCACGGGCACGATGGCGCTCGACTGACCGAACGATACCTGCAGGCGATGCGGCATCCGCTCGTCAACGTCATCACGCACCCGGCGAACCGCTCGCCCGCCATGTCCGACGGCTATGAGCTGGACTTCGACCGGTTGTTTCAGGCCGCCGTGGAGACCGGAACGGCGATGGAAATCGACGGAGCGCCGGGTCACCTCGATATGGATGGCCGCGTCGCGCGCCGCGCCGGCGAGGCCGGAGTGACCATCGCCATCAACAGTGATTGCCACCGGGCCGATGCCCTGGGTCGACAGATGAGGTTCGGCATCGGCACAGCGCGTCGCGGCTGGATCGCCCCCGAGAAAGTGCTCAACACGAGGGGCATCGACTCGATCCGGGAGTTCGTTGCCCGAAAACGGGGACGGTAAGCGCGCACACTCCCCCTCCACGGCCACAGTTGCCGCGGACCTTTCAGGTACTCGCCTTGCTGTATCGTAGAAACGCCGGGCGGAGTGCCGCCCCAGATACGAGCGCTTTTATGCGATTCCTTGGGCCGCTTGTCGTGCTACTGTCGTTACCTGTTTTGGGCTCTGCCCAAACGGCGCAGAGCCCAGAGGCGCTGGCGAAGGCGCTGCAGGCCCGTTATCAAGGCGTGCGCGACTTCACCGCGGACTTCGTCCAGACTTACAAAGGCGGCGTTTTGCGGACTCAGACGAGCGAGCGCGGGACAGTGTCGGTCAAGAAACCGGGCCTGATGCGGTGGACCTACACCAGCCCTGAACGCAAGGAATTCGTATCGGACGGTCTGAAGATGTACTCATACATCCCGGAAGATCGGCAAGTCCTGGTATCGAGCGTCCCGACGGACAGCGAGGCGCCGACCCCTGTTCTCTTCCTGGCCGGCAAGGGTGATCTCGTCAAGGATTTCACGGCAACCAAGGCGGAGAGTCCCGTGCCAGGGGCCGTTGCACTGAAGTTGACACCTCGACGCAACGAGCCTGAGTATGAGTATCTGATCCTGGCGGTGGACCCGATGACGCTGCAGATTCGCGCGTTGACGACGCGCGACCGCCAGGGCGGTGAATCGACCCTTCGGTTCGAGAACCTGAAGGAAAACAAGGGCATATCCGATAAAGACTTTGCGTTTCGCATTCCACGCGGCGTCGATGTCATCACCGATGGCAAACGCAACTAGTCGAGTACTGCTGTCGCTGGCGCTGGCCCTGACCATCGCCGGCTGCGCCACCAGTTCTGCGATGCGGGCCGGCCAGAACGCCGACCTGATGAAAGACTACGACCGCTCGATCGTCGAGTACTCGAAGGTCCTGCGCGCGGATCCGAACAATCGCGAGGCCCGCACCGCGCTCGAGAACGCCAAAATCCGCGCCTCGCTCGACCACTACGCCCGGGCGCGCCGCTACGAGGCGTCAGGACGCCTCGACGATGCACTCGTCGAATTGCAGGTGGCCGCCGAGCTGAACCCTGGGAACAGCGATATCGACGACGCGGTCCGCAACGTGCGCACGCAATTGCGCAACAGGGTGGCCAGTAAAGACGGCAAGACGGAGCTCCAGACGCTCGTCGAACGCTCACGCGAGCTGATGCCCGTCGGCCAGGAACTCCCCGCCAATATCCGAATGCCGGAGTCGGTGACGTTCCGCGAGGCCAACTCACGCGATATCTTCAGCGCGCTCGGCAAGATTGGCGACGTCAACATCGTCTTCGATCCCACGTTCCGGCCGCAGCCGGTCAGCATCGACCTCAAGAACCCCACGTTCGAGCAGGCGCTGCAGGCGGTATCCAGCGCCACGCGTAGTTTTTATCGGGTCACGGCCCAGCGCACCATCACCGTGATCCCGGATACAGCCGCCAAGCGCCAGGAATACGAGGAGGAGATCGTCCGGCCGTTCTTCCTGAGCAACGCGGATCTGAAGGAAACGATGGACCTGCTGCGTGTGGTGATCGACGCGCGCCGCGTGGCTCCGGTGACGGCCACCAACGCGATCATGATCAAGGACACGCCTGAACGGGTGGCGGCAGCCGGGAGGATCATCGCCGCCATCGACAAGGCGCGCCCCGAAGTCGTCATCGATGTCGAGCTCCTCGAGGTCGATCGCACGCGGCTCCGTGAATTCGGCTTGCAGCTCGCCTCACCCGGCGATCCACTGACGGGCATCAACGGTGTCGCCAGCGTCAACCGCGACGGGCTGACGCTGCGCGACCTGAGCAACCTTTCGCAAGCCGATATCCTGCTGACGAATCTCCCGAACCTGTATTACCGGTTGCTGAAGAACGACTCGAACACCCGGACGCTGGCCAATCCGCAACTGAGGACCTCGGAAGGGCTGCCGGCGCAGGCGCGCTTCGGCGAGCGCGTGCCGGTCCCGGTCACGACCTTCGCGCCGATCGCCACCGGCGGCGTGAATCAGCAACCGATTACGTCGTTCAACTACGAGAACATCGGCGTCAACATCGACATCACGCCGCGCACGCATCACGATGACGAGGTCTCGCTCGCGCTGAAGATTTCTGTCAGCAGCATCTCGGGCACCGGATTCGGAGGGCTGCCGACGTTCGGCAATCGCGAAATCAACACCGCCATCCGCCTGAAGGACGGCGAGACGAATCTGCTCGCGGGCCTGATTCGCGACGAAGAGCGGCGAGTGCTGCGCGGCGTTGCCGGCCTGAGCGACCTCCCCATCGTCGGCAAGCTGTTCGCGCAGACGCAGCGCGAAACGCAGGAAACAGACATCGTCATGACGCTGACGCCGCACGTCATCCGTGTGCTCGATCTCAACGAGGACGACCTGCGGCCGTTCCGCGTCGGCGACAGCACGACGACCCCGCTCACGTTGCCGTTGCCCGTGCCGGTGCCGACGCAGGCCCCGATCGAGCGCGAGCCCGCGGGAGCGCCACCCGCACAGCCGCCCACGCAGCTCCCGAACGCGGCGCCGATTCGGCCGCCCGCGACGCCGCGACCGAATCCATAACTCCACCCTTGTCGGTGCGCGCGCTCCGCTAAGGACGCGAGTTGGGAGATCGGAGGCGGTACAGCACGTGACGCCGCCTCGGCGGCGCCGGATGATCGAAGTCGTCCGCCGGGTCGTGGGTCATGCCCAGCCGCTCCATCACCCGCCGCGATCGCACGTTCTCAGGCACGGCGAAAGACAAGATCTCTTTGAGTCCGACCGGTCCAAAGCCGAACGCGACCGCGGCGCGAGCAGCTTCCGTGGCGTAACCGTTGCCCCATGACTGCACGGTCAGGCGCCAGCCCACCTCCACGCAAGGGGTGAAGGGCGCCTCGAACGGCGGAACTGCCAGACCGACGAATCCGATGAACGGGGCCTGGTCGCAGACTTCGACTGCCCACAATCCGAAACCGTGCCGTTCGAAATGGGCTTCGATGCGATCGACCGTCGCATCGCTTTCCGCCGTCGTCAGCACGCTGGGGAAATGCTCCATGACACGCGGATCCGCGTTGAGGTCGGCAAACGGACGCCGATCCGACAGTCGCCATCGTCGCAAGAGCAAGCGCTCGGTCCGGATTTCAGACGGTAGATCCACAAGCTCAACTCCGCGCACGCGTCAGCCTCTTCGCACGGGCAAGCGTCAGCTCGTTGCACCGATAAGCGAAGAGCCTCGCGCCGACCATCGTCGGATAGCTATTCGACCTTGGCGACTTTGGCGCCGAGAGCTTTCAGCCGATCGACGAGCTGACTGTATCCGCGTTCGACGGTTTCGAGCGGCGCGACTCGCGTCTGTCCTTCTGCCGCAAGACCGGCGGCGATGAGCGACATCCCCGAGCGCAGATCGCGACTGTCGAGGATGCGCCCGCCTCGCAGCTTCGTCGGGCCGGTGACGATGATGCGGTGGGCGTCGGCGAGAAACAGGTCCGCGCCCATGCCGCTCATCTGCTCCAGCGCGAACAGCCGCAGTTCGTACATCCAGTCGTGCACCAGCGTCCGCCCCGCGGCCTGCGTGGCCAGCACGGTCACAAGGCTCACGAGATCGCTCGGGAAGGAGGGCCAGAGTCCCGTCGCGATGCGTCGCAACGCCTGTGGCTTCGACGGCTTCACCTCGAACACCCCGTTAACCATCCCGCACTCGACGCGCATCCGCTGCAGGACGGCGGCAACGACCTCGATGTCTTCCTCACGGCACCCTTCGATCGCGATCTCACCGCCGGTGATCGCGCCGACGACAGCCCAGCTTCCGGCCTCGATGTAATCGCCGCCGAGCCGATGTTGCGCGCCACCCAGCTTCGATACGCCCTCGATGCGCAGCTTCGAGCTGCCAATCCCGGAGACGTTCGCTCCCATCTTGGTCAGGAACTCACAGAGCTCCACGACGTGCGGCTCGGTCGCCGCGTGGCGAATCTCGGTCATGCCAGGTGCTGATGCGGCAGCGAGGAGCGCCGTCTCCGTTCCGGTAACCGACGCCTCGTAGAGGTACATCGAGGCGGGCTTCAGGCCATCGGGGGCCTCGAGCACGTGATCGGGCCCCTTTCCTTCGCGTGCGCCGAGCGCGCCCAATGCCTCGATGTGCGTCGAGATGGTCCGCCGCGCTGGAAAATCACCGCCCGGAGGAGCGATGTGCGCGCGTCCGGTACGCGCGAGCAGCGGACCGAGCAGCAGCACCGAGCCGCGCAGCCGGCCCACGAGTGAGCGATCGGGTGCATCCGTGTTGATGCGCGGTGTACGGATTCGCAGCGTGGTCGTGCCGATGCCTTCCACTTCGGCGCCGATGTCGAGCAGCAGACGCGCCATCACTTCGACGTCGCCGATGCGCGGCACGTTCGTGAGAACGCACTCCTCTTCGGTCAGCAGGCATGCCGCCAGCAGCGGCAACGCCGCGTTCTTGTTGCCCTCGACGGCCACTCGCCCTTCGAGGCGGTGACCGCCTTCGATCAGTAGTGTCGACATCAGCCGCGCGCCTTCCTCAGGAACTCTGCGTCTTCATCTCCGTCCAACCCGACGAACACCGGCTCGGGCCGCAGCCACACACCACACCAGTCGATTACTGCGCGTTTGACCTGGCCGGCGAAGCGGATGACATCGCGGGCGTTCGCACGCCCGCGGTTGACGATCGCGAGCGGGTGCTTGGTCGACAGTCCAACCGGTCCGCCGCCCGCGCCTTTACCCAAACCTGCGTGCTCGATGAGCCACGCAGCCGGTATTTTGACCCGGCCGTCGGCCGTCGCGAAACCAGGAACCGATGCCCCAGCGAGCGTCGCAATACGTTCCTGATCCTCTGGCGCCACGACCGGGTTCATGAAGAACGATCCGACGCTCCGCGTGTCGGGATCTGCGGCATCCAGCACCATGCCCTTGCGGCGGCGGATCGCCAGGACGGCGTCACGGATCGCTGCTGGTTCTGGCGATGTGACACCGCGTCTAC
>Ga0310810_10002870_pt1 | contig 18670 bp, 9 predicted proteins | sample NCmetagenome_FD_207641 | JGI IMG/M metagenome (GOLD analysis project Ga0310810, IMG submission 207641) | Soil microbial communities from experimental microcosm in Duke University, North Carolina, United States - NC | ecosystem: Engineered > Artificial ecosystem > Soil microcosm > Unclassified ...
TCACTCGCGATGGTGAAAAAAAGCCGCCGGCCGTCAGTGTCGAACTCGGAACGGCGTGGCTGATGCGAGGGGTCGTCGAATTGCAACACGAGATGCGGCGTGCCGCCTCGCGACGGTATCGAATAAAACGCGTATCGCCCCTGTCGATCCACGGCGCGGAGGTAAACCACCCGACCGGTCGGATCGTATTGTGCGACCTCGGGTGTGAGGCCCATCGGACGGCCGTCGAAGAACAGCCGGTCGCCGGTGCCGTCGGCCTTGGCCAAATGAAAGGTGGAATCGATCAGTGACAGGTAGAGCAGACTGCTGCCGTCGGGTGACCATCGGCCCCGGTACCCAAAATTTCGGGTGAGCTGGCGAGGCGCGGTCCACTCGCCGTTCGATTGCCGAGTGGTTGAATACATCTCCCATCGGCCGGTGTGATCGGAGATAAAAAGAATCATTTTGCCATCGCGCGAGACGATCGGCCCCATCTCATTGCCGGGCGCGCGAGTAATGTCGTGCGGATCCGTGCCGTCGGCACTGACGACGAACACGTCACGATTTCCCGTGCGCCAGGAGTGGTACGCGATGAATCGTCCGTCGCCCGACCATGCCGGACTGAAATCATCAGCGGTGTCGCGCGTGAGTTGAATCGGATCGCCGCCATTGACCGGAATCTTGTAGATGTGCTGCGGCCCTTCCCGATTCGAATCGTACGCGAGCCATTTGCCATCTGGCGAGATTGCAAGCGCTTCGACTGTCTGATTCTCATTCGTGAGGGGCTTCGCCGAGCTGAATGGCGTGGTGCCGTTCGTCGTGATCGGCGCCCACCATATGTTCGAGTGTGTGGTGAGCGCCGTATACGCGAGTCGTGATCCATCGGCAGACACCGAGACGGTGTGCGCATTTGCGCCGGTGGTGAGGCGAATCGGGGCACCGTGCGCTTCGCCGCCGCGAGTGAGTTCCTGACGATAAATGTCGCGACTGCCGCCACGGCTCGACACGTAAAGCAACGCTCGCCCGTCTCCAGTCCACGCGGGCGACGTGTTGAGATGCGCCCGTTCTGTCACCGCGACTGCGCTTCGCGCACTCACGTCTGCCACATAGATGGTACTCGGCGCGATGTTGCCGAGCATGGCACCGCTCGAGAGAAACCAAGGGTTGTTCTCGACAAATGCGACGCGATGCCCATCAGGTGACCACACCGGCCAATTCGGCCAAATCGCGGACGCGATTTTCACGGCGTCGCCGGCGTCCACTGGGCGGACATAGATCCCATCCTCGCGCGCGAACGCGATTCGCTCGCCGTCGGGGGACAGCGTCGGGCTCGCGAACTCGTATTCGCTCGCGTCCATCAGCTGTCGCGGAGTGCCGCCGAGGGCGGGCGATGTGTACAGCGCCTGACGCACGTCGAAGCTGATCTGCTGGCCATCGGGCGACCAGCGCGGCATTCGCTGAGGCTCAGGCGCGGACTCAGCGAGCGCGCGCGCAGACCCGCCAGCGATTTGCTTGACGAAAATGCGGCTGTGGCCGACCGGGCCCATCGCAAACGCCACGAGCTTCCCATCGGGAGAGATGGTTGCATCGAGCTCGAGGCCCGGCGTATTCGTGACCTGCGTCGTCGAGGCGACGACATACCCGCCCGGTCGTCGCCACATCAGCCAACTCGTTGCGGCGACGACCACCACGACTGCGGCAGCCACGCCCAGACGCAAGGAAATTAGACGTGCGCGCTGGTGTGGGGGCGAGCCTGCCGGAGTGAGCCCACCGCTCGGAGTCGCGAGCGCTTCGAACTGCTCGAGCAGCTCGTCGGCGGTCTGCCACCGATCGGCTGCCTTCTTCTCCAGGCAGCGCATGATGACGCCGGCGAGTGCCGGCGGCAGCGACGCTCGGTGCTGGCTGATGTGCGGCGCCGGCGTTGTGACGTGAGCGGCGAGTTGTTGCTGAGGAGGGAGTCCACCAAAGGGCGTCCGTCCGGTGAGTAACTCGTAGCCGAGCACGCCCACCGCGTAGATGTCGGCGCGATGGTCAGCGGCGGGATCGGCAGCCGCTTGCTCCGGTGACATGTAGGCGGGCGTGCCCAGTGCGATTCCCACCGACGTGATGCTCGAACCGCCGGCGGAATTCGCGAGCGCTTTGGAGACGCCGAAGTCCGTGACTAGGGCGTGATGACCCGAGACAAGCACGTTGTCGGGTTTGATGTCACGATGGACGACGCCGTGGGCGTGGGCATACGCGAGTGCGTCGGTCACGTCGCGCAGGATGCGCACCGAGTCCTGGATCGGCAGCTCATGCTCGCGGGCAAGCCGCGCGCGAAGCGACTCTCCCTCGATGTAAGGCATCGCGAAATAGAGGAGGCCCTCACTCGCGCCCGCCGTCAGCAGCGGGACCACGTGCGGATGCTGGAGCTTGGCAGCGAGCTGGATCTCGCGTCGGAATCGTTCCACGCTCACGCTCGCGCCCAGCTCCGGCGGCAGCACTTTGACGACGATGCGTCGGTCGAGCTGGATGTCCTCTACGAGGAACACGCGCGACATACCGCCGCCGCCCAGCTCGCGCTCGAAGCGAAATGCGTCGCCCAGCACCCGCTGCAGCCGTTGTGCGAGCTCGTTGTCTGCCATCGCCATCGGTGACTCAGCGCGCGGTTGGGGCTGCGCCTTCGACGCAACGAGCGAACATCTCGGCTCCGCGGAGTGGATTCCCAAGGATGGCGAGCCGTGACGTCGAGCGGAAGCCGCCACGTCGTATTCGATCGGAGAATAGACAATCGGATTTGTTGCGTGGCTTCGGACGGCCACGACCGGGGCGCCTTGTAATTCCGCTCAATGCACCAACGGACTACTTCCACGATGACGGCATCCGGTGGTGCCGGCCCGATGCGCCCATCGCTGTTGCGTTCTCTCACACTGTAGGCCGTTGGAGGGATGAGGATGTGAGCATTTCCGTATTCGCGGCGTCTTACTTATATAGGCGCAGAGAGGGTGCACGAACGTCGCGTCTGCGTGGAGGAACGCGCGGCCCGGGACCAGTCATTGTTAAGCAACGCAGCAACATTTTCTCGGCGGAGTCCGTAATGTTTGCGTCGCCCGTCGCACCTGACACCAATCGCGCAAACCGCTCCGCTTTCGCCAGGCTTCGTTTATGCAACCGAGACAAAACGACTCGAGGACTTTAGTGAAGTTTGTGAATGATGGCCGTTCATGGAGGCAGAAATTCGTGCAGCCGTTCGTACCGCGTAGTGAGATGACCGTACAACGTTGCGAGACGACCGCGCAACGTCGATCGACGATCGTCCACGTCACGTGATGATCGTCCAGCGTGAAGAGACGATCGTGCGACGTGTTGAGACGACCGTGATGTGTCACCAAGTCTACAGGCTGTTGCGCGTAGTCGATCGCGACGGCCGGTTGTGCGAGGCAATCGCTCGGATAGACGATCCGATCGCCTGCATGCGCGAAGCGGTCGGCCGATCAGCGAACCCGATCGTGCGGTCAACTCGACGTGGATACAAGGAGGGAACGACCCGCACCCGTGTTTTCCGCGTCGTCCGACGCGATCAGACGATCCGCTGCATCGAATCGCGCATCGCTCCACTAGAATGGCTTACTCGACCGCATGAATGGACGATCGTGCACGACTCTTCGACGATCGTCATTTACGACGAATTGATCGGTCGGCCCGCACGGCGAATCGTACTTCGCGCAAACATGATCCGACACGATGGTCGACGGCATCGGTCGCGTGTCGAGGTCGAGGCAACACGATCGTCTCGACGGTTACACCGCGCCGAGAATTGAGCCTACCGGGCGATACGTTGATCGCACCGCGTGGAGCGCTCATCGTACGGCGCCCAACGGTGGCCCAACTTTTTGCTGAGTCGATCGTACTGTGGCCAAAACGCAACACGCACAGAGTCGGATGCGATCCGACACCTCGGTGGTGCGAGTGCCACCTCGCCGTCGACCGTGGCCACCGGCATGCTGACTATCGCCAGAGCGCCGGCACGAATCGTCACCTGGCCCGGAAACTATCGACGCAACGATGGCAGACATTGCCACCCTGCGTGGTCGAAGCATACCGGAACCGAGAACAGACGAATCTCGCGTTGGTATCGGTGAACGCTTGCGACGCCGTGCTGAACTACCAGGCGAAACGGCAGGCACGAGTCGGCGGCTCCGCCACACGACGGCGGCTGCAATCGGGCACTCGGCGAGCTCGAATCGTACGCGACCGATCACCGATCCGCACGCCTATGACCGGAAGTGACACCCTATAGCGGACCTCCTGGCGACGAGTATTCGTGCAAGACACCTTTTGTACGACGTCAGATCGCGGGAGTCTCTTGCCTTTGGACCTCATCGGACATCTGAACGCCACGCTCGCGGGCCGCTATGTCATCGAGCGAGAGCTCGGCCGCGGCGGGATGGCGACCGTATATCTTGCTCGCGATCTCAGACACGCGCGCAACGTAGCCCTCAAAGTCCTCGATCGGGAACTACGCGCGGTGCTCGGCGCCGAACGGTTTCTCAGCGAGATCCGTGTCACGGCTGGCCTTCATCATCCCAACCTCCTTCCGCTCTTCGATTCCGGTGAGACGGACGGCTGCTTGTATTACGTGATGCCATATGTGGAGGGCGAGACCCTCCGCGCGAGGCTGATCCGAGAAAAGCAGCTCAATGTCAACGATGCCGTGCATATCGCGGTCGCCGTCGCCAATGCACTCGACTACGCACACCGCCACGGCGTCGTGCATCGCGATCTCAAGCCGGAGAACATTCTGCTCCACGAAGACCAGCCGCTCGTCGCGGACTTCGGGATCGCGTTGGCGGTGCGCAATGCTGGCGGCAGCCGCATCACGCAGACTGGTCTCTCGCTGGGAACTCCGCAGTACATGAGCCCGGAGCAGGCGACGGGCGACCGAGGAGTCGACGGCCGCGCCGACGTCTACGCGCTGGGCGCGGTGCTTTACGAGCTACTCACCGGAGACCCGCCGCACACAGGAAGCACAGCCCAAACGATAATCGCCAAAGTGCTCACGGAGCGCCCGCTCCCGGTGCGCGCGCTGCGCGAGTCGGTGCCCGAACACGTTGACCTCGCGGTGCTCCGCGCATTAGCCAAACTTCCGGCGGATCGGTGGCGCAGCCCGCAAGAGTTCGGTGATGCACTCACGCACCCGAGCGCCGAATCCATCTCAACGAGCGTCGGCGCGCCTGGCGCACAGAACGACGAGCGACCTTGGCGACGGCTCCGCCTGGTTGCCGCAATATCCACTCTTGCGGTGTGCGTTCTCGGTGGAGTCGCCGGATGGGAGGCGCGTGCCCTTTTCAGAACGCGCGACGACCAGCCGGTGCGTTTTTCGCTCGACTCGCTTCGGCTGCCGGACGTGCCGCGAGGAATCGCAGTCTCACCGGATGGGCGACTCATTGCATACATCGGTATCGTCGGACCTGGCCGGTCGATCCTCGTGCGCGCCCTGGACGACCTGCATCCGCGCGCGATCGCGAATGGCGGATTCAGTCAGGTTTTCTTCTCCGGCGACGGCAAATCGATCGGGCTTATTACCGGCTCGCTGGTCCAGCGGATCGCAGTCACCGGCGGCGCACTGGTCGAAGTAGCCCGGCTCGGATCGCCAGTGTACGGCGCCGCATGGACACCAAGCGGTCAAATCATCATCGGGACTGCGCGCGGACTCGTCGCCGTTCCCGCTGGCGGCGGTACCGCACGAGTTATTACTCGGCCCGACAGTGTGCGAGGCGAGACGAGCCAGCGCTGGCCGGTGCTCCTCCCAGACGGCCATACCATTGCGTACGAGAGCGTTGGGCGCACGGGAATGGTCGAAAGCGCACGAATCGGAATCGCTTCGCTCGCGACCGGCAGATCCACCATCACGAACATTGCCGGCGTTTGTCCACTGGGTGTCGTCGAAAAGCAGCTCGTGTTCGCGACCAAAGACGGCTTCTTGATGGCCGGACCGTTCGACGCTCGCAGTGGCCACATCACTCGAAATGCCCACCCTGTGCTCGATGGACTTGCCGTCAACGCCGACGGATGCGTCGAAGCGGCGATCTCCGCGGACGGTTCGCTCGCCTATCAACACGGCCTATCACTCAGTCAGGTCGTCTCGGTCGACATGCGAGGCTCCACGCGGCCGGTCCTCGCGACTCCGCGTGCGTACGCGAATCCGCGTTACGCCCCGGATGGCCGACGCGTCGCGGTCTCGATTCGCAGCCCTGCCGGAACGGATCTCTGGATTCTCGACGTCGCTGCCTCCTCGCTCACGCGGCTCACCAGCGACGGTGCCTCGAACAGTGTTCCCGAGTGGACTCCCGACGGGAAGCGACTACTCTGGATCTCGAATCGGGGCGGATCACGGTCACTTTGGTGGCAGGCAGCCGATGGAAGCGGGAACGCGGAGCTTCTGCTGCGACTTCCGGACCGGGACGTCACGAGTGGCATACTTACGCGAGATGCGACGCAGATGGTCTATGGCGCCAGCGATCCATCGAACCCGGACTTCGGGGGCGATGTATGGATCCGCGGCATCGCCGGCGCCTGCACCGTGTCACGAAGCTGTGATACGGTCGCACACGCAGTCGCGGGCAGCCGGTTTTTCGAGGGTTCACCGCGTCCCTCTCCGGACGGGCATTGGATTGCGTACACCTCGCTCGAATCCGGCGACATGCAGGTCTACGTGCGCGCGTTTCCCGACTTCACGACGCGTTTCCAAGTTTCGACACGTCGTTCGATGGCTCCGGTGTGGTCGCCCGATTCCAAGACGGTCTACTTCATCACCGCCGACAGCGAAGTGCGCGAGCTGACGGCAGCAAGACTGCAGACGGCGCCCAGCTTTGCGGTAGAATCCCGCAACGCGGTATTGCGAGGGCCGCTGGCCGTCGCGCCGACCAGCGCGTCGTACGACGTTTCACCGGATGGGACGCATCTGATCGTCGTACAGTTGGTGGGCATGGATGCCATCGTGGTCGTGCACCACTGGGCTGCGGAGCTCCGGGCGCAACTCCGAGACGCCGGGCAGTAACCGAAGGCGCGAGGCAGCTCGCGCACTGAGCCATAACGTCGAGGTCGCACCGACTCGCGCGCCTCGATTCCAGTCTTGTTGCGCAGGGTAAACAGATCGACGGGCGTGTCGTCGGACAGCGCGCCAAATGAGCTCTTTGTGACGCCGCGAGCGCCTGCGGATGCGCGACTCAGCCGGGGGGCGAGCACACGGCGCTCCGAAGAGCAACAGCCCGGCGAGCGAGAGAGCACAATGCGATTGTCGAAGGATGTCACTGGCCGTCCTATCGATCGACGGCGAATGGACCGGGCCCCCATATCATCAATTCCGTCACGCCGCTCACGGCAGGGAGTTCGTGCTCGAAGATCACACGAATCTTTGACGCGCGCACCGGCCGAATGCGAACCCGGTTGAGCGCCCAGGTCGTCGGACGCTCGGGCGCGCGTACAAGCACCTCGGCGTCGAGCCAGCGCGCGCCGTCCCAATATTGCACGCTGTACGCGCGCGGCGCCTTCACGCCGCGGTCGTCGCCCCACAGGTAGAGATCCACTGTCGCGACGAGCCGCTCAGTGCCGAAATCGACCTGCAGCCAGTCGCTCGCGTTGGGCGAGCCGAACGCCGTCCACCGATTGCGCGAATAGCGCGTGAACGCTATCTGCCCGTCGCCGGCTTCCTGAACGAGATCCGCCGACCCCGTGAATGACGCCGACATGTTTGGGAAACCGCGGCTGGTCGCGTTGTATGCGAGATCCGGCGACGCGGGATTCGTCTCGTTTTCCGGCGGCATTTGCCGAGACCATGCTTCGATCTCGGTGAGTCCAACATACGCACCCGAGTTGTGCGCGAACGTGAGACGGATTCGCGACGCGCGCAACGGTGTCGCGAATCGCGCGTGATTCGCTCGATGTCCCTCGGGCGTTGAGGGCTCTCGCGTCGCCGCGCCCGCCGGGATCCAACGCCCTTTGCTCCACGTCTCGATCGTATACGAGGCGGGTGCGCGGACATTGCTTGCGGCGCCGTCGTCCAAGAAGTACAGCGTTAGCTCGTCGACCAGTCGCGGCGCGCCGAAATCCAACACCAATCGCGCGCGCGGCTCGGTTGAGCCGGAATCCGTCCAACGATTCGGCGGCGCGTTGGTGTAGCGATAGTTGCCGTCGATGAGAGCGAATGGCGGCGACGACGGCGCGCTGAACGACGCGTCGACCCACGGATAGGCCCCACGTCCGTTGTTCACCGCAACGTTCACCAACGCGGGACTCTCGGCGCGAACCCGCGGTGGCGCGATCAAGACCTTGAGCCGGCGGAGTACCGGTGCGTTCGCGATAAGACGTCCATCAACGAGCAGGGTCAATCCGCGTCCGCGGTGATACCGCGTGCCGTCGCGATCCCACAGTACGGTCACTCGATGCTCGTGATACGCGACGTCGTCGAGCGCGAACCACGACCATTCGTCGGGAGCCAGCGGGCTGACCTCGAGCGTGTCGTCGGCGCGTGGACGTAGGCCCACCAGACCTGTGATCACGAGATCCACATAGCCCGAGTGGAAATAGTGCTCGCTGTGGTCGAACGCATTGAACCCATCCCACGATCCATTGTCGGGATTGGCTCCCTCGGCGACAAACGGCCGCCCATCGAGACGTTGCGTTCGCGTATACACGCGCAACAGATCGAACCAGTCCCGCTTCGTGACGAACGCCTGCCGATAATCCTCCAGCAGGTTCGTCATCGCGGCGAGCGTCTGCGTCGTGGCGTACGGCCACGAGTTGCCGCTCCACCAGCAACACCGTGGCGACACGTAGAAGAGCGGATCGTTGCGTTCCGTGGTCGTCGGACCATACGGCGAGTAGAAGCGCGTGCTGTCCATGATCCAACGCCATGCACTCGAGTACGCGGAATCAGGCAACTCGAACTGCCAAGGCACGTAGCCGATGAGCTCTCGCCCGTGCGTGTCTCCGGCACGCGGGCCGGTCTGGTACGTCAGTGTCATGGCGCGAATGCCGTTCTTCTCGTCGTGCGCGAACTGGTGAAAGAAGAACTCGCGCTGCGGATCCCAGAGCTCCTGTTGCACGCGACGTTTGAGTGCTGCCGCACGCGCACCGAAGTCCCGAGCCGCCGACGAATCGCCGAGCAACGCCGACGCACGCGAAATCGCCATCGCGTCGGCGTACATGTAGCTGTTGAGTGTCGGACGGTAGCCGTCGGCGCCGGTGTCGATGTCGTCTGTCTGACGGCTGTTGATGTTGCGCTCCATGCCGTCGTGCAGGCCGTCCCAATGAAAGAGGCCGTGCGCGGCATCATAGTGCTCGGCGACCCAGCCGGCGTACTGCCGTTTCATGTACGGCAGCATCTCTCGAACGAAGCGGCGGTCGCCGGTCACCTGATACGTGGCCCACATTGACTCGCCGTACCAGTTGCTGTAGCTCCGCGGCTGCGCGCCGGGGGTCTCGAACCAGTAGCGCGCGAAATCGCGGATGATGCGGGGGTCGTCGAGCCAGCGCAGTTCGTGAAACTGATGGCCGAGGGGACAGCTGATCGCGCCGTACGCGCCGGACCAGAACGGTCGGTCGATGAATTCGGTAAACGTGTACCCCGTGCGCGGGTCGCCGTAGGTCAGGTGCTTGGTCGTGAGCTCCCAGCGGTAGTAGTACGTGGCGTCGATGGCTGTATCGGGCGACTCGAAGAACGGAATGCGCTTGGCGAACCAGTCGTAGTCACGGTTGTCGAGCCACTCGTAACGCGCGAGCGCAGCGCGCTTGTCGAGCACTTGGGCGCCGGTCTGCTTGCTGAGCAACAGAAGAAGCGCGAGGCTTGAGCACACTCTAAGCAAGGCGGACCTCGCTCATCCGCCGAACGACATCGTCCGCGTCGCGTAGCCATCCGTGTTCGCGCCCGTCGTCGGAAACGTCACGTCGATGTCGCGCCAGGCCGTGCCTGGTTCGCGGACGCGAAAGCGGTAGGTGCGGCCGGCAATCCCCTCGAGCGCGACAACATAACGGCCACCGGACAACCGCTCGCTCAGCACGCGCGGCGCCTCCGACCGATGGCCGATCTGCGCCGGCATCACGGGCGGCACGATGCTCCAGCCGCCTGAGTACGGGACTTCGAGCATGAGATGATCAGGCAACACACCCCGCACAGTTGCGTGGACGTCGCCCGCCGTGTGCTCGGCGCGCAGTGCAGTGGTGGCGCCGAGCGGCAGGGCGGGGGAGAACACGACGTCGAGTGTCGTGGCTCCAGCCGCCGTCGCGTGCCGCGTTACGTCGGCAGTGATACGTCCCGTGGAACGCCGAATCGCGAAATCGAGTCGGTCGTGCCCAACCGGAACGTTCTCGACCCGCACCGAGTCCCAGTCCGGCGGCAGGTGCGGCGCGATCGCAACGCGGTGCGCCGGCGCGTCGACGTCGATGCCGAGCAAGCCGCGGATGAGCGGCGTCAGCACCATCGAGGTCGCGAAGAACTGCTGCGGCACCGCGGTGTCGAGCGGTTTGTACAATCGACCGGAGATGACCTCCGGATTGCGGCCCCGCGATGCATCGAATCCTGTACGCGCGATGGCATCGAGCGCGAGCTTGCCGGCGAGCGGGTTGTGATACCGATACTGCGCGAGCGACACCCACCCGGTGACGAACGGCCACACCGCGCCATTGTTGTAATGGAGTGGATCGAACAGCTTGCTCGTCGCGGCAAGCGGGCGCGCACCCCAGTCGGTCATGATTTCGCTGGACGCGAGTCGCGCCGCCATTCGCGCGCCGTGATCTTGATCGAACACGTCGAACGCCATCGCCGTGGCCGGCCACGCGGTGAGGTTATCGTTAACGCTGCCATCCTCCAACAGCGCAAACGCGTATTGTCCGAACGCCGGCATCCACAGCCGCGATTCCATCGTGTGCAGCGCGGTCGTTCGTATCGCGCGCGAGCTGTCGGCCGAGGCGTGTTCTCCCATGGCATCGGCCATGCGCGCAAATCGATCGAGCGCGGACACCCACACGCCGCTCAAATAGACGTCGGAGAGGATGCCGATCTGGAGATCCCCGACCTCCAGCGCGCCCGCGCCGGCCTTGGGATTCTCCATGAGACCGTCGCCGTTCGTGTCCGTGCCGCGCGACCAGGCCATCGCTCGCTTGATGTTCGGCCAGAGCTCGCGCACGAGTGCAGTGTCGGCAGTCTGACGCCAATACTCACCGAAGGCGAGCACCCAGAATGGCGACGTGTCGCCATGATAGAAGGCATACGGATACTTGCCGAACCAGTCGATCCATCCGGCGCCTTGCGAGATCTCGTGAGTGATCTTGCCGTCGGCGCGCTGGTACTTGGCGAAAAAGCGAAACACGCCGTCGCGCACGAGATCGCCCTGTCCGTCGCCCACCATCGCGAACGAGTTGATCGCCGCGTCGCCGCCGAAGAACCATCCGAATCCCGGGCGATCGCTGGCCGGTCCCGAGAGTCCGTAGCCGGCAACGAGACCACAGCCGAGGTCAGGATTGCAGACGAACGATTCGTCGAGGTTGACCTTGGCGTACTCCACGGCGCGGTCGAGCATCGGGTCCGGCGAATGAAGCACGAGTCGCGTATTGCGCAGCGAGTCCTCATGGGCAACGCGTCGCCTCCACTCACGCTCGGCGGCGCCTGGCCGGACGAGTGCTTTATAGAGTACTAATGCCGAGTCGCGTGTCATCTCGCCGCCGGCGAGGACGATGGGGATGAAGGCGACGTGCTCGTCGATGCCACGGCCCGGCGGCTCGCCGAGTCGCGGTGCCGCGTACTGTTGGCCGCCGCCGCCGACGCTGAGCACGAACTGAGGCGGCGCGGCCCCGAGCATATGCGCCACCACGTCCGACGCCTGGCTGATCGCCGGTGAGCCGAAGTAGGCGTTGATGCGGCGGCTGCCTTCGGACATCAGGAACGCGCGCGCGGCGTCGTTCCAGACCAGGTATTGTCCGCCGAGTCCCGCCGGCCATGCGAGATGCACGTCTGCCGTGAATCGCGCCAGGATCTCGATTGGCCGAATGGCGTCGACTTCGAGGAGCATAACGACGGCGGGCAGGTCGAGCGGGACGAAGACGTGTTGCTTGACCGTGAACTGCTCGTACGTGTACTCGATCGTGACGCCTTCGGGCCGTTCGACGACGCTCTGCGCGATCGAGTGTCCTGGAATCGGCTCCGTGTACTTCGGAATGCGGAACGACAGCTCCAGATCATGCAGCCACTTGACGGGCCAGCTCCACAGCTCGAACCGTCCGTCTTCGGTTCCCATCGCGATCGCTCGTCGGCCGACGGCGGAGACGAAGGCTCCGGCACGCGCATCGCCGCCCAGAGCGAGCGGCGATGCACCCAAGTCGAACGCGGGGACAGTGCCCGGCGTCGCGGTCGAAGCCTGCTGGGCGCGCGTTGACAGGAACGGCACTGCGAGCGCCAGAACCGCGAGCCGGCGAAAAAACAATCAACGTCCCTGTAGAAGTGACGGGCGCTGTGATCGACGCATCGAGGCAACTCTATGGTCGGCTCGTTGGGACGCAAGCCCTCTGAATGTCATTTGCCGTCGTAGCGCGCGGCGGTAGACCGTCGTTCGCCGGCCGAGCGGCGAATCCGGAAAATGAAAGCGAACGCCAGTCCCACCGCACCAGCGGCCACCGTCATCCACGCATCCGACCACGCGCTGTTGGAGAGAAGCCACACGGTGAGAGCGATCGCCGCGACGGCCGTGAACTGGCCGAACGGAGCGACGAATGCCGCCGGCGTCGCGTTCGACTGCCGTCGCAAGCGAAGGAGCGCGGCGCACGTCGCGGCGTAGGTCAGCAGGCGGATCACCACGCTGATCGTGGCCAACGCGACGAACGATCCGGACAACATTAGCGCGAACATCACGATGGATGACAGCACGATCGCCACATACGGCGTTCGGAACCGTGGATGCACGGCTCCGATGAAGCGCGGAAGGTGGCCGTCGCCCGACATCGCGTAGAGCAAACGTGGAGAAACGAGCGCAATGGCGTTGAGTGTTCCTCCGATCGAAACGAGCGCGCCCAGCGACACGAATGCCGTGGCCTTTGCGCCGAGAAACTGCGCGCTGGCGTCGGCGATCGGGCGCTCGGAGGTCGCGAGCGCGGGCAGCGTCCCAATCGCGACAAACTGGACGAGCATGTAGACGACGACGACGATGCCGATGCCCAGCAGCAGCGCGAACGGAATTTGCTTTGCCGGCTCGACGATTTCCCCTGACGGGATCACAGCCATCTCGAACCCGCTGAACGCGAAGACGAGGAGCAGAACGGCCTGCGAGAATTGCCCGTACGATGGAACAAACGCGGTCGAGTAGTTGGCACGCGACACGAAGAACATGCCCGCGACAATGAAAAACAGGAGCGCCGACAGCTTCCCGATCGTGAAGGCATTGGTGACGACTGCCGAGGGCCGCACCCCGACCAGATTAAGCATCGTGAAGGCGAGGACGATGGTCGCCATGACGAACGCGCGGGCCGCGCCAGTGCCGGCGCCGCCCCAGAACATGGTGAGGTAGCCAACAAAGAGGTTCGCGAGCGAGCCGAAGGCTGTCACGCGCGCGAGCCACAGCAGCCACCCGACTTCGAATCCTGCGAGCCCGCCGAACGCCTCGCGCGCGTAGACATAGGGCCCGCCGGTGGCACTAAAACGACTGCCCACTTCCGCGAAGCAGATCGCGATGAGCGCGACCAGGACGGCGCACACGAGATACGCGACGAGGCTGTATGTCCCCGCCAAGGCGAACGCTTTGCTCGGAAGGCCGAAGATGCCTGCGCCAATGACGCAGTTGAGGACGAGCGCGACGAGGTCCCATCGGTAGATGCGCCGAACAAGGCCCGCATCCGCCGAGTCCTGCGCGGTAGGCGCTGAATAGTTCGTGTCGGTCCGGCCCTCGGTGACTTTCACCCGACGAACGTACGGCCTTTTGCCATCCACGGCGAGGCGCCGAGTGCTGGCTGACGACTTGACAGTCGAATAGGTAGACAGTATACCTAAGGCTAGGTAGACAGTCTACTTAATCTCCTCGAATGGCAAACAAGCCACCGACCTCACGCATCGAGCTGTTGCAAGGCACGCTCGACCTCATCGTGCTGCAGAAACTCCGATGGGGACCGTGTCACGGCTACGGGCTCGTGCAGTTGATTCGCGCCGGCTCCAACAACGTGCTCCAGGTCGAGACCGGATCGCTCTATCCCGCGCTCCAGCGACTCGTGCGACAGGGCGCGATCTCCACGGAGTGGGGAACGTCCGACACGGGCCGTCGCGTGCGCATGTACCGCCTCACACCAAAGGGACGCGCACGCCTCGCCGCGGAACGCTCGAAGTGGGATCAGCTGACCGACGCCATCGCCGGACTCATGCGGCCGCCCGAGGAGTCCGAGGCATGAGCATTCTCGATTGGCTGCCGTGGATGCGTGAGCGTCGCACTCGAGAGTTGGCCGACGAGCTGCTCGCACATCTCGAGATGGCCGAGGCCGATCTCGTGGCGCGCGGTGAGTCGCCCCGCGATGCAGCCGCTCATGCCCGCCGTGAGTTCGGCAACGTCGGGCTCGTGCAAGAAATCTCGCGCGATCACTGGGGAGGAGGCGCAATGTGGATCGAACGACTCGGCCAGGATGTGCGCTTCGCGTTGCGCATGTTGCGAAAGGCGCCCGGCTTCACGGCAGTCGCCGTTCTCACGATCGCGCTAGGCGTGGGTGCAACGACGGCCATCTTCAGCGTCGTCAACGCCACGTTGCTTCATCCGCTCCCGTATCCCCATCCCGAACAGCTCGTGCGCATCGAGGACGACTTGCTCGGCGTCGGAGCGCAGGATGTCGGGATGTCGACGCCCGAGTGGTGGGACCTCGAGCGATCCGGTGTCTTCGACTACGTGTCGCCCGGCTGGTTCGACGACAACAATCTCACTGGCCTCTCGCGCGCGCAACGCGTCGGCCTGCTCATTGTTGCGCCAAATTATTTCGCGTTGCTCGGCGTGAAGCCGCAGCTCGGTGTCACGTTCGACCCGGCGGATCGGACGGGGGGATTCAACGGCCAGGCCGTCATCAGCGATGGGTTGTGGAAGCGCGTCTTCGGGAGCGATCCGAAAATTCTCGGCAGAGTCGTGCAGCTCGACTCGGACTCGTATCGCATCGTTGGCGTCATGCCGCCGGGTTTTCAAGCACCCGGCCGCACGAAGGAGGAGCGTAGCACCGAGGTTTGGCCGGCGTTCGGCTATGCAGGCCCGCCATTAACGACGTACGAGCGACGCAGCCAGCATTTTCCCGGAGCGATCGCTCGCATCAAATCAGGCCTGACGATCGCGCAGGCGCAAACGCGCGTCGATGCCCTTGTTCGTTCTCTTCGTGCGCAGTATCCGGCGGACTACCCCCCGCAAAGCGAGTGGACGATCCGGCTGGTGCCACTCAAGGACAATGTCGTCGGCGACACGAGGCAATCATTGCTCTTTCTGCTCGGTGCCGTGGCGCTGGTGCTGCTGATTGGCTGCACGAACATCGCCAACCTGCTCCTTTCACGGGCCAGCGCGCGCGGCCGTGAGATGGCCGTGCGTCAGGCGCTCGGCGGCGCCGCGTCACGGTTGACGCGGCAGTTGCTCACGGAAAGCGTCGTCCTCTCGATGCTCGGCGGCGCCGCGGGCGTCGCGGTTTTGCTCGGCGCCAAGAGCTCTCTCGTGCGACTGCTGCCGGCGAGTCTACCACGTGTCAATGACATCACGATTAGTTGGGGCGTGTTGCTGTTCGCGTTCGGTATCTCCGTCGTAGCCGGCGCTTTGTTTGGCGTCGCGCCGGCGCTCCAGATCCGGCGTCTCGACGTGACTCGCGTCCTCAAACAAGAGGGGCGTGGGTCAACGGCGTCTGGCGAGCAGGCGCGTACGCGCCGCGTGCTCGTCGTCGCGGAGTTCGCGCTCTCGTTGGTATTGATGGTCGCCGCCGCGCTTCTCGTGCGCAGCTTCTGGGATCTGATTCATTCGCCCTTGGGATTCGATCCGCGAGGCGTGACGGTCATCCGAACACGGCTTCCGTACCCGAATGATCCGGCGGAGGACCTGTACCCGACCGCGGCTGCCGAGGCGCCGTTCGTGCGCGAGGTCCTTCGTCGAATGCGCGCACTGCCCGGTGTGGAGGAAGCGGAGCTCGGGAGCAGCTCGTCCATTCCGTTGGATCACCCGGAACAAGATCAGAACGTCTTTCGCGTCGTATTCGAGGGGCGGGGGAGTGAGCAGCCATCGTTCGTCAACGGTGCGGAGGTAGGGTCGGAATATTTTCACTTGCTTCGTGTTCCATTACTCCGCGGACGCCTGCTCACCGAGTTCGACAACGACAAAGCCCCGCTCGTCGTCGTGATCAACGACGCGATGGCACGGAAGTATTGGTCCAACGAAGACCCGTTGGGAAAGCGTCTCAAGGTCTCGCCTCTCGCCCCGTCGTGGAGCACGGTGGTCGGCGTCGTGGCCGACGCCAGAACGGAGTCGCTCGAGAGCGCACGCGTTCCGGTGCTCTATATGAGCCTGTATCAGCGCAGCGCCAAGCATCTGGCCATTTATCTGCGCGGACGAGTCGGGGCGACGATCGACGAGCAGGTACGAGAGCAAGTGCAGTCGATCAATTCGGCGCTTCCGGTGTTCGCGGCGGCCACACTGGAGCATAATGTCGCCGCGTCGCTCGATGCCCGGCGCTTTGCGATGGAGATGATCGCGTTCTTCGCACTCACGGCATTGTTGCTCGCCGGACTCGGGATTTACGGTGTCATCTCGTACATGGTGAGCGAGCGCACACACGAGATTGGAGTGCGCCTCGCGCTCGGCGCGCGACAGGCGGACATCCTGAGGATGGTGTTACGCCAGGGTCTGATGCTCGCCATCGTCGGCGGGGCAGTGGGACTCATCGGCGCGGCGGCCGTGACGCATACGATGTCGAGCGTGTTGTACGGCGTGAGCGCGACGGACCCGCTGACGTTCGGTGCGGTCGCCGGCACACTGATAGTGATCGCTCTCGTTGCGTGTTACATCCCAGCCCGGCGGGCGCTCAGAATCGATCCGATGTCAGCGCTCCGCTATTAGCGAAGTCGAATGTGAGTAATCGCGCTCGTCAGCGAGAGTCGGACCGTGCGCCCGCGGGGATCGGCTCATGTGGCGTAGAGCGCAGCATGACGCGGAGAAGAAATCCGTACATGATGAGGCAGCTCACGGCCCCGAGTGCGTTCACCCAGAGGACAACCTGGCCGAGACGCGGGTGCGCCGACAGTTCGGGGGTCAGCGCGCCGCAGATCAGCGAAAAGGTGATCACGATTCCGCTCGCCACGAGTGCGATCCAGAACGTGCGCCGCAGCGCGTTGTCGTGGTCTAACTCCCACGTCAGCGTTGCGTAATGGACGAGTCCCTCTGTACTCGTTTCACTGCTGCCGCCCGGCTCGAGCAACTCGCCGTAGTGCCGCGCGATCTCGTGAAAGCTCCGCCGGGTCAGCAGGTGACGAAGGTACAGTGAATTCACCGCGTGGTGGGGAACTTCTGTCAGCTTCGTGGCGGCGCGCTCGATGCTTCGGCTAGTTTCCTGAAGAGCAAACAAGACGATGGCACCGAGGAGGCCCATTGCGCCGGCCAGCGTCTGAGCGACGGTGCTCAGCGAGTAGAACAGCGCAGTCTGTAGGTTCTGATTCAAGCCTGATATTCCTCCGGCGTTCGGTGAAGGAAACTGATCGTTGCGGCGTAGCGCCGATGCAGGCCGCGACGACTTTCATCGCGCGGTACGACGCGAGTATGATACGTCTGAGCAACCTGCGATAGAGCATCGACACGATCTGAGACAGGCATGGCGGACGACGAACTCGAACGATTCGAAGCCGTGATGGGCGCGCTCTCCAAGAGTCTGTCGGGCGAGGGCGAGCGCGACGACGGGCTTATCGGAGCACGATGCCCGAAATGCGAAGGATCCAGCTTCGTTCGGGTCTCGGAATTGTACGAGGACGCCGCGCGTCGGCTCGATGAGCAAGCCGATGCCCAGGACATCGTGCGTGAAGGAGGCAGGACTGATCGGCAAGTCGTCGCGCGGCTCGGTCCTCCGCAGCGACGATCGGCCCTTCGCACCGTGATCGCGGTCGCGTTGCCGTTGTCGGTCGTCGCGTTCTATGTATATCGCCGATTCGAGGGTACGATCGGCCAAGCAGCCATCGTGGCCACGCTCATCGTGACTCTGATCGTTTTCTTGACGACCGTTCGGCGACTCAGCGACGAGTATTACGCCCGGCGCGATGAGTGGCGCAGACTATTCATGTGCCGCCGGTGCGGTCAGCTCGTGAGGTCCTGAACAGCTAGCATCTGGCGTCAGCTTTCAGCATTTCGAGGCTCGAGCTACAGCTGAAGCTGTAGCGATAGCCGGGTTCTGCTGAGACCTGATTGCTATTGCTGTTGTTTGTGTTTCCTCCCCCACACAAAGCCAAGCGCGACGAGACCAGTGCCGACCAACCACACGCTGGCAGGTTCCGGCACCGTCGACGCGGGCGACGAGTGGTCGATCGGGATCGGAATTGGAATCGGGATGATTCCTTTTCCGCAGTTCACCGAATCTCGTTTCATCAGTGTGTCGACCATCAGGGTTGGCGCAACAGCGCCCGCCGCGATGTAAACCGTATCGGTGCGAAGGACAACGACCGTGTCGACGAGACGAAGGACAATGG
>Ga0310810_10002871_pt1 | contig 18652 bp, 16 predicted proteins | sample NCmetagenome_FD_207641 | JGI IMG/M metagenome (GOLD analysis project Ga0310810, IMG submission 207641) | Soil microbial communities from experimental microcosm in Duke University, North Carolina, United States - NC | ecosystem: Engineered > Artificial ecosystem > Soil microcosm > Unclassified ...
ACGCCGATTTCCATCGGCTCGTCGCGGCCGCCGCCCGCAATCCCGTCCATGCCGTCGTCACGCACGCCCTGACCTCGCTCGAGATCAAGGTGGTGGCCCGGCGTTCCGAGCTGACGCCGGACGACGACGCCGCCATCATCGCCGCGCATCTCGCCATCCACGACGCGATCGCCCGCCGCGACGGCGAGGCCGCGCGCGCGGCGATGCATGCCCACATCGTCGACGTTGAGCGTCGGCTCGACGCCGGCATGACCGCGCGCGCCGCGTCCTGACCCTCAGGAGGTCGTCATGAACGGTCTTCGTGCCCTTGCCGCGCTGCTCGTTTTCGGCGCGCTCGCCGCCGCCGCGCCCGCAGCCGCGCAGGCCCCGATTCGCATCGGGGAGATCAACTCGTTCAGTGGCATCGGCGCGCCCTTCACGGGGCCCTACCGGCAGGGTGTCGAGATGGCGGTGGACGAGATCAATACGAAGGGCGGCGTACTCGGCCGCAAGATCGAGGTGCTCTTTCGCGACGACAAGGGTCAGCCCGCCGAGGCGGTGAAGCACGCGCAGGAGCTCGTCGCGAGCGACAAGGTCAGCCTGATCGCCGGCACGTTCCTGTCCAACGTCGGCCTCGCCGTGTCCGACTGGGCCAAGCAGAACAACACGCTCTTCGTCGCCGCCGAGTGCTTGACGGAGGCGATCACGTGGTCCAAGGGGCACGATCACGTGTTCCGTGTGCGGCCCAACACCTACGAGCAGGGCCGCATGCTCGCCGAGAAGGCCGGCAAGATGAAGTACCAGAAGTGGGCGACGATCGGGCCCAACTACGAGTACGGCAAGCGCGCATGGGAGACGTTTCGTGATCGGCTCAAGGAGCTGAAGCCCGATGTCCAGGTCGTCGGCGAGCACTGGCCGACGCTCGGCAAGCTCGAGGCCGGGCCGTTCGTGACCGCGATCCTCAACCAGAATCCCGAGGCGCTGTACGTCTCGTTGTTCGGCAGCGACTGGATCGCGTTCGTGCGCGAGGCGAAGAAGCGCGGGCTGTTCGACAAGATGTTCGTCGTCGGCATCCTGCTGGGCGAGCCGGAGTACATCGATCCGCTCGGTCTCGAGGCGCCGGAAGGGATGCTCGTGACGGGCTATCCCTGGTACGACATCGCGGCGCCCGCTCACAAGGAGTTCGTCGCGCGCTTCCAGAAGAAGTACGACAAGAACCCCGTGCTCGGCTCGCTCGTCGGCTACGTGACGTATCTATCGATCGCCGAGGCGATCCGCAAGGCCAGCTCCGCCGATAGCGACAAGCTCGTGACCGCATTCCGCGGCCTGAAGGTCGACACACCGGTCGGGCCCATCACCTTCCGCGCCTCCGACGGCCAGTCGACGATGGGCGCCTGGGTCGGGACCACGAAGCTCGACGCCAAGCGTGGTGTCGGCATCATGGTGAATCACGAGTACGTGCCGGGTGAGAAAGTCCTGCCGTCCGACGACGAAGTGAAAAAGCTCCGAAGCGGCAGCTGAGCCCGTCTCTTCTCCTCGTCCAGCTCCTGGCGGGCCTCGCCCACGCGATGGTCCTGTTTCTCATCGCGTCGGGCCTGTCGCTCATCTTCGGTGTCACCCGCATCGTGAATTTCGCGCACGGCTCGTTCTACATGCTGGCGGCGTACCTCGCATACACGCTCACCGGCGTGCTGCCGCTCGGCGGCGCCGCGTTCTACGTCGCAGTGGTTCTGGCCGCGCTCGGCGCGGCGGCGCTCGGCACCGCGATCGAGGCGCTGCTGCTGCGCCGCGTGTATCGCGCGCCGGAGCTCTACCAGCTGCTGTTGACGTTTGCGCTGGTGCTGGTCGTATCCGACGTCGTCAAGCTCGTCTGGGGCAGCGAGAACAAGACCGGGCCGAGCGCGCCGGGGCTGGCGGGCGCGGTCCACTTCGCGGGCCAGCTCGTGCCGACCTACGATCTCGTGCTGATCGGTCTCGGCCCCTGCGTCGCGGCCGCGCTGTGGTGGCTCTTCTATCGAACCCGCTGGGGCGTGCTCATCCGCGCGGCCACGCTCGACCGTGAGATGGTCGCGCTCCTCGGTGTCGATCAGGCGCGCCTCTTCACGGCCGTCTTTGCGCTCGGCTGCGGCCTGGCTGGCCTGGCCGGCGCGCTCCAGGTGCCGCGGCAGGCGCTGACAACGGTGATGGACGCGGCCATCATCACCGAAGCGTTCGTCGTCGTCGTCATCGGCGGCATGGGCTCGGTCCCCGGGGCGTTGCTCGCGGCGATCGTCATCGGCGTCATCGACGCGTTCGGCGTGCTCGTGCTGCCGCGTGCTTCCTTGGTGCTGACGTTCGTCGTGATGGCCGTCGTCCTCGTCGTGCGGCCGTGGGGCCTGCTGGGACGACCCGAGGCGCAGGGGCGCTCGGCGGGCGGGGCGGTCGTCGCCGGACGCGGCGTCGCGATTCCGCGCACGGTGCTGCTCGCCGTCGCGCTGGTGCTCGTCGTCATCCCGCCGCTGCTGCCCACGTTCTACATCTGGGTGCTCATCGAGGTGCTCGCGTTCGCGCTGTTCGCCGCGAGCCTGCATCTCTTGATGGGGACGGGCGGCATGGTCTCGTTCGGCCACGCCGCGGCGTTCGGCCTCGGCGCGTACGGCGCGGCGCTGCTCGTGCACTGGGCGCATGCGCCGATGCCCGTCGCGTTCCTGGCCGCACCACTGGCGGCCGGCGTCGCCGCGGCCGTGACCGGCTTCTTCTGCGTGCGGCTGTCGTCGATCTACTTCGCGATGCTGACGCTGGCCTTCGCGCAGATCGCCTATGCCATCGTTCACCAGTGGTACGACGTGACGGGCGGCGACAACGGCCTGCTCGGAATCTGGCCCGCGCGGTGGCTGGCGTCGCCCGTGCGTTACTACTACGTCGCGCTGCTCGCGTGCGGGATCGGGCTGGTGCTCCTTGCCGCGGTCGACCGCGCGCCGTTCGGCCTGACACTCCGTGCCGCCCGCGACCACGCGCGGCGTGCGGAAGCGGTCGGCGTCAACGTCCGCGCGCATCAATGGCTGGCCTTCGTCGTTGCGGGCGTCTTCGGCGGTTTGGCGGGCGGTACGTTCGTCTTTCTCAAGGGCAGCGTGTTTCCCGAGTCACTCGCGGTGCCGATCTCTGTGGAGCCGCTCGTGATGGTCCTGCTCGGCGGCGTGCAGTCGCTGGCCGGTGCGCCGCTCGGCGCCGCGATCTACAAGATCCTCGACACCATCATCACGCGGTACACCGAATACTGGCAGCTCGTGCTCGGCCTGATCCTCATGCTGCTCGTGCTCGTGTTCCCGCGCGGAATTCTCGGCGTGCTGTCGGCACGCGGCCGTGGCTGACGCGGTGGCGATGCCCAGGGCTGACGCCGGCCCGGTGCTGGAAGTCCGCGACGTCCGCCGTGCCTTCGGCGGCGTGCGGGCCGTCGACGGCGTGTCGTTCGCGCTGGCGCGCGGCGAGATCCGCGCGCTCATCGGGCCCAACGGTGCCGGCAAGTCGACGTTCTTCAACATCCTCGGCGGGCAGTTGCGCGCCGACGACGGCGAAGTGCGCTGGCGCGGGCAGCCGATCACCGGGCTGTCCCCCGACGCGATCTGGCGTCTCGGTATCAGCCGCACGTTCCAGATCACCGCGACGTTCGCGACGCTCACCGCGCTCGAGAACGTGCAGGTCGCGAGGCTCTCGCACACCCGCCGCAGCCGCACACTGCTCACCCCGTCCGCGCGGCTCGAGGTGTCCGCGTCGCGCGCGCTGCTCGCGCAGGTCGGGCTCGTCGAGCAGGCCAGTCGCCCGGCCGGCGTGCTCGCCTACGGCGACCTCAAGAAGCTCGAGCTGGCGATCGCCCTGGCCAACGACCCCGCGCTGCTGCTGCTCGACGAGCCGACCGCGGGCATGGCGCCTGGCGAGCGCGGCGCGCTGATGTCGCTCACCGCGCGCATCGCGCGCGAGCGCGGGCTCACCGTGCTGTTCACCGAGCACGACATGGACGTCGTGTTCGCGGTCGCGGAGCGCATCATGGTGCTGCACCAGGGCCGCGTCATCGCGGACGGCGCGCCCGCCGACGTGCGCGGCGACCGCCAGGTGCAGGCGGTGTATCTCGGCGAGGAGGCGTGATGCTCGAGCTGCGCGACGTGCACGCGGTATACGGGCGCAGTCACGTCCTGCACGGCGTCAGCCTGCGCGCGGACGACCACGAGGTCGTTTGTCTCCTTGGCCGCAACGGCGCCGGCAAGTCGACCACGCTCAAAGCCATCGTCGGGCTCGTGGAGATCACGCGCGGCGAGGTCTTCTTCGAGGGCCGATCGCTTCGCGGGCTGGCCACGCACGCGGTCGCGCGACTCGGCATCGGCCTCGTGCCCGAAGACCGGCGGATCTTCGCCGACCTCAGCGTGCTCGAAAACCTGGCCGTCGGCGCACGCACGGGCAGCGGCTGGACGATCGAGCGTGTCTTCGCGCTGTTTCCGAAGCTCGCCGCGCTGGCGCGGCAGCGAGGCGGCAGCCTCTCGGGCGGCGAGCAGCAGATGCTGACAATCGCGCGGACGCTGATGGCGGGCCCCCGGCTCTTGCTACTGGACGAGCCGTCGGAGGGCCTGGCACCGGTCGTCGTCCAATCGCTGGCCGAAAACATCGCCGTGCTCAAGCGCGGCGGGCTGGCGATCGTGATGGCCGAGCAGAATCCGAAGTTCGCGCGCCGCCTTGCGGACCGCGCCTACATCATCGAGACGGGACAGATTCGCTTCGACGGCTCGATGGCGGCGCTCGATGCCGACGAATCGGTCCGGCGGGCGTATCTGTCGGTGTGACGCGCGCATCCACATGCGGTGACCGTCCAGTCCGGTGCGCATGCGCTCACCGCGCGTGCAGCCTCGTCAGCTCACCACGCGGGCGCGCGCCCGGCGCGCCACCACACGAAACGGGCTCGTCAACCGGCGCCACGCATACCGTCGGTGGCGGGGAAGGTGGCAGGCGTACACGGCCGCACGCCGCACCGCTTGGCGCCAGCGACGCTCCCGCACGTCCGTGCGAATGGCGTCGAGCAGGCGATCGTAATACCAGACTGCGTTTTCCCGCTCGCCGTACGCGGCGTGGTGGGCGGCCGGCGAGCCCCGTCGGGGCCGATGGCGGCTCAGCACCAGCAGGGTATGCACAAGCATGCGCTCGATGTTCCGGCTCAGCGTTCCGGCGTGCTGACGATATTCCGACACTTCGTTGTAGTGATCGACGACCGGGAACCGCATGGCCAGACGAAGGTAGAGGTCGTAGTCCTCGGCGAAGCGCAGAGTCGAATCGAACCCGCCGACCGTGACGAGCGCGTCGCGCCGGTAGATCGCGGTCGCGACGACGATCCAGCAGCGCCGTAGGAGCGCCGCATAGTGCTCGCGCTCCACGCGGGCGCGCCGGGGCGTCGGCAGCGGCGACCCGTCGGCCGCGATCCGCCGCTCGAGGCCGACGGCCATGCCCGCGTCGGGATGCGCCATGAGCGCTGCCACGCCGACGTCAACCGCGTGCGGCAGGAGCCGATCGTCGGCATCGAGGAAGATCACGAAGCGCCCGCGCCCCGCGCGCCAGCCGGCGTTGCGTGCCGCCGGCAAGCCCTGATTCGCCTGATGCAAGCAGCGCACGCTCGGATAGCGCGCGGCGACCTCCGCGGTGTCGTCGGTCGAGCCGTCGTTGACCACGATGACCTCGACCGAGGGATAGGTCTGTGCGAGCGCCGACTCGATCGCATCGGGAAGAAAGCATCCGTGGTTGTAGCAGGGGATCACGACCGTGACCAGCGCATTCATGCCGTCGCACGCGCAGCAATTGCAAGGCCGTCGACTTCCTGAAACGCGGATGAAACTCCGACGACGCACCCACGACACGCGGACGACACAACGGTCGACGACTTGCGTGCAGGGTCGTGATTTGCCACACTCCCGCGACGGGGCATCGGCATGATCACTCTCGTGCACAACATCGGGGCGCTCGTGAGCGGCGATATCGCTCGACCGCTGGTCGATGCCGACTCGATCGTCATCCGCGACGGCCGGATCGCGGCGGTGGGCCACGGACTCGACGCCGACGCCGAGGTCGTCGTCGACGCACGTGGGACGACGGTGATGCCCGGACTGATCGATTCGCACGTCCACCCGGTGTTCGGGGATTTCACGCCGCGACAGCGCGCCGTCGACTTCATCGACTCGGGCATGCATGGCGGTGTCACCACCGCGATCTCTGCAGGCGAGGTCCACCTGCCCGGACGTCCCAAGGACATCGTCGGACTGAAGGCGCTGGCGGTCGTGGCGGCCAAGGCGTATGGCAACTTTCGCCCCGGTGGCGTCAAGGTGCATGCCGGGGCGCCGATCCTCGAGCTCGGCATGACGGAAGCCGACTTCGCGGAGATGGCGGCCGCGGGTGTGAAGCTCGTTGGCGAAATCGGTCTGGGCTCGGTCAAGACCGGCAAGGACGCCGCGCCGATGGTGCGCTGGGCCAAGGCGCACGGGATGACCGTCACGATTCACACGGGCGGTCCGTCGATCGCCGGCAGCAACCCGATCAACGCCGACGTCGTGCTCGAGGCGAACCCGGACGTCGTCGGCCACATCAACGGCGGGACGACCTCGATGACGCCGGCAGAGATCGACCGCCTCGTCGCGACGGAAATGGCGCTGGAGATCGTGCAGTGCGGCAACATGAAGACGGCGCTGCACACGTTGCGTGTGGCGCGCGACGCACGCGCCACGTCCCGGATCATCGTCGGCAACGACGCGCCGTCCGGCACCGGCGTCATCCCGCTTGGCGTGCTGCGCACGCTGAGCGTGCTGGCGGGGCTCGGCGGGATGCCGCCGGCCGAGGCGATCGCGTGCGCCACGGGTAACACGGCGCGTGTGTATCGGCTCGACTGCGGCGTGATTGCCGCCGGTCGTGCCGCAGATCTCGTCATCTGCGACGCGCCGACCGGCTCGATCGCGTCCGACGCGCTCGGCGCGCTCAGCGCGGGCGACTTGCCGGGGATCTCGATGGTGCTGATCGACGGCCGCATCACGATCGGCCGCAGTCGCAATACGCCGCCCGCGGCGCGCGCGGCGGAGGTCGTGAAGGGGCACGGGCCGGTCGGAGCCGGCCACTAGTGCGCGTGCGCCCGTTCCGCGGCTATCGCTACGCCATCGACCGCGAGCGCGAGATCAGCAAGGTCGTCGCGCCGCCCTACGACCAGATCAGTCCCGAGCAGCAAGACGCGCTGTACGCGATGAGCCCGGCGAACATCGTGCGCGTCTCGTATCCCAAGGACGAGGCCGACGACAAGTATGCTCGGGCGCGCGCGACGCTTCAGGCGTGGCTCGCCGAGGGCATCTGGTCGCGTGAGGCGGCACCGGCCATCTATCCGTATCACCAGATCTACCGCATCGATGACCGTGAGGCCACGCGCATGGGGCTCGTCGCGCTCGGGCAGGTGACCGACTACGCGCGCGGTGAGGTGCTGCCCCACGAGCGCACGCACGCGGGCCCCAAGGCCGATCGCATGCGGCTGCTCGAGGCGACCGGCGCGGACACCGGTCTGCTGTTCATGGTGGTCGCGGATCCCACCGGCGCGCTCCTCGACGCCTCGCGGCCGACCGGCGACCCGCTCGTCGAAGCGCGTGATCTGCGCGGTGAGCGCCACCGGCTCTGGCGGCTGACCGAGGCGTCGACGATCGCACGCGTGCAGCAGGCGTTGGCGACGGCGCGCGTCATCATCGCCGACGGGCATCACCGCTACGAGACGGCGGTCGCGTACGCGCGGCGGCACTCCGGGGCCGACGACAAGCTCATGGCGTTCTTCAGTCTGCAGGCGCCCGGCTTGACGATCCTGCCGAACCACCGGCTCGTGCACGGCGTGGACGGCTTCTCGTTGGCGCGCCTCGCCGAAGCGGCGCGCCGCTGGTTCGACGTGGCGACGCTGCGCGATCCGCTGGCGTTTCGGCCGACGAATCGCACGCTCGGCGTCATCGCCTCGGACGGCGCCCTCACGCTCACGCTGCGCGCCGAGAGCTTCGACGCGGTGCCGTGGCCGGCCGGGACGTCGCGCGCGTGGCGGTCGCTCGCCGTCTCGGTCCTGCACGAAGGCGTGCTGAGGCCGCTTTGCGACATCACGGATGCCAAGCTCGACGCGAAGAGCCACGTCGACTACACCGCAGATGAGGCCGAGGCCGTGCACCTCGCGCGCACGGGACGCTATCAAGCGGCGTTCCTCATCGCGCCGACGACGCTGGAGGAGTTGTCAGCCGTGGTCCAGGGTGGCGAGGTGCTGCCGCAGAAGTCGACGCACTTCTATCCCAAGCTGCTCGACGGATTGGTGTTTTACCGGCTCGGAGACTGACATGGTCAAGATTCGCAAGATGGTCACGATCGTCGAAGAGATCCTGAGTGACGGCGGGCGCGAGGCCAAGCGGCCCGTACGCAAGGCGGCCGCGGTCGTCGTGCTCGAGAACCCGTTCGCCGGGCGCTTCGTCGATGACCTCTCCTCGCTGATCGACGCGGGGGAGGAGCTCGGCGCGCTGCTCGCGAAGAAAGCGACCGAGGCGCTCGGCGCTCCCGCCGAATCCTACGGCAAGGCCGCGATCGTTGGTGAGCACGGGGAGTACGAGCATGCGGCGGCCTTGTTGCACCCCAAGCTCGGGGCGCCGCTTCGCGCGGCGGTCGGGGGCGGCAAGGCGATCATTCCGTCGGCAAAAAAGCTCGGCGGACCGGGCACCGCGATCGACGTGCCGTTGCACTTCAAGGACGCGGCGTTCGTGCGCTCACATTACGACGCCATGGAGGTGCGGCTGCCAGACGCGCCGCGTGCCAACGAGATCGTGCTCGCGATCGTTCTCACCGACGGCGGCCGCCCGCACCCGCGTGTGGGCGGGTTGACGAAGGACGAGGCGAAGAAAGAGGACGGACAGCGATGAAGTACGGCCTGCGCATTCCGTCCTTCGCGCTCGGCTCCAAGACCGCAACGCTCGAAGACATGGGGCGCTATCTGCGGCGTGCGGAGGACCTTCGCTTCGAGGCCGCGGTCACGATCGATCACCTGCTGCTGACGCCGCCGGCGTATGCCACCACCTGGCTCGAGCCGCTCTCCATGCTGTCCGCGCTCGCCGGTGTGACGCGGACGATCAAGCTCGGGACCATGGTCCTCGTGCTGCCGCTGCGCAATCCCGTGTACTTCGCCAAGGAGTGGGCGACGCTCGACTTGCTCTCCGGCGGACGTTCGATCCTCGGGATCGGCGTCGGCTGGCACGAGGAGGAGTTCGAGCTGATGGGCGTGCCGTACAAAGAGCGCGGGCCGCGCATGAACGAGGCCATCGAAGCGGTGCGGGCGCTGTGGGCGGGCGACCGCGTGACCTATCGAGGCCGGTTCTATCGCTTCGAGAATCTCACGATCGATCCCAAGCCGACGCAGAAGCCGCACCCGCCGATCTGGATCGGGGGCGGAACCCAGCCGTCGGAAAAGGTCTACGGGCAGACGGTGCCGAACATCGACCCGGTGCTGCGTCGCATCGCCAAGTATGCGGACACGTGGGTGCCGCACTCGTCGGCGACACCCGAGATGGTGAAATCCGACTGGGACAAGGTCCAGCGTTTTGCGCGCGACGCCGGCCGCGATCCGGGCAAGATCGGACGCGTGTACTCCAATTTCGTGTGGGTCCTCAAGAAGGGCGAGCGACCGGAGTCGGCGATCCCGCACTTTTCCGTCTACTCAGGCATGGACCTCGACTACTGGAAGACGTACTACCTGCTCGGCACGGCCGAAGAGGTCGCCGACCGGATCAGTGAGCGCATCGCCGCGCTGGACCACGGCGTGGACTGGATCGTTCTGAACCCGCTCAACTGGGGGCTCGAGCAGTTGGAGCTCATCGCGGGCGACGTGTTGCCTCGCGTGAGGGCGTGATGACGGAGCGCGGCTGATCCGCTATACCGGCGCGCGCGTCAAACGCGTCGAAGATCCGCGGCTGCTGCGCGGCCAAGGCCGATACGTCGACGATATCGCGCTGCCGCGGATGGTCCACGCGGTGTTCGTTCGGAGCCCGCACGCCCACGCCGCCGTCCGTGCGATCGATACCGCGGCTGCGCGCCAGCTCGACGGCACGCTCGGCGTCTTTGGTCCCGACGACCTTGCAGCGGGCGCGCTCGCGCCGCGGGGGAGTGGCGACGGCTTCACGCGGACGGCGTGGCCCGCCCTCGCGCGCGAGCCGCGGTTCTGCGGCGAGGCCGTTCTCGTCGTTGCCGCGAGCTCGCCGTATGCCGCAGCCGACGCCGCCCATCACGTGGAGGTCGAGTACGACGTTCGTCCTGCGTGCGTTACGGTCGAGCAGGGCCTGCGCGATGGCGCCGTGCTCTATCGACGCACGCACCGGCACGGCGACGTCGACGCGGCGTTTGCGGCCGCGCCCGTGGTCGTTCGCGAGACGTTCTCCCACGGCCGGCTCACCGCGGTGCCGCTCGAGCCCCGCGGGATGCTCGCCGATTGGGACGGCGAGACGCTCACCATCTGGGCATCGAGCCAGACGCCGGCCATGCTTCGCACGGCCATTGCCGGCGCGCTCGGTCTCGACGAGGCGCGCGTGCGCGCCATCGCGCCGGACGTCGGCGGCGGCTTCGGGCTCAAGACGCACGTGTTCCCCGAGGACGTGGCGATCGCGGCGCTCGCACGCCGGCTGCGGCGCCCGGTCAAGTGGATCGAGACCCGGCGCGAAAACCTCGCCGCGGGATCGCAAGCCCGCGAGCAGCGCGTCGAGATCGAGGCCGCGGCAGATGCGGATGGTCGCATCCGCGCCCTCCGGGCCCGCCTCGTCTCTGACGCCGGCGCCTACCATATCTATCCGCTCACGGCGATGCTCGAGCCGCTCGGAAGTGCCAGTATCCTCCCCGGGCCGTATATCACGGCCGCGTATGCCTACGAGGCGATCGCGGTGGCTACGCACAAGCCGCCGCTCGGCGCGTACCGCGGTGTCGGCATGACGATGGGCGCCTTTGTGATGGAGCGTGTGGTCGACCTGCTCGCGGCGCGGGTGGGACTCGATCCCGCGGAGATCCGCCGCCGCAATCTGATTCCGCGTGACGCGTACCCGCACGTCTCGCCGAGCGGCATGCGGTACGACAGCGGCGACTTTCCCAAGGCGCTCGAGCAGGCGCTCGGCGCCGCGGATTACGACGGGATGCGCCGGGCGCAGCGCGAGGCGCGTGCCCACGGCCGCATCGTCGGCGTTGGCCTCGGCTGCTACACGGAGTACACCGGCATGGGGAGCGATGTGTTCCGCGGCCGCGGGATGGTCGACGTCCGCGCGGTCGAGGCGGCCAACGTCCGGGTCGATCCCGACGGGGGCGTGCGCTGCACCATGAGCTTCCCTTCGCAGGGCCAGGGGCACGCCACGACGATCGCGCAAGTGCTTGCCGACCGGCTCGGTGTGCCACTCGAGCGCGTGCGCGTGGACCCCACGGACACGCGCGTCGGCCCATTGGGCAGTGGCACGTTCGGCAGCCGAGGCGCTGTCGCCATCGCCGGCACGGTCACAATCGCCGCGGAGCGCCTGCGGCGCAGGCTTCAAACGCTCGCCGCGCATCTGCTCGAAGCATCGCCCGCCGACGTCGTGCTCGAAGACGGCCGCGCATACGTCCGCGGCTTTCCCGAGCGCGCCGTCGTGCTTGCCGACGTCGCGCGCACGGCGTACGCGCCGCCGTCAGAGCTCGGCGCGGACTTCGAGCCCGGACTCGACGCGACCGTGTATTTCGACCCGCGCGGCGCGACGTTCTCGGGCGCGGTTCACGTCGTCATGGTCGACATCGACCCCGAAACCGGACGCGTCACAATCCCGCGCTATGTCGTCGTCGAGGACTGCGGGCCGGTCGTCAACCCGACGATCGTCGAGGGCCAGGTGCATGGGGCGGTGGTTCAGGGCATCGGCGAGGCGCTGCTCGAGCAGATCGTGCACGACGAGGCTGGCCAGCTCGTGACCGGCACGCTCATGGACTATGCGCTGCCGAAAGCCGACGGCGTGCCGTCGTTCGAGATCGGTCATCTCGAGACACCGTCACGGGGGATGCCGGGCGGCGTCAAAGGCATGGGGGAGGGCGGCACGATCGGCGCGCCGGCCGCGATCGCCAACGCCGTCGCCGATGCGGTCGCGCCGTTCGGGATCACCATCACGCGTTTGCCGATCGTCGCCGAGCACCTCGTGCGGTGCCGCGCTCACTTACCAGGAAAGGTCTGAATCGCTCATGGGCAAGCAGGATCTCGACATCGCGCGCGCGGTCACGCTCAAGCCGATCGAGGAGGTGGCGGCCGCTGTCGGACTCGCGGCCGACGAGCTCGAGCTGTATGGCCGCCACAAGGCCAAGGTGGCGTGGACGGCGATCGCACGCCGTCGCGGCGCGCCGCAAGGCGCCCTCGTGCTCGTCACGGCGATGACACCGACGCCCGCCGGCGAGGGAAAGTCGACGACGACGGTTGCGCTGGCCGACGGGTTACGGCGATTGGGCAAGCGGGCCGTCGTCGCGCTGCGCGAGCCGTCGCTCGGCCCCGTGTTCGGTATGAAGGGCGGTGCGACGGGCGGCGGGCACGCGCAGCTGGGGCCGATGGAAGATATCAACCTGCATTTCACCGGTGACATGCACGCAATCGGCGCGGCGCACAATCTCCTGGCGGCGATGCTCGACAATCACCTTGCACAGGGCAACGCGCTCGGGGTCGATACGCGACGCGTGCTGCTCAAGCGCGTCGTCGACATGAACGATCGCGCCCTGCGCAACATCGTGCTCGGGCTCGGCGGCCCCGTGCATGGTGTGCCACGCGAGGGCGGGTTCGAGATCACCGTCGCTTCAGAGGTCATGGCCATCCTGTGTCTCGCCGCGGATCTCGTCGATTTCAAGACCCGCGCGGGCCGCATCGTCGTGGCCGAGACGACCGCGGGTGCGCCGGTCAGCGCTGCCGACCTGCGGGCGGCGGGTGCCATGGCCGTGCTCATGAAAGACGCGATCAAGCCGAATCTCGTGCAGACGCTCGAGGGTACGCCCGCGCTCGTGCACGGCGGCCCGTTCGGCAACATCGCTCATGGCTGCAACTCCGTGATCGCGACCCGGCTCGCCCTCACGCTCGGCGACGTCGTCGTGACCGAGGCGGGATTCGCCAGCGACCTCGGCGCCGAGAAGTTCATCGACATCAAATGTCGGACGGCGGGGCTCGTGCCGTCGGTCGCCGTCGTCGTGGCGACCGTGCGCGCGCTGAAGCTGCACGGCGGCGTCGCGCTGACCGAGCTGCCCGTCGAGGATGTGGCCGCGGTGCGGCGGGGCTGCGACAATCTCGCCAAGCACGTCGATAACGTCCGGCTGTTCGGGCTGGCACCGGTGGTGGCGCTCAATCACTTCACCGGGGACACCGACGCCGAGGTCGCCGCGGTGCTCGACGCCTGCCAGCAGTGGGCCGTGCCGATGGAGGTGTCACGAGGCTGGGCCGAGGGCGGCGCGGGCTCGACGGCGCTCGCCCAGGTCGTGCTCGACGTCGTCAAAGGCGCGGACCGCGGCGCGGTTCGACCGCTCTATACGGACGACGAGCCGCTCACGCGTAAGATCGAGACAATCGCCACGCGGGTGTACGGGGCTGACGGCATCACCGTGCTCCCCGCGGCCGCGCAGAAGCTGGCGCGCTGGCAGGCGATGGGGCATGGACGGCTGCCCGTGTGCATGGCGAAGACGCAGAATTCGCTCTCGGACGATCCGAAGAAGATCGGGCGGCCGCGGGGCTTCAGCGTGACGATCCGCGACGCGCGGTTGTGCGCGGGTGCGGGGTTCGTGGTCGCCTACACCGGTGACGTGCTGACGATGCCGGGGCTGCCGAACGTGCCCGGCGCCGAAGCCATGGACATCGACGCGGCGGGCAACGTCACCGGCCTGTTCTGACGTCCGTCAGCTCCGCTTCGCAAAGTCGTCGCGGGCCTTAAGGCTGTTGTCGGGGCTCAGATCGATCGCGGTGTCCTGAGCGGGCTTCAACTCGACCTTCAGTCGCCACCGGGGCGTGCCCACGTTGTTGTCCGTGAGCTTGTACGTGCCGGCCGGGATGTTCTTGAATGCGTAGTTCCCCTCGCGATCCGAGCGGATGCGGAAGCTCATGCCCTTTGTCTTGCCATCGTCGTTCAAAGCGTACAGGTTGAGCTGAAGCCGCTTCAGCGGCTGCACACCCTGGCCCTCGTCCCACACGACGCGGCCGTGTACACCACTGTCGCCGACACGCTCGTCGCCGGACGGAGCGCTGCTTGCGCTCATGGTCTCGCCGCGGTTGCGCGACGCCGCGAGCCACTCGCGCGCCACGCGCGCCTCCTCGGACGACGCCGCCGCATTGGCGACGACCCACTCGAACTCCGCCGTGGCCTCATCGCGGAGGTCGATCCACGAGGCGGAGATCGCGAGGCGATAGTGGATGCTCAGATTGTCCGGCGTCTTCTGCAACGCGAGCCGATAATGCGACGCCGCGGTAGCCCACTCCTGACGATCGAACGCCCGGTGGCCCTCGGCTGCGTGGTCGACCTCGGCGATCGGCGGCGCCGGACGCGTCGACGACGACTGCTGACAGCCGGCACTAACGACGACGCTCACACCGAGCAGAACCAGACCCGCGACCAGTCTCATGTGCCCGACACCTCTCGGTACGTTCCGGGCTTGACGAACCAGTTTTGCGGGATCGTGCCGCCGCCGTCCCTCGCCGCGGGGCAGTCGTAGGTCACGGGCGCGTTGCCGGTGTCGTCGGTATCGATGTTGGTGTACGACGAGTCCACACGATTCGTGGAGACGACCGCTCCTCGGACGCTGCCGTTGCCGTTGCCGTGCAGCGTGAGGTCGTTCTGCGCGTAGACCAGGCCGGTGAGCGTCGCGTTGCCGCTGACATCGATGCTGCCGGCGACGACGAGCCAGCCGCTCCAGCCCTCGGTCCAGCTGCCATGGATGTCCACGGTGATGAGGTCACTCGACGGTGAGCTGGCCGTCAATGGGTTCGTCGACGGCGTGTCGACGAAGACGATCCCGCCGGGAGGCGGCGACGTCCACGTCTGATTGCCCTGATAGTACGTGCCATAGGACTTCGCCAGCGACTTCAGCAGCTGCATGTCGGCATCCGTGAAGGTGAACCGGCCATTGCCGGTCGACGGATCGCCGGTGAAGTTCGTGTTCGGCTGGTTCTGGGCGATGCTCGAGCCGCCGGCCGGCGCCCAGAGATCCGGAGTGCCGTTGGTGTTGATGGCGCCCGACGCATACGCGGCCGCGACGGGTGTCGTGCCCGCGCAGTACGCCGCGCCGTGGGCGAGCGAGGCGCTGATCATCGCCGAGCCGCCTATCTGCATCTGCGTCGTCGTGCCGGCCGGGCTCTCACCGCCCGCGCACACCGCGCAGGGCGGAGGCACGAAGAAGATTTTTGTGACCGTGACCTGGATCTTCTTGATCGCCACCGGGTTCACGTTGTTCGGGACATAGCCGAACGCCGTGATCGTCCGCTCGTTCGGCGCGGCGCCGTTTGCGACCGTCACGGCGAAACCGCCGACGCCTACTGTGACGAACTGCCCGTTGTAAGGAGCGGGGACCGGGTTCGGCAGCGGGTCGGCCAGTGATCCGGCAAAGCCCGGGTTCGTGTCTCCCTTCGTGAGTGCCCAGAGCGCCCGCTCGATACCCGATTCCGCGAGCGCCCGCGCCTGCGCGTTCTCCATCTGGTTCGTCGCGATGACGGGCTCGGTGGAGGCGAATGCCACGAACGCGACCGTGAGCGCCGTGATCAGGGCCATCAGGATCAACGTCATCGGAAGAACGATGCCGGCTTCGGCGTGTGGTCGTCGGATCAGTTTGCGGTTCATAGGTTCCTCAGGCGAACGCGATCTTCGAACGTCGCCCGCTGGTTCGCGAGATCGGCCGGAGACAGGCCTGCCACCTGCGGTTGGGTGATGAGCCTGATGTCCACCACGCGGATGTTCGCGACGGTGGTGGTGACGACATTGTTGCTGTCGTAGTACACGAGCGCGAACGTGTTGACGCCGCCGATCAGCGTCTCGGGCTGCGCGACAGTGGGCACTGGGTTGGTCTGGTTTCGTTGCAGGTCGGTGCCGCTGAGCGAGTACGTCACGGTCACCGTCGTCAGCGTCTCGTCGATGTAGTTGAACGTGATGCTGTTCGCCGTGGCCGCGGTCACGGTCGAGCCGCTGCGGAGATCGTGCATCATGCGGTCGAGCGCCACGCGCCCGGTTTCCTGCACCTCGACGCGCCCGGAGGTGAATTCGTAGGCGTTGGCACCCTGCTTCATCGCGACGAACGTGCCGGCGAGGACGATGCCCACGAGCGCACACGCGACCATCAGCTCGGGCAACGTGAAGCCCGCCTGGCGACGCCCACGACTGGAAATCGTCGAGATCGTCATGGCGCTCATCGCTCCGCCACCAGCATGCTGACGGTGACCGTCTTCGGCGCGGCGGCAGTGGAGGAGGTCGTCATCGGCCGAAACGTCACCGAGACCGTGACGAGGCGCACCGCCGCATCGGCGATGCCCGTGCAGAGCGCCGGGCTCACGGTGCAATCGGTGATGCGCACGGAGCGCGAGTAGCCGCTGAAGTTCGGGATAGCCGTCGCGCCTTGATCGGCCGCCCACGGCAACGCCGTGCCGGCGCCGAGGACCACGCCGTTGAGCGTGCACGTTCCGCCGGCCGGGACGCTCGGCGCGGCGGTGCCGCCGGCGGAGATCCCGAGGCAATCGTTGCCGGGCGTCGCTGTCCACGGCACGTTCTTGGCCTCCTCGAGCTTCTGGTTGGCGAGGAACGTCGCCGTGGACGTCTGGTTGCCACCCTGCACGGCGGCGCTGGAGTAGGGGATCGTGGACAGCAGCGCGACGAACGCGATGGCTATGATGAACACCGCGAGAAGGACTTCTGCGAGCGTGAACCCCCCGTCGCCGTCGCGACGGCGGCGCTGCCGGAGCGCATTCCGCTTCGCAAACATGACCCGGGCTACGTGCAACGGGAGTGCCTCACCTCGCTTTGTCCACGACTTCAGTAGCTTGGATGCAAGCGAGGGGTCGCGGGTGGTTAATTAGTGGTCGAACCCGTGACAGCTGCGCACCGAGCCGGGGCCGAGTTGGCCTGGCTTCGTATCCACGCGTCAGCGGCCGCGCTGGCGCGACCGCGCGTGCCGCTGGCTCTTTGTCGTAGTATGCGGGAAGGCGGGTGTCGGCTCTGCGGGGATGGCAAGAACTTCGCCCCCCATTTGGCTGTTTACCGGACGAGATGACGGCGGTTCCGCCGTGCTTTCAACGAGTTGTCCCCGAGTCAATGCTTGGCAGGACCCTTGCTCAACTGACTGACAGCATGCAACTCGTACAGCGGGCCTTCGGGCGATGGCGGTCCCGGCACCGACCGCGCTACGCCTTGGCCCTCGCCGGTGGAGGTGTCATCGGCGGCATGTACGAGGTCGGCGCGCTGGCCGCGCTCGAAGAGCAGCTCAACGGCTCAGGTACGGGCTTCGACGTGTATGTCGGCTGCAGCGCCGGCTCGGTCGTGTGCTCGCTCCTCGCCGGCGGCGTGCGGGCGCGGGAGATCTACCAGATCCTCGACGACGATCTCGACGATCCGATCAACTTCCGGCGCAATGCGGTCTTTGCCTCGGACGCGTTTCGCCGCGCGTGCGGCCGTTTCGGCCGGCTGATCTGGGCGTTCGGCAAGAGCGCACTCCGCGGGCGCGGCTCGATCCCCGACATGCTCGCCCGTGCCGAGCGCGACATGCCGCCGGGATTCTTCTCGCTCGATGCGCTCGAGCAGTACCTGCGCACGGCGTTCGCCTCGCGCGGACTGTCGAACTCCTTCGCCGAGCGCGGCCGAGCGTTGCTCATCCCGGCGATCGACCTCGATACGGCGGAACGGGTCGTGTTCGGCGCCGGAGAGCTGCGCGACGTGCCGATCAGCCAGGCGGTGGCGGCCTCGTCGGCGATTCCGGGATTCTTCGATCCCTATCCGATCAACGGGCGCGACTACGTCGATGGCGGCGTCGGGTTCAGCGGCCATGCCGACCTCGCGGCCGAGGCGGGCGCGGACGTGGTGTTCGTCGTGAACCCGCTCGTCCCCAATCTGCACGATGGCAACGGGCACGCGTCGATGCGGACGCGCGGCGTGTACACGATCATGGAGCAGGCCGGACGCATCTACAGCCAAAACCTGTTGACGCTCGGCCTCGGCACACTCGCGGTGAAGTTTCCGCGTACCGCGTTCTATCTGCTGCAGCCGCCGCGCACGAACGGCCTGCTGTTCGGTCCGTCGATGGGGTTCGAGGCCAGCCGCGCCGCCTTGCGATACGGTTACGCGTCGACGAAGGAATGGCTTGCCGCGCAGGGCGCCGGGCTCGTGCGGCGCCTGTCGGTGGTCACGGCCTGAAGCGGTACAGAATCGGGTTCGCCGAGCTCCGGCGGCTGGCGCCCGGTCGAGGGTCGTGCCTTGCGAGCGACCACATCACCGTCGACGGCCATCGCGTGGGCTTCATGTATCGCGAGGAGCCGGACCACGAGTTCGACAGCGGCTGGCGCTTTCTGAGCGGACTGGAAACCGACGCCTACGTCAACGACCTCGCGAACGTCGGACTCTACGACGTCAACACGATCGCGAATTACGATCCCGACGTCATTCCGTTGCTCGACGCGCCGCCC
>Ga0310810_10002872_pt1 | contig 18646 bp, 15 predicted proteins | sample NCmetagenome_FD_207641 | JGI IMG/M metagenome (GOLD analysis project Ga0310810, IMG submission 207641) | Soil microbial communities from experimental microcosm in Duke University, North Carolina, United States - NC | ecosystem: Engineered > Artificial ecosystem > Soil microcosm > Unclassified ...
CCCGTATTTGTCGCGCGTTGACGCGGGCACGGCGGAATCGATTCGCGCGCGAGGCGTGGAGATTGTATCGTCCGGCGATCTCGTGCAGCGGTTTCAGGCGACGTGGAGTCCGACGCAGTACGCCCAGCACATGCGGGCGTCCGACGCCTTGTACCGAATCAAAGACCGCGCGTTCGACACCGTTCGACGCGCGCTGCAACACCGCGAACCCATCACCGAATACGACCTGCAGCAGGAGATGGTGCAATGGTTCGATGACGAGGGGCTGGTTAGCGACTCTGCACCCGACGTCGCGTTTGGGGCGAATGCCGGCAACCCACACTATCTGCCGTCCCGCGAACATGCGGCTGTCATCGGCTCCGATCAGGTTCTGTTGCTGGACCTGTGGGGAAAGGTTCGCGAGCCGGGCGCGGTCTTTGCTGACATCACGTGGGTCGGTTTTACGAGCGCGCGCGTCTCAGACGAGGCTGCCCGCGCGTTTGACGCGATTGTTCGCGCCCGTGACGCAGCGGCAGCGCTGGTTGAAGAGTCGGCCCTGACAGGGCGAGAGCTGCACGGCTGGGAAGTCGACCGGGCGGCGCGAGATGTGCTCGAGCGGTCCGGGTATGGCGCTCATGTTCTCCATCGCACGGGGCATAGCCTTGGCGAAACAGTGCATGGAAATGGCGTCCATCTCGACGATTACGAGACCCACGACGACCGTCGAATCCTTCCCGGTACCGGCTTCACTATTGAGCCTGGCCTCTACTTCGACACTTTTGGGGTCCGAACGGAAATCAACGTATTTCGGCGCGAACGGGATGCGGTGGTCAGCGGACCGCGCCAGATGGCCCTGGTCGCGCTTGGGAATGGGGTCTAGGGACTTGGGACGGCAGCTGGAATCCAGTCTCCGATCCCCAAACCTTGAATATGAGGCAGTAACACGTAAGTTTTCACAATTTCGTCAAACGTGAATTCGTAGATTCGTAAAGAGAGCCCCGGCGCGCGACAATACATATAGGCTGGGACGAAGCATCAAAACGAGGATTTCAGAGATGTCCAATCGCAAAACCACCTTCTTTTACGCATTGCTCATCGCTATTGCGTCGCTTGCGGTCGGGATGGTCATTGCCTCGCGTCTGGATCTGGCGCCTCAGTCAGCCGCCCAGACCGTAGGCTCGGCCCCGACGTTCAACGGGGCGCCCATCACCGGTTCGATCTCGGCGACGACGTTCCGCGACGTGGCCAAAACCGTCACCCCGGCCGTTGTCAACATACGGACGGAGTCGCGCCAGCGCACGCAGGACTTGAGTGAGTTCTTCGGCGGCGGCGGCGGCGGCGGCAACGGTGACGACCTGTTCAACCGCTTCTTCGGCGGCGGCGGTGGCGGCGATGCGCCGCAACGGCAGCGGCCACAGCGCGATCAGGTTGTGCAGGCGGCCGGCACCGGCTTCATCATCGACAAGTCCGGTCTCATCCTGACCAACAACCACGTCGTCGAGGGAGCCACCAAGATTGAGGTCTCGCTCTACAACGACGGCGATCAGGAGTACGCGGCGAAAGTCATCGGCCGCGATCCGCTGACCGACAGCGCGCTGATTCAACTCACCGAGAAACCGAACCACACGCTGCCCGAGGTGAAATTCGGCGACTCGGGCCAGATGCAGCCCGGTGACTGGGTCATGGCAATCGGCAACCCGTTCGGCCTGGCGCATACGGTCAGTGTCGGCGTCATCAGCGCGCTCGAGCGTCCGTTCCCGACGACCGAAGGACGCAGCACTCAGGTGCTGCAGACCGACGCCGCCATTAACCCGGGCAACTCCGGCGGTCCGCTGCTCAACATCCGCGGCGAGGTCATCGGAATCAACTCGGCGATCTACACCGATGCGCGTCAGGCGGGCAACATCGGGATTGGCTTCGCGATTCCGATCAACACCGTTCGCGAACTGCTGCCGCAGCTGCGCAGCGGAAAGATCACGCGCGGCATGATTGGCGTGTCGATCGGCACGATTCCGCAGAATGCGACAGAGTCGCTTGGCCTCAAGAACCGGGAAGGCGCGCTCGTCGCCTCGGTTCTGCCGAACGGGCCGTCCGCAAAGGCGGGGCTCGAACCGGGTGACGTCATCGTGCAGTTCAACGGCAAACCGGTGAAGGATCGTGATGCGCTCGTCTCGATGGTGATCGCGACGCCGCCGAACACGACCGTGCCGGTACGAGTCATCCGCGACAAGGAAGAGAAGACGCTCAACGTCAGGGTTGGCGAGCTCGACCTCGACGCCGAACAGCAGGCGCTCGGCAACGGCCGCGGCGGTCGTGGCGACAACAACCCGCAGCAGGAGACGAGCAGCGGGTTCGGGATGTCGCTGAGCAACATCACGCCTGACGTCGCGCGCCGTCTGCGGCTCGATGCCGATGCGCGTGGCGCGGTGGTCGTCGACGTCGATCCGGGCAGCCCTGCCGCGCGTGCGGGCATCATGGAAGGCGATGTGATCACACGCGTCGGCCGCGCGAGCGTCAACAGCGTCGCTGACGCAAGCCGCGAACTCGGGCGCGTCCCCTCGGGCGGCACGGTGATTCTCCGCGTGCTGCGCGGCGGCCAGGACACGGCCGTGGTCGTGACCAAGGAGTAAGGCTCAGGGCTCCACGCTCCGGACTGAAGGGGCTACGGGCTTCGGACTTAAGGCTTAGGGTCGGGTTCAAGGTTCGGCGATTTTGCATGAACCTTGAGCCTCAGGCCCTGAGCCTTTTGTTTTTCGTGATACAACCTACGCCTCTCGACGCAGTTCCGTGCGTATCGAAGGACGGAGGCGACGCGTGACGCTGATGATCGAGCGGGAAATCAAACTCCGATTCGCCAGTCCGGAGGAGGCGCGGGCAGCGATTCTCGCGACGGGCGCCACGCCGCTCCGTTCCCGGCGGCTGCAGGAAGACGCGCTGCTCGACACCGAGGACGAATCGCTGCGCCAGCGCCGATGCGTGCTGCGTATTCGGACGGAATCCGGGAAGAGCCTGATCACCTTCAAAGGTCCCGTTCTCCCTGGCTCGATGAAGGTCCGAGACGAGTACGAGACCGTGATTGGCGACGGCGAAGTGGTGCAGCGCGTGCTCGAAGAGATCGGCCTCCACGTCTGGTTCCGCTACGAGAAGTACCGCGAGGAATACGCGGCGGAGGACGTCACTATCGCCATCGACGAAACACCTGTGGGGACGTTCGTCGAAATCGAGGGGGGCGAAGACGGGATCCTGGCGATCGCGAACGCGCTTGGGCGTACACCGTCCGATTTCCTGCTGGATTCGTATCGCGCGCTGTTCGTCAAGCACCGCGAAGAGTTCGGTCTGACGGGCACGAACATGGTGTTCAGCGAAGAATGATCATCAGGGTCATGCCGGGCGTCGCGGCATGATTCCGGCGCTGGTGCTGACCGCGGGTCTGGCGACCCGCCTTCGTCCGCTTTCCTGCGTTCGCGCCAAGGCGGCCCTGCCTGTCGGCGATCGGATACTCGTTCAGCGCATCCTGCAGTGGCTTGCGGCGCAGGGCATCGCCGAGGCCGTGCTCAATCTTCATCACCTGCCGCACACGATCTCGCGCATCGTCGGCGACGGCGCCGTGGAAGGCGTGCGCGTGCGGTATTCGTGGGAAATGCCCGTGCTCGGTTCCGCGGGAGGCCCACGCCGCGCGCTGCCGCTGCTCGATGACAGCACATTCCTCATCGTCAATGGCGACACGCTGACGAACGTCGACCTGCGCGCCCTCGTCGACGAACATCGCACATCGGGCGCGCTCGTCACGATGGCGCTCGTCCCCAATACCGAGCCTGCCAAGTACGGCGGCGTTGTGGTTCACAACACGCGCGACGTCGTTGGCTTCACCAAGGCCGGTTCCAGCGAACCGTCGTTTCATTTCATCGGTGTACAAGTCGCGGAGGCAGCAGCATTCGTCTCGCTGCCCGAGAACACGCCAGCGGAGTCCGTGAACCAGTTGTATCCGTCGTTGATCGCGGCCCGGCTTGGCAGCATTCGCGCCTTCATCACGGATGCGCAATTCTTCGACATCGGTACGCCGCGCGACTACTTCGACACCTGCATGAAATTCCGAGCCACGGAAGGTATCGAACCCCGAACTCCGAACCTCGAACCGCTGCTCGACGACTGCATCGTGTGGGAGGATGTGCACATCGATCCTCGCGCGCGGTTGCGACGCTGTATTCTGACCGACGGCGTGCGCGTGCCCGCCGGATCGTGGGAGGACATGATCTTTCGTCGTGCCGAAGGAGATTTGCTCGCCAATGAACACCGGATTCACGATCTCGCCGTTGCCCCAATCGATGGAACGCCGGTCCGCTGACGACGCGCGTACGCGCATCGACGCGTATCTGACATCGAGCGGTCTGCAGGCGCGCGGTGCGAGAGTGGTCCCCCTCACCGGAGATGCGTCGGATCGGCGGTACTTCCGCATCCTGCTTCGTGACGAAGCACCTCAGGTGATTGCGGTCCATCCCGGAGCAATCGACTTCGAGGCGCTGCCGTTCGTCAACGTCGCCACGCTGCTCAGCCGGATGCCGGTCCCCGTGCCGCGCATCCTCGACCATTCGAACGAGCTTGGCATCATCGCGCTGCAGGATCTTGGCGATGTGACGCTGCAGGCCCACCTGGGCGCGGCGTCACCCGCACAGCACGCGGCGCTGTACCGGCAAGCCGTGAGTTTCATCGACACGCTTCAGCGTCGCGGTGCGGAGCTCGCCTCGCCCGCCTACCTTCCATACGGCATCGCGTTCGACGTCGACAAGCTGACGTGGGAGCTGCAGTTCTTCACCAAACATTTCCTGGAGGCCTACCGCGGCGCCGTGATCGGCGCGGCCGCGCGCGAGGCGCTTGCGGCCGAGTACGCGGTGATTGCCGAGGAGTTGGCGTCGGAGCCGCGCGTGCTGTGCCATCGCGACTATCACAGCCGCAATCTGATGCTGCACAACGGAAGCCTCTACATCATCGATTTCCAGGATGCGCGGATGGGGCCTGACACGTACGATCTCGTGTCGCTGCTGCGGGATTCGTACGTCGATTTCACCGAAGCGCAGGTGGACGCGCTCATGGCGTTCTTCCTTGCGCTTCGCGAGGGGCGGCTGCCGGCGCCGTCCGATCCGGCCGATTTTCGGCGTCGGTTCGACTTGATGTCGCTGCAGCGAAACCTGAAGGCACTCGGCACCTTCGGTTTCCAGACGACGTCGCGCCAGAACACCGTGTACATCCAATACATTCCGCGGACGCTCACTTTTGCGCGGGCCAACCTCGTGCGCTATCCACGATTCGCCCGGCTGCGGGAACTACTGGCGGAGTATCTGGAGGAACTGAAGTAGGGGCCGACTTAGTGGCCTTACGTAGGCTGAAAGCTTGAGGCCCCGAGCCTGATATCATCGACAGTTGTCTGATCGTCGCTTCGGCGTCTCCACGCATCTCTTCCACGAAAGCCGTTTAACACGCGAGCACCTCACGCACATCGCCGGTCACGGTTTTGAAGCCGTCGAGGTCTTCGCGACGCGCGCGCATTTCGATTACCACGACGCACGCGCTGCCACGGACCTGGCGGAGTGGTTGTCCGATCTCCGCCTGTCGTTCCACTCGATGCACGCGCCGATCGTGGAAGCGATCCGCGACGGAAAATGGGTCGGTTCGTTCTCGATTGCGGCGGCCGATGAAACACGGCGGAAGACCGCCGTTGCCGAAGTCGCGAACACATTGAAAGTCGCGGCCACCGCGCCGTTCCAGTACCTCGTCCTCCATCTCGGCGTTCCGGACGGCCAGCAGATTCCAGCCGGCGACAACCAGCCCGCCGCCGCGCGCCGCAGCGTTGAAGAAATCGTCTCGCTCGCCAGCGACGTGAACGTCCGCGTGGCGCTGGAGGTCATGCCGAACTCGCTGTCGAGCGCGTCCGCGCTCTGTCACCTCATCGAGGAACAGCTCGAAGGCCTCGACGTCGGCATCTGCCTGGATTACGGCCATGCGAACCTGACGGGCGATCTGAGCGACGCCATCGAAACCGTGAGCGGCCACTTGTGGACGACGCACGTCCACGACAACGACGGGCGCACCGACGATCATCGTGTGCCGTTCTCCGGGCGTATCGACTGGGACGCTGCGATGATGGAGACCCAGAAGATTGGCTACGACGGGGTGCTGATGTTCGAGGTCGCCGACACGGGCGATCCGATCGAGGTACTGAAGCGCACGGTCAAGGCTCGCGAGCGGCTCGAGCACATGTTCGTCGCTTTCTGAGAAGCGCCACGAGCACTCACACCGCGAGCGTTTCAGCGCTGAGACTGAGCATACTGAGCAGACCATTGGCCTTGTTCAGGAGTTCCCGACGATGTGCCAGGCCGTTCACCCCGCCATTGATTTTCGTCGTCACGCCGACGACGTCGTCCTTGTCGGCGAGCCCGTTCAGATCGTTCCTGACCCAAAAGAACACGGCTGAATGTACGGCGTACTCCGTAGAGACGAGGTCAGGCGCATCCATGACGCGCGCATCTCCAATCCAGTCCGCAAATAGCTTGTAGTTGGACCGGCCTGTCAGTTGGATAAGTCCCCGCCCCCGGTATTTCCATCCGTCCCCGCTCGTCTCGTCGCCGTTACCCATGCGGTTGGCATAGACCCGATTCGCAATCTTCTCCGGGTTACGTGCATATGCGTCTGCCTCCTCCTGCGTGGTGAAGTACTTGCCGAACACCTTCCGCAAGGCGTCGGAGGAGTAGTTCAGGTTCTCCATATCGAACCGCATACAGCCTGACTCGTGGAGGACCTGAGCAAAGAAGTGGGCCAGCCGCAGCCGCGAGTCGGCGATGCCGTGTTTGGGCAGGGTGTCCTCGAGATGGGGGAGATATTGCTCGGCGTCGGCGTCTGCTACTCCCATTTCTTTTAGCATTTCGATGTGTGTTTTCATCGTGGCTCCCTCGTGCGGCACGTCACCCGTTCAGCTGATGCGAGGCTAGTTTAAAAGGCTGCGTTTCCCGGCGTTCGCGGGAACGGAATCACGTCCCGGATGTTCGCCATCCCGGTTGCGTAGATGATGGTGCGCTCCAGACCCAGGCCGAAGCCGGCGTGCGGCACCGTGCCGTAGCGGCGCAGATCGCGGTACCACCAGTAGTGGCGTGGATCGAGACCCACCTCGGCGAGCCGCCGATCCAGCTGCTCGAGCCGCTCCTCGCGCTGCGAGCCGCCGATGATTTCGCCGATGCCCGGCGCCAGCACGTCCATCGCCGCGACGGTCTTCCCGTCGTCGTTCATCCGCATGTAGAACGCTTTGATTTCCTTCGGATAGTTCATGACGACGATGGGCGCCTTCACGTGCTCCTCGGTCAGCCAGCGCTCGTGCTCGGACTGCAGGTCCATCCCCCAGCGCACGGGAAACTCGAATTTCCTGCCGCTCTTTTCGAGCGCCGCAATCGCCTCGGTGTACGACATCCGCTCGAATGGTGACGAGACGAATTTCTCCAGCCGTGCGACGCTGCCCTTGTCGATTCGCTCCGCGAAGAACTTCAGGTCGTCGCCGCGCTCGTCGAGGAGCGTCGTGAAGATCGATTTCAGGAACGACTCCGCCAGATCGGCGTTCGCCGTCAGATCCGCGAAGGCAATCTCGGGCTCGATCATCCAGAACTCGGCGAGGTGACGTGACGTATTGCTGTTCTCGGCGCGGAACGTCGGCCCGAATGTGTAGACCTTCGACAACGCGCAGCAGTACGTCTCCACATTCAGCTGCCCGCTGACGGTGAGAAACGCCTCCTTGCCGAAGAAGTCCTGGCTGAAGTCGATCGTGCCGTCGGGCGTGCGTGGGAGAGCGCCTGCGTTGACCAGGTCGAGGGTGCTGACGCGAAACATCTCGCCGGCCCCTTCGGCATCGCTCGCCGTAATGATTGGCGTGTGGACCCAGAAGAACCCGTGCTCGTGAAAGTAGCGATGCACGGCCATGCTCAGCGAATGCCGCACCCGCGCCACGGCGCCGAGCGTATTGGTGCGCGGCCGCAGGTGCGCGACGTCGCGGAGGTACTCGAACGAGCTCTTCTTTGGCTGAATTGGATACGTCTCGGGATCCTCGATCCAGCCAACCACTTCCACCGATTCGGCCTGTATCTCCACCGCCTGACCCTGGCCCTGGCTTGCTGTCAGCGTCCCCTTGGCGATCACAGAGCAACCTGACGTCAGCCGCTTTATTTCGCTCTCGTAATTGGAGAGCGTGGCTGGCGCAACGACCTGGATCGGATTGAATCCGGATCCATCGTGGACGTGAAGAAACGAGAGGCCGGCCTTGGAATCCCGCCGCGTCCGGACCCAGCCTTTCACCGTCACGGTGGCGCCAGTCGGCACTTTCCCCTTCAATAACGAAGCGACATCCACGTCGTGATTATCCACGGGTTATCCTTAGATGTTCCGAATGAAAGTTGGAATGGTTTCACTCGGCTGCCCGAAGAACCTCGTCGACTCCGAGGTGATGCTCGGGCTCGCCCAGCAATCCGGCCATCAGCTCACGCGCGACGCCGCCGACGCAGACGTCCTGGTCGTCAACACCTGCGCCTTCATCGACAAAGCGAAGCAGGAGTCGATCGATACGATTCTAGAGATGGCCGAGCTGAAGAAGACCGGCAAATGCCAGCGCCTCGTTGTCACGGGATGCATGGCGGAGCGCTATCGCGACGAGCTGCGAGAGCAGATTCCTGAGATTGACGCAGTGCTGGGAACGGGAGAAGTACCGGGCATCGTGGCGGCACTCGCGCCTACGGGCCACAGAGACATAGAGACTCAGAGCGCGTTTATTCCTTTGCTTCGCGCCAACGGCCAACCGATCGAATCCCGAATCTCGCGGCCCGAATCCCGGATCCCGGATCCCGGATCCCGGCAGTTGCCGACTTACATCTACGACGCCGACACGCCGCGCCTCCTCGCAACGCCACGCCATTACGCGTACATCAAGATTGCCGAAGGGTGCGACTACAAGTGCGCGTTCTGCATCATTCCGAAACTGCGCGGCGAGTATCGCAGCCGTCCCGCGGAGTCGATCGTGCGCGAGGCGCAGACGCTCGCGTCGCGAGGCGTCAAAGAGCTGCTCCTGATCTCACAGGACACCAGCTTCTACGGGATCGATCGTGGAGAACGCGGCGGCCTGGCACGGCTGCTCCGCCAGCTGAACGCCGTGGACGGCCTCGAATGGGTGCGGATGCTGTACCTGTATCCCACGACCATCGGCGATGACGTGCTCGAGGCCATGGCGGAGAGCGAGAAGGTGTGCAAGTACATCGACCTCCCGCTGCAGCACGCCTCAGATGAGGTGTTGAGGCGCATGAAGCGGCCGGGAACGCGTGCCAGCTACGAACAGCTGCTGGCGCGAATCCGCCGCCGGGTTCCCGGCGTCACCTTACGGACAACGTTCATCGTCGGTTTCCCGGGCGAAACGGCCGAGGAGTTTGCGCAGCTTCACGATTTCGTTCGCGAAATCGGGTTCGACCATGTTGGGACGTTCACCTACTCGCACGAGGAGGGCACGACGGCGCACTCCCTTCCGGACGACGTGCTGGGGCGGATCAAACGGCAGCGACAGTCTTCCCTGATGAGTCTGCAGAGGAGAATCGTGCAAAAAGCCCAACAGTTACGGAGGGGACAGCGTGTCCGCCTCCTGATCGACGGGCCGTCCGCCGAACACGAACTCGTGCTGCGCGGGCGGCTCGAAGGACAGGCTCCCGACATCGATCCAGCCGTCTACCTGACCGATTGCGACCCGTCGAACTTTTCGGCCGGCCAGTTCCTCGAGGCCGAAATCGTCGGGGCACGCGACTACGACCTGCTGGCCCGGCCTCTGGTCGCGTGATAGTCTTAAGGGCTGCTACGCGGAGAAAGTCTCCAAGTGGGCTCGTGCCCACTTTTTTTATTTGTGGCCGAGCCGCTGGAACACATCCGGGCGATCGCTGAGCGCGTGGCACGATCCCATGGGCTGGAGATCTGGGACATCGTAAGCCGCCGCGAAACGACGGGGCAGGTCGTGCGGGTCTTCATCGATCGGCCCGGTCCTGCCGCGACGCCGGAGGAGAGCGTCAGCATCGAGGATTGCGAGCAGGTCAGCCGCGAAATCGGGACGATCCTCGATGTCGAGGATCCGGTGCCGTTCACGTACACGCTCGAGGTTTCATCGCCAGGGCTCGACAGACCGTTGCGCGGCGAGGAGGATTACCGGCGGTTCGCCGGACGGCTTGCGAAGATCGTGGTGAGCGAGGCGGTCGACAAGCAAACGGCGTTCGAGGGGCGACTTCGCGGGGTCGAGGACCGGGCTGTGTTACTCGAAGGGCCGAAGGGACGGATGCATCGACTGCCGTTGCAGCTGATCACGCGGGCACGGCTCGAGGTGGAATTCTAAGCGTCGGCGGACCTGAAGGTCCGCCGCTACGAGTGAAGACGCGACAGGAAGAGGACGGACGTAGAGGCGGATCTTCAGGGCCGCCTTCGAGAAATATATGCAAAACCCGTTGATGCAGACGATCGAGGCGCTCGCCAAGGAAAAAGGGATCGAGCCCGACATGATCATCACGGCGATCGAAGACGCGGTGCTGACAGCTTCTCGCAAGTACTACAAGACCAACGAGAACCTGAAGACGCGCTTCAACCAGGAGACCGGCCAGGTCGACCTGTTCGCGATCAAGCACATCGTCAAGGACGTCGAGGACCCATCCACGCAAATCTCGCTGAAAGAGGCCCAGGATCTCTACGGCGAAGAAGCCGAAGTGGACATGGAGATCGAGTTTCCGAAGCGCACCGACGTCCTCGGGCGCATTGCCGCGCAGACGGCGAAGCAAGTGATTTTCCAGAAGGTCCGCGAGGCGGAACGCGAAAACATCTACGCCGAGTACAACCAGCGCATTGGCGAGGTCATCAACAGCACGGTGAAGCGGTTCGAAAGCGGCGACCTGATCGTCGAGATCGGGCGGGTCGAAGCGGTGCTCCCACGCAAGGAGCAGTCGCGGGCGGAAAGCTACACCCCCGGCGAGCGCATTCGCGCCGTCATCAAGGGCGTGAACCGCAGTGCGAAAGGTCCGCAGATTGTGCTGTCGCGCACCGATCCGGCGCTGCTGATCAAGTTGTTCGAACAGGAGGTACCTGAAATCTACGACGGCACCGTGATGATTCGCGGTGCGGTGCGCGAAGCCGGCGACCGCGCGAAGGTGGCTGTCTATTCGCGCGAGCGCGACGTCGATCCTGTCGGCGCGTGTGTCGGGATGAAGGGAACGCGCGTTCAGGCCATCATCCGTGAGCTTCGCGGCGAAAAGATCGACATCGTGGAGTGGTCGGAAGATGCGATCGTCTTCGTCACCAACGCGCTCAGCCCGGCGAAGGTCCAGCGTGTGTCCATCGTGGATGAAAAAGAGCGGGTGATGGAAGTCGTGGTCGAGGACAAGCAGCTGTCGCTCGCCATCGGCAAGAAGGGCCAGAACGTGCGGCTGGCCGCGAAACTCACGGGATGGCGCATCGACATCAAGAGCGAGGAAGAGAAGCGCAAGGAAGTGGAGGCGCAGTTCGGCGCGCTCGAGGCGGGCGACGCGCAGGCGCAGATGGACGCCCTCTTCCCCGATACACCGGCGGACACCGAACAGCAAGACGTTGCGGACGAGGCGCCTGAGACGGCGAGCGTGACGTCATCTGACACAGAGCCGTCGTAAATTTGTAAATTTCAAGGAACATACTTTTTGGCAACAGTTCGGATTTACAAAGTTGCGGAGCTGCTCGGCTCCACCAGTCAGGAAGTGCTGGCGCTGCTCAAGCGCGATCACGGGATCGAGCTGAAGAGCGCGTCGAGCACCATCGAAGAGGTCGTGGCACGCTCTTTCGTCGAGCGGATTGCACGCCAGCGCGGCATCTCGCTGCCAAGCGGCGACATGTTTGCCGAAACGCCGGCTCCAGCCAAGCCCGGTGCGAAGAAGGCAACTGCGCCCAAGAAGGCGGAGCCGCCGAAACCGACCGCGCCGGTCCTTGGCCCGCCTCGCCTGGTCAAGACGCTCAGACCCGCGCAGGCTCCTGCTGCGCCCGTCGAAGAAGTCGCGCCCGCGCCGGCGCCACAGGCTGTTGCTCCGCCGCCGCCTCCTCCACCGGAAGCGCCGCCGGTCATACCGGAGCCGCCGCGCGTCGAACCGCCGCCGCCTGTCGTAGAACCAGCTCCCGCCCCGCTGCCTCCGGCACCCGTCGCCGTTGCTGCCGCGCCGGCGGCCGTCGAGGAACCGTCTGTCGAAACTGCTCCGGAGCCGCCACCGGCGCCGCCGCGCATCGTGCCGCCGACAATCCGGCTGCGCATCGAGGAGCCTGGTAAACCGACGCAGCCCGCGCGTCCTCTGACGCCTGCGAAGCGTCCGGTCGTATCGCAGGCGCGCATGGTGCAGCCGCCGCCCGCCGTGCCGCCCAAGCCGTCGGCTCCGCCGACGACCGCAGCACGCCCCGCAACACCGTCGAACCGGCCTGGCCCGGCAGGCGCGCAGCGTCCGGCGTACCCGCCACCGCCGCGTCCGACCACACCGAGCATGCTCGGCGGCCCGCGGCCGCTTCCGTCACAGCCGGTGCGTACGCAGCCGAGCGTGCAGGCAAGACCCGGAATGCCTGGTGTGCGTCCGCCAGGATCACGTCCGCCGATGCCGCAGGCACCGCGGCCGGGCGCGCGTCCGGTGGCGCCGAGGAGAGAACGTCCCGCGGCGCCGGCCGTTGCCGCTGTTCCGGCAGCGCCTCCGCCGATTACGCGAACCATCACACTGGCCGAAGGCATGACGGTCAAAGACCTCGCCGACAAGCTCGACGTGCGTGTGAAGGACGTCCTCGCGAAGCTGTTGATGAAGCGGATGATGATGACCATCAACAGCACGCTCGACATCGACACCGCCCGCGACATTGCGCGCGAATTCGGCGCCGACATCGAGATGCGGAGCTTCGAGGAGGAGCTCGTCGCCGAGCAGGAGGAAACCAGGCCAGGCGATCTGCAAACACGCGCACCGGTCGTCACGGTGATGGGACACGTCGACCACGGAAAAACGTCGTTGCTCGACGCCATCCGCGAGACGAAAGTCGCCGAGCGCGAAGCGGGCGGCATCACCCAGCACATCGGCGCGTACCACGTCGACGTCGGCGACGGCCGCAGCGTCGTCTTCCTCGACACGCCCGGCCATGAGGCGTTCACGATGATGCGTGCGCGCGGCGCCAAGGTGACCGACGTCGTCGTGCTCGTCGTCGCCGCTGACGATGGCGTCATGCCGCAGACGCGGGAGGCAATCGATCACGCAAAGGCCGCGAACGTGCCGATCGTGGTGGCGATCAACAAGATCGACAAAGCCGGATCCAATCCCGACAACGTGAAACGCGAGCTCGCCGAACTGAACCTCGTTCCGGAGGACTGGGGCGGGCAGACGGTCATGGTGCCCGTGTCGGCGAAGAAGAAACAGAACCTCGATCAGCTGCTCGAAATGATCCTGCTGTCGACGGACATCCTCGAGCTGAAGGCGAACCCGAAACACAGCGCGTCCGGCACGGTGCTCGAAGCGAAGCTGGATCGCGGCCGCGGTCCGGTCGCGACGGTTCTCGTCCAGGACGGCACGCTCAACGTCGGCGACAACTTCATCGCCGGGCCGGTCGTCGGACGCGTGCGCGCGCTCATCGACGACCGCGGACGCTCGGTGAAATTAGCCCCCCCTTCGACTCCCGTCGAAGTGCTCGGTCTGACGAGCCTGCCGCAGCCAGGCGATCCGTTCCAGACGGTGGCGGACGCGGCGAAGGCGCGGCAGATTGCGACCTTCCGTCAAACGCAGGCCAAGGAACGTGCGCTCGGCGCTCGTGGCGGCCGGTTGACGCTCGAATCGCTCAAGGAACAGATTGCCGAAGGCGGCGTCAAGGAACTGCCGATCATCGTCAAGGCCGACGTACAGGGCTCCGCGGAAGTGCTTGCCGACACGCTGACCAAGCTGTCGGACGAGAAGGTCAAGATTCGCATCATCCGCTCGGGTGTTGGCGCGATCAACGAGTCGGACGTGCTCCTCGCCTCGGCGTCGAACGCGATCATCATCGGTTTCAACGTCCGTCCCGATCGCAACGCCGCGGACACGGCGGAGCGGGAAGAGGTCGACATCCGGCTGCACTCGGTGATCTACAACGTCACCGAGGAGATCAAGAAGGGCATGGAAGGCCTGCTCGAGCCGACGTTCAAGGAAGTCCGGATCGGCAGTGCTGAAGTGCGCGAGGTGTTCCGCGTGCCGAAGGTCGGTTCGATTGCCGGCTGCATGGTCACTGAGGGACGCATCACCCGCGCCGGCGAAACCACCGCCCGTCTACTGCGTGACAACGTCGTCGTCTTCGAAGGCAAGATCGCGTCGCTGCGCCGCTTCAAGGACGATGTCAGCGAGGTGAAGTCCGGTTTCGAGTGCGGTATCGGCCTCGAGCGCTTCAACGACATCAAAACGGGCGATGTCATCGAAGTGTTCACGATGGAGCGAGTGAAGGTGGCAACGGCGTAACTCAGTAATTCAAAATGCGAAATTCAAAATGCAAACACGGGTTGATAAGCGACATCGGGGTGACAATCGGCACGACCTCGCCCCATTGGTGCACGCCACGCCCTGTTTGCATTTTGCATTTTGAATTTTGAATTCCAATGGCCCAGGGATATCGACCGGACCGCGTCGGCGATCAGATTCGCCAGGAGCTGAGCGAAATTCTCAGTCGGGGTGAGGTGCACGATCCCGGCATCGGGTTCATTACGCTCACGCGCGTTCAGGTCACGGCCGACCTCCAGCTTGCGCGCGTGTTCTACACCAGCCTCGGCGATCCCAACGCGCGGAAAGAAACGGCAAAGGCGCTCGCGCGCGCCACCGGCTTCTTCCGTCGCCAGATCGGGGCACGGCTGCAGCTGCGGCGTGTTCCAGAGCTGGAGTTCCGCTTCGACGAATCAATCGCCCACCAGGACCGAATCGAGCAGATCCTGCGCGACCTCCATGCAGAGGACGCGCAGCGCGCCTCGGAAGCCGCGATGTCCGAGCCCCGCACCGCGCATTCCGAATCCGGCGACGATGACGACGGCGACCGAAGTTAACGTTCGCGTTCGCATCGCGGACGAGATTCGCAGGCGGGAGCGCTTCGTGCTGTCGTCGCATGTGCGTCCTGACGGTGACGCCATCGGCTCCCAGCTCGCGATGGCGTTCGCGCTGTGGCAGCTCGGCAAGCAGGTCCGGCTCGTCAATCGCGACGCGCCACCGACCCCGATGCTCGTGTTCCCCGGCGTCCCGAAGATCGAAGTGGCCAACCATATCGACGATCCGGGCGACGCCGTCATCGTCATGGAATGCGGCGATCTATCGCGTACCGGCGTGGAAGGCTTCGAACGCGGCTTCGTCATCAACATCGATCACCACATCGGCAACACGAATTACGGCTCGCTCAACTGGTTCGATCCCACCGCGGCGGCCTGCGGTGAGATGGTGTTCGATCTGGTTCGCGAGCTCGGCGCCGAGTTGACGCCGGAAATCGCGACGCATGTCTACATCGCGATCCTCACCGACACCGGGTCGTTCCATTATTCGAACATCTCCCCGCGCACGTTCGACGTCTGCCGGCAGTGCGTGGAAGCAGGCATCGACCCGCCCGCGATCGCGCGCGCCATCTTCGACAGCAATAATCTCGGCCGCCTGAAGCTGTTCGGCGCGGTATTGAGCAAGATGGAGCTCGACGCGAGCGGCCGCGTCGCAACCGTCTACGTCGATCGACGCCTGGCGAACGACTGCGGCGGCACCTACGAGGACACGGAGGGGATCGTCAACCTGCCGTTGACGGTGAAGGAGATCCAGGCGGTGGCCTTTTTCAAGGAAGCGGGCCCCGACGACTGGCGCATCAGCATGCGGTCCAAGGGCGACGTCGACGTGAACGCCATTGCCAAACAATTCGGTGGCGGCGGCCACAAGAACGCCTCAGGGTGCAACGCGACCGGGACCTTCGCGGACCTGAAACTGTTGTTCCAACGTCTGTTACTCCAACAAATCGAAGCTGCGAGGAAAGTAGAAGCGTAGTTCGCCGATTACGGACCTCAGAGACACAGAGACTCAGAGAACCGTGAAATTTCTCTGCGTCTCTGAGTCTCTGCGGCCCATTGCCGTAGAAGTTGCCGCGGATGGATGGTGTCATCGTCATCGACAAACCGGAAGGGCTGACATCGCACGACGTCGTTGCCGCGGCGCGGCGACTGCTCGGCGAGAAGCGCATCGGCCATACGGGGACGCTCGATCCGCTTGCGACCGGCGTCCTGCCGCTGGCGTGCGGCCGCGCGACGCGGCTCGTCCGGTTCTTGTCGGCGGCCGAGAAGGAGTACGACGCCACCATCCTGTTTGGCGTCACCACCGACACGCTCGATGTGACGGGCGAGGAGATCAGTCGATCGGGTCGCACGCCGTCGCGCGACGCGCTCGTCGATGCACTCCAGTCCTTCGTAGGAGAACAGTTGCAGGTGCCGCCTGCTTACTCTGCCAAGAAGGTCGCCGGACGCCGGGCTTATGAATTGGCACGGCGCGACGAGCCGGTCGCGCTGGATCCCGTTCCCGTGTGGGTCTCACGTCTCGAACTCTTGGAGTGCGGCCCGGAGCGCTGCCGCATCTCGCTTACGTGCTCTGCCGGGTTCTACGTGCGGGCGTTGGTCCGCGACCTCGGCGAGCGATGTGGAACTGGCGCCTGTCTGGAAGCGTTGCGCCGGACGCGCAGCGGAGACTTCACGTTGGAGGAAGCGGTCGACCTGGACACCCTCGGGCCCATACGGGATCGCACGAATCCCGAATCGCGAATCGCGAACCCCGGTCTGGAGACCGTACTCATTCCAATGGAACGACTTCTGCCCCGCTTCCCCGCCGTCACCGTCACTGCGGAAGGGCTGGCGCGGGTGTCACACGGCCAGGATGTCCGACCGGTTGACCTCGCTTCGCGCGACTCGTTCGGCGCGGCCGAATGGGTCAAATTGCTCGACGCCAGCGGCGCGCTCGTCGGACTCGGAACTCGCCAGACGCATGCCGGGTCTTTGCACCCTGAGGTTGTACTGATTTAGAATGTTAAGTCTTTGAATAACAAGGATTAGCGGCGTGGCCCGCAGGCCCGCGCCGAGAAGGGACGGCGGTCTGGTGCTCACCCGAGTTCCTGGACCGTGCGTCGGAGGACGCCAACGTGGCTTTAACGAAGGACCGCAAGACCGGAATCATCGGCGACTACAAGACGCACGACAGCGACACCGGATCCCCTGAGGTGCAGGTGGCACTTCTCAGCGAGCGTATCAATTACCTCACCGAACACTTCAAGGTTCACGCAAAGGATCATCATTCTCGTCGCGGGCTGCTGAAGCTGGTTGGTCAGCGTCGGCGGCTGCTCGACTATCTGAAGAGCAAGGACTCGGATCGCTACGCGGCGCTCATTCAGCGTCTCGGGATTCGCAAGTAACCGCTCCTTTCGCCATGCACAACGTCAATCTGCAGAAGCGCGAGATCCAGATCGGATCCCGCCACATGTCCGTTGAAACAGGAAAGCTCGCGAAACAGGCCGACGGCTCGGTGCTCGTCCGTTCGGGCGACACCGTCGTGCTGGTCACCGCGTGTCACGCGGCGACCGCGCGGGAAGGAATCGACTTCCTTCCGCTGACGGTCGACTACCGCGAGTACACCTACGCGTCCGGACGCATCCCGGGCGGTTTTTTCAAACGCGAAGGCAAGCCGTCGGAGAAGGAAGTGCTGACGAGCCGCCTCATCGACCGGCCGATCCGCCCGCTGTTCTCGTCGGGCTGGCGCTACGAGACGCAGATCATCGCGCTGCTGCTCTCGGCCGACACCGAAAACGATGCCGATGTGCTCGCGATCACCGGCGCCTCCGCCGCGCTCGCGTTATCCGAGATTCCGCTCGAGAAGACGATTGCCGGCGTCCGCGTCGGCATGATCGACGGCAACTACATCATCAACCCGACCTTCGAAGAGCGGAAGCAGAGCGTGCTCGACCTCGTCGTCGCCGGCAGCAAAGACGGCATCGTGATGGTCGAGGCGGGCGCGAAGGAAGTCACCGAGGCACAGGCCGTCGGTGCGCTCGAAGCGGCACATGCCGCCATCAAGCAGATCGTCGCGACGATCGACGACCTCAAGGCAGCGGCCGGCAAGAAGAAGCTTGCGGTCGACGCCAAGCCCATCGACCACGCCTTCTATCGCGAGGTCGAAGAGAAAGCCTACCTGCCGCTGGCCGAAGCGATGCGCATCCGCGACAAGTTGGAGAACTACACCAGCGTCGACGCGGTGTTCGACGAACTGATTGCGACGATTCCCGAAGAAGAGACCGAACGCCGCAGCACCGCGAAGAGCATCTTTCACGAGCTGAAGGAGAAGGTGCTTCGCGACGAAGTGCTGCAGCGCGGCGTCCGCCTCGACGGCCGCAAGTTCGACGAGATTCGTCCGATCTGGAGCGAGGCGGGCGTTCTGCCGCGCACGCACGGCTCCATCGTGTTCACGCGCGGGGAAACCCAGGCGCTCGTCACCTGCACGCTCGGCACCGCCGACGACGAACAGAAGGTCGAGCATGTGAGCGGCGAGTTCTATAAACGGTTCATGCTCCATTACAACTTCCCGCCGTTCTCCGTCGGTGAAGTGCAGTTCCTCAG
>Ga0310810_10002873_pt1 | contig 18645 bp, 13 predicted proteins | sample NCmetagenome_FD_207641 | JGI IMG/M metagenome (GOLD analysis project Ga0310810, IMG submission 207641) | Soil microbial communities from experimental microcosm in Duke University, North Carolina, United States - NC | ecosystem: Engineered > Artificial ecosystem > Soil microcosm > Unclassified ...
AGCCCGGTCTTGCGTGCCGCGACGATGAGCGCGCCTTCGGTCGGATCCCCCTCGACGATCCAGCGTCCGTGCTCCTCGTGAAGCGACGCGTTGTTGGCGCGGTCTGCGACCGCGAGCGCGCGCTCGACCTCCACGAGCAGTCCTCCCGCGACCGGATTGCCGGCGGCATCGCAGACCGTTCCAACCGGTGCATAGCCGGTGCCCTGGACGCTTACCCGCCCGCTGGCCGTGACGACCTCGCGAACGGTCATTTCGTTGCGCGTCAATGTCCCGGTCTTGTCGGAGGCAATCACCGACGCCGACCCGAGCGTTTCCACCGCCCTGAGGTGGCGAACGATGGCGCGCCGCCGCGCCATCCGCTGGACGCCGATGGAAAGCACTGCGGTGACGATGGCGGGCAGCCCTTCGGGAACGGCGGCGACGGCGAGCGCAACGCCGAGGATCAGCACATCGAACAGGGCCGAGAGTCCGCGAACGCGGTCGACGACAACGATCGTGACGATTATGACCACCGCGATAGCGATGACGATCAGCCCGAGCAGCGTTCCGACGCGATCGAGTTCGCGTTGGAGCGGCGTGCGTTCAGCCGGCGCCCGCGCGAGCATCGCGGCGATGCGGCCCATTTCGGTCTGCATCCCCGTGGCGGTCACGACCGCCCGTCCGTGGCCGTACGTCGCTGACGTGCCGCTGTAGATCATGTTGGTGCGGTCGGCGAGCGCGACGTCAGTGTGAATGGCGTCGACGTCCTTCGCGACGGGCAGGCTCTCGCCGGTGAGCGCGGCTTCCGCCATGCTGAGCGCGGCCGATTCGATGAGGCGCGCATCCGCAGGTACGGTATCCCCTTCCTCGACGACGATGACGTCGCCGGGAACGATTTCGGTCGCGGGCACCGTCGTAATGGCACCGTCACGCACGACATGCGCGTGCGCCGCCGACATCTGCTGCAGGGACGCCAGCGCTGATTCGGCGCGGCGCTCCTGCAGATATCCAATAACCGCGTTGAGGAGAAGGACGGCGCTGATCGCCAGCGCTTCGTACGGGAGCGGTTCCTCGCGCTCATAAGCCCACAGCCCGGCGGAAACCGCTGTCGCGACCAGCAGAAGGACGACAAGCACGTCCGTGAACTGCGCGAGGAATTTCCTCCACTCGGGTGTTCGAGGTGACGACGCCAGTTCGTTGCGGCCGACCTGCGAAAGACGCGCGGATGCATCCGCCGTCGTCAGGCCGCGGCGAGCATCGGTGCCAAGTGCCGCCACCACGTCGGACACGGACTGCTGATACTCGACGCGCATTGGCGGCATCACGCTATCATCGCCCCTTCAGGAGCGTACGATGCAGCCTATTGAACGGCACCGGAGTGAACGGATTGGCTGGCTGCGCGCGGCCGTGCTCGGCGCGAACGACGGCATCGTGTCAACGGCGAGCCTCGGCGTTGGGGTCGCCGCCGCCGGTGCGTCGCGGCACGCGGTTCTTGTTGCCGGCGTGGCTGGCCTCGTGGCCGGCGCGCTCTCGATGGCGGCAGGAGAGTTCGTCTCCGTCAGTTCGCAGGCGGACACGGAGCGTGCGGATCTTGCGTTGGAGCGGATGGAACTTGCGACACAGCCGGAGGCGGAGGAAGACGAGCTGACCGAAATCTACGTGAAACGAGGGCTCGATACAGACCTTGCGCGAACCGTCGCGCGACAACTGATGAAGAAGGATGCGCTGACTGCGCATGCACGAGACGAGCTGGGTCTGACCGCCGAGCTCGCGGCGCGTCCGCTGCAGGCCGCGATGGCGTCGGCGGCGACGTTCGCGGTCGGCGCCGGCGTTCCGGTGCTGATGATCGTCATCGCGCCGCTGCACTCGCTCGTCCTGCTCATTTCGATCATCTCGCTCGTGTGTCTGCTGGCGCTCGGCGCGGCAGCGGCGAGGCTCGGGGGGGCGCCGCTCTGGGTTGGCGCTGCGCGGGTGGCGATCTGGGGGGCGGTGGCGATGGCTGTGACGGATGCCGTCGGCCGGCTCTTCGGTACGACGGTCGGGTGACATGGGGGGTCTCGCATCAACTCCCAACTCCCAACTCCCAACTCCCACTTCCCGACGCTGACAGGCCAGAATGTATGTGTGAAGCTCGAGGCGTCGATCGAACGACTGGCGGGGTTTCTGGACACCTCAGGTCGCGTCCTCGTGCTGACCGGCGCCGGCTGCTCAACCGAGTCGGGTATCCCCGATTATCGCGACGCGAACGGTGAGTGGAAGCACGCGCGTCCGGTCATGTATCAGCAGTTCATCGGGAGCGAAGCCACACGCCAGCGCTACTGGGCGCGAAGTCTCGTCGGGTGGCGCCGGATATCGCATGCGAGACCCAATCGCGCCCACCTCGCGCTGGCGCGGCTGGAGGCAGCAGGGTTCGTCTCCGGCCTGCTGACGCAGAACGTCGATGGCCTGCATACGCGCGCGGGCAGCGCGGACGTCATCGATCTGCACGGCCGCCTCGACACGGTGCAGTGCCTGTCGTGCGGCGTGCTGAGCGACCGCGCTGAATTCCAGGTGCGGCTCGAAGCGTCGAACCCGCACCTGACGAATCTCACGCCCTCCGCGGTCGCGCCCGACGGAGACGCTGCCCTGGTGGACGTCGATTACGCGTCGGTCGACGTGCCGCCCTGCGGCGCGTGCGGCGGAATTCTCAAGCCGCACGTCGTCTTCTTCGGCGAAGGCGTGCCGCCGGCGCGGCTCGCGGAGGCGTTCGCCCGGCTTGATTCCGCCGCCGCGCTGCTGGTCGTCGGCTCGTCGCTGATGGTCTTCTCCGGCTATCGCTTCGTGCAGTCGGCCGTCCGCGGCGGCAAGCCGGTCGCGGCGGTCAATCTCGGACGCACGCGCGCAGACGACGTCATCTCGCTGAAGGTTGAGGCTTCCTGCAGTGACGCGCTCGCCGCCATCGAATCGCGGCTGCTGCGCCGGGGTCTGACCCCATCGGGCCCCGCGGCCGCCGAATTCGGGGTCTGACCCCCTTCGGCTTCACAGCTCCGCGCGGCGGCGCTCGGCGCGCGCGAGGATCGCGCACAGGATCAGCGCGGGAATCCCGAGCAGCCCCGCGCCGATGAAGAACAACGCGTATCCCTCGAGCAGCGTGCGCCCCGACGCGAGCGATTCCACCATCACGCCGGAAAACCCCTTCGCGAATTTTCCGACGTAGGTATAGGCGGAGCTGAGAAGCGCGTACTGCGTCGCCGTATACCCTCTCGTCGTCAGCGTCGACATGTAAGTGACGAGCGCGACGCCGGCAAACGCCGCCCCGAAGTTGTCGCACGCCATCACCGCGCCGAACACGCGGACGTCCGGACCGGTGTAGGCCAGGATCGCGAACGCGGCGATCACCACGCTCTGCATGAACAATCCGACGATGAGGGTGCGGAAGTACCCGATGCGCACCGCGCTCAGGCCGCCCGCGGCGATCCCGAGCAGCGAACCGACGAGTCCGATCGACGCCCGCACGGTGCCCACGACGTCCTTCGACAATCCGAGATCGTGATAGTACGGATTGGCCATCGGGCCCATCATGTATTCCGGAAGGCGATAGAGGCTGATCATCGCGAGCATCAGCAGCGCGACGGACCCATACGCGCGGAAGAACTCCACGAACGGACCGACGACGGCCTGGGTGAACCCCTTGATGCTGGCGAGCCGCGGCGGTCCGGCGCCCGTGACGTCCGGCGCTTCCGATCGCGTCGGTTCGATCGCGACGACGGTGGCGATGATCCCGACCGCCATCAGGACGGCCATTGCGCCGTACGAAATCCGCCAGCCGAGATGGTTCGCGGAAATGAGGATCAGCGCGTCGGTAATGATGATCGCGATCCGATACCCGAGCTGATAGGCGGCCGAGAGCAGTCCGAGCTCGTCGGAGTCGTTTGCCGCTTCGATGCGCCACGCGTCGATGACGATGTCCTGCGTGGACGAGGAGAACGCCACGATCAGCGCGAGGGCCCCGATGGTCGCGAGACCATGACGCGTCCCGCTCGACGCCATCCCGAGCAGGCCGACAGCGATGAGCGCCTGCGTGAGGAGCATCCAGCTGCGCCGCCGGCCGAACCGCCCGAACACCGGCGCGTCGAGCCGATCGACGACGGGTGCCCAGAGGAACTTCAGCGAATACGCGAGACCGACCCAGGACAGGAATCCGATCGCCTGCAGCGTTGTCCCCTGGTCGCGCAGCCAGTAGCCGAGGGTGTTGCCGGTGAGGAAGAACGGCAGCCCCGACGAGAAGCCGAGCATCAGCATGACGGCGACCTTCGGCTGGCCGAGCGACGTGAGCACGGTGCGCCTGGTCGCAGGACTCGCGGTCTTCACTGGCATCGGGTGCCCGCCATGTTACCAGCGAGGCCCGGAGCCGGGAGGCGCGAGGCGGGAGGCGCGAGGCGGGAGGCGCGAGGCGCGAGGTGGGAGGCGGGAGGCGCGAGGCGAGGCGGGAGGGGCGAGGCGCGAGGGGCGAGTCGCGAGGTGCGCGGCGGGAGGCTGAACTGCTGCTGAGCTCCAGACGTCTGGGCCGCGGAGAAGTTTTGTCGCCGTCACGCGCGATTTACGCGGGTGCAGGACCGAAATGCGCGGGAATCGCAATCCGCGGCTGAGGCGCCGGTCTTGCTTGTCGGGAGCGGATCGACCGGCGTTCAGGGGGTGTGCGTATGCGGCGTATCGTCTTGGCCCTTCTCGTGGCAGTCGTCGGCAGTGCGCGTTTCGCGAGCGGCGCAGCGATCAGCGTCGCAGGCGCAGAATGCGGCACCGGCGACTTGCTCGGACTTCAGTTCACGACACTGACAGGTTCAAATGTCACCTCAAACGCCTGTCCAGACAACAACCTTGGCGTGGGCCGGATCGTCGACAGTACCGGTTCGACGCCGTTGTACGGGTCGTCGATAACGTCCATCGATCTTGCAATATCCAGCGTGCCCACAGACGGCATCGACATACTCCAGGGCTCGGCGTTTTCGGACATTCTGCCGCTCGGCAACAATGTGTTCCGGCTGTTCGGCGGAACGGGCATCCAGATTACGTGTGGAAGCCCGATTTCCACTGCCGATTTCATCGTCTGCTCGCCGAAAGACGCTGTCATCACCTTTAGCGGCTTCGCGCCGAATACCGCTTTTGACGTAACCGCTGTCAACCCCGTCCCTGAGCCGGCGACGAGCGCCTTGCTTCTGAGCGGCCTGGGCGCGGCGCTGGTGCGCCGCGTTCGCAGGCGGCGTACCTAACAACCATCGAGGACACCACTCCGTATGCACCGATCCTTCCTGATCGCAGGTTTCGTCACGCTCGCCGGGTCCGTCGGCGCGGCGGCCCAACAGCCGCCGCAGCCGCCCACGGCCGTCGAGCACCGGCCCACAATCATCCTGCCGCAGCACCATGTTGTGACGCCGCCGTTGCGGGACATGCCGATCATTCCCCCGGGAGTGGAGCACGAGAACTCGCCTCACGCGCCGCTGCCGATCCGCGGCGGCCCGAAGACATCGCCAGGGCCGCAAGACGGCGCGTTGCAGACGAACCTGCCTGGTGAGCACGCGATCGTGGGCCTCAATGGCTTCGAAGGCCTCGGGAACAATGACGGCGTGCTGCCGCCCGACACCAACGGCGACGTCGGAGGCGACTTCTACGTTCAGTGGGTGAACCTGACGTTCGCGATCTTCCATAAGGACGGCACTCCGGCGATGGCTCCCGCCAGCGGCCGTACGCTGTGGCAGACCTTCGGCGGTCCGTGTGCAGCAGACAACGATGGTGACCCGATCGTGCTCTACGACGAAGCGGCTGGACGCTGGTTCATGTCGCAGTTCGCGCTGCCGAACTATCCCAGAGGTCCCTTCTATCAGTGCATCGCGGTGTCGCAAACAGGTGATCCGACCGGGAAGTGGGCGCTGTACTCGTATTCGTTCTCGAAGATGAACGACTACCCGAAGTTCGGGGTGTGGAGCGACGGCTATTACATGTCGATCAACCAGTTCTCGACGAGTGGCGCGTGGGCTGGTCAGGGCGTCGCCGCGTTCAACCGAACGAAGATGCTCAACGCCGATCCGACCGCGGAAATGGTCTACTTCGACATGGCGAGCAACACCTCGCTCGGCGCCATGCTGCCCGCGGATATCGACGGGTCGACGCTACCGCCGCTCGGAGCGCCGGAACCTTACATTCAGTTCGACGACGCCCCGACCGAGCTGCAGCTGTGGCAGTTCCACGTCGACTGGAGCAATCCGAGCGGCGCGTCGACATTCACCCGGAAGGCGGTGCTGCCCACGAGCAGTTTCAACTCGAACATGTGCAACGGGTCGCGAAACTGCATCCCGCAGGCAGGGACCACCGTCAAGATCGATGCCCTCGCGGATCGCATGATGTACCGCCTGCAATACCGCAACTTCGGTAACCACGAAAGCCTCGTGACGAACCACACCGTCAACGTCGGGGGGGATCGGGCGGGCGTCCGCTGGTACGAGATCGACAACCCGAGCACGGCGCCGACGCTCGCTCAACAGGGCACGTTTGCCCCGAACGACACGCTGAACCGGTGGATGGGCAGCGTGGCGATGGACAAGGACGGCAACCTCGGTGTCGGCTACAGCGTGTCGAGTGCGTCGACGTATCCGTCGATCAGGTTCAGCGGGCGCTTGTCGGGCGATGCACCCGGTCAGTTGACGGTTGCAGAGAACACGCTGCAGACCGGGTCAGGCTACCAGAGTCACACGTCCGGGCGGTGGGGCGACTACAGCATGCTCGCCGTCGATCCCAGTGATGGCTGCACCTTCTGGTTCACGACGGAGTACTACACGTCCGGCGCGACAAGTGCCGGCTGGCGTACGAACATCGGGTCGTTCCGGCTGGGGAACTGCGGCACGATCGCCACCGCGCCCGAGGCCCCATCGGCGACAGCCGGTGCTATGTCTTCATCCACGATTCACCTTGCGTGGACGGAAGCGTCGAGCAACGTCACGAGCTTTGAAGTCCAGCGTTGCATCACTTCGTCGTGCACGTTCACCACGATTGCCACGCCCGGAGCCGGCGCGACATCGTTGGACGACACGGGTCTCGCGCCGAACACCGGATACAGCTATCGCGTTCAAGCGTTCAACGGGAGCCTTGCTTCCGGCTACTCGAACATCGCCTTCGCCACGACGCAGAACGCGCAGGTCGAGAACGATGTGTGGGTGAGCGGCCTGACAGGCGCGGCCACGGCCAGCAGGAACGGGTGGACGGCAACGGCAACGATCACCATCGCGGTCACCAGCGGCAGCAGGCAGGGCGTCACCGTGAGCGGCAGCTGGGACGGCGGCTCGACACGGACCTGCACGACAGATTCATCCGGAGCGTGCCAAATCACCAGCCCGCAGCTCTCGAAGAAGGCTACGTCCACCACGTTCAAAGTCACCAACCTGTCCGGCACCGGACTGACCTACCTGCCCGGACAGAACTTCAACGGCGGCACGCTCGCGATTCAAAAGCAGTAGCGTCGTTGTATTGATCGACGACCAACTATTCGAGACGAGGCTCGAATAGTTGGTCGTTGAACGTCAGGTCGCCTCCCCTCGCCCCGCCACGTTCGGTCACCGCGCGCCGCGCATCGCCCTCCGCGCGCCGCTTCCGCCGCTCCGCACGCCGCGCCCATTCCGCGGCGACCCTCCCGCAACCCGCGCCCCGCACGCCGCGCCCCGCGCGCTCACTGCGTGCGCGATTTGAGCGCCGCAAACCGCGGATCGCTGCGGAGACTCCGCATGTCGGGGTCGGTCTCGATTGACGACAGGGGGAGCCCCGCTTCCAGCGCTTTCCCGAGATCGGCGAACGCCCCGTCCTTGTCGCCGACGAGCGCCGACAGCACCGCCTCGTTGTACAGGAGATCGACGCTCTTCGGATCGATCGCGCGCGCTTCCTTCATGAATCGCTGCGCGGTGGCGGTGTCGCCCCGCTTCGCGTAGTAGAGCGCGAGATTACCGCGCGTGGCCGCATCGCGCGGATTCACCTGAATCGCCTTCAGCGCAAGGCCTATCGCTTTGTCGTACGCGGCCCGCGCCTGGTCGCGCTCGCCTGCCCAGCGATACCCGTCGGCGAGATTGCCAACGTAGTTCTCCGCATTGGGCTGCATGTCCGCCGCCTTCTCGAACATGGGCACCGCCTCGGCAAAGCGGCCGGCATACGCGTAGGTAATCCCGAGATTCGTGTAGGTGTTGGGAATCGGCTGCAGCTTCAGCGCGTGCTGAAACGCATCGAGCGCCTTGTCGTACTCCGCGGTCCGAAGATACAGCGCTCCGAGGTCGTTGTAGCCGTTCACGTTGTCGGGCGCGAGCTGGATGACGCGTTGAAACGCGGCAGCGGCCTCCGGATATTTCCCGAGCTGCAGATACGCGGCGCCGAGCGTGTCGCTGTTCACCCAGTGGTACGGGTTGACGTCGACCGCGTTGCGGTACGCGTCGATTGCATCCTGCGGGCGTCCGGCCGAAAGAAACGCCCGTCCCAGCCGCCGGTACGCGTCGTCTGAATTCGGCGCCAGCTCCGTGGCCTTCTTCAGTTCGACGATCGACTCTGCCGTGCGGCCGGTGGCCTGATAAACGTTGCCGAGCGCGACGTGCACTTCGACGAGCTTGTCGTCCAGCGATTCGGCCTGCTGAGCGGCCGAGAGCGCTTCGGCCGCCCAGTGCGGCTCCCGTGTCGCCCGATACATCCGCAGCGAGCTGTCCGCGATGCCGGCGTAGGCAAGGGCGAACGACGGGTCGTGCGCGAGCGCCTCTTTGTAGGCGTCGATCGCCGCCTGCACGTTGACGACGTTCTGCTCGCCTCGCATTGCCCGCCGGCCCCGCAGGTACGCGGCGTACGCGTCGATGTTCTCGGTCGGGTGCGCGATGGTTCGTGCTGTCTCGGCGTCCGTCAGCTTGACGCGAAGCTGCCCGACCAGGGCGGTGAAGAGTCTGTCTTCGAGCGTGAGCAGGTCTGCCTCGACGCCGGAGAATTCCTGCGACCAGATCTCACGGTTCGCCGCGACGTCCTGCAGGTGCGCCGTGACGCGAATTCTGTCGGCGCTGCCCTGGATGGATCCGGTGACGAGCAGGTTCGCGCCGAGATCCTTCCCGATATCGACGAGCGACGTCTTCCGGGACGCGCGCTGGACGGCCGCATCGCCGGCGACGGCGAGATTCTTCACCGCGAACAGCTTCGAGCTGAGCGACTCGTCGATGCCGGCCGCTGCGGATTCGAGCGCCGGCGCATCGCCGACCGTCTTGAACGGCAGCACCGCAATCCGTGTCTGCGCGGCGGCCGCCGGAGCGCCGGCCGCCGTTGCGGGTGCGGCGGTCCCGCGCGTCCGGCGCACGATGGGGACGGCAATCAGCGCCACGAGCGCGAGCGCTGCTGCGAAAGCCGGGACGGCGTACTGCCTCCGTCGTGAAGAGCGAACGGCAATCCGCTCCGGCGCCGCTGGCGTCGATCGAACTCTGGTCGACGCGGGGCCGCCGAGATCGGCTTCGATTTCGTGCGCGTCCGCGTAGCGCGCTGCGGGATCCCGTTCGAGACAGCGCATGACGACGCGGTCGAGATCCTCCGGAACCTCCGGCAGGAGCGCGCGCGGCGATTTTGGCCGCTCCCGAACGCGCTTCATCATCAGTTCGATGGCCGACGGCGCGTCGAACGGAGTGTCACCGGTCAGCATCTCGTAGAGGATCAGGCCGACGGCGTACAGATCCACCCGGTGATCGACGACGCCACCCTCGACCTGCTCGGGAGCGATGTAGCGCGGGGTGCCAAGGAATTCTCCGGGACGGGTCAGGGCGGCGGCAGTCGCCTCCAGCGACTTCGCGAGCCCGAAATCCGAGATGTAGAGCTGATCGTGGGGACCGATGAGGATGTTCTGCGGCTTCAGATCGCGGTGCACGATGCCGGCATCGTGGGCGGCCGCAAGCCCCGACGCGAGCTGGCGTCCGAGGCGGCGCGCGCGGTCGAACGGCATGCGCCCGTCGCGAAGCAGGGCCGCGAGATCGGCCCCGTCCACGAACGACATCGTGATGTACTTGACGCCGTCCGCATCGCCGAGATCGTGGATCCGCAGGACGTTGCGGTGAGAGACCTGCCGTGCGAGCAGCAGTTCCTGCTTGAAACGCCGATCGAAATCGCGCGCGGATTCCGGATCGGCGGTGAGGTCCGGACGCACGATTTTGAGCGCGACGTCGACGCCGAGCTCGGTATCCCACACGCGGTAGACCGATCCCATTCCGCCGCGTCCCAGAAATCCCGCGATGCGATAGCGGCCGTGGAAAACTGTGCCGGGCACCAGCGCGTCCCGCCCGCCAGCAGCCGCGGCCACCGGAGTCACGGCCCCCGTCTCGTCGGCTCCGCCCGAGAGGCGAGTCTCGTCTGGATCGTCGGGCATAGTTGATCAATACCGGGGGGCCGCGCCGCATTATGGATCAACCGATTGCGCGCCGGAGAGCGGCATGGGATAGTAGCCGCCGTCGACCTCATGCATGGGATGCTCGCTGCTGCGCTGTTCAACGCCGTGCTGACGACCGGAGGTCAAGTGCCGGCGCCGCACGCGACGCCGGCGCTCGCGATTTCGACGGTGGCGATCCGTCAGGGGCCGCTGATTGTCATCGATGCCACCGGACCGCTGCCGGCGCCGCGCGTCGGCACGTTGAAGGACCCCTATCGCCTCTACCTTGATTTCGACGGTGTCTCCTCACGGACGCTGAGGGTCCGCGGAGACGATGGGCTGGTGACGAGCGTGCGCGCCGCGCTCAACAGCGTTGCCCCGAAGGTCACGCGTGTCGTCATCGATCTCTCGGCACCCTGCAGGTATTCGCTCGATTCGTCGCAACGAGCGAACGGCCACCTGGAGATCGCGCTGACGTCGGTCGCGTCGCGCGTCGATCCTCGCGGCTCCAGCGGGGCGCCGCCCGCCGCGCAGAGTGCGCCTCACACGCCGCAGCCCTCCGCTCTTGGACCCGAACGCGCCTCTCCCGCGTCGCAGCCCTCGTCTCCACCCGCTCGTCTCGTTCCGCGGGATCCCGCCACTCGCCGGTATCTGGCTCTCATCGAGCCGGCGCTCTCGCGGCTGGACGTCCTGCGCGAGGTGCTGCACGATCTCGATGCGCGCAGGATTCCGGCGGTGGACCGTATGGCGACGGCGCAATCACAGTTGACCGCGTTTCGTGGAACGCTCGATGGAGCAAGGCCCCCGCGTGCCGTGCAGGAGGCTCACGATCTCCTCAAGAGCGTGATTGGCTTTGCCTCGACTGCACTCGGCCTGTCGTCAGATCTGTCGGGTGACATCTCCCCGAACGCCTCATCAGCGGCCGCCGGCGCTCTGTTGATGCTCGACCGCGCTGAGGCCGAGCTTGGAAACCCCGCACGCAAGAGCTTGTGAGCGGCAAAGTCGGCTGGTAAAATAGGAACATCACGGGGCGTTCGGTCCCGTACCCACGACAAACCAAATGAAAAAAGCCAGCCTGTTGGCTGCGGCGGCGGCCGCTGTGGCCCTGTTGTCCTCTCCTGCGCTCGGCATGGCGCGCGCCGCGACTGCGTCCACCCGAACCGAAGCGGCTCCGGACCTGAACGTCGAGGACTGGGAGTCAGCGACGCTTGGCGACATCGATCCGCACGTGTTCGCAACCGCGCTGGATGCAGCCTCAGCCGCGGTCGCGAAAGGACAGGTCAGCTCGCCCGCCACCCTGACCGTCATCGATTACACCCGTCCGTCGACCGAGAAAAGGATGTGGGTCTACGACCTTCGCTCCCACGCGCTGCTCTTCGATGAATGGGTCGCCCATGGGCGCGGCAGCGGAAAGACGATGGCGACGTCGTTTTCCAACATGCCCGACAGCAACATGTCGAGCCTCGGGCTGTTCAAAACTGCGGAAGCCTACGAAGGGCACAACGGTTATTCGCTGCGCCTCGATGGTCTCACTCCTGGCGTGAACGACTCCGCGCGCGCGCGGGCGATCGTCATCCATGGCGCGCCGTATGTGAACCCCGTCACCGCTCGCGCACAAGGTTATCTCGGCCGCAGCCTGGGCTGCCCGGCTGTTCGGCCGGAGATTGCACAGCCGCTCATCGACGCTGTCAAAGGCGGCGGGCTGGTGTTCGCTTACGGAACTCCCGGTTCCTAGCTCCCAATTCCCAACTCCCAACGCCCTAGTCCCAATTTGATCAGGGCGGCACGCGGTTCGCTTCTTCGCGCGTGTGTCGGTCGTTGCCGTCGAGATTTTCGGGATCAAGCTGATCGGGATCAACGCCGCGAACGGCCGCAAGCTGCTGTTCACGATCCTGTTCCTCGCGGTGCTCTGGACGGTCACCCACCTCGTGCGGTGGACGATCCGCAAGGCGGTGCCGCACGACACCTCGGCAGCTTTCTGGTCCCGCCAGTTCGTCAGCATCGCGGCGCTCATCGTCACCCTGATCGGCGTCGTCTCCATCTGGTTCGATAATCCGGCGCGCGCGACGGCGGCGCTCGGGTTGTTTTCGGCCGGCCTGGCGTTTGCGCTGCAGCGCGTCGTCACATCCGCCGCCGGCTACCTGTTGATCCTGCGCGGCGCGATGTTCAACGTCGGCGATCGGATCAAGATGGGCGGCGTCCGCGGCGATGTCATCCGCATCGGGTTCATCCAGACCACGATCATGGAGATGGGGCAGCCGCCGGCGGAGCAGTCCGAGAGCCCCGGCATGTGGGTCGAAGCGCGCCAGTACAGCGGACGCATCGTCAGCGTCTCGAACGCGATGATCTTCGACGAGGCGGTCTACAACTACTCGCGCGATTTTCCGTTCATCTGGGAGGAGATGCACATCCCCGTCAGCTACAAGGACGATCGCCGGCGCGCCGAACAGATCCTGCTTGCCGCGGCGGAGCACTGCGCGCTCGGCGACAGCGACCTCCCGGAAGACGCGATGCGTGAACTGCAGCGGCGGTACTTCATGAAAGCCGCGAGCGTAAAGCCGAAAGTGTACTGGCGGATCACCGACAACTGGGTTGAACTCTCAGTCCGTTTCGTCACGCGCACCGAAGGCATCCGGGACGTTAAAGATCAGATGAGCCGTTTCATCCTGGAGGAGTTCGACAAGTCGCGCATCGGGATCGCGTCGGGAACGTACGCGATCGTCGAGGTTCCACCGCTGGAAGTCAGACAAGTGAACTCCCCCCTCCCGGCGAGCGCCTCCAAATGACCCGAACATCGAACATCGAACATCGAGCATCGAGCATCGAACATCGAACATCGAACATCGGATTCTGAGCCGCTCTCTTTGTCACAGTTCGTGCACTGGCAGCGGCTGGATGCACGCAACCGAAGGGAAATCGGCCGCCAGGCGGCCGGAATCCGCCGGTACCCTGGAACCGGACGGCTGGTCTCCTTACGCACGTCGTAACGGCTTGCGTGCATCGTAAATTACGCTGACAATGATTTCGATGTGGTGCCGGGGGCGATCGTTCGCGGCGGGGGCGCTGGTGATGCTGCTTGCGCAGTTCACGTTGGTCTGTGCGGCACCGCTCGCCGCCTGCACGATGTCGTCTGCGGCCGCCTCGTCGGAACGCAGCGAAGTCGACTGCTGCCCCGCAGGAAGCCATCCGCCGGGTCAGTGTCCGTTGCACAAGCGCGAAGCGCCGGCCGTCGGATGCCGGCTGACCTGCGCGACCCAGGGCAGCACGCCGTTCATCCCCGGTTTCGTTGGCGTGTTGGCGCCGGCGGGCGTGCAGGCCCCGGTGGTCGTCTCTGAACCGGCAGATCTTCCTCCTTCTCCCGCGCGGCTTTTCACCAGCCTTCCTCCGATTTCTCCGCCGCCCAAACGCCTCGCGTGATGCTCTCCGGCGCCTGTTCGTCAGGCGCCAGATCAAGTTCATGTACGGCGGGAGTGTGTGGTCATGCGGAAATGTGTGTCCGCGTTCGCGCTGCTGTTGCTACTGACGGCAACGGCGCGGGCGCAAGAGACGATTGACACGGCGTCCGTCAGCGGACGCGTCGTGGATCCCCAGAACGGCGTCCTGCCGGGAGCGACGGTGACGCTCCGTCAGCGCGAGACCAATGCGACGCGCACCACCGAGACGGATCGCGAGGGGCGATTTCGTTTCACGTACTTGAAGGTGGGGGCCTACGAGTTGCTCGTGCAGCTCGCCGGCTTCGCCGACGTGCACCGGTCACTGACGTTGTCGGCAGGCTCCGCGTACGAGCTGCCGCTGAAGCTGTCGCTTGCGAGCGTCGACACGACGGTGACCGTCACGGCCCAGACGCCGCTGGTGGAGACCGCGCGAACGCAGATTGCCGCGACGGTGGGCCGCAGCGAAGTCGCCCGCGTGCCGTTGAATGGGCGCAACTTCCTGGACCTCGCGCTGCTCGCGCCCGGCGTATCGCCGACGAACACGGGAAGCACGCAGCTCTTCGCGGAGACGTCCGCAGTTCCGGGAGACGGCGTTTCGGTCGGCAGCCAGCGGAACTTCTCGAACAACTTCGTCATCGACGGGCTTTCCGCGAACGACGATGCGGCGGGGCTGAGCGGGACGCCCATCAGCGTGGACGCGGTCGATCAGTTCCAGGTCGTCACGTCCGGCGGCCAGGCGCAGCTCGGTCGTGCACTCGGCGGCTACTTCAGCGTCGTCACGCGCAGCGGCACGAATCACCTGGCCGGCGACGGGTTCGGCTATTTCCGCGATTCGCGGTTCGATGCGGCCAACGCGCTTTCCCACACGCGGTTGCCGATGGATCAGCAGCAGGTCGGCGGCAGCCTTGGCGGACCGATCGTGCGAAATCGGACGTTCTTCTTCGCGAACGCCGAACGGCGCACCCTTGATCAGACGGGGCTCGTCACGATTGATCCGGCTGCCGTGGAGGCGATCAACGCGCGGCTGTCGACGGCCGGGTACGCCGGACGGATCTCGACGGGACCGTACGACAATCCGCTCGACACGACCAATGCGCTCGTCAAGATGGATCACGTCCTCAGCCCGCGGGATCAGATCAGTGTGCGGTATCTGTTCTATGGCGTCGACTCGACGAACGCGCGCGGCGCCGGGGGACTGAGCGATGTAAGCGCCTCTGCGGGCCTCACGAACCGCGATCATGTGCTGTCGATCAGCAACACCGGGACGCTGTCGTCTCGCACCGTGAACGAGACGCGGTTCCAGCTCGTGCGAAGCCGCCTTGCCGCGCCTCCGGACGATCTCGGGCCTGCGGTATCGATTGCCGGCGTCGCATCCTTTGGCACCTTATCGGTGTCACCGACGCAGCGGGCGAACACCATGGTCGAACTCGTCGACAATCTGTCGCACGAGGCGGGCTCGCATGCGCTGCGCGTCGGCGCCGATGCGATCTGGAATCGCGACTCCATCACGTTCCCGCGCGCCGCGCGGGGCGCCTACACGTTTTCGTCCCTCGACCGGTTCCTGGCAGGCGAGTACAACAACGCCGGGTTCACGCAGGCGTTCGGCGCGTCATCGGTTGCGCAGAAGAATCCGAACCTCGGCGTGTATGCCCAGGACGAGTGGAAGATCGTTCCGTCGTTCACGTTGAACGCGGGCCTGCGCTACGACCTGCAGTTGCTCGACACGATCCGGACCGACACGAACAACGTCGCGCCGCGAATCGGATTCGCGTGGTCGCCGTCAGCGGCCGGCACGACGGTCGTGCGGGGCGGCGCGGGCCTGTATTACGACCGGGTGCCGTTGCGCGCGCTGGCCAACGCGCTGCTCTCGGCCGGAAATACGACGGACGTCGGCCAGCTCCGTCAGGTGATCGTTGCGCTCTCGCCGGGCCAGTCCGGCGCTCCCGCGTTCCCGGCGATCCTCGATGCGCCGGTTCCATCGGTGACGCTCCCGAATCTCACCACGATGCAGCCCGACCTGCAGAATGCGTATTCCCAGCAGGCGAGCATCGAGATCGAGCGGCAACTGGGATCGGCGACGACGGCGGCGGCGTCGCTTCAGTACACGCGCGGGCGACACCTGATTGTTTCGGTGAACCAGAATGTGCCGGCGTGCGTGGCAGTGGGCGGGAACAACGGATGTCGCCCGAACGGGGTGTACGCCAACAACAATCAGTACTCCTCCGCCGCATCGTCTGACTACAAGGGCCTGCAGGTCTCGATCGTGCGCCACGCGTCGACGTGGGGTCAGTACCGCGTTTCGTACACGCTCTCGAGCGCGATGTCGAACGTGGGCGAGTTCTTTTTCAGCTCCCCAATCGATCCGTTCGACCTCTCCGAGGACTGGGGCCGCTCGGACGACGATCATCGGCACCGGCTCGTGGTGAGCGGGTCGGCGACGGCGCGAGGCGCCTGGACGGACACCGCCTGGGGCCGTCCGCTGCGGGATCTCGAGATCAGCGGAACCATGCGTGTGTACTCGGCGCTGCCGCTCAACATCACATCCGGCTCGACGACCGTGTGGGGCACGGTCGCGCGTCCGGTGGTCGACGGCGCGTTCGTCCCACGCAACGCGGGGAAAGGCCCGGACTTCTTCACCCTCGACCTCCGCGTGGGCCGGAAGTGGAGCGTCGGACCACGCTGGTCGATGGAAGGATTCGTCGAAGCGTTCAATCTGACGAATTACACGAACGTGGTCACCGTGAACGGCAATTTCGGCGGCGGCGCGTACCCATCGCAGCCGTTGGCCTCGTTCGGCCGGCCGACGGCGGTTGGGGATCCGCGGCTTCTGCAGATTGGTGTTCGCGTGCAGTTCGGAGGATAGAGGCGCGAGGCGCGAGGCGGGAGGGGGGAGGCGCGAGGTGGGAGGCGCGAGGCGGGAGGGGCGAGGCGCGAGGCGGGAGGTGGGAGGCGCGAGGCGGGAGGGGCGAGGCGCGAGGCGGGCGGGGCGAGGCGCTTGGAGTTTGGGGCTAGGCGGGAGGTGCGAGGCGCGAGGCGCGAGGCGGGAGGGGCAAGGCGCGAGGGAGGGGCGAGACGCGAGGCGAGGGGCGAGGCGCGAGTGCGCGGTTTATTTAGTGGACCTCGGAGCGTCCGGACCCGGATTCCGCCTTCGCGACTTCGCGTTTGACGGCCTCGACGATCTGCTGCAGATCGTACGGCTTGCCGATGACTTCGAACACTTCGCGATCGCGCGAATCGGGCGCGAGATCCTTCAATCGCTGCGGATTGGTACTCGTGATGACCCAGCGGCAGTCGCGCAGCGCGTCGAGCGTCCGCAGGTGTTCGAAGAAGGCCCACGTGCGTTCATACGGCGGGGCCACGTCGTAGATGATCACCGTGGGCCGGTGCTCGCCGATGGCTTCCGTGACCGTCTGCTCGCCGCGGCGGATCGCGTGCACGTGGGCCGACACGACGATGAAGCCTTCGAGCTCCAGGTACATCCGGAGCATCTCGACCGTGTCGTCACTGCTGTTCAGCACGCCGATGACCGTAGGCGCCTTGTTCATGCTGTTCTGAAGATATCAAAGCACGGCCGCCGCCGACTGAGCCGTGGCGGCTGGGCGATGTTGCCCGCCGCCATTCGATAGAATGACAATCGCATGACCGCTTCTGATGGTGACCCCCAGTCTCATCTCGCAGCGATTGTCTCCTCGTCTGAAGATGCGATCGTCAGCAAAGATCTGAACGGGATCATTCAGAGCTGGAATCGAAGCGCCGAACGCATGTTCGGCTACACGGCGGACGAGGTGATCGGTAAATCGATCACGATCATCATTCCGGAAGACCGGCTGTCGGAGGAAGACCTCGTCCTCTCGAACATCAGGGCCGGACGCGCCATCGAACACTTCGAGACCGTGCGCCGGCGGAAGGACGGTTCGCTCGTCGACATCTCGCTCACCGTCTCGCCGATTTTCCGGCCGGACGGCACCGTGAGCGGGGCCTCGAAGATCGCGCGGGACATTTCGGAGCAGAAGCGCCTGCAGCGCGCGGCAGACGAGGCGAGCCGGATGAAGGACGACTTCCTCGCCCTGCTCTCGCACGAGCTCCGCACACCGTTGAACACCGTCATCGGCTACACCCGCATGCTGCGCCGCGGCGACCTCGCGCCCGAGCTGCGCGATCGCGCGCTGGACGCGATGGAGCGGAATTCCGAAGCGCTGACGCAGCTCGTGAACGACGTCCTGGACACGTCGCGGATCGTCACCGGCAAGATGCGCCTCGTGGTCGCGCCGGTGCAGTTGCCGCCCATCCTCGCCGACGCGATCGAAACCGTGCGCGCCGCCGCTGCGTCGAAGGGCGTTCGCCTCGATGTGAACGTCGCCGGGGAGTTGGAAGTTGTCGGCGATCGGGACCGATTGCGTCAGGTGTTCTGGAACCTGCTGTCGAACGCGGTCAAGTTCACGGCCCCCGGCGGGCGCGTGGGCGTGGACGCTGCCGCCGATCGCGGCAGCGTCCGCATCTCGGTCTCGGACACGGGAATCGGGATCGAGCCGAAGCATCTGCCGTACGTGTTCCAGCGGTTCTGGCAGGCCGACAACGGAACGAGCCGCGAATACGGCGGGCTCGGGCTCGGCCTCGCGCTCGCCCGCCACATCGTCGAAATGCACGGCGGCACAATCGACGCCACGAGCGAGGGCCGTGGGCGCGGGTCGACGTTCAGGGTGACGCTGCCGCGGTCGGGCACCTCGGTCGGCCGGCTGCCTGGCGAGCGGGCGCGATCCGACGCGGCGGTCGTTTTGTAGCGAGGCGCGCGCGAGGCGCGAGGCGCGAGGCGCGAGGTGGGAGGCGCGAGGTGGGAGG